>Ga0114919_10002091_pt1 | contig 16112 bp, 16 predicted proteins | sample BlataG_FD_88682 | JGI IMG/M metagenome (GOLD analysis project Ga0114919, IMG submission 88682) | Deep subsurface microbial communities from Black Sea to uncover new lineages of life (NeLLi) - Black_00105 metaG | ecosystem: Environmental > Aquatic > Marine > Oceanic > Sediment | place: Atlantic... | reverse complement strand
CAAGCACCTCCGGTGGAAGCCTGTAGTCTGGAATCCCTACTCTGAGCATCCCCCCTGCTACGGGAAGGGCTTCAAAAATTGTAACCTTGAAACCATCCTTTGCCAAAAAATATGCTGCCGTCAAACCGGCAGGACCTGCACCGATGATTGCAACCTTTTCATCCCTGGGCGTAATATCCGGAAGAGGTAGTTCATTAATATTAAACTTGTCCGCTGCAAATCGTTTAAGGGAGCAGATAGAGATCGGTTCATCCACTTCCTCGCGGCGACACGCTTCTTCACAGGGATGGGGGCATATCCTGCCGATTACACCCGGTAAGGGCAAAGTCCTTGTAATTATCTCAAGCGCCTCCTGATATTTCCCCTGTGCAATCATGGCCACGTATCCATGGGCGTTGACATGGTTCGGACAGGCAATGGTGCAGGGTGAATGATCCCGTTTATCTACTGAATATGCTCCCGGTATTGCCTGTGCGTATGGTTTATAAACAGCTTTCCGATCACAAAGCCCCCCGTCATAAAGATCCGGAAGGCTGACAGGACAAACCTCGGCACAATCTCCGCATCCTGTGCATTTACCAATATCTATATATCTTGCAGCGCTATTCAGGGCTACCTTAAAGTTACCCGCTTCGCCGGATATTTCTTTAATTTCAGATAGAGTGTGAAGTTCGATATTTATGTGCCGGCCGACCTCGACCAGTTTGGGTGAAATAATTCACATGGCGCAATCATTGGTGGGAAAGGTTTTGTCCAGTTGTGACATTACACCACCGATGGCAGGTGACTTTTCAACGAGATGAACATAAAATCCGGAATCAGCTAAATCCAGAGCTGATTGCATTCCGGCAATCCCGCCACCGACTACCATTACCGCTCCGATTACATCCTCAGACATTGTTTGATTCTCCTGATAAAATAAAGAGCAATTTTTAGGACAATAATTTTGAAAATGTTAATTTGCTATATCATTGATATCCAAACTTAGACAAGTATAGGCTGTAAAAAAGCATGTCAATAAATTTATAGTATAGGGAATTTTCTTTTATGGGCGGTGTAGCCATGCATGCGGGATTGCATAACATCGCTTTGCGATTTTATGGCTTGATTTTTTGTTTTATTGACTGCAACGAAACATTGGATTAATGTCCACGTTCAGGTGGATTGACTAATGAAAAATTATAAAGACAAAGCGGTTGAAACGGCTGAATTCTTAAGGTCTCGCATTAAAAAGCTTCCCCAAATAGGTCTTATGATCGGAACAGGCCTTGGAGAAAGTGCGGCATCTTTAGATATCTCCGCATCCTTTAAATATAAAGATATCCCTCATTTCCCAATATCAACAGTTGAAAGCCATTTAGGAAGACTTCTTCTTGGCAGCATGCAGGGCAAACAGATCATTGCCATGCAGGGCCGTTTCCATCTTTACGAGGGTTACTCAGAACTTGAGGTTACCTTTCCTATCCGAGTCATGCAGGAATTAGGTGTTAAAATCCTGATCCTTTCCAATGCCGCCGGAGGTCTTAATCCCGAATTTAATGCCGGTGACATTATGATCATTGAAGATCATATTAATTTGACAGGGTCAAATCCTTTGATCGGACCTAATGAAGCTAGTTGGGGAATCCGATTTCCGGATATGATCAATGCATACGACAAAAGGCTGTCGGCCCTTGCGGAAAAGGCAGGCAAACATGCCGGTATCCATTTACAGAAAGGGACTTATGCCGGACTTAAGGGGCCGTCACTTGAAACACCGGCCGAAATCCGATTTCTAAGGACCATCGGCGCCGATGCAGTGGGTTTCTCAACCATACAGGAAGTTATTACGGCAGTTCATGCCGGAGTGAAGGTGCTTGGCCTGTCGACCATAACCAATGTTCACGATCCGGATACGCCGGTTCCTGCGACGTTTGAACAAATCATTGCCGTGGCCGGACAAGCCTCTCCCCGGCTGGAAATGATCATCAGAAATGTTGTGGGGAATATTTAACCGAATTGCAAGATCACAAACCCAAAAACAATCCTTGGCTTTCCGCCAATAGTTCAACAGATAGTGTTTTAAAACCTGACGCGCATTCCGGAGATTTTTCATGTTTAGACAATTATGGGGTTTGCTACAGTGTAAACGCCGTCGTGGAGCGTTCTCCCTGTATTGGGATTCAAATGCGTTTGCCCTGGGGTTTGCTAAAACAGACCTTGTCCTAACTATTTGAATGCGTTATGATAATATTATTATGTATCTTGCAAGAATGAAAATAAAAGATCAGACACATTATTATATTCGTGAAACGTACCTTGACGGTTCGTACTTAAAAAGTCGGGATGTTTTCGATCTGGGCACGGATCCCTCCAAACATATCATTTATCTCGGTGCACACGGTTATTATTATGATGAGGCGATTGAAGAAACGCTGGCACAATTTGGACTGTATCCCGATCAGGACGAATTGGACCATATATTCTGGGATTTTTTGAATCCTGAAATAAAACGGGTAATAAGGGGGTTTCAGCGGTCCTTCGACAACGCAAAGACAGATTTACCGGAAACTCATCCGCGGGTTCATGTATTCGACAAACGCCGTATTCATTATCTAAAATTTGCTCAGATGGACCAACGCAACCTGAGTAAAATGCCGCTCAAGGTATTTAAAGTGCTCCATGGAAAATCACGTGATGAGATTGAGCAGTACTTTCTGGTTCAGGAGCGCATTCTTCAGCCGAACGAACTGAGAACATATGTCTACACCATTTTTGATCTTCAGCGTTTTTTTCTCGAAGTCATTGCTACTCAAAGACCACGGGATTTAAACCAAACCAAGATGGATGAATTTTTTATTGATACCGTTTGCCGGCTTAATGATGATAAAAAATTTTGGGCCGGCATGGAGATGTCCCACAGGCTGCAAGACTATCTGGTCAAATATGTGATTATGTATTTCGATAACGAATTTCCCCGGCGTTCCCTTTTCCAGGATTACCTTCACGAATTCATGAATCGTCGCCGTACTTACCTTCCGCCGAAAAAAGTGCGCGTGAACATGGAGGAGGCCGCAAGACTTTTTGAAACAAGCTGGGAAAAGTTAAAGCAGATGGATCTCAAATGTTTTAACCGTTTATACCGGAAGATGGCTTTAAAGCACCACCCGGATAAAGGGGGAAACCCCGAAACCTTTGTAAAGTTGACCAAGTACTATCACGGCCTATTACGAAAGAAAATACCATAGCCAACAGGATCATATCTCCAGTAGGCTCCATAATTTATAAAAAGTTACATGATATTGACCCGGAAAAATATAATCTGTTTAGGGAGATAAAAAATAAGCCCGCCGTACCCTGTTTATAAGTATTCCAGACCAAAAAATAAGGTGCAGCATCAATTAAAAAGGAGAAGAAAATCATGAAAATGGATATTTTTAAGGAAATGGAAGCACCGGAACTAAAAAAATATATTGAATTTCTCCTATGGCACTACAGAGTGGTTGATGCTTTTTGGTTTATCTATGTGGCGGAACGCTTTGACCAGCCCACAGCAGAACGAATTAATGAAAAGGTGTGGGGACGTGTTTCCTCAATGGCCGCAAAAGATCTGATCTCCCGGTTTCACATCAAGGAAGGGGGCCTTAAAGGTTTTGTGAATGCCCTAAAGTTTTTCCCCTGGTGCATCCTGGTCGGATATGAGATTCAAGAATCAGACCAGGAAGTGATCGTCTCTGTGCCGTCCTGCCCTACACAGGAAGCCAGGCTCAGGCGCGGTCTGGGAGAATTTGATTGCAAGGAAATGCACCGGGGTGAATTTACAAGCTTTGCTCAGGTAATAGATCATTCCATTGGAGTTGAGTGCCTTTTCGCCCCTCCGGATCCTCATCCCAAAAATATGTTCTGCAAGTGGCGGTTCTATCTCGAAAAACAGAGCGAAGAGGGGAAAATATAAAAGAAATTGCTACTGCCATGCGAAAACGATTGATTAAAAAAATGGGTATCCGTTCACGGAGTAGTTGAGTTAGTGGAAATTCCAAATAATAAATCCCAAATCATTTACCCTGTTAAATAATGCTTCGCATTAAATCTGCGATTTATTTAAAAGGGCAGGCCCCAGATAAATACGTTTCACTGTTACTGTCGTAAATTTAACAGGGCAGGCAAATCACAATGACCGAAATTCAAAATGACAGCCACGACCTCACACGAATGGACATTTCTCTAGCCCGCGCGATTATTTCAGCAAGATCCAGTGTCAGTAATTTACGATCTTCCATAACCGGTTGACCGTTGATAATGGAGTGGCTGACATCGTTTCCCCTGGCGGCGTAAACCAGATGAGATGTTGCATTATACATGGGGGTAAGATGTGGTTTATGAGTGTCTATCACAATGACATCCGCCTTTTTCCCGACTTCTAAAGAACCGGTGACATTCTGAAGCCCCAACACCCTTGCCCCGTGGATAGTGGCCATTTTTAACACAGAAGGAGCGTCCATGACGGTAGGATCAAGGGTGTTCACCTTGTGAAGTTTGGCAGCCGTATCCATCTCTGAAAAAAGGTCCAGGTTGTTATTGGAAGCGCAACCATCCGTTCCTAATCCTACGGTCAAGCCCTGTGAAAGCATTTGGGGAATCGGGGCAATACCGGATGCCAGCTTCATATTGCTTTCCGGATTATGAACGACGTTTACCCCGTGTACGGCCATTGTTTTTATATCCGCGTCCTCCACATGAACGCAATGATCTGCGATCAGGTGAGGGCCTAAAAGCCCCAGTGAATCAAGATGCTTCACCGGTGTTTTTCCGTATTTTTCTTTTATTTCAGAAACTTCAGTTAATGTCTCTGCCACATGGATAATCAGCGGCACATTATATTTTAAAGCCAGTTCATTAGACGCGGTAAGGAGTTCTGGGCTGCAGGTAAAAGGGGAATGAGGCTCTACGGCAATTGATACAAGGGGATCCTTTCGCCATTTTTGAATCAACAATTCGGTATACTCCAGACCTTTTTCCACGGGTCCGTAATTTGGCGAGGGAAAATCGTACAAGACTTCTCCCACCAGACATCTTACCCCGGCTTTTCGAGCCGCCGCTGCCACCTGGTCTTCAAACAGATACATGTCACAGAATGTGGTTGTGCCGGACATGATCATTTCTGCAAGGGCAAGCAGGGTCCCGGTGTAAACAAATTCCGCATCCATCTTGCGTTCTGCCGGAAAGATGTAGTTGTTTAACCATTCCATGAGAGGAAGGTCATCGGCAAGCCCCCGAAAAAGGCTCATGGCTGCGTGGGTATGACAGTTCACCAGGCCGGGAAGAATCAGACTGTCCCCGGCATCTATGATCTTTTCGGCTTTAAATGACGTGGGGTTTCCGGTCCCGATTTTGGAAATGCTGTCGCCACGAATACATAAAAAGCCATTTTCAAAAATAGAATTTTCCGAATCCAACGTCAAAATAGTGCCATTTTTTATGATAATATCTGCCTGCTTCATGATTTTTCCTCCCGGCGATATTTGTTTTGTCTTAATTTGCTCGGCATCCGTGCTGTTTTTTTACCCGGAGTGTTCTTATTCGTCAAGCGATCTTGACAATAAAATAAGATTATATCATGAAGTGTTATAGGGGTTCTCAAAAATATGTTCGGTTTGGCCCGCGTCTGAGTCCGGAAACTCAGACGCTGTATACCGGCTTTGAAACGGAACGGTATTGTGAGAGTGGCCATAGGACTCCATTTCAAATATTTCATTTACAATCCTGAAGAAAAATTTTTGACGACGACCTTTAAGGGAAACAAATGATTTTTGATATTGTCATACATAACGGTCTCATTATTACGGTTAATTCTGATTTTGACATCATTGAAAACGGTATGGTTTGTATAACCAAAGGAAAGCTCGAAAGGATTGAAGAACGGGCCGATGATAAGCCTCTGCCTGAAGCAAAAGAAATAATTGATGCCAACGGCGGTATCATTATGCCCGGTCTGGTAAATACCCATACCCATCTTCCCATGACATTGTTCAGAGGGCTTGCCGATGATCTTCCTCTGGCTCTATGGCTGGATGAATTCATCTTCCCATGCGAAGCAAAATATTTAACCCCCGAAACTGTCCGGCTTGGGACACTTGTGGCTTGCGCGGAAATGATGCTCTCGGGAACAACGACCTGCTGTGACGGATATTTTTTCGAGGATGACGTTGCAGCGGCGGTTTATAAATCAGGAATCAGGGGGGTATTGGGACAGGGGGTTATCGATTTTCCTGCGCCGGGCGTGCCTGATCCGTCAGACAATATCAAGAACGCGGTGAGGTTTGTTGAAAAATGGCAGAAAGTATCTCCTTTAATAACCCCCTCAATATTTTGCCATTCTCCGTATACATGTTGCGAAGAGACACTAAAAAAGGCCAAAGCCGCCTCTGATTCAAAAGCACTTCTTTTCCAGATACATGCGGCTGAAACCAAAAGCGAATATGTACGGATTCAGACCGAACAGCACACCACTCCGGTGAAGTACCTGGATAGAATCGGCATCCTGGATGAAAATACGCTGATCGTTCACGGCATATGGCTGGATGATGATGACATCGAGATCATCGCAAAACGCCGGTCAAAGGTTTCCCATAACCCCCAGAGCAATATGAAGCTTGCCTCAGGCATTGCACCGGTCCCGAGTCTATTGAACGCTGGCGTAACGGTTGGTCTTGGTACGGACGGGTGTGCCAGCAACAATGATTTGGATCTTTTCCTGGAAATGGACACGGCTGCCAAGCTTCATAAGGTGAATCTTCTCGATCCTACGGTCATGGATGCCAGGACCGTATTGAAAATGGCGACACGAGACGGCGCAAAAGCCATAGGCCTTGATAAACATATCGGTTCCCTTGAACCGGGCAAGCAGGCCGATGTCATTATTGTCGATACCGACAAACCCCACCTGGTTCCCATGTACAACTCCGCATCCCATATTATCTATACCGCCCAGGGTTCGGATGTAAGGGATGTGATGGTTGCCGGAAGAATTCTTGTAAGAAATCAGAACCTGCTGACCATAGACCTGGAAGATATATTGGAAAGACTTGCCCAATTAAGCGGGACCATAAAGAAAAAATAAATTGGTTTAGGGAGTTTATATGAATTTGAAAAATATTATCAGATCGGCACGGGGCCGAAAACCGGTTGATCTTGTTTTGGCCAACGCACGGATTATCAATGTCTTCTCACGGGAAATTTTTACCGGTGATATTGCTGTTGCCGATGGATATATCGTAGGGTTTGGGCCATATGCAGCTAAGAAAACGGTGGATATGGGCGGACGCTTTGTAGCTCCCGGTTTTATTGATGCCCACGTTCATATTGAAAGTTCAATGACAGGTATTACCGAGTTTGCCCGTGCCGTGGTTGCTTGCGGTACCACCGCCGTGGTGGCGGATCCCCATGAAATTGCCAATGTGCTCGGTACTGAGGGAATAGCCTATATGCTTGGCTCGAGCCGGGGTCAGCCCATGAATATCTATTTCACCCTCCCGTCCTGCGTTCCTGCCACAAACATGGAAACTTCGGGTGCAGCACTTACGGCAGAGGATCTTTTCCCGTTTATGGGCCATGAGCAGATTTTGGCATTGGCCGAGATGATGAACTATCCGGGTGTAATCAACGAAGATCCGATAGTCCTGGGCAAAATAGATATGGCCCAAAGAGTCCGCAAACCTGTGGACGGTCATGCGCCCGGACTTTCCGGTCATGACCTTTACGCCTATATATCCGCCGGAATTTCGAGTGACCATGAATGCACTACTGAACGGGAGGCAACAGAAAAACTTAATTTGGGAATGCACATCATGATCCGGGAGGGTACAGCAGCAAAAAACCTGGAAGCATTAATCCCGGTTGTAAACGAGCGAACCGCTCGCCGTATGATGTGGTGCACGGATGACAGACATCCCCAAGACATCCTGGATCAAGGCCATATTGATTCAATGGTTCGTAAAGCCATACTCTCCGGCCTTGACCCTGTGATTGCTATTCAAATGGCCACAATAAATCCTGCCGAATATTTCAGGATCCAAAATGTCGGTGCGATTACCCCCGGTCGAAGAGCGGATCTGGTGGTGTTTTCAGATCTCAACTCCCCATACATGGAAGCAGTGTATTATGGCGGCGTTCTGGTGGCTGAGAATGGATCGATTTCGCCTGAAATCGCAACCCCCGACCCTGTTCTTTTTCCGCCGTCTATGAACGTTGACACGAAACAAATAGATTTTTCCATCCCGGCGGCAAAAGGGCGCATCAGAGTCATCGATATCGTACCGGACCAGATAATAACCGGGCAACGCATTATGGAAGCGATGATATCGGAAGGCAAGGCCGTTGCCGACACCTCTCGTGATATTTTGAAGATTGCGGTTATTGAACGGCATACCGGTTCGGGCAATATGGGGAAAGGGTTTGTCAGGGGTTTCGGCTTGAAGCGGGGAGCTATTGCATCGAGTGTGGCCCATGACTCCCACAATATCATTGTTGTGGGAACAAATGATGATGATATGAAAGCTGCGCTTCGGGCTATCGTCAAAATGGGAGGCGGGCTGGCGGCAGCATACGACAAAAAGGTTTGCGCCACTCTTGCCCTTCCCATCGCAGGGCTTATGTCCCAGGAACCGATTCAAGGGGTGCGGGATAAGATAGACAGCCTGATCAATGCCGCCAGGAAGTTCGGCACAACACTTGCCGACCCTTTTATGACGCTCTCGTTTTTGGCACTTCCCGTTATTCCTGAGCTAAAAATCACGGATAAAGGACTGGTTGATGTTGCCCGGTTTAACGTTGTGTCGTTGTTTGTGGATTAGATTGAATTTTTATTTCATTGAAGCTTCCCTCCTGATGCACATGAATAAAACCCGCCTGCGAGACATTTAGGTTATCTGCTGTATGCATCGAAAGCCCCCGGATTTTTTCTATAAATTTCCCTGAAAGAATGTAAAGCTTGCCAAAAAATGGCAAAGATATTGCCGAATATCGTCGCAATAACAATGGCATTGCGATTTGATTATTCAGCACAACCTATTGGAATTTAATCATTTCTTAATTTTCTTCAATCGATTTTTAATTCTTGCATGGTTTTTGCAGTAACTTATCTGAACCTTGTTAGGATCATACAATACAGAGGGCTGACGTATGAAATTCAAATCGTTTATCCAATTTATTATTGTACTGATATTATTATACCTTATTGGCGGATGTGCGGATAGAATGCCGTTTTTTTTTAATGGCAAGGTTTCCCGTTATCCGGATTCCAAGATTGTAAACCAAATGCGCCTGAAGGGCGGTTGTTATGCCGAGCTTGAAACCAACGATTCATGGAAAAACGTATTAGAATATTACAAATATCATATGAGCAAAACCGGCTGGTCAATACGGGTTGAACGAGAATTTGCAGCGCCTGATAGTGATGACCCAAAATCAGCCGCTTTTTTGGTTTTTTTTAAAGACAATGAAGGATTAATGATTGATACCTATCCGTCGGTTAGCGGCGATAAAACACAGATCGCTTTGTTTATTGGGGACATTGATGAATAATAAAGGCTTCACGTTAACTGAACTGACCGTTACCCTTGCCATTCTGGGTATAATATCGGGCATTTCCATACCCAGTTATTTTTCCTGGCTTCCCAGGCACCGATTGCAAACCTCCGTAAGACATATTTATGATGACATGAATATGGCGAGATCCAGAGCGGTGAAAACCAATACAGATATAGGTATGGAATTTAACACGTCAAATGAAAATTATAGAGTATTTATAGACACGGATCAAGACCAGACCCTTGACGAAGGCGAAACCGTCATAAGTACCGGTACGCTGGAGAATGACATAGATATTACCGGATCTACATTTACTAATAATACGTATGGATTTAATAGCAGGGGGATGTCCGCCGGTACCACGGGCGATATCCATTTGACAAATTCAAGCGGACTTTTTTTGGGGGTGCGCGTAAATGCCGCCGGCGGTCTATCAATTATAAACAGCACGGATGGAGGCACAACCTGGAGTTAATTTAACGATAATAATCCATAATCCTATCCCGCATTTCTCACGGAACAGGGCGTATCCACGATTCGTTTCCCATCAAGACTGTCTGAAATTTCAAGAAGTTTTCATTTCAATCAAAAGACATATAGACTGTTTTGAGTGAGACCTAAGGGTATCGATGTATGATGCAAGTTATTCCGGGTTGACGCAGATTTTTTACCTAAAAAGTCGAGAGGCCTTTGAAATAAAATTTATGTCAAAGGCCTCTTTATTTTGAATTGCAGGGCAATATTCCTGCTCATGGGGCTTTTTCGACTTTAGCGGCGCAAACCTTAAACTCCGGGATTTTGGCGATGGGGTCAAAAGCCGGATTGGTGAGTATATTGGCCGGGCTTTCTGCAAAATGAAACGGCACGAAAAGCACGCCGGGTTTTACTATACTGGTTACCCTGGCCGGGGTCTTCATTTTACCTCTTCGCGTGGAAAGTAAAACTATATCACCGTCTTGAACCGCTAATTTATTGGCATCTTCAGGATTAATTTCCACATATCCGGTTTTCTGTTCGGCATCAAGATGCGCAGATGCTCTCGTCATGGTGCCGGTATGAAAATGTGCGAAATTTCGACCGGTGGATAGAAAATATGGGTATTCATCGTCGGGCATCTCGTCCGGGTCGAGATACTCGATGGCATGAAACATGCCCTTCCCTCTGGCAAATTGCTCTTTATGTAGAAATGGGGTCCCAGGATGTTCAGAATTCGGACAGGGCCATTGCAACCCGTCAAGGCCCAGTCTCTCATAGGTCATACCTGCATAGCTCGGGGCCAGCTTTTTCATTTCATTAAAAATTTCTTCCGGGTTTTCATAGCTCATCTCGTAACCCATGGCCGTGGAAAGCCTGGAGATAATTTGCCAGTCATCCAGCGCATCCCCTACTGAATCAATTGCTTTATTCACCTTCATGCAGCGACGTTCTGAATTTGTAAATGTTCCATCCTTTTCAGCCACGGAGGCACCTGCAAAAACCACATCCGCTTTCTGTGCGGTCTCGGAAAGGACAATGTCCTGGCAAATTAGAATCTCAAGGTTTTCCAGAGCCTTTTTAAGATGGTTCTGATCGGGATCACTCATCATGGGATTTTCGCCAATCACATACAGGGCCTTTAACTTTCCATTCAGCATGGCCGGAATCATATCGGTTATGGTGTAACCAATCTGATCAGACAGCTTTTTCCCCCAGGCCTTAGAAAATTTTTCATTATTGGCCTCAACGGTTACCGGCTGATAGGCCGGAAAAACGTTGGGCAGACCTCCCATGTCACAGGCGCCCTGGACATTGTTCTGTCCTCTAAGAGGATTTACACCTCCGCTTCTCACACCCACATTGCCGCAAAGCATAGCAATATTACAAGTGGATTTGACGTTATCCACACCAGTGGTGTGCTGGGTGATTCCCATGGCATAAAGGAGTGCAGCAGGAGAATTTGTGGCATAAAGTTCCGCCATTCTTTCCAAGTCTCCTTGAGCTATACCGGATATGGCTTCAACTTTATCCGGAGTATAAGCTTCAACAGCCGCTTTGAATTCATCAAACCCTTCGGTCCTTTCATCGATGTAGCTTTTTGCATGCCAGTCATTTTTGATAATGACATGCATCATACCGTTAAGCAGGGCCACATCACTTCCAAGGCGGTGGCGCACATGAATATCTGCAAAACGGGCCAGCTGAATATTTCTGGGGTCAGCCACGATGAGCTTGGCACCCTTTTCTTTAGCCCGGAAAACGCGACGGGCGATAAGAGGATGGCATTCCGTTGTATTCGAACCGATAACAAAAATACATGCAGCATCCTCAATTTCGGGAATGGAATTAGTCATGGCTCCACTTCCAAACGCTGCGGCCAGACCGACCACAGTAGAGGAATGTCAGAGACGGGCACAGTGGTCCACATTGTTGGTGCCGATCACCGCTCTTGCAAACTTCTGGGCCAGATAATTCTCCTCATTGGTAACTTTGGCTGAAGCGAGCACGCCGACACTGTCCGGGCCATGTTCTTGGATAATGGCCTTAAGCTTGTCCGCGGTGGTCTGGATGGCCTCATCCCATGTGGTTTCCTGCAAATTCCCATCTTTCTTTAACATCGGGAACTTCAGGCGCTTATCGCTAACCACATGCTCATGGAGATTCCAGCCCTTAATGCACAGCTTTCCTTCATTCACCAGATGTGTCTTCATGGGCAGGGTACCCACGAGCTTTCCGTCAAAAACCTGAAAAAGTACACCGCAACCACATCCGCAATATGAACATATTGAAGGGATAATCTTGTAATCCATACCTATCGCTCCTCATATTATTGAAGATTTTCGATTGAATATTGAATAGTTAAGGAATTCTTCCAATTTTAAAATACGGTAATTAAATAAGTTGAGCAACCTAACCGATTGATTATTGACGATTGTCTTTAATATGGCTGCCAGGTTATCAAATCTTGAATCGTCAATTCTTAGATCGGATTAAGCTCCAGGGTAACCTCATCACCCAGCAGGTTGAATGGAGATTGATCTGCGTGTGTTCCGGTTACATAGCCAAATACATCTTCCACCGTTTCATTGACTTTACGGTAAAGCAGCCTCAATGGAATATCCACGGGACATGCATCTTCGCACAGGCCGCAGTCTATGCAACGGCCTCCCATATGCACCGCCCTGACAAGGTGAAAAATCGGAACTTCGGGCGGAACGCTGCCGGTAGCGATCAGGTCCTTATGCTCAAGACTGCATTCCTCGCAAAAACAGACCGGACAGATATCCCGACACCCGTAACATTTTATGCATTTTTGAAATTCATACATCCACCTTTTAAAGCGGTCTTCCTGGTTGAATTCTTCCGCTATCTTAACCTCCATATTGTTGTCTATGCCAACCTTTGTTTTATAAGCCCCTGCCTCTTCAGGCTCGAGGTAGGAGCAATCCCCATGTTTCTTAAGTTTGGAGGGGCAGCAGTTAACATTTATTGTCTCTAAATTGTCAGGATTCAACTGGTTCCACACATAAAGCACATTTAAAGCACGCTGGTTGCAGTCACGAGCCAGCAGCCCTATTTTCATTTCCGGGTGTTCAGCAGCTATTTTTGTCGCGATCTTTTCAAGGGAATATCTGGCCTGGCCGACGATCAAGTCATCGACCTCATCCAGATTGTCTTTGGTAAAAAAGTAGGGCAGCGGGTGTCCCTGCACCATCTTATATCCCAGAAACATGTCTACCTTGTCCTGATCGAGCCACTCTTTGACCTGCTCCTGAATCGTAGCAAGCATGCTGGTTTTACCGTCAGTAGTGCTGAAAGGTTCGGGCCATTCTTTCATCTGCTCTTCCATATTATCCTCCCTCTACGCTCTCAACTTCTGCGCTCTTGGCTTCTATCTCGGCCTCACATTCGCTCTCGATGGCAGACAGGTCAAGTTCACCTGTCAAAGGGCTGGGACCCATCGCCTTGATCTTTTCGGTGAAATCGGTGACCACCTGAACAAACTTCTGAGCCTCGGCCGAGGATATCCAATCCAGGTGCAGGCGGCCTTCTAACCCCATAAAATTCAAAAGCTCCTGCAAAAACGTCATCCGCTTTATCGTCATGAAATTACCATACAGGTAATGGCAGTCGCCGACATGTCACCCGCCTACCAGGACCGCGTCAGCTCCGCTTTGAAAAGCCCTCAAAATATGGTGAGGCGATACGGTGGCCGAGCACATGACACGAATGGGCCGAATATTGGTCGGGTACTCCAGGCGGCTCACACCCGCCAGGTCGGCCGCGCCATAGGCGCACCAATTACACATAAAAGCGATTATCTTGGGCTCAAAAATATCCTCTTTCACCTTGCTCTCCTTTTAATTTGTATTAAACACTCAACGCGCTCTTGATCTGGGCGTAAAGTTGATTGTTATTAAATCCCATAAGGACCGGAGCCTCGGAGGGACAAGTCGCCGAACAGGCTCCACACCCTTTACAAAGGGCCGGGTTCACTTCAGCCACAAACTTTTTATCATCGAACGTGATGGCGTTGAACGGACAGACATTTATGCACCCCAGACATCCCGAACACAGCTCCGGAATGATATGGGAGATGATACCGCCCAACTTAATATTTTCCATGGCCAGAACCGTCATGGCTCTAGCTGATGCGGCCAGAGCCTGGGTAATGGATTCATCGATGGATTTCGGAGCATGGGCCAGCCCGCATACGAAGACACCATCCGTGGCAAAATCAACGGGCCGGAGTTTGACATGGGCTTCAGCAAAAAATCCGTCCTGATTCTGGGGCACTTTATACAATTGTGCCAATGGATTTTCCATGTCAGGAACAATGGCAGAAGCCAGAATCATCAGATCGGGCCGAATCTCCATCTGGCGGTCAAGCACCCGGTCGGTAAAGGTTACCTGTAGACCTTCCTGCTCCAGGGCCACGTTGAACGCTTTATCGGATTTATAACGGATAAAAATGATTCCGGCCGAGCGTGCCTTTCGATAAAGATCCTCGCGCAATCCATAAGCGCGCAAATCCCGGTACAGAATAAAAACCTCCATTTCGGGATTGATCTCTTTGAGTTTCAGGGCGCTTTTGATGGATTGCGTACAGCAGACCTTGGAACAGTAAGGCCGTTCCGGGATGCGCGAACCGACACACTGGATAAATGCAGCCGTTTTGAGTTGCCCTAACGCAGGATCATTATCTATAAACCGCTGCTGCAGTTCCAGCCCGGTGACAACACGGTCATCCTGGCCGTATAAATGCTGATCCGGCTTATGTTCTGAAGCGCCGGATGCAATGATGGTTACACCATGCTCCAGAACGCTGCTATTGCCGTTGTTTTGGACAATCGTTTTGAAATTCCCCACAAACCCTTCCACCTGTTCTATCTGGGAATTCATGAAGATCTCTATGTTGCTGTCGGACTGTACCGCTTCAATCAATCCGGTCAAATGCTCTTGAACGTCTTCGCCACGCCAGGTTTCGTGGAGATTGCGTGCCTGTCCGCCAAGGGCATCGGTCTTTTCTATCAGAAAGGTTCGGTGTCCCTGCTCAGACATATTTTTAGCCGCCGCCATGCCGGCAACGCCGCCTCCAATCACAAGGGCTGCATGGGTGATCGGCATTGTCGATTCTTTCAAAGGTTCAAACAGGGTCGCCTTGGAAACGGCCATTCTGACCATATCTTTAGATTTTTTCGTGGCCTTTTCGGGGTCATTTTTGTGTACCCAGGAGCACTGGTTTCGGATATTGGCCATCTCGAACAGGTATTTATTGATGCCCGCGTTGATTAGAGTCTCCTGAAAAAGCGGCTCATGGGTTTTCGGAGTACATGAGGCCACAACCACCCGGTTCAGCTTATGCTCTTTGATAATCTCAGTCATTTTATCCTGGGTGTCCTGGGAGCAACTGAACATATTCTCTTCCACATAGACAACACCGGGCAAACTTTTGGCAAATTCCACCACTGCAGGGACATCAACGACACCGGCAATATTGGTGCCACAACGACAGACAAAAACACCGACCCGGGGGGATTCCCCGCTAACGTCCAACTCCTCGGGGATTTCTTTTGTCTTGGTAAGGGTCCACCGGGCTTCAGCCAATCTGCTTCCCACCAGACCTGCTGCCGCGCTGGAATCGACAACCGAAGCCGGAATATCCTTGGGCGCTTCAAAGGCGCCGCAAACATAAATACCCGGTTTTGAACTTTCAACTGGAGCAAAACTGCTGGTGCTGGCAAAGTTGTAATGGTCCAGTTCAACTCCTAATCTTTGAGCCAGTTCCGTTCCTTCCTTAGTTGCCATTAGACCCACAGACAGGACTACTATATCAAAATCCTCTTCGATCTTCTTACCTGTCTCGTCTACATATCGGATAAGATGCCTTCCAGTGCCATCAACGGGAGTAACGTTGGTGACCTTAGATTTGATGAAACGGACCCCTGTTTCATCCTTTGCTCGGTTATAGTATCTTTCAAAGTCTTTTCCGTAAGTGCGTATGTCAATATAAAAAATGGCCGCATCCAGATCCCCGCTGCTGTGTTCTTTGGCCAGCATGGCTTCCT
>Ga0114919_10002089_pt1 | contig 16119 bp, 11 predicted proteins | sample BlataG_FD_88682 | JGI IMG/M metagenome (GOLD analysis project Ga0114919, IMG submission 88682) | Deep subsurface microbial communities from Black Sea to uncover new lineages of life (NeLLi) - Black_00105 metaG | ecosystem: Environmental > Aquatic > Marine > Oceanic > Sediment | place: Atlantic... | reverse complement strand
TTCATCTGGGAAGTTAGCCTTGATTATCCGGCTGAAATTCGGGTCGTGAAGGATCTCCTCCAACCGGTCTTCAGCCAGAGATGTGGCAAGTGTCATATCCTGCTCAAAGCGATTCCCCCTCACCACAGCCAGCATCAGAGGCGCCAGACTGAGCAGTCCCACCGATAGGACCACCATCGTCACAACCACCTCCACGAGGGTGAAGCCCCGCTCCCCTTGTGACAGGACTTCACCGCGACCGCACACGGTCCGTTGCACCCTTCCGGAAACCGGTGCGCGAAAAAATACCCTATGAAGACTTCTTGCCGTCATTTCCACTGCGGGTTCCCCGCCGGGTTGTACTTCAAGGCCCGTGACGCCCCTGTCGGTTTGTATAACACAATGGCCCGCTGACCGGTGGGATCCATCTCCTGTATACGATCCATCAGGTGAAGCATTACCACACCTGTCTCCCGTGCGCTGCCATTCGGGTAAAAAACGATCAGCTGTGGAGAGCCGCCAAAGGAGATCGCTCTGTTTGTTGTGATCCCGTTAGGCAGACCCTCGGCCGTTACATATCCGAACGTCACACCTCCGGGCAGTGAGATAGGCGGAAATACTCTTTCCCCGGGATCCGGCCTCAGGTTTGCACGGTTGTCCTCGATGAACGAGGGGCTCGTCGCCAGTCCGCCTCCGCCGCCGTCATCGGAGAATATTACGTACTGGCGTTGGGCCACCTGGAACAGAATCACCCACTGGTTGCGTTCATTCACAGCTTTCAGCCTGGCAAAACGCAGGCTCGTGACCAGGTCCCGCGATGCAGCGGTCAGTTTCTGCATCTGCATGTAGCCGCGGAAAGTAGGTGCAGATATACCACCGAGAATGCCGATAATCACTACTACTACCAGCAGTTCTATCAGCGTGAAGCCGCCGGCACTTTCTCCTGTCAATCGACGGAGAATCCGCGACCCGGATACGAATGAAAGCCTATGTCTTCCTGTCATCGGATGCATTTGATTCCTCACGGCTTCACCGCAGAAATCCAGTGTACCATGATAATAGATCCTGGCCAAATACAAGCGCCAGCACTGCACCTGCTGCCAGGAACGGACCGAAAGGAATGGTTTTATCCTTCCCGCCCAGCGCCAGATATATCAATCCCCCTGCAGCACCCAGAACAAAGGAGATAAAGAGCGCAACCAGCAGTATCTTCCACCCCACGAAGGCGCCGACAGCAGCCGCCAGCTTGATATCGCCACCTCCCATGGTCTCCCTTTTATAAACGGCATCACCAACGACAGCTATTCCGTACATGACTCCGCCGCCCGCACCGGCCCCTATGAGGGACTCCAGAGGTGAAAGACCTCCGGGAAGGAGCGAAGCGACCAGGCCGAATACAAGTAGCGGAACGGTTATTTTGTCGGGAAGAAGCCTGTGCTCAAGGTCTATCGCCACTCCTATCAGAAGTGCAGTGACGAAGACCACGTCGAGAACGAACACCAGAACCACCCCGCCGTTGAGCCACCAGAAACCCAGGAAAAGTGAGGCTGCAAGCAGTTCCACCACCAGATATCTCGGGCTGATCGATCCGGCACAGTCCCGGCAGCGGCCCCTTAGAAGAATATAACTAAAAACCGGTATGTTGTCATGCCAGCGGACAGGGCTGCCACAGTGCGGACAGTGGGAAGGCGGGGCAATAATCGATTCGCGTCGGGGTATGCGATAGATGCATACATTGGCAAAGCTGCCGGTCACGGCCCCCACGGTAAAGGCGACCCACGGCCCAATCAGCTCCAGAACAGCCGTCATTAAGTACCTTCCCGCACCCCCCTCAGGCCCCCTGGCAGCCTATTATAAATATAATTGAAAGGAAACACCGGGTAGCAAGGTGCTACCCGGTGTTTCCTTCAACGCTGTCGATTACAGCTAAGGTGTCATAACTGTAGGAGTAACCACTATCTCCGTACTGTTACGGTCCTTAGCATTGCACTTCAGGACGAATGTGTCCTTGGTGGCTCTCGCGTATGACGACCACACGAAATTTGCATCCGTGGCATTGGGAATCTGCACGTAGGGCGCAAGCACTGTGATCAGGTCATTGTGACTACCAAGAATCGCAGCTGTCGGGTATGAAGAAGAGTCATTCTCCGCCTGGTACATACCCAGACCATTCTTGATGGTCGCCAGTTCTGCCTGTGCAGCGCCGATCTTCGCCTTGTCGGAGACACCCTGGAACCGCGGGATTGCCACCGCAGCCAGGATACCGATGATGACGATTACGATCAGCAGCTCAATAAGGGTGAAACCCTTTTCGTTGTGCTTCAGCACAATCAACCTCCAAAAGGTTACAGACTACAGGTTGTGGAATGGATTCTGAATAGTAGTAGCGCACATTCCATGCCAATATTGACAGGTAAAAATATGTACCTGTTAACTTCTTGTCCATCAATAAAATAAATGCATTATATCCGGTCTTACTGCACAATTTCATGCACTTGCTCCTGCCATAGTCTGTTCAGTACGCAACACAAGTCTTGCAAATTGCAATTCAACATGATCTATAGGAGCCTGTCGCAGAGATCGCGGCAAATAACCGTCTAGGAGCCTGCCGGATGCCAGCGCAAGCCGCAGCCGGAGCGTTTCTCCGACAGGCTCCTACTGGGACCGGATCTTGAATCGGAAAGTAATAACCGCTTCCTGATTTATCTGAGGCGAAGCCAGGGGCAATTGTTGAAATCTCCATTGCCGAAGTGCGGTTATAGCGGCCTCCTCAAGCGCAGGATCCCCTTTCTGCAACGGACGAATAGCAGTGACATCGCCAGCAGGGGTAACAGAGAATCTGAAACGCAGCTCCACATCCCGATCCACACCTTCCGGGTATTCTGGAAGGGCGCTCCGCACGATCTCCCGGCTGCGCCCTATCCATTCGATGAGATAGGGCAGGTCCGGCCCTACACCGACCGCCGAGGGCTGTACATCGGGAAGAAGAAATCCCTCACGAAGACCGGGCAGGGATGGTGACTCCTTATCGCCAGTCGGCCCTCCCTGGCGGGATGCAGGCGGACGTTCCCGGCCGGCTCGTTCCAGATCAGCAAGCAGTCTGGATGGCTGCAGTCGCGGTATACGGGCCTCCCTGCGGTCGGCAACCACGTTCAGTTCCTCAGGCCGGACAGGAACCGGACGGCGCACGGGAAGCCTCACAGCTGCTGAAGTTTCGAGCTGCTCTGGGGCAGTGGCGACAGGGAAGCCGGAGGAGACATCATCCACGCGGGAAGCCTGTGCGGGAGACAGGTCGAACAGCAGCACTTCGCTGTACTCTTCCACCCAGGTTTCTAACTTAACCCCGATCACGAAAAAAATACCCACAAGGATCAAATGGAAAAGCGTTGAGGCGGCCCAGCCCTGGAATCGAATGTCGTAGACATCGATTCTCACTGGCTACCACCCTCCTCCTGTGTCCGCGTAGCCACCAGAAAGCGCCCCGCTCCGACCCGCTTTGCGATATCCATGATCTCTACCGCGCGCTTGAATGGTATGTCTTCATCGGCGCGCAGAATAATGTCTTTATCCACGCCTCCGGCCAGTTCCTGCTGCAGTCTGGCAGGCAGCTCAGCCAGCGATACAGGTTCATCATTCAGGTAAACACCGCCGCTTATTGAAATGGTCACGGTCAGTATCTGTCTTTCTACCGTCTCGACAACCTGGGCTTCTGGAAGCTCAACCTTGATCCCCGGCTGAAGGATAAATGTACTGCTGAGAAGGAAGAAAATGAGCAGCAGTAGAACGATATCAGTCAGGCCGATTGCACTAAAGGCGACGATCGGCTTTCGCTCCGGCTCAAAGTCCATGCTCCGCCTCCAGTGCCTTTACTGCACCTGTCCTGACTTCCTTATCCCCGAGCAAATCGAGCAGCTCCATGCTGGAACGTTCCATCTCGAATACGAAGTGGCGTACCCGTCCCACAAGCCAGTTGTAGAAAATCAGCGCAGGAATTCCAACGGTCAGGCCGGCTGCTGTGGTCATGAGGGCTTCCCAGATCCCTCCGGCAAGCACATTAGCGTTCACCTGTCCGCCCAATGCCTGGATATCCATGAAAGCCCTGATCATACCGGTAACGGTCCCCAGAAATCCCAGCAGGGGGGCAACGCCGGCTACGGTGGCGAGTGAATCGAGCCCGCGCTCCAATTTATACAGCTCCGCCTTACCGGCAGATTCCACCGTTTCCTTTATCAGGTCCCGGCTTGCACCCGCCCGCAGGACCCCTTCCCTGAGCATGCCGGCCACCGGCCCGGGTGTCTCATCACAGATATCCAGAGCTCTGCCCACCTCTCCTCCACGCAGAGACTGGCGCACCCTGTTCATCAGGGTGCCGGTATTCACCCTCGCCCTGCGAAGAGTGAGCCACCGTTCCACTATGATCCCCGCCCCTATAAAGGAGCAGATCACGATAGGGATCATCAACCAGCCACCCTTCAACAGGATGGAAAAGATGCTCATTTACGCCTCCTCTACGACCAGTGCCTCAAAACCGGATTGAAAGGCCGACTGCCGAGGTCCTTCCGGGCAGCGGGTATCCCTCCCACAGCGTAATCTCCTCGTCCAGGACGTTCCGCAACTCCAGCCATGCCGTCAGAGACGATCCGAAACCACGAGAGATGCGGATGCCCAGATCGGTGGCAGGAGACATCCTGCGTGAGGCAAGGCTTACTTCCTCACCGGCCCCGAAGCGCTCACGCAGATGTGTGAAACGTACACCCAGCTCAAGGCCCCACGGACCTCTGCCGTCAATGCCTCCTGAGAATTGTAAGCGCGGAACGTGTGGAAGTTCCGCAAGACCGCCCCCTGAGGGATCGCGCAGAACCAGTTCCCCGTTGAGCGCGAGCTTGTCACCCGGCGTTCCCTCCAGGCTCAGCCGGGTCTCATTCACCGCGACCGGTCCGACACCATCGAGTTTGAACAGACCGTCGCTCCAGGGATCTGATTCTGTTACAAGGCGCCAGAGGGGAAGTCGGTCGAACTGTCGCCGTGCAACCTGGAATTCCATCGTCAGGTGTAGTGCCACGATATATCGCAGGCCGATGCAGAAGTGGAATCGTTCCTCACGCGGGACCATCGAATAGCTGTTGGCCACGAACGGATTCTGTTCCCGGGCCGTTCCCAGCGTCATGTAGTCGATCTGCGGTCGATAGCGCACATACATGCTGAACCGCTCTGAATACTGGGAAGTAAATTCTGCCAGCGGCCAGAGACGGGTCACCAGGCCGAGCCCTGCGTCAACCTGGTACCAGACAGCTCCGGCGAGAATGTTGCTCGTTTCACCTATGAGGGATCTTACCGTCAACCGTACCGAAGAGAGGTTCGCCCTCTGAGTGGGCTGGGGCCCGCTAACCCTGTCGCCTTCGTTACGAGCAGTGAGATCCAGAATAGTACGGCCCGTAAGCCATTCCAGCCCCGCTTCTATCCACCCACCCTGACTGCGCGGTTGCAGACCAGATCCCCGCACATCGTCGTTGAGACCGGTCTGTCTCCCTCCTACTCCGCCATGTACAGAGACCCCTCTACGGATCATCCCCTCCAGCTCCATGGAATAGTCTGCATTAAACCAGGTACGAACGGCACCCGATGGAACCCCTGGGGGGATGGGTATGACTGCCGAAGGTGCGCCTACACCCCATTCCTCACCCCTCCCGGCACCATAGCCGGTTCCTATTCGCAGCACGGTTGTGGGGCCGAGATACCGGATCGCCGATACTCTGCCCCTTCCGCCAAAGGAAGAGCTGTTGGGCAGATGCCCTCCTGTGCCCTCGGCCACCAGGTTAGCCAGCAGCTGCCAATTTTGAATGTCGAACCACGCATCACCGCCGGCGATCAATTCTCCGAAAGTGCCGCCGCGCAGGTAGGCGCGTACCCAGCGCCCGGGTCCCATCCTCTCCTGGGCAGCCAGCATCCTTCCCCCTCCCCATCCGGTACGGCTTCCCCCCTTTTCCCCGACCGGTGCCCCCACCTCTCTGTCTAGCGCGGTTCGCTTGCCGACGGGGAATAGCTTGCTTCCTTCCCTTGCGGTAGCGGTGCTCCGGCCGAAGATGACGATGTCCGGCAGGGCCAGGGGTGGCAGTGTCCGGCGTTTAGCCACGCTGTCCTGATGCGCCTGACTTAGAGATCCCCCTGCCTGTCCTGAAGCACTCCGGGGCAGAGTGACTAATGCGGTGGCCAGCAGAAGCGAGCTTAATCGCATCATCTCGGGATTCGCTCCAGTGCAGTTCGGACCTGGTCAATCACGGGAGAATCCGGATAATCATCTAGCACGGACTGCAGCAGGCTCCGGGCCTTCTCATAATTCTCCAGATGGATATTGGCCTCACCAGCACGCAGGAGAGCCTTTGCTATCCATCTTATGAAGGCAGGGTAAACATATTTCACTTTCAGATACTGGACCTCCGCATCACTCCAGCGCTCCTGGGCGTATAGTATCTCACCTGCTAAAAACTGCGCCTCTGCAGCGAGTTCGTCGGTGCGCTCCGCCAGAATCGTATTAACCTGGGTCTGCGCGATATTGTAGTTGTGTCTCTCCAGCGCCAGTTCAGCCAGCCGCAGCCGCCCCTGAACCGCCAGAGGACTGCCGGGGTAATCATCTATCAGCCTGCGCAGCTCGACTTCCGTACGGGTGGGATCGGCCAGCGCGCGGTTACAGAGAGCAGAGATGTAGAGCGCCTCGGCCCGCACAGGTAGAGAAGCGGTAGTCAGTGGTTCCAGAGTGCGAATCGCTTCGGCATGCGCCGACCTGTCGAACTGCAGTTTACCCAGACGCAGCCTGGCCTCCCCCGCAAATGAGCTCTCAGGAAAGCGATCCAGAAGCCGGCTAAATGAACTCTCGGCCTGTCCGACATCTCCGTTCCGCTGATACGCCTGTGCCAGCCAGTAGAGCGCCTCTCCTGTAACTGCTGTTACGCTCCCTGCGAGACCCCTGAAAACATTTGTCGCGCCGGCGAAACGTTCCTGATTGAATAAGAACTTGCCTTGCTGCAGTCTGACCTGCGCCCGGACGGATGATGGAGCAGACGGTTCCAGCATCTCTCCTGCTATCCGTTCGGCATCCTCATCACGGCCGAGCTGAACGAGCGCCCACTGCATCCCGCCCACCGCCTCGGCGAGCCACCTGTCCCCGGGATGTGCCCGGGCCAGCGCCCGGTACGAGGAGAGTGCCTGCTCATAATCGCCTGCGTTGTAATAAGAATCTCCGATACCGTACCTGGCATCCGGTGCAAGTTCGCTGGGAGGCTGCAGTTCCAGCACTTTATTGTACTCCGCTATCGCCCGATCATACTCCCCCAGCCGGAAGAGGGCCCATCCCCTCCAGTAGAGGGCGTCGTCGTAGCGGTCGCTCGAGGGATAGCGTGTGAGTATCTCTCCGAGGATCATGAGCGCCGAGCGGTATTGCTCGGCGCGGATGAACGAGTCGCCCGAGATATACACAACCTGGTCGGCATCAGGGGCCAGACGATCGCGCTCAAAGACGTTACTATAGGTCACCGCAGCATCCCGGAAGCGTCGCTGGTTGTAGTAGGCATCGGCGATCCGAAGGTGAGCATCCCGCTTGAGGGCCTCATCCCCACCCTGCGCTGCAACTACCTGGAGGAAAGACTCAATCGCCGGGGGATACTGCCTCAGTGAAAAGTGTGACCATCCGATTCCATAAGCAGCATCAAGGGCCCGGGAACCGTTTGGATAGCGATCCAGATACTGCCTGTAGAGACTGGAGCTCTCCTCATACGAGCCGTCGCTGTAGACCGCCTCAGCCTGAAAGAAGAGAGCATCCGGCGCCAGCTCTTTTCCGGGATAGAGCCTCCGGTACCTTGCAAAGCCTGCTGCCGCATCCTGCAGTGCACCCAGCTGAAACTGACAGTAGGAGCGCTGGAATAGCGCAATCTCTGCGGCGTCGGCTCCAGGCCAGCGTTCAAGAACCGCCCCGAAGGCTGTATCGGCATTCGCGTAGTTGGTTTCAGCGAGCCAGCACTCCCCTATCAGTTCGGCTGAGTCGGCACCCAGTGAGCTCTCCGGGTAATCGCGCAGCATTCTCGAGAGTATCTCCCTGGCCTCTGAGTAGGCGCTTCGATGAAAACGCAGCAGCCCCGCCTCTAACAGGGCGTCATCGGCCCACTCGTCACGGGGATACCTTTCGGCGGTTGCCAGAAAGGCGGCAAGGGCCTCTCTGGCGCGGTCTGATTCGCGCAGAGCGACACCTGAGCGGTAGAGCGCTCCACCTGCGACCTGGCTCTCGGGATACATCTCGACAGTTCTCGCGAAGGCATCGGCAGCTCCTGCCGGATTATCTGTATTCAGGTAGGTCCATCCTATGGCCACCTGCGCTTCAGGGGCAGCTTCATGCCGAGGGTAGCTGTCAACCACGTCCTGATAGTGTCTGCGTGCCAGATCGTACTCCTCCAGGTGATAGTAGGACTCCCCGAGCAGGAAACCGGCGTTTGCAGACACCTCCCGCCCCAGGTTGAGCTGCACGACCTGGGCCATCGTATCTGCGGCCTCGCGGTACTGTTCCAGCGCAAAGTAGCACTGCCCTATTTTGTAAAGGCATGTGGAGATCAGATCGCTTTCCGGGTAATCATCCAGCACGCGCTGGTAATAGAGCAGCGCATCCCTGTACTCCTCCTGACTCTGTGCGATCCAACCCATGCTGTAGAGTGCGTAGTCAGCCACCGGCGAGTGGGGCGTGAGTTTGTATACGCTCTGGTATGCCTGCCGGGCATCCTCTAGCATCTCCCGTCGCAGCAGCGCCTCACCCAACCAGTAGCGTGCACGGTCGAGCAGGTCGGAGTTGGGCCGGCGCCTGCCGATCGTCTGGAAATCCTCGGAAGCAGCTTTGTAATCGCCCAGCTTGAAGAAGGCCTCACCCCTGCGATAGAGCGCCTGATCCATGTAGGGACTCTGCGGATAAGCGATCGTAAAGGCTTTCAACAGATCGACGGTCTGGCGGTAGTGTTCCTGCAGGAAGTGCACCTCTGCCTGAAGCAGGCTGACCTCCTCAACCCTCTTCGAGGAAGCGTGGTTTTCCAGGAACCGATGGATCTGTCCGAGTGCCGTCGGGTAGAGCCCATCGGAAACAAGACCTCTGATAAACCGGTATTCCTGTTCCGCCTGGTCGACCTGCAACGACGGTGCTGCCAGGGGTACTCCGTTCTGTGCTATGCACTCATACGGCGACCCAACAAAGGCCAGCAGAGTGCCAGCGAGTAAAAACCTGAAAAAGTTAAGACTGGCCACAGATTCTCTATTTATCCCTCCGTCAGATCCTGTTCAGGCACAAACTAGCGAATCCCCCCGACGCAGGAAGCATTCAATTCCCGAATGCCAGTAAGTGTAACTAGCCGCTGTTTCCATTTGAACGATTCTCCGCACAGGGTAGTTCCAGCTCTCTTCAAGGAGCCTGTCGGTAAAACCGACGATAGCGAGGGTTTCGCTGGCGCCGGAAGGCCAGGCGGTTGAGCGGAATACCCGGAGGCGTAGCCACTGCGCTACGTCGAGGACATTCCGCGTGAACCAACGCCGCCTGCCGGATGCCAGCGCAAGCCGCAGCCGGAGCGTTTCTCCGACAGGCTCCAAGACTGTCTGGAATGTTTAGTGGAAGGTTATAATCACTCGAAGGGGAAATGCGCCGTCATCGTCGTTCCCTCGCCGGGGCGGCTGTCCACCGTGAGCGATCCCCCATAGGCATCCACGATCGCTCTGGTAATTGCCAGACCAAGGCCGGTTCCATCGGTCTTTGTGGAGAAATATGGCTCAAAGAGGCGCTCCTGTACTTCTGGCGCAATGCCCTCCCCCGTATCAGAAACCTGTAGCCAGACACCCTGCTCATCCCGACCGCTTTTGACCGTCAAGGTTCCCTCTTCACCCATCGCATCGATCGCGTTGCGGATCAGGTTGATCGCCACCCGGCGGATCTGCTCAGAGTCGAGGAGGGCTTCGGGGAGATCTCCGTCCAGCCCGCGTACCACCTTGATACCAGCGGGAAGTGCAGGCTCGAAGAGATTCAGAGCATCCTCCAGCGGCTCGTTAAGATCGGTAGGTTCGCGACGGACGGTCGGCAGGCGGGCATACGCGGAGAACTCGTTGGCGATGCGGCGCAGACCTTCAACCTGTTCAACGATGGCATCCGTGCATTCGTGCACGATGCGCCCCAGATCATCGGTGCCTTCGTCGTAGGCCCGGCGCAGAAACTGGGCCGAGAGCTGCATCGGAGTGAGAGGATTCTTGATCTCGTGGGCGACCTGACGCGCCATCTCCTGCCAGGCTCTTTCTCGCTCGGCCCTGGCAAGCTCCAACCTGTTCTCCCTAAGTGCTATCACCATCTGTCGGAATGCCTTCTGGAGCCCTCCGATCTCGTCCCCGCGTGTAACCGGGATGTTTACCTCCAGGTCACCACCGGCCACACGACCTGCCGAGCGTGTAAGGCTTCCGACCGGGTTCGAGATGCGCCGGGCCACCATCAGAGCCACAAGCGTTACCGCCACCACCAGCAGTATGTAGATACTGGCAACCGTGGTGAACAACCTCTCAAGATCGGGATCGTTCAGTCCCCACAGCCCGAAACGGCGTTGGGCAATAGTGGCCACAGCTATACCTGAATAATCTGTGAGTGGCCGGTAAGAGAACAGGTAGCGCAGGCCTCCCAGCTCCCCCCAACGGAAGGTTCCGACATCACGTCCCCTGCTTCCTTCCCATCCAGCTTCGGGCGGCATCATCGGGGCCAGGAGACCCGCGGTGTAGGGTGCAGACTCGGTAGAGTATCTGAGCCGGCCATCCTCGAAGAGGTCGACTTGCCACGGGGACTGCTCGGAGGCCTGGCGGAGAAGTTCCTCGGAGAAGGGCCGGACTATCAGGGCGGCTCCGCGCGAAAAACGCGGCCCGACCGAAGCTACTGCAGCAGACCATAGGGAGCCGGATCGGAATACGAAAGACCTTCTGCCACGACCCATTCGAAGTTCTCTGAGCGGAATCCGGTCAGCAAGCGAGTCCGTCAGGGTTCCTGCATAGCGGACCAGGTTTGCGTCGAAAAGGGCCCATTGGGTTCCACCCCCCTGCTCTCCTGCCAACCATGCGCCCCCGAACTCACTCTCCCGTGCGAGTTCTTCGGCCCAATCCTCTGTCTGGCCGAGAATGGATCTCTGAACCTCCCGCAGACTCCTGTCCAGACTCTCTTCCCACGCCGCCTCCTCTCTGTTGAGGATAAAGCCCCTCGTCAGCATCCACAGCGCCACCAGAGGTACAAGAGCCACTACCAGCAGCGGAATCATCAACCGTGTACGGAATGAGACCCTTCGCAGTGATCTGCTCAGAGGAACCCCTGTCCCTGCAACTGCAGCAGCCGGCAGCCATGCCAGAACCAACATCGTCCCGATGAAGAGCAGCAGGACGTTCAGTGCTTCTACAATCCTGCCCCACAGCCCTGGCCTCAACAACCCGAGGCATGCAATCCGCCGTTCAACAGATTCGACCGCCGACACCTCACCACCCGGCACAGGTGGACGGACCGAGGGGGTTTCCAGCCAGAAATAATACTCGTCGGCACCACCGCCTACCCACCAGCCTCGCCTGAACCAGACACCGGAACCGCCGCCGGCCCGCAACCTCTCCACAACCGGTACGGGCACCGAACCTGGAGCAGGAGCCGGACTTGGATTACGGGGCATCGCAAGCAGGCGGTATGCCTCGTCGTAGACCCTGACAAAAAGTACACCGGCAAGCCTTCCCGACCTCTCCGAGATACCAGCCGGATCGGGCTGCATCCAGAGACGATCCTCGCCAGCCGCTAAAAATCCCAGTGGCCTCCGCCTGAGTCCCACCATAAGAGACCCTACCCCATCGGGACCTGGCACCGCCATGAGCAGCGTTTCCTCCCCGAAGTAAGCCGGTGTGCCAGCTGTGAGGGCAAGTCGACCTTCGCCATGGGAAACCCTGGCGATCATGCTGTCTATGATTGAAACCTCGAAAAGACCCGGGACCGTCGAGAAGCGCCCTGCAACGGCACCTGAGGCGTCAATGACCTGGACCCCGCCTGTAAGATCCTGTTCATCCAGCCCCAGATTACGCCAGACCATGAACGCACTCCTGCTGTGACTGCCCGGCGATGACAGGGAACCTCCAAATACTTCATCTACGCTTTCTGATACGGTAAGCCGCAATCTGCTGCTGAGGGCGGTGACCTGGTCGGGGCTCACTCCGACTCCCGTCCCTCTTAGCGATTCCGCCGATTCGACGACTACCCTCCTGACCATCACCCTTCCCAATTCACCCTTTATAGGCAGATGAACCAGGGCCCCGAGCATGGCCAGCCCCAGAAGAGTTATCAGCACACTATTCCGGTCTGTGCGGTCCAGCCAAACGGCCGCAACCACTGTCCCTCCCACCGCTGCAGCAGCCCCGACAAACACACTACCCCCCCATGCACCGGCTATCGATGCAGCCGACCCGCCTATCACGGCCGAAACGGCGCAAACCAGGATTCCTGCAAGTCCGTAGCGGTGCATCAACAGAGCCGCTACACCTCCTGTGCCTCCGATGACAGTGAGCGTCATAGCTATGGCGATCAGCCACCCGAGAAGGTCCTTTACAGCCGGCAGGAAACTGACCCGGGCCCAGAACCAGGTTGGCGCGAAGCGGTAAAGGTCGTGCAGCAGGCCGAACCCCAGAACCCATAAAATGACGACGCCCACCAGCAGCAAAGTTGCCAGGAGCCGACCGTCCTTCCCTTCAAGGTATCCCGCCATACGATGCCTGAGGTGCACCGCGAACCATAGCGCCAGCCCTGCAGCCGCCACCGCTATGAAAGCCTGATTGGTGAGCTGATACCCCGTCCAGGAAGGAGACACCAGTTCAATACTCAGGGGACGTCCGGTCGAACCGAGCAGAAGCGGAATCGCAGAAGCATAAATCAGTGGCGCTGCAATCAACCCGCGAACTGCGGAGCTGTCTCTGACCAGTAACCCGAGGCTTGCACACAGTATTGCAATCAGCAGAACGGCCTGAGCAATGCCTCGCACGGGATAGGGAGTCGTCTCAGCGGTCCATCCTCCCACAGCTATCCGGGCCGCCCCCTCGTAACCGCCATCACCCGCTTTGATCTCCAGCCGCTTCACAATGCGGACGGGAAGAACCCTCTGCAGCAGAGGCTCAACACCAGGGGCTGGACCGGGGACCGCTGCCGCTCTGGCGAGCAGCACACTCACCACCAGCTTCCCCTGCTCCAGTGGGAGTACCATATGGGCGATTGCAGCAAGTCGGTCGCCAGTAACCAGAAAATTCTGGCCGATGTCATCCGACGCTGCCCGTCCGGATAAAACAGTTACCGGAACGCCTTCAGCCGCCATGTACGGGGATCCCACCCAGGCATATGAGGCGCCCTCACCCATGAACAGTCCGATCGCCGCCGCATCATCCCCGAGACCCTTGCGAACCGCAGGCCAGAAGCTCTCCAGACTCTGCTGCTCAGTCAGCCCCGGACTCCTGTCAGAAATTGCCGCCCCCGCCCCCACCGCAGCCCTGTCCATCTCGATCCTTATCCTCTCTATTGCGGCTTCGACCGACTCTCTGTCTTTCCTGTCATGCCGCTCGAGTTTGGCTGCCGACGGCTCGACGGGCAGCGCCAGCACCCCCAGAGCACAACACACTGCCATACCTGTAACCACCCAGTTCCACTTCCCGAGCGGGTCTGTGCGTGGCGCAGTTTTGAAAGAAAACCTGAATAGGAACCAGGCCGGGATCAGCGGCAGAAAACCGAAAGGAAGGAGTCCTCCCCACCCGATATAGAGCGCCGCAAGCACGCAGGCGAGCGTTGCCCAGCACCAGCGGAAAGCGAGCGTATTGACGCGGGCTATACCCGCCGGATTACTAGCTGTTGCCGGTGGATTGTTCATCACCATCAGAAGTACAAGGTATGAAAGATTGCGTCAACAACGGCCGGTATTAAACTTCGGCCCGGCCCGCTTCAGGCGGACCGGGCCGATACATTCGGCATCGGGAGAGGGGTCAGAACCGATAGCCGAACGACAGCAGAAATTGCCCGCTGTTCCACCGCTCCCTGGTCGAGCCGAGAAGGGTCTCCCACCGGGCATTCCGGTATGCAAAATCGATATTGACGGTATTGCCGATCACCCACCCCACACCGAAGCTGTATATTTCTCGGTCGCTCCTTATCTGCAGGCCAGCCGGCTGGAACTGAAGCGGTGCCCACTGGTAGCCCGCACGCACCGCCGCACCGCCGAGTGCTCTTATCTCTATCCCGCCGCCAAGCAGCCAGTACGGCTTGTAGTTTTCTGCGAAGAAGTCAGAGTCGTAACCATCGTATGGCGCCCTCGAGTACCACGACTGGGAGTAGTCGTAATAGGAACCGCCGCCGGTAAGGGTCAAACCCAGCAGATTCATAGCGGCGCCCACACCCAGCTCGAAGGGAAGCCTGAGGTAGTAGTCGTAGATCCCGCTGTCTTCATATGTGACTTCCGACGTGCCGTCGTCATAGTAGAGGACCTCCGACTGGTACCAGTCCTCTGTGATCTGTACTGATGAGGGGAACCTGATGCTCCCGCCGAAGGAAATCAAATTGACGGGGCGCCAGAGCCCGCCGACTGCGATGCGCAACCCCCGACTGCGGTATGTGTAATCAATCCCATCATCCCATGTGTGCCCGTCATAGGGTGTCCAGATATCTTCCGTGTCGTAAGCCTCGAGCAGATACGTGTAACTGTTGGTACCGCTGATCGACTCGAGGCTGGTCCCCAAGAAAAAACCCCTTGCAACCTCCATCGAAACGCCGGCGCAATAGCCGAAAAGTGAACCACGGTCAGTGTCACGCGCCCAGATCCACGTCTCTCCCAGGTCGGGATCTGAAGAGGTGTTGTAGCCTTCGATTTTGTAGCGGTTGTCAAGGTCACGCAGCCTGTGTGCCCCGAATGCGAAGACCAGGCTTCCTCGTTCGGTCGGAACCTCATAGACAACGCCGAGCGCGTCCAAGCCGGTGCTGAACACCTGAGAAGTGGAGTGAGAGCCGAAGTATCGCGTGTTCAGAGAAGTGGAACGGTGCACCATGCCGCCCTCTATACTCAGCCCCTTTGCCAGGCCAAGACCGGCCGGATTGTAATAGAGGCTGTGTATGTCTCCTCCCAGGGCGTGATACGCTTCACCGAGCGCAATCGGTCGTGCTCCGCTGCCGACTGGTATCACCGCCAGTATCTCGGGGCTCTGGGCCCGGGATGCCGAGGGAATCCAGAGCACCAGAGCAGCACCGATCGCCGCTACCTTCACCATCCTGGTGTGTCTGTTTTGCCTCAACATTGTCTTCCCTCTCCTTCCCTATCGCGGGGGCTTTCTTGTCCGCGATCGTGAAACAGTTGAACTTGAACGTGAACTCGCTGAACGGGTCCCAGAACTCATTGTCCGGGATCCTGAACTCGTTGACATGGAACTCGAACTCGTCATCCCAGAACCTGAGCTCATAGTCGGGCCACTGTAGGTAGTTGAATAGGAAGATGAGCTCATGCTACCAGTGAATGAGCTTGTCCTCCCCGCACTTGAGCCTGTTCTAGAAGCATAGCTTCCTGAGCTGTTCGAGCGGACCGGGCTGGGCATATAAGGCATATAAGAATGATATGAAAGCCCTGATGCCGTTCTCACAACCGCTGGAGACCTCTGCGAAACCTCTCCACCAGAATCTGCCGAGGGCGGTGGACGCGATGTTGTCGTTCGCGGAGGTCGCGAGCTCGATGTGCTGACACGCGAACTGGTCATCCTGGGACGCGTACTGGTCGTGCGCGGCACTGAGCTTGTCGTCCTGGTGCGTATGCTCGGTGTTCGCGGTACCGAGCTGGTCGTCCTTATGCGCAGAACTGTCGTACGCGGAGCCGAACTCGTCGCAGGAGGCGGACGAGAAGTTGTTGTCCGCGGTGGAAGCGAGCTGGTCGTCCTGGTGCGTGTGCTCGTTGTGCGCGGTACTGAACTCGTCGTCCTGGTGCGCATAACTGTCGTGCGCGGAGCCGAACTCGTCGCAGGAGGCGGACGAGAAGTTGTTGTCCGCGGTGGACGCGAGCTGGCTGTCGGTGGACTTGAGCTGGTCGTTCTGCGACGTGATCCGCTTGT
>Ga0114919_10002087_pt1 | contig 16124 bp, 10 predicted proteins | sample BlataG_FD_88682 | JGI IMG/M metagenome (GOLD analysis project Ga0114919, IMG submission 88682) | Deep subsurface microbial communities from Black Sea to uncover new lineages of life (NeLLi) - Black_00105 metaG | ecosystem: Environmental > Aquatic > Marine > Oceanic > Sediment | place: Atlantic... | reverse complement strand
GGGGGGGGGAGGAGGGAAGAGAGAAAAGTAAGGGGGAAGAAGGAGGAGGGGGGGGGGGGGGGGGGGGGGGGGGGGGGGGGGGGGCCTTGACTGATGGACAACTTTCTTTCTTGCTCGCTCTCATTGTTTTCTATATTCTATATGGAATGATCTTTTTATGTGTGTGTATATGTGTGTATTGCTGCTTATTTTGCCAACACCACAGAATGTATGTATCAGTGGGGTTATAGAGAAGGAGGGGAGAGAGGCGATGGTCAAACAAAAGACCTCTCTCTCCCCTTTTGGGTTTAATGCACCTTTACTTAGAATTCTTTTGATCTGTTTAAAAAATATGAATTATAGTACCATCAATAAAAACTAATACTAATAAATAGTATATACGAAGATATATTGCACCATGGGAAAACGAAGATGTAGTGTACAGCAGTTATACATTGAGCATCTTTCAAAGCAGCAACCCTCCTCCCAGGATGAGAGTTGGAGGAAAGGCGCCACACTCTTAAGATCGGAGGTGGAATGGTAGACTCTCTCTCCACCTTACTTGAGGGGGTAATAATTGGTTCCTGTGCTAAAAATTGACATTTAATGAAAAACAAGAGATTTCTTTATAATGTCTGCAATATCTAGTGTCCTGGGGTCGTCACAAGGCCACATTCAAGCACTTTCATTCCAGAAACGAATTGGAGTAGCACACTCGCAAGCGAGTGTTACACATAAAAATCTCCTTTGTTGCCATGCATCATGTCTATTGAATTCTTCACCAATCCCTAACCAATCTAATATCCTTCGTTGCAATGCCATTCCCAAGAAGAATTCCACCCGCCACTCCCTCACTCCACCACCAAGGCAGACAACCACCATACACGCCAGCAGTAGCAATGGAAACGGTGCCAGCTCTAGAAGTAGCTCACCAGATATAGAAAATCTTGTCATCATCGGCAGTGGCCCTGCTGGTTATACAGCTGCCATTTATGCAGCTCGTGCCAATCTCAGGCCATTTATGTATGAAGGCTATCAAGCAGGTGGCACTCCAGGCGGCCAATTAATGACAACCACGGAGGTAGAAAACTTTCCAGGCTTCCCCGAGGGTATAACTGGCCCAGATCTCATGGATAAGATGAAACAACAAGCTGAAAGATGGGGTGCTCGTTTGGTCGTTGAAGATGTTGAATCTGTCGATCTCTCATCCCGTCCGTTCATCATCAAAGGCACAGAAACCACTGTCCGAGCCAATTCTGTCATCATCGCCACTGGAGCCACTGCCAAGCGTCTAGGTATTCCATCAGAGAAACGTTTCTGGAGTAACGGTATCTCAGCCTGTGCTATTTGTGACGGAGCCAGCCCAATCTTCAAGGATCAAGAGCTAGCAGTGGTCGGTGGAGGAGACAGTGCCACTGAGGAGGCTGCCTATTTGACCAAGTATGGTAAACAGGTGCATTTACTGGTCAGAGGAGAACAAATGAGAGCTTCCAAGGCCATGCAGGATAGAGTGCTGTCCAATCCCAACATCACAGTACATTTCAACACCACCATAGAGGATGCTGTGGGCAAAGGAGAGACGGAGGGCAACCCAACAGGTCCCCGGGGAGTCACCATGGATGGCCTTATTTTGAAGAATATGCAGACTGGGGAACTCAAGACTCTGCCAATTAAGGGATTGTTCTATGGTATAGGTCATACACCAAACAGTGGCATAGTCAAGGGTCAAGTTGAACTTGATGAAGCTGGGTATGTGATAGCACATGAAGGAGGAAGGACCAATGTACCTGGAGTGTTTGCCGCTGGAGATATCCACGATCACGAATGGAGACAGGCTATAACTGCTGCTGGTAGTGGGTGTGCAGCTGCTCTCGCTGCAGAGAGGTACTTGGCTGCTAATAATTTGATCATTGAAGCAACACAAGAAGAGAAGCAAGCGGCTGCAGTTAAATCTGAAGCTGGTGGTAAGAAGAAGGAAGCTTCTGCTGAGCCTACTGCTGCTGATAAAAAGGCAGCAGAAGAGGCAGCATTTGATATAAATGAAGATAGACACCGGGGTCAATTTGCTCTTAGAAAGCTGTACCATGAAAGTACCAGACCAGTAGTGGTCCTTTACACTTCCCCGACATGTGGCCCTTGCAGAGCTCTTAAACCATCCATGTCTAAAGTGGCTGATGAGTTTGCAGGGAAGATTCACTTGGTAGAGATTGATATAGTTGAAGATCCTGAGATTGCCCAGGCAGGGGGAGTCAATGGGACTCCTACTGTGCAGATATTCAAAGATAAGACACGGGTGCATAATTTACCGGGAGTGAAGTCAAAGAGTGAATACAAGCAATTGATTGTAGGATGCATGGGAGGTAGTGAGAGTGAGAGTAATGGTGGTAATGGCAGGGTAGGGGCCCAGGTAGAGAAGAAGGAGACAGTGGCCAAGTAGAGTATGGTGGTAGTACTAGCTAGGTGTGTTGGTCAAGAAGAAACAAATCTGCATCTGCATTTTTATTATTACAGGTTGTACTATGTTTTGTATGTTATTATTCTTTGAAGAGCAATGTCAATGGTATGCTGCTATTGATGTAACGAGAAAAGAATGTGCTACTTAACATAGGATTATGAGTGATTTGGAGAGGGGGTGTGCTGTCTGCTCTTGATCGATGGTGTCCAGAGTTTTTGGCACTATCCATGTTTTGTTTGGGTCTTGGACAGATGCAATGACCAACAACACCATGGATTGTGTGCTTGGGATAAAGGTCGTTATGGCCATAGTGTCATTCTTTCTTGTATCTTATGCCTGGAAAGAAGATTTGGCTCAGTACATTGCTAGATGCATTTACATCTGTACTTAGCTGCATCTAATAATTCATTGAAACTGTTCTACTGTACTAATGAAGATCATATACCACTAGTAATTTTCACCTTCAGGCCCATATGTTTTTATGGTTTTTTAATACAGGGTTGGAAGGAGGACTACGCACGGCAATCCCAGCCTCCTGCGCTTGGGGCTCCTTTGGGTGAGCAAAAGATTACGTTTCGATTTCTTGAACACATGCTCCCACACAGTAACGAATCGATGTATGAATAGCATTCCACAACTACGTAGACAGCCCTTGCTCTTAACCTCACGCGGAGGCGGATGCAATTTAGTATCACCAATCATTACCTGGATTAAAAATAGAAATAAAGTGTGGGGATGATATTAATGAATCTGTAAGAAAAAGAAGAAGGGAAGAGTGTTAGAAAGTATACATGCATGCCTGCGAAAGGCGAGGGGTCGGGCTGTCTACTAGTAGGAAAAACCATAGTGCAGTACTGCACCATGATTCCAAATAGTGTCAGTCCAAAACTGGGCCGTCTCCTGTCTAACTACCATGGGTGCCTTTCCATGTTGATGTGAAGGGCACCCATGGTTTTTAGTTTGCTGCTGTTTAGTAATATGTAATGGTTACTATATTGTACATATGTTTTTAATTACATCCCGGCTAATCACTTTCTGATTCAAGATGGCGTTTTTATTAATAATAAGCCTCCCTTAAGCACCAAACAGAAAGAAAGAAAGAGGGGAAAGCGGTAGGTGTGAGGAAAATGAACGCTACGTTTTGTCCATCCTCCAACCACTGCAATATTATTATATTATTTGGTCCTAAAATGGATCAAATTAAGTAATATCATCTACTGGTGTGGTCATAATTATACAAGAAAGAAGTGCAAGCATAGTATCTAGGCTAGTATTGGTGGGGCGGGTCGGCATTGGTCACATAGCTTGCAGAACAGGGCTACTTTGACTGGTTCTTGGGCTAGGAAGAGCTGGAGTTGGGTTGAGCAAGAGATGGTTGGGCCAAATAGGGCAGCATGACTCTCACCATAACTCCACGCTCCTCTTCCTTCATCATCAGTGGTACTACTCCCTTAATCTTCATCAAGATAATCATTTGCATAATATCTCTCAGAATCTACTGCATTAAGTTAAATCAATAACTTCACTGTCGTCACAATCCTCGGCATCGCCATCCTCATTGTCACTATCTTCATACTGCTCCCTTTCCTGTCCGTCTTCACCTTCGTGTTCTCCCTCCGCTTCTGCTTCTTCAGCATTCAGCTCCGCCCCATTTCTAACCTTGTTTGTGTGACCTACATCATAATCACTTTGATAGCGTAGAGGTAATTTTGTTTGCCGTTGCCCCGGAATTGCCGGTGTACCATTGGGCGCTTCTTTGGATTCTTTTGATTCTAGAGACCTTGTCACGTCTTTCAAACTTCTATAACTCTGACCTGCAGGACTGCAAGAAATGAAAATTGCAATACAAATGTCAGTAGAGAAAATTCTATATACAACAAAGTCAAGTGGGCATACTTGCTGGGTTTAGAACCTACCTGTAGTATTTAAAATCGTATTCTGCCGGGTCTTTGTTCCTCCCTAGGGAGGCTATCTCCCAATTGGATACATCAAGGGCTTTCATCAATCCTTCATCAGTGTCCACTTGTTTGCACCGGACATCAATGGCATCTTTTATAATGTCAATGTGACTCTGTACCTTGCTTTTACCTCTACTAGCTCCCCGTTCTATGATAGTCTGCAAATCCTGCCAGGGTCCTTTCACATACTTTTGAATCTGTTCAGGATAGTCCTTGGCATAAATCTCAGGGTCTACACCAGCAATATCAAGAATAGGCTGCCTCTTAATATACCACCTGTGAGGACAGTCTTTCATTTCATGCTCTCCATCTCTTCCAAGGTGTTTCTGGCAATACTTGCACAAAATGTCTGCCTCAGTGGGATTACTGCCTGGAGTACCGACAACTGCTTGTGGGTCTTCATCTTCCTGTGCATTGCCTTCATTGTCAGCAATCTCATGGCCTAACCTAATCTTTTGCTGCTCCACTGATGGACTGGCATCTTCACCCCGGTTTGGTGGAGGGAGGGGCATATTGACCCATTGGTTTGTTGTGCCCTGCCTTGAGCGCCTGCCAGGTGTTTTGCTGGGAAACATCCTTAAGAATTCACTGACAATATTCTCCATGCCAATCAACTCACAGCCCTCCTCAAAATAAGCATGCTCATTGATGCCACTTTTCATAATGCGTATATCTGCACTTTTTAGGAGTTTATCTACATTGGACTCGGGGAGACGCATGAGCAACTGTTTTCTAAAAACCTTTAATGTGCAATCCTCTTTTTCAGTGTTGAACCTGCCTGGCTGGAAACTAGGTGGAATAACAGCTCTGGCTTCATCATCATCATCATCATCATTGGTAGGACCACTTGCCACTGGAGCTTTGTCTTTCCTTATTCGCTTTGCTTTACTCTTCTTGGGGGCCTCCGGAGGATCCTGAGTGTTGCCACCAAGGGTATCTATCTCATCAGTGAATATTTCAACTTGTTGCTCTGGGGCTTCATTCAAGTATTTTTTAATGGTCATCTCATTACCGTCCTCATCTCTAAGGAATGTGACATCCTTCCATCCTGAGCTTTTTCCAAGCACATCCTTCACCCAGCGCGACGTTTTGAACGTTTGATTCTTGTATTCACCTTCAGATGTAACGGTGATCATCCCCTTTGTCTTCTCCTCATTGGAGAATGTAAGATGTCCTTGTAAGGGGGGATCTCTTGAAAATACCTCAACAAGACCACTGATTGGCACTTGGTGCTTGTTGGCCGCCTCCTCCTCCTCTACGTCCTCCACCACTTCCTCGTCCTCCTGCTCTACATCTCCTTCATTGGCAGGCCCTTTACCCTTATCATCTTTAGTTTTACCTTTTCCTGTTGCAGACTTTTCCTTTAATTTTTTCTTGACATTATCTTCAGCAAGTTTTCTTTTCGTATAATTATCCGATAAAACTGGAGCAATGCCAGATGGACCTGCAACACCCTCTTGCTGATTGGCTGTCTCTACCACATTCCTTAATTTCTCCAGCTGGGCTTTTAGCTCTCTCATTTCATTTTCAAGTCTGTCAATTTTCTTGTCACTTTCATCAGCTCGGGTTCTAAGTTGATTTATTTGACACCCTTGATCAAGGTTATATACAAGTCCCACTGGCTCATGGCCTAGCTTTCTAGTACCCCCAAAATTTTGAGGAACTGTTCCCATCTTAATCCCATCTATGGAGTCTTTGGGTTTAAATTTCAAATCTGGAGGGCGAACATCCTCGGCTTTCTTCTTCTGTGAATTTTTAATCGTCACAAAATAGTCGATGCTCGATTTATCTGCACGGCCAGTTTTCCTGCGATCATGAGGTGTATGGACTTCAACCTGCAGTTGAAAGATATTAGAAAGTCAGAAAGAATCTCTTTATCTACCAGAAAAAAGGGACCAAAAGCGATCTTACCTGTTTGCCCATTTTCCCAGCCATCCCTAAATCTGTGATGATTTCCTCAAAGTAATCTGTAGCTGCAAGATTAAAATCTCCACCCATGACAACAGTAACGCCGCTTTTTGCAGAATATTCGATCAAGTCTCTTAGGAGCTTCTCAAAATATCCCTTTAAAATATCTACCGATTTCCTGGGACCAGGGCCATGAACAGGTACTGCCAAAAACTTTACTCCTCTGCACTTGGTAGACTCCAGCATAACCATTCTTGGACGGCAATTATCATGTTTCGATTCACGTGGGGGCTGAACTTCGTTGTTTTCTATTGGGATTTCTTTCCATAAATTTGCATCATAAAACAGCATTGGATCACAATTCGGTGGTGGATGCTTCATAGTTTTCCAATCACCACCAGTCCCTTTATTAGCATGACTAATAAACTTGTCTACAAAAGCTTTGGGGTATTCAGGCCCAAAGAAGACACTAGCCTTGGGAAATTGTTGGAAGACTCGATTGAGAACTTGTTCAAATTGCTCTCCAGTGGGCACATTTGCATATTTGGCATTCAAGGTAACAAAACAGGGTTCTTCAAGGATAGGGTGTTTCTCCTCGCCATTCCCTTGTGAGCTGCCGGAATTGTGACTATTTTTAGGAGACATCGGAATGCCCCAAAATGTTGTAACTGTGAGATAAAATTAAGGAAATATCAATGCATAGTAATTGAAGAACAATGCCGGAACTTAGGATTGATCTCCTTAATATTCTCACCTGTTTTTAAGTAAATTCAGGGCTTGATCAGAGAGACCCTGAACGAATGAGGAGCGGTCGTGGGGAGAAAGTGCCGGGGAGTAGAGCTGCACAACCTGAAGCAATATGCAAATTGGACGTCTTCTAGCAGCAAGATGTGTGATAATTTATGGAGCTATGAGATAGGGACGCCCAAAGAAACTTCTCACAGCGTTTAATTAATCTTTCAGATTTGTCAAGCAGATGTCTCGGCAGATATGTCAAGTCTAGGTAAGTTGTAACGCGGAAATTACTCACAGGGAGTATCCTCACGAAGTTCTATTTAAAGAATCAAACTTGTTAACATCAGGAGGGAGCCAGCTACTTGAGGTATCTCTTGCCCCTCGGCGACAAAGAGGAGGAAACCCCGAGTGCTCCCTCCTTTCACTTCTTCTCCACCTTCTCTTAAACATATTCTAGAGGGAATTTCACCACACAACACCCATTCTTACACATTTACAAGTTGCAATACATGCAGCAATCTCAGCCTCCTGCATGTGGGGCTTCTTTGAAACACTCATTCTTAGGCCACTAGTACTCTCCATCTTCGGGCCCATAACTCCCATCGGAACTCCACCCCACCCCTCCTCCTCCTCCTCCTCCTCTTCCTCTTTGTCTCCAGCTATAACACTCCCCTCCACCTTCAGCATCATCATCATCAGTACTACACCCCCAATCTTCATCAGGATAATCATTTGCGTAATATCCCTCCGCATTAGAATCCTCATCACTGCCATCCTCACAGGAATCATCACCATCATCCGCCTCCATCACCAACCACTCATCATCATGAAGAATGCTCACCACCGGAGCTGTGCCGGAGGCTGCCAACTCTGCCCAGTAGGCCGCTTCTTCATCATCATTCTTACTAGCAGCATCAGATTGAGCTACTTCTGCATATAAATCATAAACATACTCAATAGTATTATCATTATCATTATCATTATTATCCACCACCTCTCCATCTTCTCCATCTCTTTCTTGCTGTTGCTCATGTAGAACTTCTCTCAGTAATGGGAGGAATTTTGTATCTAAATCTTCCTGTTCCTGCTTGGATATCTTGGCCTTCTTCTTATTCTGACTACTGTTGTCATCATCATGGTACATAACATCATAGAGCGTATCTGCTATGTAGGACAATGGATCTATTGCTGCTCCTTCTGTTTGTTGAAATAAAGTAGCTCCGCCTTTTCGTCGTCTGAATTGCTCATAACGACCACCAAATTGTTCAATTGTAGCAGAAGGCTGAGCATAACCATCACCATTTTTAGTAGTATTAGTAGCGTTAGTAATAGTATCGCCATTTTTTCTATTAGTCATGTCTATAGATTGCTGGGCTGTTTTAAGGACTTGACGGAGCTCTTTGTCGCTTATTTGACAGAGTTGGTCAGCAGTCAAAGTGGTGAGATGGCTATACCTACGTTTCTTAATTTTACTAATGTTGTTAGTTTCTAGACCTAATTGTAGTAATTGGTCTGCCAAGTGTTGTCTCTTGGTGGGTGGTACCATAGACTCAATGACTGATGTAGAGAAAGAAGGAAAGAAGGAAGAGGAGAGTTGTGAGTCGGTGGGTGATTGTCGGTGCAAACATGTTGGATCTAGTCTATGTAGACGTACCTAAATCAGAGGGAGCATCTATGATGCGTTTCCTCTTCACTCTAAGAATCTTCAGTGGTTGGTCAGGCATGGTGAACGGTGCTGTGATGAAGGTAACTGGGACAAACTCATTCAGAAAGAGATTTGGATTATTCAATTTCTTGTGTCAATTTTACAGCCAATTGTCACTATAATGTCGCTCTATGAAGGTTATGGGTAGTTATTTAATGAAAAGATAGTGAAACTATGCACCATACTCAACACACTGCCCTACTTTTAAATGCTAATTCCAGGTCCCCGATTTTCCAACTTGCACAAAAGCTCCTGAAATCGAATACAAGACGCAAAACAACAACAGGTTGTAATATCGCAATCTAATTACGTAAATCATAAAATCAAACACAGAGCACTTTACCTCTCATATGAACACATGCATTGAATCGAGTGATTTTTCAGCATGGGAAACAAGCAAGTCTTATTCGAGGATGCTGATGACACTCGTGTCAAGGCAGACATCAAGGTCAACCAATCATATGCAAAACGCTTCGAGGTTTGTCAACAACACTTGCTTTACCCCATCTTCCCCTCCTCTCCTCGCTTACCGCTACTTCCGCTCACCTCCACCTCTCCCTCTCTCTCTCCCTCTACAGCACAACAAACAAAGAGAAGAGCTCCAACGCTTGAAACAGAAATACCCAGAAAAAGCTGCCCAATTAGAAGCCAAATACACGAGACAACACAATAAAGCTCAAGCCAACGATGATGAAGAAGATTCCTCCTCTTCCTCCTCGGATGACGACGATGACGACAATCCTCGCATCCCAGCTAAAGTTGATGCCAAGATCTTTGAAACTTTGATGAAAATCCGGAATAAAGATGAATCTATCTATAACAAAGAAGCCAAATTCTTCTCATCAGATGACGAAGAAGATGACGACGACGACGACGACGAAGATGGTGCCCCCACCAATAACCAGGCGGCTGCTGCTGCTGCTGCTGTTAAAAAGGATAAACCAATGTACTTGAAGGATGTCATCTACCAACAAGCTCTGGCAGACCAAGAGCAAGGAGGCAGCAGTGATAGTGAAGATGAAGACCATAATAATGATAAAGATCAATCAACATACACAGAGGAACAGAAACATATTAAAGACGAACTGCTGAAAGCTTTCCATCAAGCTGCTGAAGAGGTCGATGGAGAAGATACGCTGGGAGGTGTGTTGCAACGTCGTGGTAGTACTAAAAAAATCCATGGTGATAATGGCAACACTGATGCTCATGATGGTCACATGTCTGACGATAAAGTCCAATCACTGTTGAACAAGTACTTTGGAGATAAAGATGATCAGCTGGAGGCTGGAGATAGGTTCTTGAAGAGGTACATGTTGAACAGAGGGTGGGTGGACAAGGATGGGGATAGCAGTGATGATGATGATGGCCATGGCTATGGTGGTAGAAGTGATAGAGGTGATATGCATAAGCAGCAGCCAGATGTAGAAGAAGACGAGGCCTATCTGGAAGCAGCTGAACAATTCGAACACACCTACAACTTCAGATTTGAAGAACCCGGCGGCAACATCCTGAGCACCCATCCCCGCCAAATAGAAGGCACGGTGCGTAAAGAAGACGACCGACGTAAGCAGAAGCGTAAAGAGAAGAAGGAACGACTGCAGGCAGAGGAAGAAAAACGCAGAGCAGAGCTGCGTAGATTGAAGAATTTAAAGAAAGCAGAGATTGGAGACAAACTGAAAGAGATACAAAAAGTGGCTGGTAAAGCGGCTCCTCAGGAAGATGCACTTGATGCTATTATGGCTGGAGAGTTTGACCCTGAAGCGTATGATAAGGCCATGGCAGCTGCATTTGGAGATAATTATTATGGGGCCGCTGATGAGGAGTTTGGAAGTGGAGGTGAGGATGATGATGAAGGTGAAGAAGAAGATGATGATGATGAAATGGTGGACAAGGCATTTGAAAAGTACTTGAGACAGATGGCATCATATGGCACTGATGATGAAGATGAAGATGATCAACCAGCATCAACAGCTGAAGCAGTGGCAGGAGGAGGTAACACATTTGCCGCACTACAAAAAAAACTCCACCATACCGGTGATGGTACAGTGATTGAAGGCAGTAAACAAGGTGGCGAAGTTAGAAGTAGAGACGACGTCCTCAAATTACTTGAAGAATACTACAAATTAGATTACGAAGATGTGGTGGCTGGTATACCTACAAGATTCAGATACAGATCAGTTCCCAAGCAAGACTTTGGTCTCGGTGTCGAGGACATTCTGGCCCTGGATGATAAAGAGCTCAACCAAGTGGTAGGACTGAAGAAGCTCGCACCATACCGTGATGACTGGAAGAAACAACGAGCTAATTATGGAGCTTTGAATGCAATTAGAAGAGATAAACAGCAGCAACAGAGGTATGGTGGTGGTGGTGGTAAAAGGAATGTTAATGATTATCCTGGTGATGATGGGGGTGACGATAAGAAGAAAAAGGAAAGGCCATTCATGAGCAAGGAAGAACAGAGATTGGCGTCGTATGCCAAGCCATCATTGAAAAGAAGTGGCGGTGGCGGTGATGATGGTGATGAATCTTATCATCGTCATGATAAAAAGAAGAAGGCAAGGACGAATAATAATAATAATAATAATAATAATAATAAAGGAGCAGCAGGAGGAAATAACAATAGTAATATTATGGACATGCGTGGAAGTGGAGGTCAGCAGCTGACCAAGGCTCAGAAAAAGAATCTCAAGAGATCAATGAAACGTGCCTCAAAGAAAGAGTAAATGGGAAGGAGGTGTCTCTGTATAGATGTATGCAATTGTGTTTATCTTGACTCTGTAATGCTGGTAGTGTTTTCTATCAATAATTTACAACAATCTGCACTAGTAGATGTAGACCTACAGACCTTGTTCATGAATACAAAGAATACTGTAATAGAAATGGAGCTATTACTACTATTAAATCATATAATCCCAGATAAGATCTTCTACTTGATCCATACTATCAGCAGGCGCCATCTCAGTACCATCCAGCATCCTCACCACTCTCCCCGGCACACCTACTGCCACACAATGCGGAGGCAAATCAGTGACGACCACCGACCCTGCTCCTACTTTAGTCGACTGACCAATCACCACTGGACCCAGAACACTCACTCCAGCACCCAAAAGCACTCCATTGCCGATAGTAGGGTGACGTACACCTACACCAGTACCACTACCACCGAGTGTAACATGGTGGAGCATTGATACGTTGTCACCAATGACTGCGGTTTCACCGACCACAACGCCAGTGGCGTGATCGATCATCACGCCTTTGCCTATCGTTGCTGCTGGGTGGATATCTACTCCAAATACCTCGCTCATTCTGCTTTGTAAAGCTACAGCAAGGGCTCTTCTACCTTTATTCCACATCCAGTTGGCTACTCGTTGTGCTTGAATGGCTTGGAAGCCTTTGAAAAAGAGCATGCACTGAATGTGTTGCTGACAAGCGGGATCGCGTTCATATACAGCTTGCACATCTGCGATGCATGATTCCAATAATTGAGGATCATCATCATATGCTTCTTTGATCAGTCTAGCTAATTGTGTTCCTAAGAGAGTGGTGCTTGCCAGTTTATTGGCTAATAAAAAAGCCATACTCTTCTCCATTGTGGCATGCATGATGACCGTCATATGGAGGTAAGAGGCTAAAACTGGCTCTTCTACTGCTTGCTTACGAGCTTGTTCTTGTACAGTGGCCCACAGGGCATCTTTATCGAGGTAATCAGCATTGGGAGCCCAGGCATTTTCAGCAAGAGCGAGTTGCCTGGCTTCGTACAGAGGAGGAGGGTCGAGAGTTGTTTCTTCCTGTCCGATGCGTTTGGAAGCTATTAACTTGCCGTTTTTGAGCCTTGGAGAGGCTTGGTAACGGCCTTCTGCTTTGAGGTTAGCAGGTTGACTATGTACTGTGCTAGGGGCGTTGATTTTACTGTCCAACTCTACCTCTCGGTCTGCAGCGACGGCTCGACTGGCTGCTGCATGTCGGCGAGGCCTGGCTGGGGATTGAGATTGATAAGCATGGACTTGTGGGATACTGTTTGCATTGACTTCTGAAGTGCTGCTTAGTAGTGATGCAGCTCTGTTGCAGTTGAAATGAGGCGTGTCTAATAATAAGGAGCGTGATCGCCACCAGAGATTAGCTTGACGTGTGTGCAACGAACCCATTGTATGCCTTGGGTTTATATTCAATGTCTATATGTTAATATCTATGTAGATTCCCAAGCCGAAAAGACTTATCCACTTTTATTCTTCTGGACTCAAGAAAATTATCGCACAAATTAACCCGTTCCTAGCTTCGTCTAAGATAGTCAGCCGAACACCATCAAAGTTGGCACTTGTGCCACAGTTAATGTTCACAAACAAACAGAGCCACCATGTTCATGTTTGGGAATAAAAACATAAAGTCCATTGCTGCCTCATGTCATTGCCGGCCGGCCGGCGCTACTGATGCTCGGTGGCTGCGCCTCTTCTTCCATCTCTTTTGCTGGCTATCTACATACATATAACATACATTATACATACATATAACCCTGTCACACAACATTCAGTTCCACATAATCTCTCTCTCTCTCTCCTCTTTACAAAAGTCAGTACCACTCTTCCCCTCTATTCAAAAACTCCCCTCTTCTTCTTCCTTTCTGAGGGCATCTAGTGCATGGGTGGGTGAGTGAGGATCCACAACCTCCCCTCCCCTTCCTCATCTCTTCTCTTTCTTCTATCCTCAACAACATCAAGCTGCTGCTCCAGCCAACACATATTCTCCTCCTTCCACTCCCTCCTCTCCACTACCACTACTCCTCTCCCCGTCTTCCTTCTTATAATAATATGCAGCAGCAGCCATCATAGCCAGGGGGTACTGTTCTTTCAATAAATACTGAGTAGCAGCTCTCCAATCCCACTTGCTCACCTCTTCTCTCGCCGCCTCCCCTACCCTCCTCCTAAGCTCATCATCCCCAACCAGCCTCTCCACCAGGGCAGTAGCAGTGTCCAAATCACCAGGTTGGTACATATATCCTGTCTCCCCTTCTCTAGTCAAAATGTCGGGGATACCGCCAGCTTTGACTGCAACTACTGGTCGTCCAGCAGCCATGGCTTCTAACACCACAAAGCCCAGTGTTTCAGTGGTGGAGGGCATGACAAACACATCTGCAGAAGCATATGCTGCGCTGAGATCTTCCCCATGAAGCATCCCCATAAATACAGTGTTGGTACCGGCAAAGTGTCTCTCTAGGTCTTCTCTGGCAGGACCGTCACCTACAAAAGCCAGGCGAGCATTCGGGATTCTTTCCAGTATGCCCTTGATGAAATCCAAGTTTTTCTCAGTACCCAGCCTCCCAACTGACAACAAAAGGGGGGCTTCTGGATGGCCATTAGACAGCCTTCTTCTCATCTCTGTACATGTATTCTTTGGGTGGAAGGTATCCGAACACACTCCCTTCTTCCACACATTAATAGACTCTTCCGGTGCTGCTTTCTGTGCAGTCAATTCAGTTGCCATTTGCTGACTGGTCACCAATGTTAGGTGCGCAGCTGTGTGGAAGAACCTGATGACTGCCCACATTGCGTTAATAAGGAAGGAAATGCCATAGTTTGGCATGTACTCAGGTACATGTGTATGGTATGAGTAGACAAGGGCTTTTTTCAAAAGTCGGGAATATACCAAAGCTGCCATTACCATGACACCCGGGGATGAACAGTGGATAATATCTGGATTGAACTCTTTAATGTACTTGTATATTCTAGGACTCAGTGCAAAAGAGAGAGGTAGAGGCCAGTACCAGGGGCAAGGGAAACTCATTGCGGAGATGATCTTTGCACCGTGGAAATCTTCAGGTTGGTCAATGTATGCAGAAGCATCAGATCCGGGGACGGAGACGCCTTTGCCAGGGGTTATAATGAGGACTTCACAGCCTGCTTCTCTAAGAAATTTGATGGTGGATCTGAATCTGTTCATGTAGCCACAGACGTAGGTGAAGGGGGAAGGTTCTACGAGGAAACAGACTCTTCTGGGGAGAGGGTTGGTGGGGAGGCCCTCCATGTCAATGTCTTCACCTTCATCGTCTTTTGATGAGGTTGAGGTTGGTGTTGTTGTGGTGGTGGGTTGATCAATGTGTGATGTTGTTATGGTGGATGGTTGTGGTGGTGATACTAATGATAATGGTAGGGTGTGAGTGGAAGGAGAGGGAGGAGACCAGCGGAGCTGTGATCTTCTGCGACCTCCGACGAAGAGGGAATGGTTGAAATAGCGAGTTGTGATAGATGAGGAAGTGCTGCCAGTAGGAGAGATACTTGAGATGGATGACATCATTTGAGTAGAGTATGGTGCATTCAGTGTGTTAATTGAGTTTGGTTGATAGAAGGAAAGGCTGATGCAAATGAAGACGATCGCAGGCCTATGGATACGATGCGTTGTTAAAATCGTTTAACTGAGAGCACTGGTATTAAGAAATGTCAACTTGTGTTAATTGATTATACCACCATGATGCTCTTAAGATGCCCAAGGAGAATGGGAATGTTGACCCTCTTCAGAATTCAAAAAAAGACTGGTTTCAGATTTTGCAACCCAAAGCATGCTTTATTAACTGTGTAAACACGTACATATAAAGACATTCAAGGATAATTTCGCGCCCATTAAACCCAAACTCTCAAAATTGCGGACATCATTTCTGTTTTTACACTCTTAAAATGCTTGGCAGCTTATGGAACAAACTTTTAGAATGGCTTCAAAGGTAGGTCTGACGCTGCACACTCCACCATGCATCATTTGCCATCTCTTTCATATGATGTGATCATTGTCCGTTGCCAACCCTCGTCTCTCCCTCTTCCTTCCACAGCTGGTTCTTCACAAAAGAGATGGAACTATCTCTCATAGGACTCCAAAATGCTGGTAAAACATCTCTTGTCACAGTTCTCACCACAGGCTCCTACCATGAAGACACCATCCCAACAGTAGGCTTCAACATGAGGAAAGTCACCAAGGGCGGCGTAACAATCAAGTTGTGGGACCTCGGTGGCCAACCCCGTTTCCGTTCGATGTGGGAACGCTACTGCAGAGGTGTTCAAGCTATTGTATTCGTAGTAGACTCTTCAGATATTGAAAACCTAGGTACAGCTAAAAGAGAGCTGCTGGAGCTCCTTTCCCGCCCATCACTGACGGGCATCCCCCTTCTGGTTTTGGGCAACAAGAATGATTTGGCTGATGCTCTTCCAGCAAGTGAGCTGATTGCAAGGATGGATTTGACCTCCATTCAGGATAGAGAGGTGTGTTTGTATTCTATTTCATGCAAAAGACAGAGTAATATTGATGTGACATTGGAATGGCTGACACGACATGCCAAGTGATTGATTGATTGATTCCGGGGGGGGGGGGGGGGAATAAAATAAAAAAAAAAAAAGAAAAGGGG
>Ga0114919_10002085_pt1 | contig 16130 bp, 15 predicted proteins | sample BlataG_FD_88682 | JGI IMG/M metagenome (GOLD analysis project Ga0114919, IMG submission 88682) | Deep subsurface microbial communities from Black Sea to uncover new lineages of life (NeLLi) - Black_00105 metaG | ecosystem: Environmental > Aquatic > Marine > Oceanic > Sediment | place: Atlantic... | reverse complement strand
TGCTCCTTGCTCTATCTGAAATAAAATGACGAACCGGAGCTTCGTCCTACTTTTCGCCCCTCTGATCTTAGACTTTTATCTTTCCTTAGCCTTAGCCTTCTTCAACCTTCACTCCGAAAAAGCTACCGGCTACTTGCGCCGGATGAAACGGTTGTAACACTAATCAAACCAAGCAGTTCCGGCGCTTTTTCTTTGTTTGCTTTATTTTCTACAATAATTTTACCCCTCCGGTAATTACTTTTGTGCAAAATTTCTTTGGTCTGCAGACATCGAACCATTATCTTTCTATTTTACTTCATTAACAATTTAACCATTTAGCAATTTCATCGACTACCCCTTGCATCTTCATTCTCAATCTCAACCTTAACCTTTCTCCCTTTCACAGACTCTGCCAGGTCTTCCAGACGCTGGCAGGTCTCTCCCCAGCCGAATACAATTCGGCTCTACATTTCGGCCCAGGCTCTCCACTACGTATGTGGACTGCCGACTTATTCCTAACCCACTAACCTACTAACTTAAACCTAATCTCTAAATTTCACCAACCCCCCCCTCCTCACATTCTTCACATTCTGCGTGTATATGCAATTCACTAATCCTGGCTTATAGTTTACAAGGTTGGTTAATTGATTATTGTTTTATTATAACAATCCGTGGAGTTTCATTATTTTGGCGAGTTCGGGTTGTTTTTGGGAGTATTCTTTGAGTATTTTGAGAAGGAGTTTATTTTTTTCAGCAACATCATAGGTTTTTTCGCGGACAGGAATAAGAGCTGTTCTTCTGTCCCATATAATATATCCCAATAAAAAAATGATTAAAGCAATAACAATTCCAAATCCCCAATAGAACATGTTTTTTAAGTCGTTAATTTGTTGTTGCTGATAATCGAACCGTTCATTAATAGCTTCAAATCTTGCATCGATAGCTTCAAATCTTGCATCGATAGCATCGAATCTTGCATCGATAGCTTCAAATTTTGCATCGATAGCATCGAATTTTGTATCAAGAGCGCCAAATTTAGAATCAAATTTTTCTTCCAGTCTGATTAATCTATCCCTGTCATCTAAAGTAAATGGTATTTCTTTGGTTTGACAATATCCTTTTACAGAGAATAATATTAAAATTAATATTGTTAATAATCTATTCATATTGTGTATTTAATTACAAATATACAAATAATGTTAAATCAGGCAACATGAAAAAGTATGCAGCAGGAAGTAATGAGGGACATATCGTTCGTCGAAACAAGGGTAACATTTCTAAAATACTTGGTAAAAAAAGAAAATTAAGCATTGAAATGATCAGGAATTTACATGATAAGCTTAATATTTCCTACGACATATTGATGAAAGGATATGATTTAGAAACTGCCTGATATGTGTATTTTCCTTGAGCCATAATTACTTGATTTCTTTTCAGCTCAGGAGCTACTTACTATATACTATTTACTTCTTATTAATCTTCATCATTCTGCGTTAATCTGCGAAATCTGCGTGAGGGAAATAGTAAGCAGTAAGTAGAAATTAGTATGTAGGGACAACTAATCTTCACGTTCTGCGCGAGATTAATTTTTATACATGTGCTTTTGAATAAAACACCTTACCCATGCGGTCGATATGTTCTTTTAATTCTTTATTGTTTATTTTTTCGTAATGTAATACATCAATAAAATAAGGTAAAGGCAGCTCTTCTTCGAGCAGATCAAGCAGTTTTAATATGGTGTTATCAGCAATTTTCTCACCTTTAACCACAATATCCAGGTCTGAAGCAGGTTTATAATTTCCTTTTGCCCTTGAACCAAAAATGATGGCTATCTCAATTTCGGGGAATTGTTCCAAAGCTTTTATCAGATAATCCAGATCTCTCTGCTTTAATCCGTAATTCATATGTATCGGAATTTACTCTCCGCCAGCTGACGGATCATGAGAACGCCCCGATAGCCCTCGGGGCTAAGTTCAAAGTTATTCGTTGATTAATAATAAGTTATATCATTCTTATAAATATTATTGTATTAAAGGCTGAGGCTAAGGCTAAGGTTTTTAACTGCACATATTAACCTTTTAGCCTTCATTTAGACTTATTTTTTTGACTTTATATTAATTATTATGTTTTTCTGATTTTTCTCTTTTTAAATATAAATGAAATCTTTATATGTCATTTCAAATAATAATTTCTTAAAATCCTAAAACCTTTTATCTTCCTAACCTTAGCCTTAGCCTCAGCCTTAGCCTTAAGGAAAAATCAAAACTAACAGGATAATTTCAATTATTACATTTTTAAATTACTTTGCGAAGCTATGTTCTTTCTTATAAAGTTATAAAGTTCTATAAATCCGTGAATATAATATTCTTTTATTCTTTTTTCAATTTCAAGTGCTGCTTCTTCCTCGTAAGTATGAACAGTCAGATTTCTGTCTTTTAAAGCATCCATCCATAAATGACCTTTTTTAATAATTTCTGCCTGAAATGCAAATTTTATCGCATCACGCGGACTATTGGCAACAAAACCGAGTTCTTCAAGATAGTCTGCCATCAATTTCCATGAAAGCTCAAACGTTATTTCAAAAAACTGTATAAGACCAGCACGTTCAACTTCTGAGGGATTATCAATACTTACAGCTTTTTTAAGCAATAGAAATGCTTTTTCAAAATTTTGAAACCTTTGTTTCCAGCGTATATCTTTGTTTTCTGCCACCATAATTAAGTTTTTTTTCCTGATATAAAATTATTGAGTGGTAAAGATACAAATTTTAGATGCTTATTTTTAATTCGCTAATACCGTACAATGGTATATTGGTAAGCCGGTCCTGTTCCCGAAAATCAGACATTGAAGTACGCAGGGCGACTTGCGGATTAAACTTTTCTGTGTAGACTTTAAGACTCTTGGCTTGAAAGTTTTCTTCTGCTTTGACTTCTATAGGAACCGCTACACCTTCGTACTGTATTACAAAATCAACCTCAGCGGTAGATCGATATGCCGACCAGTAATTGATCACATATTCGTCAGTACTTTTAAGTTGCTGAAAAACATACTGTTCAGTTAAGGCTCCTTTAAATTCGGAGAATATTGCATTTCCTTCAAGCAGTGTTTTTGCATCAATATCCCCCATTGCTGTTAACAATCCTACATCCACCATAAACAATTTAAAAGCACTTCTGTCTTCATAAGCTTTTAAGGGAATTGCAGGTTTGGTGACCCGGCTCACCTTGTAGACCTGTCCGCAATCCATCAGCCAGGATAGTGCCAGCTCATAATCTTTTGCCCGCGAACCTTTTTTGATCAATCCATAAATAAACTTACGGTTTTCTTTAGCCAATTGTGCGGGTATTGAATTCCACACCATCCGGATCCGGGGTACCATTCCAACAGGAGCATGTTTCGAAAAATCCTGTTCATAGGCATCTAAAATTTGTTTTTGGATATCGCGTACCTCCCTGAAATTATTGTTCTCACTAAATTTTAAAACTGCTTCAGGCATACCCCCGACATAATAATACTGCCGTAATCGCTCAATGTACTTTGATTTATAGGCGGTTATTAATTTCCAGTCGGCATGTTGAAGGATTTCTACCAGAGCGTTTTCTCCAACGGCATAAAGAAATTCCAGATAAGTTAAGGGGCACAAATCCATAAATACCACCTTGCCAACAGGAAATGAAATACCGGAATGGAGCGCCATGCCCAATAAGGAACCGGCTGCCACAATATGATATTCCGGGGCATCTTCCTGAAAATACTTTAAAGCAGTTATGGCTTCGGGTACTGCCTGTATTTCATCGAAAATTAAGATTGTGTTTTCCGGGTCTATGGTTAATCCTGTTTCGGCTTGCAGGGCAATGATCACCCTTTTAATATCAAAATCGTCGGCAAAGAGTGAATGTAACCGTTTGTTCTTCTCAAAATTTATATAAACTGTTTGAGTATATTGGGCATTGCCAAATTCTTTCATTAGCCAGGTTTTTCCAACCTGTCTTGCCCCTCTTATGATTAACGGTTTTCGGGAAGTTGCCTTTTTCCAGGCAATGAGATCATTCAGCTTTTCTCTTCTCATCTTTGATATTTTGCGTAAATATACATATTTTCAAACGTCTTTTTGTGTTATAACACATTTTTTCGAATGTCTTCCCGGGAGCTTGGATTTGGGGATTATTTGAACAACGGTTAATATTTTGAAAGCCTGGCAGATGGCAGCAGTCAGGAAACAGTAAATAGTTTTTTCGGGAAGCGGAATTGTGCGCCTGCATATGGGTAGCGAATAACATAGCGGCTCAGGGGGCGCATGAACAAATTCGATGTAAGAATTCAGCAAATTTAACAGAAGCGGCGATTTTTTTTTGCTTCGTTTTTTTTGATCGTTCAAAAAAAATGAAGTGGGGTCCGGGTGAAACCCCGAAAAACAATTCAAACTGTAGTTTTGTAATAAAATTGGTTAGTTACCTGGAAAGTCGCTCTGCAAGGTTGATAATCCCTTCCGGAGAGTTTCATTTATAAACTTATTCAAAGAAACACCTTTTAAAAGTGCCATTTGTGTTATTTTTTTTTGTAATTCCGGAGAAAGTCTCACATTAAGGCTTCCTTTATATGATTTTTCAACAGGAATTCCTTCTTTCTTACAATCTTTAATATGTTCGTCCACCATATATTTAAAGGCTTCCTCCAGTTCATCCACATTAGCCCCCTCGAAAGTTACAAGGTCGTTAATTCCTTCTATCTTTCCATAAAAGACTCTGTCATCGGCTGAGAAAAAAACCGTGCCTATAAATCCTTTGTATGTTAAAACATCTCTCATAACAACTCCTTTGTTTTTAGCTCTTTTAAAATAACATTTAGTTGATACCTTTTTAAAATATTTCCAGGATGTGGCTTATGCAGTTTAATGCTGTGGTGCAACCTTTCGTTGTTAAATACTATTCTGGATCCTGAGCGCTGTTGTTCTATATAACCGAATCCGCTTAACAGTCTTTTAAGTTCATTATAGCTAAAATCCTTTGGAATTGATAAAAATCTTGCCTGCAGCTTTTCAAATGAACTCATGTAACTATGTTGTGATTGCAATTGACGACAATAAAAGCTCTAAACCAATGCAAATATAAGATATTTATCTGTAAAAAACAATAAATTGCAACTATTATTCAGTGGCAATGTTTTCAGAAAATTTTTCACAGGCTCAATGTTCATTTACGTTATTTCCGAAAAAAGTTACTATTTAAAATTACTACATACTATTTACTTCATACTTTCTAAATCCCGCTGATTTACGCAGACAGATTTTCTGCGTGTATCAGCGCTATCTGCGAGAGGAAATAGTAAGTAACAGGCAGTTAGCAACAAAATTTCTTATAATCAAAAACATCCTCTTCGATGAGTTGTCGGATATGTTCAATTGCTCTCATTTTTTAACAGCTATGTCCATATTTTTTGGACTTTGACTGCATATTTAGTGATTTTTTTAGATATCCGGAAGGCGTGAATTTTAATTATTTAATCTTCCTAAAACTTCTAATCTTTGTAGGTCTGCGAGACCCATGGTTACCCTTAACGAATAAGTTTTTGGAGTTTTTTCTTTTGTATTGCCCATTTTTGCCTGGTTTCTGTTAAACTTACGGTAGGATTATTTTCTGTATACTCAACCCAATTTTTAAAATCTTCTTCGCTAATGGGTTCACCAGGCAAAGAATACGAATTTAAATCAGCTTCTTTCACTATCCGTATTAAATGTTTATGCTCTAAATCCTGTAAGGCTTTCAGAGAGTTTTGTCCTGTAAGTTCTACGGTTATCGTTTGCATAGTAATATAGGTTTTAACTTGTACAGGGTTGTCTGGTTTTATTACCAAATAATCCTGGGTGAATCCTTTTTACTGGCGTATGAGCATTATATGTTCACTATATAGATATATTTTATTTGGCTAACTATTGCTTGATATTACAAATATACATTAGCTAAACGTGTAAAACAAAACCAATAAAGTTTATTTTTAAATATTATCCTTCTCCTAATTCGCCAATTCGCCACTCCGCCCCTTCGACAAAATAGTTTAATCAATAAGCCCAGCTGATTAAGAACATAGCTTCGCAAAGTAATTAAAAAGGTTAATACTATTTAAATGAAACTGCTAAATTTGAATGATTGTGGAATAAGGCTAAGGCTGAGGCTAAGGCTGAGGCTAATCCCGAACCCGAAACCCGATAGCTATCGGGTTTCGGGAGAGGAAAAAAAGAAAATAAAGAAGAATTAAATCAAGGGTACAAAGAGATAATAGATGATTTAGATTCACTAACAAAAGCCGTTGAGCAGACAAGGAAATAGCCATGGAATATATAACAGGAAAAATAAGCCTGAGTATTATATTTAGATTATACTGGGCTAGCTATGTTAAATGGTATACAGGCAACATTAGAGAAGTTGTATATGAAAATGTGAATAAGATATTAAAGTGCCGTACACCTCTGTTAGGATTTCATATGTATAAATGCATGCGGTGTGGTAGAGTAAGATTAATGCCACATAGTTGTAAGAGCAGGTTCTGTAATAGTTGTGGTAAGATAATGACTGATAAATGGACAGAGGAAAGGTTATCAGATGTATTGGGTGTGGATTATCATCATTTGGTATTTACAATGGTAAACAGGGATTTCCTCCTTTTGCTCTGCCACTATCTGTTTGTAATTTTTTTCCATACCTTTTTTCTCAATGTTAGATTGTAAAATTACACTTTTTTCTCGATGTAGTGAGAATAATATGTAAAATATTCCATTTTTATTGAGAATATTTGACATTTTTAGTAAAAGGAAGTTTGTGATAAAGGGATGGAGGGAGGGGGAGAAGAAGCAAAAAGATAAAAGGAATTGATATTTCTGAAAAGATACACGTAATAAGATTCAAGACACAATATCCAAGAAACAAGTTAGTTAAAGAAACCGAGATGAATTGTTACTTTTTGTAGGCAAAAAGCAGTTAATTGCATTTATTAAGGATAGAAGCTAAAATCTTCCAAAGTTCTTTGGATTCCGTTATTAATTCTTCAAGTGTTCTTTTATCTTGTGTAGAAAACTTAAAACATTTTTTACTTAACCTTAGCCAGTAATTACTTTCACGCATTTCTCGTAAAGCAATCCTGACTTTATTGGTTTTAATATCGGGATAATAACCGTATATCAGGCGATGTTCCAATAGCCGTTTTTCAGTTAAAAAATTATGATGATTTGCCATTTCACCAAAGGAAAGGGGATATAGATAAAACTCAAATTTGCGGCCTGTCAGCGGTTCTTTTATTTTATTTGCCAGTTCAAATGCAGATGAACCGGTTGCAATAAGCTGGATATCTTTAAAATTATCATGAATAATTTTTAAGACCATGCCTGTTTCCGGGATCCGTTGAGCCTCGTCTAATACTACAATTTTATGATTCCCGATAATGGGTTTAAGCTTTGTTACGCTTGTTTCTGATAAAATATCACGAATATCAGAATCATCACCATTTAATAAAAGAGTTGTTTGAGTATAATTTTTTACCAACGATTCTACAAGGGTTGTTTTACCTACCTGTCTTGCCCCGTATATAATAATGGCTTTATTTTTGAACAGATATTTTTGAATTAGTTCTTCTATGCTTCGCTTGACCATAAACAGATATTTAATTCAAATATATATATTTTCGATTTAAATAGCAAAATAGTATAATATTATTCGATTGATGTAATGGTAATGTGGTGATGAGGATACGGTTGCAAGAACTTTATGGAGGTTCGATTATTGTTGAAAGTGGTGCAGTGAAGCAGTGATGAAAAGTTTATAAGTTTAGGAGTTGAATAACTGCGTTGCAATGTTGGGGGCTAAATACGAGTTACATGTTTCGGGTTAAGGATGTGTCTTGTCCTGATATTTGTCTACAGGTTAAAAATAAAATTACTCGTTCCCACAATCTAACCCACGATCCGAAATTCTTACTAACCTACTAACTTTCTAACCTACTAACTAACTAACTTACTTACTAACTCACTAACCCACTAACTCAATAACCCACTAACCTACTAACCTACTAACCCACTAACTTTCTTACCTACTAACTTTCTTACCTACTAACTTTCTTACCCACTAACCCACTAACCTACTGCTACTCCTTCTCATCACCCCATTTCCTCATTTCCTAATTCAAAACAATTCCACAGGGTTTATTTTCAGAAATTCATGCCAGGGTAAGCTATTATTATCGATAAGAACCATTCTATGCGGGCCAAATTTTCTGTTAAAAGTATCCATTCCTTTTTTCTTTTTAGCATAATTACTTTTTACTTCAATGGCTACCACTTTACCTTGCTTTTCCAATACAAAATCCACTTCCTCGTTCCTTTCCCTCCAGTAAAAAACTGAAAAATTCTCACGAATGGAGTGATTCAACAGGTGCGCACCAATTGCTGATTCTACAATTCGTCCCCATTTATCAGGTTTTGACCGTGCATCGGATTGGAGCTCGTTTTGTTGAGCGCTTAAAAGTGCGTTATTGTGAACCTGAAACTTAGGGCTGGAAGATCGTTTTCGAATGGCAGTGGCAGCAAATTTTTCGATACCCCCTAATAAACCGGCAGTATCAAAAAGTTTAAGATAATGCGATAATGTTGTAGTATTTCCGGCATCCTGAAGCTGTCCCTGTATTTTAGTGAAAGACAGGATTTGTCCGGAGTACAGGCAACCCAGCTCAAACAGATTCTTCATTAAAGCAGGTTTATCTACTCGTGTAAGCATTAATATATCCTTAGAGATGCTGGTCTCTATCAGAGAGTCTTTGACATACTTTTTCCAACGGATTTCATCCTTTATTAGCCAGGCTCCTCCGGGATATCCGCCAAACCAGGCAAATGTATTTGCATCCCAGTCAAATGCCTGTTTCATCTCATTTAATGTCCAATGGGTAAGATATATGGTTTCAAAACGTCCGGCTAACGATTCTGTTAATCCTTTTTGCAGCAATAATCTTGAAGACCCCAGTAAAATCACTTTAAGTTGAATACCTTGATGTGAATCCTCGTCCCAAAGTTTTTTTACGGTCTCACTCCAATTGGCTATCTTCTGAATTTCGTCAACTACCAGTAAGAATTGGTGAGCCGATTGTACCTGCATTTTTAGCCTTGCCGACTCCCATATTTGCTGTAACCAGATTGAATCTCCTGCAGGAATAGCATCAGCTGACTCAAATAAAGCGTGAATATGAATCTGTTTGAGAAGTTGGCTTACCAGTGTTGTTTTACCTACCTGCCGCGGTCCCATCAGAACCTGAATAAATTTACGAGGCTCGTTAACTCTCTTTTTAAGTGTCTGTAATTCTGACCGTTCAAACATTGTTTATAATTTACTCAATATAGTGAGTAAATTTACTCAATTAGATGAAAAAAACAAAATAATGCGGTGATGAGGATACGGTTGCAAGAATTTTATGGAGGTTCGATTATTGTTGAAAGTGATGCAGTGTTACGGTTCACGAGTTACGTGTATCCGGACACTGGAAGGTATTATTCCAGATGAATACAATTAGGCTCTACTGAACCGGTTCCGGGTTAGGAGTTCCAGCCGAATACAATTCGGCTCTACATTTCGGCCCAGACTTTCCGCCACATCTGTATACTTCGTATCCCTGCTTTCCCTGCTCTTTCTGACGACTGTGGACTGCCGACTGTAGACTGCCGACTTATTCCCACTAACTCACTAACCCACTAACCCACTAACTTTCTAACCCACTAACCTACTCACTAATCCACTACTCACTGGCTTCGTGCTTTTTTGAAAATAATATTGTATAAAGCTCGCCAAAAATACCTCCAATCAGCACTGAAAGGATGCTTTTCATAAGTCTTCAGGTATCGCATTTCCGACTCCTGTATTTCCTCAAGCGTTTTAGGCAGGTCAGCATAGAAAGGCGGGATAAGTCCTGGTTTATATTGGATTCGTTTTTTCCGGAGTTCTTTATTATAGAGTTTAAAATATTGCTCACTAATAGGACGTACACCAACAAGCTTCATATCTCTTTTAATCCAGTTATACAGCATAGGAAGTTCATCAATAAAAAGTCTCCGCATGATCCTCCCCTGTGTGGATACCCTGAAATCATGATTGAATTTTCCGCCTTCTTTCAGATCATGCATGTTGTACATATAATCCTGCAGGTATTCAGCATAAGGGTGCATGGTCCGCAATTTTGTTACTTTAATCGGTTTACCATTCTTCCCGATCCTTTTCAATCGTACAAACAAACCATAGGTTGAATTATGATCATAGACAGGCTCTTTTGTCTTTTTCACTGCAAAGTAATAAAGGCTATCGATATATTCTTCATTGATTACTTCAAACCCGCAGCGTATCAATCTTCCCAGGGTCTCAGCCCGCGTAATCACACGGTTTTGGCCCTTGGTGAGAAAATGATAAAGACCTTGTGTCATTTTGAATTTTGGCAAGACCCTTTTTACAGGGAAATCGAGAAAATAGTAGAACAAATAATTAAGAAGGAACGGATATTTTTTAAAGATCCTTTTCTTACGCAAGTTTTTGGTTTCAACGCATCCGACAAATGTTCCTTCTTTGTGAAGTTTTGAATTGACGGCTTTAAAAAATTGGTTAAGAAAGCGGATATCGTTTATACGTTTTAAATTAACCACGCCTTTGAATTTGTTTGATGGTTGGGTTTCAATGTTAAAGGTCGTTGTTGTGGAAACAACTAAAGTTTTATCCGGGACACAGCAATTATTGTCCCTGATGAACAACAATCCGGCTTCCCCGCATTCTTTGATAATGGTTTGTTGAATTGATTCAGGAAAATTCGACGTTTCACTGGTTTGCATTTGCAGGTCTGACCCATTATTTCCAATTATTTTACCGTTTTCCTGTAATATTTTCAGGGCAGCATATTCGTGATCGGGAGGATTCTGGTATACGACTGCGGCTTTAAACAGGTAATACATGTTGGTAAGGAAAAATTCCAGGAAGGTAGCCAGGAGAATGGTCCCGAAAACAATTGTCCGGGAATAGAAAGAGATACGCAGAAGAAACATCAGGAGAGAAACACTGCCCAGGATGATGGAATTGCTGATGAGTATAGGAAGTATAATCGTTTTAAAATCGTAATTTTCCTTGTATTGAAATTTTTTAAAGAAGGATGAAACAAAGATCCAAATACATAAAAAAACGACAAAGGAAAAGAAATACCGCGAAAGATATGGAATATCCTCTCCGGGTTTGATCCAAACAACAACAAAGTAAGAAAGACTTACTATGAGAAGATCAATAAGAATAAACAACAACCTCTTTTTGAGGAATTTTTCCATGGTCTAAATATACAAAAGAAAAAAAATCCCTTGTGTAATTATAGTTAAGGGATCTTCTTATGAGACTAAAAAAGATTGGATAAGGTTGCCTGAGGAGGGTGACTTTGTTATGATGGGACTATGTGCAAATTCCAGTTAAGCCACGGTTAACGAAAAGGTACCAATGTTCAACATTCTGTATTTCATCGAGAAGCAAGTGGCTGAATTCACCATAAACAGCATAAAGCGCTTCAAGCAACTTGTTAAGACTATCGGCGTCAATCATGGCTAACCGTTCATCGTCAAAGTTTACGTAAGCATAATTGGTTCCTCTTAAAGCCCTGTGGGCAAGGGTTGATTTTCCCGAACGCCTTACACCTGTAATGATCTGTGCCAGCCGGCTATGGATTTCAACGGCCGGTTCCTGTTGTCGTGGCACCCATCCAAGGCGATGGTATATATATTCCCGGAAGCAAAACAAGTGAGACAATTAAATCCTGAAAATGCTACTGACCGCGTTTTCAGTTTTTAGTTCAATTATAATCAAGTATCCAGCAACCAATATCATCCCTCACAGTCACCTCAACCTTAACCTTTCTCCCTTTCACAGACTCTGCCAGGTTTTTCAAACTCTGGCAGGTCTCTCCCGTTCACACTATGTCGGGGCTAAGCACATAATCAGAACATATCCGAAAGAGATAGCCCAACAAATTCAATCTCATAATCTGTGAAATGCCTGATAAGGTTGATTGATTTTTCTTTAAGTTGCCGAAGATTTATATTAGCACTATTTAACTTTACTTCCCCTATCACCACTTTCTTTTCTTTTTCATTTATAGCTACTATATCAATTTCATTTTTATTCCGCCTTTCCCAATAATTCCCAATCAATGAGTATTGCTTTGTAAGTGCTAATTTCTCAATAAAATACTTTTCAAGAAAATGGCCACTGTAAGTATTGAAATCGCGCTCTACAATATCGTTTACATATTTGTAATTGCCGATCTCGATAGCGCTTCGATATTTATACACAAAACGGAACCAGAAATTAAGGAAATTATCTTCAATAAAATATTTTTGAACACGTGCATTGGGTTTTGCAAGCAAAGGCCGGACGCTCTTAATAATACTGTAATCTTTTTCCAACCTGGCCAAATACCCGCCAATGTCTTTCTCCAAAATAGATTCAATATCTGTACGGGAAGTTTTTGATGAAGCAATTAATGATAAAATGGAAAAATAAGTTGTATAATCTCTCCCAAACTCCTCAATAAGAATATTTTTCCCTTCCTCAAGCAGTAGGGAATTGTCCCTGAAGATTTCATTAAGCATTTTTTTCACGGTAAAAAGATTTTTATCAGCAAAATGCTCAACATATTTGGCCACTCCGCCGGTGATTATATAGAAGCCGAGCAGGTCTTTGGGCTTAAAAGCAGGGTAATGATCGGTAACAATCTTTATAAGTACATCAATAGTGAATGGTTGGAGATGAATGCGTTCATTGCTTCGGCCAAACAATGGTTTATTCTCATTTTCAAAAATTTTTTTCATCATGGAATAAGCTGAACCACTAAAAATAAGGTTCATTTTTGATGACTGTTTATATTTATCCCAAATATTTTGAATATCACTGAAAACCGATGGATTTATATGAAAAAATTCCTGTACTTCATCCACAACCAGGGTAAAAGCCCGTGACTGTGACTGTACCATTAAATATTCAAAAAGTTTGCTGAAGCTTTTGATTTCTCCAAATAAAGGAGTTTTAAGTTTTACTTCTATTTCATCAATAAAATCTTTACACAACAGAGATTCATTTTTGCGGGCAACGAAAAAATAAATATAATCACTCCCTTCGCATGATTTTAACACCAGGCTGGTTTTCCCAATACGACGCCTGCCAACAACCACTGTCATCCGGGCAGAATTAAGTGACATGGATTTAGTTTCAGCCAGTAGTGAAAGCTCGTTTTTTCTGTCATAGAATCTCATACATACCTTTTTGGATTAAACAATTTGAAACCGCCATTACAGTAACTACGGTTACATAAAACAAAAATAGGGATAATTATATTAAAAACAAAACAATAACTCACTAACCATAACTAACTGTTTTATTGATGGATTTTTGAAAAAGTTATTTGGTTATTGGGTTTAGGATTGCTAAATTTTTGACTTAATTGAATTTATGAAATTATTAAGTTTTAACTTTTTAATATCAATAAGAGATTGTAACTCATTATACAGCACATCACTTACTAAATTTCTTTAAGGCGGAAGGCGGAATTGAGAGCTCACATCTCACGCCTTATAACAATCCATTTCCTGAAAAAAGGATCATCAATAATATATGATGAATCCCTTTTTATTACAAACCCTCTGTGAATCAACCGCTGAAGGGAGCTAAAGACAGTACTTTTAGCCCCCGGATCAAAATTCCTTGAGAATTCATCAGACAGTGGTGCAAGGTCACTTCCTGCCATCCCGACAAGAACTTTCATATCTGTCCTGTTAAAACCATTCCACAAACGCTCATAATCATTATCATGATTTTGCATTATTTCACTTACGGCTTTTTGAGTAATATCTTCCGTATATCCTGAACTGCTCAGTAATTCCCATACAGTAAAAGCCAGTTGTTGTGTATAATAAGGATGAGAGCCGGTTTCAGACAGAATGGCAGAAGATGTTGATTTTCCGTGTTTTGTAATTTCCCTGAAACGATCTTCAAGGAACCGTGAGAATTCTTTCTCAGGTATCATATTCAGTGTCATCAGGTAAGCAAAATGATAAAAAGGGGATTTCTTGTTCTCAAAAATCTTCCTTATCATAGATTCACTGCTGCCTGAGAAGATATAATTTACATGTCTATGATCCTGCATTATCGAACGCAGTACACGGTCAAGCCCTTTATTTATTCTGAAAATTTCCTGAAATTCATCCAGGGCAACTACAATTCTGTTCTTTTCATTACCAAGTTTGTCAATCAGGTTCAGAACATCTTCAAGAGGGACCATCCCTCGCTGTTCATGCCTGAATGAAACATCTGTTTCTCCGGTAACAGGATTTATTGTAACAGAAGGGATGATCCGGAATGATTTTATGAAACCTTTTAGCTTATTAAATGGTGATATCCTGTAAACCCTTTTTAATAACTGGGAGGCAAGATCTTCGGCAGACATAACAAGCTGCATATCAAGAAACAGATAACGTTGGCCTGATTCTTTTAAAACCTTTCTTATAAGACTTGTTTTCCCATATCTCCTGGGACTGATCAGAATAAGATGATTTTCACTTTTGATCAATGAACCTATTTTAACCAATTCATCTTTTCTGTCAATAAAAAAAGGTTCATCTACAACTGTTCCGAACTTAAAAGGATTCATCTGTTTATAATTGATTTTTAATTGTCAGATGTAGCTCGCATAACAAAAAATAATCATCCATGTGTGTGTCAAAATGGTTTTGTTTTTGTCATGCTCGGTTCATAATTTATTGCGATTTTTTTCGTACCGATTTTTTTCGCACCAAATATATAGAATATTTTCGTATTTTAAAAATTAATCTGATACTTATACCGTTTTATGTTAATAGTTATAACTTTCACAACACTCACCACTTTCCTTCCGCCCTCTGCCTGCAGCCTATTGCCTTAATTTATCAGGTGATAGGCGCTAGGCTGAAGGCAGAAGGAAGCGATCATCAATATTTTGGCTAACGGGTTGTTTTTCTGTGTTTTATCAGAACCCAGCTGATTTCCTTCTTGCCCTGTGAAATAAAGGCAAAGCCATTACTGCGAAGCAGCCCTATGGAATGTTCTTTCAGAATTCCACTGGGCAAGCATTTCACAGGGCTGGCGGAGAAGCCCGCCTCCACAAGTTACGGCGGGCAGGCAATCTTTCACGGATTACCGTAATGTGTAAAAGTAGTTTTATTAATCTACTCATTGAAACTCAGTCAGTTTGCGTCGTCGCTTAGTAATTCGCTCCCACAATCCAGGACTGCCTGCTTTCCCTGCTCTTTCTGATGACTGGAGACTGAGGACTGACGACTTATTCCTGCTCACTAACCCAATAACCCACTAACCCACTAACCTACTAACTTACTAACTTACTAACCTACTAACCTACTAACTTAATAACATACTAACTCAATAACATACTAACCTATTCCCCAATCCCTAAATTTAACCAAAACCCTCTTCCCCACATTCTTAACCCTCTGCCAAACCAACTCTTTCACCCAAGGCACTGTCTTATCACTCCAACGTTGAGGATGAAACGTCATCATAATCCTATCCGGCAACTCCCCCTTCTCAGCAGCTTTTATAATATCCATGGTAGAATGGAACCGATATTTCAGATTCAGGTACTGGGTGCTGGGTACTGGGTGCTGGGTACTGGGTGCTGGTTCTCGGTTCTCGGTTGGTTCTTGGTTCTTGATTCTTGATTCTTGGTTCTTGATTCTTGGTTCTTGGTTCTTGATTCTTGGTTCTTGATTCTTGGTTCTTGGTTCTTGATTCTTGGTTCTTGGTTCTTTGTTTCTGGTTCTACCTTACCCATCATCTCATTTCCATTTTCACCAAACTCCTTACTTCCTGCTCCACTGTCACCTTCGCTCAATCGCCCATTCGCCCCTTCGCCCTCTCTCCCAGTCACCCTATCCCTCACACTCATCCTCTCCCCATCCCATCTCCTTCCAGTATCTGTAAGGTAAAGAACTTCAGCAAAATCTATATCTAAATACGGCTCTCCAATTATCCCAAAATCCCGGTAATCATAATATTTCCATAGCAGTCTGTTGTCACACTTAGACCAGGGACTACCATGCATGCCGATGG
>Ga0114919_10002084_pt1 | contig 16131 bp, 17 predicted proteins | sample BlataG_FD_88682 | JGI IMG/M metagenome (GOLD analysis project Ga0114919, IMG submission 88682) | Deep subsurface microbial communities from Black Sea to uncover new lineages of life (NeLLi) - Black_00105 metaG | ecosystem: Environmental > Aquatic > Marine > Oceanic > Sediment | place: Atlantic... | reverse complement strand
GAGTTCTGCCTCAGATGCCTGAACAGGCTGAGCAGCGGCCGCTTGCTCTTCTACCATTTGCAACTCCTCCTTATTCTTTTGTCCTGCCATTGCTGGTCAGGCTATACCTCCTGCCAGTGTTGCCACCCTGGCAAGCTGCTTGTGTCCCTTGTCCTCATCGGCTGGGACACCCTAATTTTACCATGAAAGTTGTCTAGTTGTCAAGGGATAAGGCATAGCTCGTAGGTACTATCTGCCTGTGGTACTTTGGTACTATCCGCTACCGTGTAGCCTTGCCAACCTGATATTAGAACAAATGTGCTACTTCCTGTTTTACAATGCCCTCCTGCCAGCATAGGGGGCATACTGCCAAAAGAATTTCCTAGGGGGTACAGGTAGGCAAGTTTTCAGTGCTAATCATCTTTCTATAGGTAGAAGGAGAATTCTCATTTGGAAAAAGTTTTTACTTAAAGGAAGTAAGTTCACTTAACTTCCTGTTCGCAACTTCAACTTGCTTTGGGTCGTTGTCTATGCCTATACAGCTAATACCTAGCTTATCGCACACAACTGCTGTAGTCCCAGTTCCTACAAATGGGTCAACTACTAAACCTCCCTTAGGTACGAGGCTCCCTACGAAGTGACTGACCCAACTCTCTGCCTGCTGCCATCTGTGGTCGGACTTTTGGGCGCTGAAAGGACTGATACCGTCTGGAATTGCCATTCTTGCTATTGGAGCTCCTTTAGTGAACCATAGTATAGGCTTCCAAGTGTTGTATATGTTTACTACCTCCACTAAGGCGACTTGCTTGTGTAGCATAGCGCAACACCAGTAGTAGTCAAGGCTTTCTGACAAAGACTGAATGACATAAGGTAAGTTGATAATTCCGCATAACGTTATAAGTGAGCCACCACTAACTAGTAGCCTCTTAGCCTCGTGTCCTAGTGGTCTCCATAAGTGGGCATACTTTCTGGAGTATGGAGGGTCTGTGAAGATTAGGCTAGCAGAGTTGCTAGGTAGAGTTCTCATGACTTGAAAGGCATCACCTTGAATTATTATACTCATTTTCTGTCCTTATGCTTCTCGTCAACTGTACTCCAGTCACCACTATCAACTGCTGCCTGAACTTGCCATACTGGAAATACTATGTCGCACCTGCACTCAAACAGCCTTTTGCCAAAGGCAGGATAGTGGACAGGACAGTCTAGGTACAGACTGAGCTTACTGCCCAGCTGCTCTATTAGCTGTTGCTGTTCCTGCCCCTGTATGTAGTAACCCCATCCAGTAACAGTCATTTTGAGCTCCTGTCCTTTATGAGTCCCTCTAGTTTGAACACTATCTCTTCTACTGCCTCATAGACTTCCTCCTCTGCTGTATATCTACTACTAGCCCTATGCTCCAGTCTTGATAGTAAAAGGTGTATTGCTTCATGCTTAGCAGTTCTCCTAATGTCCTTAAACGGTCTACTGCTATTAGATAACTTGCTATTTAGCGTCACTGTAGCTACCATACTATTTTGCTGTACTGTTACCTGAGCAAAATTATTCTCTAGACGTCTGTACTTGAAGTACGTCTTGTAGCCAGTTAGTCCGAATCTTTGCTGGTACTCCCTAAAACACTTTTGGAACAGCTTAAAGTCTTCCATTTCCGTCCTCGCTATGATAAGTGCTCGTAAGGATTATACAGCTTGCCATCTTTAGTATCCCTACGCCTTTGTGCTCTGTTAGGCATAGGTGGCGCTGGTGCTATTGTTTTCTTAACGTCTTTGCGAGTAAGGTCTATGGCATAAATACAACCGCAGTTCATGCAGATGTCAGTTATCAGGCCATAGCCAGGAACCTCAGAGCCTATAGGGATAGCAGCTTCCTTGGTCTGGTCTAGCACAACTCCCTGCTTGACATCTAGGTGGAAGTGCCACTCCTCTCTAGCTAGTCCTCTCTCCTTCAGCTCATTACCTAACTGCTCCAAGAACCTGTCCTCGCTACCGCAGCACGGGCATTTGGTGAACTTTCTATGAAAGTCCTTATCCATTACTTACCTCCCCAGTAAGATTGCCAATCTTTATCAGTTATGTGGAAGCAGGATTCATTGCTGTAGCCTAGCCCTTTAAGTTTTTCCAACTTCCTCTTTATCTCCTCGGCTTGGGCTTTAAGTTCTCGTTTGATTATGCTGTCAATGCACTCTTTTACCCCTGCTTCTGAACGCATCTCCTCGGCTATAATAGGGATGGCGTTGGTTAGTTGGGCTTCAAATAGGTTATACAGTTTTCCTACAGCTTCATTCCTTCTATCCTTGGCACCAATAAAAGGAATACATTCGTTAAAAATCCCATAGATTTCCGCTGTGGTCGGCAAGCACTTCTCTATCAGTTCCTTATCCATCTTTATCCTCCAGTTTATCTTTAATAGCTTTGAGTAAGTCATTTCTGCCTGCGCAATAAGCCTCGTATTCTCGGTCTTTCTTGTGCCATGCCTCGTTATCACTTTTAACTGTATCTAACATCTCTTCGAAGATGGCGATTACTTCAGTTATATCTCCCTCTGACAATTTTAAAGACTGGTATAAGTTATTAGCTAGTTCTTTATTCACTTCTTCTCCTCTACTATATTATTATATGGATACTCCTTGTCGCTCATTATTGCTGCTACCACCTCCATATACTCATCAGCACTTACGACCTTCTTCATTAGCCTCAGGTCCTCCAACTTCCTCAGCAGCAGTGCTACTGCAGGTATCCTATTTAGCCACCTCCTGTACGCCTCATCTATGCCAAGGCTCCTTACACTTACAGCAAACGTTTCAGCGCTTGGATAATTGTCTGGCATCCACTTTGCTCTCAGGCAGTACTTGCATATCCAGATGGTGCCTTTCTCTATCTTGCTGCCAGCGGTGAACCAGTGAGCATGGGTAGGAGACTCCCAGCACCTATCTTCTGGCCACTCTATTCCCAGCTCGGAGGAACTCCGCCTAACGGTCTTATTTCTTCCTTCATCTCTTCCATCTGACCTCCTAGCCTTATGACTTCGTCTATGTCCCTTTGCTTTGTGGGCAGCATCATCAGGAACTTTAGCCTCTGAACTACTCTTGCTCGCCTGCGCAGCACTGATAGGCGAAGGGTGCGCTTCTCCTTTGGAAGTACTAGCTTCTTCCTTCCTCTTCTCTCCGCCACTGGATGCTGGGACAAATTCTCCATTGCTTGCTCTAACCAGCAGCACTTGCCGTCTTGCTCTCTTCTTGCGTGCCATCGGAAGTTCTTTACCCATCGTCTTGGTTCACCTCCTTCCTGTGTGAATCTACGCCAAGTCCTGCCTACTACCATAGAAGAGCTCTTGATGATAGGCTGCTTACAGTATGTACAGTTTACTGTCTTGCGGCAGGTTGTAACTGAGATATCTATGACTGCTCTCCTCTCTAACCTCTATACCCTATTCTACCACATAGTACATACCGTTGTCAACCTTCCTACCGCACTATGTATAAAAAATAAATGTTGCCAATGATTATCCTTGCATTTTGGGGAATAATATGGTACTATTGAGGTAGGGATGTAATATGGAAGCTAATGAGACGCTAGCCTACGCAGCAGGATTCCTTGATGGGGAAGGCTGTGTAATGACTAGGGGCGGCACTATCTCATCCATTATAGTTCAGGTTACCAACTCTAATGAGAGTGTTATACACTACATGAACGCTCTCCTGCCTGGTAGGATATATGGTCAGAAGAGGTATGGTAGAAAAAGGATATATAGGCTAGTATGGACTGGACAAGAAGCAGTAAATGTTCTTGAGCTACTAATGCCTTATCTAGTAGTTAAGAGAACAGTTGCTGAGTTGGCTTTGGAGTTTTGGTATAATTGTATTGCCTATGCAGATATTGATACTGGTGAGTTTGTATCTGCTCCTACCACCGTTGGCAGGCATCTAGATGAAGCAGAGCTGATTCTGCGTAGGAGCTATAGTAGCAGGATACGAGAGCTTAATCACGGAGGATGAGTATTATGGCTAAAGATACAGAAGTACTCCTACCTGACGACACTCCTCAAGAAGTTGCTATTGCAGGTGCAGTTGTTCCCTATCCTAGGTCCAGCGATAAGGGTAAGTACTTTGGCTACTTAGCCTGCGGGCTTTCAGTTCGTGAAACACTTAAGATAATAGGCAAGAGTAAGCAGTGGCTTGCTAACTGCCGTCATCTCTATGAAGGTCACGAACTGTTCTTGGAGCTGGAAGGAAGGATTCCAGAGTTCAGGAAAGAACTTTCCAAGGAATATGTAGAGATAGAGTTTTTCCGCAACTTTAGATTAGCGCTGGAGAAAGACTACCGCATACTACAGAAAAGCCTCAACAGCGAATTCCTTACTAGGCAAGACCATGACTATCTGATTAAGCTTAGGTCTCAGTATACTCCTCAGCAACTGTCTATACTGGAAGCTATAGTTAGCGGTAGTGGAGATGGCTTTAACTTTGCTAGGTGGGTTAGCGAGAATCCAGAGATAATCCAAATGTCAAGAACGGATACAGTAACAATGGCAAAGAAGGCAGATGGTTAGAAGAAGAACTATAACTGCCAAAGTCAAACAGGCAGCAAGACGCAATATAGCGAGAGCGCACATAGCGAGAGTTAGAACTCGTGAGCCTCGCAGTACAGGTCGTGTCAGGCCTAGCAGAGAGTCAAGATTCTTGGTCGGAAGGAGGACTAGGTGAAATGGCACTAAAGCCTTCAGAAAGAGACGAGCTACTTGTTGAACTTAAGACTGCCGTTGTGGGGATGAAGGACACTGATGAGAAAGGTTTAGTCGGGGACATAAAGGAAATCAAGGAAACTCTCAAGAAACAGAATGGCAAGATAGCCCGAAACAGGAATGGACTAATAGCCTTAATTGCCTTTCTTTGCGGAGTTGGAGTACTTGAGTGGCAAGATGTAATACACATCTTTGGAGGTTAGTATGGCTGGGGCAAGGAAGGCAAGGAAGTGGATAAGCAAGGCAATCAAGCGTCCTGGAGCATTTACTCGCAAGGCTAGAGCAGCTGGTATGGGTGTTCAGGCTTATGCCAGGAAGATGCGTCATGCTGCTGGTAGGACTGGCAGGCAAGCGAGGTTGGCAATCACGCTAAAGAAGATTTCTAGGAGACGCTAGTGACTATAACATCCATAACCAAGGATGGTGGTTACTTAGTCATAGTTGAGGACGGAGTAACCAAGAGGCGTTCTATTGTCTATGAGGACGCAGTATGCTCGCTACCTCCAACTGGTTATGCTGAAGTTGGAGTTATCTATGTAGATGAAACTAACAATTTATTAGTTGTTCAGTATAATGGTTCATCTGTAGAAATAGAGCTTGATGCTGCCAGTGGACTATACTTACCTCTTGCTGGGGGCACTATGTCAGGCCTTATTGCTATGGGAGCTAATAAGATTACTGGCTTAGCTGACCCTACTGCTGCTCAAGATGCAGCTACTAGAGCTTATGTGCTAGCTAGATGTGGCCTTTACTTACCTCTAACTGGCGGTACTGTGTCAGGAAATGTAATTATTGGCAATACTGCTTACAATATTAAAATTGATGGTGATAAGGCTGGCATCTACTTTGGAGACAGGACAGATAGCTGGGACTTATTACTAAAGTGGAATAACGCTAATCAGTTAGCTGTTAGAAATGCTGCTGATGATGCCTACAAGGATTTCCAGGCAGCCGAAATAACTGCAAGAACTACTTTCCATTATCTTAATATGACCTGCCGTGCTGTATTAGGCTATCTCAGTGCACAAAATGACGACGGTGCTGCTGTGACGATTCGTGCTAGGGATACTGGCAATGATTTAGTAGAAATAGCTCGTCTCCAAGGCGCTGCTGACCCTTACTTTCAGCTAACTTTACCCTGTGTCCTCTCACCAGCTAGCGAGCCAGGGACATTAGTTGAAGGGCACTTCTGGTATGATGCTACAGCAGATAAACTAAAATACAGAGATGCTTCCGCTGTTAGAACTCTTGCTATAGTTGCAGATATGACTGCCCATGTGGCAGCTGCTGACCCCCACACTGGTTATCAGAAGGAATCAGAAAAAGGTGCTGCTAGTGGATATGCTTCTCTCAATGTTAGTAGTAAGGTTACTGAGCAGCCAGCTAGCATCACTGACCATCTGGAAGGTGCGCCTACTGAGGACCTAGCTACTAAAGCTCCTACTTCTGAATGGGCTTATGACCACGTAGCAGGAGCCGACCCTCATACTGGCTACCAGAAGGAGTCTGAGAAGGGTGCAGCTTCTGGGTATGCTTCACTTGATGCTAGCAGTGTAGTAGAGCAAAGTCCTAAAGTTCATGCTGCCAGGCATCAGACTGGTGGTGCTGATATTCTCTATGTCCCTAGGACTTATGTCTGGTTTGTTCCTGGAACGCTAGCTACTGGCACTGAGCAGGCTGCTACCTTTAGAATGAAGCGAGCAACTACTGTTGAGAGTGTGGAACTCCATGTCAAGACTGCTCCTACTGGTGCTGCCCTCATAATAGATATAAATGAAGGTGGCACTACGCTATTTAATGAAGGCGATTCAGGGGTTAGACCTGAGATTGACATAGATGGCTATACTGAGGACGGTAATGAGGTACTTACTGATACTGCCATAGCAGCAGGTGCTGAGCTAACTATGGACATAGACCAGATAGGCAGTACATTGGCTGGCGAAGACTTAACAGTACTGCTACACTGCAAGGAGCCTATAATATAATGCTTCAGAAAGTAACTGACCCAGTAGCTCTTGCGGAACTAGCAAGATGGGGTATAGACTCTAGGTATGTTGAGTTCTGTCAGGACTATGCCCCTCGCTCTATGGGGAGGGAACACTCTCCATATGCTAAGTTCTATCGTGATACAAGGTCCAATAAGAGGCTCATGGTAGCTTCTGGCCTGCCAATGGTTGACGCCTACGGATTTAGGCATGAACTTGCTTGGCGTGAAAAGAATGGTGTTCTTGAGAATGGCAACAATATCTTCCACTGTGTTATTGATAAAGGCACTATACGCCTAATTGCCCTCAGTGACCAGCCAACAGGACTCAAGAAAGATGACGAGGCAAGCTACCATGCCCAACTATTTATAGGCACTTCAGAGGTTCATCCCAACTCTCCTATACCCATTTTATTAGCGACAGACCCAATAAATGAGAATTACCACGACAATGTAATCCTGTGGAGTTACGGTTCTGTCTGTAAGCGCAGGATAAGGATTATTGAAGGCAGGTTTAGAGAACGCTGGGTATTTGAATCTAATCCCCGTAGCTCGGTCAGAATCAAGCACAATTTCGCTGGTAGCTTTAAACTCAGGCTTGGCTATGCTATGGATGCGGAAGGCAATCCTCTTCAAGTCAGTGTTATCGGCGACGAGGAGATTGTAGAAGCCAGCGAGTTTGATAAAGCTGTCTATCCTGTGGAGATAGGAGCAGAAGCAACCTATTACCCCGATGTTGGAACTGGAAACACTACTGTTGATGGCACTACCTTGAGATTTGTCACTGGTGGAGAAAACTGGGCAACCATACGGGCTGGGACGGGCACTAATGTTTACCCAAGCCATACAGATAAATATATCGTAATTTTCGTAACTAACAATTTAGGAACTCTATGGAGATATTTGTGTAGAGCACTCTATCTGTTTGATTCCTCAGGCTTGCCAGATGCTTGCATCATTACCGCCGCTACATCTTCAGTGCGTGGTCTGTCTAAGAAAGATGACCTATCAATAGCCCCCGACATAAATGTATATTCTAGCAACCCCGCAAACAACAATGATATAGAAAATGGAGACCATCTACAGTATGGGACGATTGCGCTTGCTTCAGCTATTTCTTACGCTGCTTGGAATACCGCTGGATATAACGATTTTACCCTTATAGATGTAGATGCAGATGGTTTTGGATACATTAAGAAGGCTGCGGGTGCTGCGGGTATAACTAAGCTTGGAGTTCGTAATGCTAATTACGATGTTGCCAATCACGAGCCAGCCAAGTTAGTTGAAAAGATATCGGAACTCAGGGGTTACTTCGCCGACCAAGGAGATGGCTACAAGCCCAAGTTGGTAATTACTTACACGGTCGTGGAAGGAGCTTATGGAGTTGTAGTATAGGAGGTTATTGTGGGATGGAGTGAGTTTACAGTAAGACCAGAGCTAGATAGGATATTCAAGAAATTGAAGCTGAAGTACTCTGTGCGGAGAGTCCTACAGCCTGGTACTAATCCAGTGGTGCAGATACACCATGAGAACGAACTAGATGTTCCTACTATGAAGGAGATACTCGGTCTGTTTCCAGACTTTGTCTATGTGGAGTTCGTTCCCAACACTTCCTTCCAGGAGGGCAATCCTGGCAGTACATTTGACTATGACAAGACAGATAGAAGTGCGGTAGGCTCTGACTATCATTAAGGAGTAGTAGTGGTTACTAATAGTGTAACCAAAGAGCAGGCTATGAAGGCATTGTTTAGCAATCGCCTAGCCACACTTGGCACTCTGCTAGAGATTGATGACAAGGATAGGCAGCGTGTGCCTTTAATACCTAACCCTATTCAGGAGGATGTTGTAGTCAACTCTGGTCTCCGTGATGTCTATGTCAAGCCTGCCTCAATAGGGTTTACATCTATTATAGTAGGAGACTTCTATCTTGATAATATAACTGTTAACGGTACTGTCTCAGTCATCGTTAGTTATGATGAGTTCTCTGCTCAGAGGCAGATACTCAAAGCTAAGAGGTATCATCAGAGCCTTCAGCACAAGATTCCCACTGTTCCCAGGCTAGACCACAAGTCTGCTACTGAGCTTAGCTGGGAGAATAAGGATACCAACTTCTACTCTACTATGTATATATTCTCAGCTAGGAGCTATGTACTTGGCAGAGGCGAAGTCATCCATAATCTGCTACTGGACGAGTATGCCTTCTGGCCTATAGGAACTCACGAGATGGTAATGAGTTCAGCACTACAGAGAGTCCCTCTGAGTACTAGAACCAAGGTGCGTATAGGCTCTACTGCCAATGGTGAGGATAATCCATTCTGTGAGGTGTATAGAGCCGCCAAGGAAGGAACGGCGTTAGGTGGTTCTGTTTATAAGCCTCACTTCTATCCTTGGTTTATACATCCTGAGTATGTTATGTATGCTACTGACCCATTCTGTATGCCTGGAGATGAGGTTGACCCACTACCTAACCTACAGCCAGATGAGATAAGGCTAATGAGACTGCTGGTGGACACTTACGGCTTTGATGAACTTACTGCTATGGCTAAGCTCAGGTGGAGGAGGTACAAGATAGCTGAGGTAACATCTCTAAGGCGTTCTGGCGAGACTATGTTCATCTTTAGTCAGGAGTTCCCTGAGGATGATGAGACCTGCTTCATGACTGCTGGAGACCAGGCCTATGACTCGGATGTTATTGCTAGCAAGATACGGGACTGCTATCCTGCTTCTATCCATAGGACTGCTATGAACTTGAAGAACGGCACTTCAGCAGGAGTAGATGTCTGGTATGATAAGGAAGAAGGGAGGAGCTACCTCCTCAGCATTGACCCTGGCAAGGGTAAGACCTCCGAATCAGTAGGTCAGATTTGGATTTTTAATGAAGGCTATACTAGGCAGGATGGTACTGAAGTGCCTCCAGAGATGATACACTGCGCTACTATAGCAGGCTTCTATGATGAATGGGAGATGGCTCAGTACTGTATAGACTTAGCTAGATACTACAACGATGCAGTAATAGCTCCTGAGGACAACCTAGATATTGTAAGTCACCTGAAGGATTATCCTAATCTCTACTACAGAGAAGACCCTAGAACTGGTAGAGGTATTAAGGCTATAGGCTGGCAGACCAACTTGTCTACTAAGCCTTATATGATAACAGAACTTAACCGTAGCATGGACTACATTACTTGCCATGATATTAGATTCTGGTCTCAGTGCAAGAACATCCGCAGGAACGCCTTTGTGAAGAGCGGTATTATAGTAGTAGGGGCAGATGACCATCATGACGCAGGTGCTATCGCTATTGTTTGCAGGTCTGCTCAGGCAGTGCAGATAGGCTATGTTGGCTCTGCAGGCTGGGGAGATGACTGGGGAAGATAGAATGGAATATAAAAGTACGGGTAGCACAGACAAACCTGATTTGCGCCGAGTGCAGGAAGGTTATCAAGGTAGGGCATCAGTATGTCTGGAGGCAGAGGGTGGTGAATCATCCAGTCAAGGGAGAGGTTATCCGTCTGGAGAGAGTGCACCCAGGCTGTCTCTGAAGGACAATGGTTGTGAACTATATCCTGACTGTCTTACGTGTCCTTTTGAGCATTGCATAGAGGATGTGCCTAGAGGCAGACTAACTGTGCGTAAGATGATGAGAAATACTGAGATTAGGAAGTTGGCTAGTCTCGGTATGACTGCTAAGGAATTGGCTATTCAGTTCGGTGTGCATGTTAGAACTGTGCAGCGGACTTTAGCGGGAGGTCACTGATGGTTGAGAGAAACTCAATAGATGTAATTGCTAAGTGTACTGAACTGAAAAGGTTCTGGGCGCCTCGTGATGCTAAGATGAAAGTCTGGTATAGAATGGTGCAGATGGTTGATGAGTTAAAATCCGAGAAGATGGAGTCATTCGTAGGCAACGACCCTAGAGCTATGTATAACTTAGTTCTGCACATGCTAGACGTAGATACGCCTCACAGGATAGAGGAATATGACCTGGCAGATATGGAACTGGCTAGGGCAGTAGCAGATGTTAGTAAGTTCTTCGGCATAGCCTGGAAGGATATGGCAGATACCTTTAGACACTCTAATCCTAGGCAGAGCCTTAACCGAACTACCATAGGATTCCTGCTTGCTACTGGCTGGTATAGTGAGTTTACAATAGTATCGGACGATGGTACTAGATGTATAAACGACGTCTGGAATCCTATAGAAACTTATCCTATGTGGGATGGAGATATGGGTCTGGCTGAAGTAGCTCACATATATCATACTACTCCAAGACAGGCTAAGAATCTAGTTAGACGTAGTGGCTGGAAGCTGACCAATAGGATTGTCAGTACTAGCAACATTCCTGTCTATGACTATTGGTGGACTGAGATATCTGATACCTTTCCCTTCACCTTAGCAGTAATGAACGCAGTAGTCGTCAACGGAGAGCTGGTAAAGTTTGAGCGGACTAGGTTCAAGAAGATTCCTGTCTATGTAGCTCCTGTTGGCGGACTTCCTGATATGGGCAGTCTGTCGCAGGGAGGTCAGCTCAGTACCAATTCCTACAATGCTGGCAGCTACTCTGTGTCTGAGAGGTGGAAGGAGGAGATTGGTCAGTCTATACTAGCTACTAACGAGAACATCTACCGCACCTGGAACAAGTGGTGGACATATAGTCTCCAGCTTCTACGAGATACTGCTCAACCTAGGATATTTGAGAGGAGCAGGAGTAATAAGACTATAGTTAAGCCAGAGGATGTCTTCCGCCGAGGTGCTATATTTAGAGGAGGTCCTGATGACTCTGTAGAGTTCATAGGCACTCCTCCTATACCTCTAGAGATAAGGAGTACTCAGCTAGACTTAGAGGCTATGATGCAGAGAGGTGGAGTCAGTTGGGCTATGTATGGAAATGTTACTGGTCAGATGACTGCTATGGTTATGAGTCAGATAGCCGCCTCGGCAGACCAAGTAATGCATCCCTTCCACGATGCTATAATTAACCTTCGCAGTGACCAGGACAATGACATCCTGGCAGATATAAAGGAAAGAGGAGTAAAGCCTTATGGGTGGAAGTTGCCTAACAAGCTTCCTGAGAATGCTAAGGTGTCAGCGGATTATGAGGTGGAGATTCCTGGTGACCTTGTGCATAGAGCAACCGTAGCAAGGATGATTGACCCTGACTTCAGGCTCAGCTACAGTTATGTAGTAAGAAAGCTGTTTCCTAACATTAAAGACCCGCTACAGGAAAGAGCACAGGTTAGAGCAGATATGGCAGAACTGCATCCTACTAATGCTACTATAGCACTGATACAGTACTACCGTCAGCAGGCAGCCTATTTAGATAAGATAGGGGATGCTGAGTCTGCAAGGCTGTATGAGCTTGCGGCAGAAGCTGCTCTGGCTACACTACAACCTCAGCAGCCACCTGCTGGTGCTCCTGCTGCTCCGCCTGGACAGCAAATGCCACAGATAGGAGGTGAACGACTTGCCTAATGGTAAGGTAGAAGAGGAAGAAAAAGTAGTCCCAGAGCTGCCACCGCCACCTCAGCCTCCTGAGTACTTCCCTGGCTTTCAGAGGCAGGCACGGACTGCTGCTGAGTTGCGTGTTAGAGCAGGTCAGAGGGTAGAAGCTGCTCAGAAACGGATGTCTGAGCTTCAGTCTCAGTGGGGACTAAGGATGGCTTGGCAGGCTCCCAATAGAGAGGCAGTAACCTTTCCTGTGTTTCCTTTTGTCTATATGCAGAAGCTATCTGAGGAGAACTTTATTCGTCAGAGACAGGAAGCTCAGACAGAGATAGACTTTGCTACTCAGGAGTTTAGCAGGTTCAGTTGGAGGTCTCAGGTGCTGGCGGGCTTACCTGCTATGCTGGCGGATAGGCAGTCTAACATCAGGACTTCACAAGATGTTCTTGGTGCGCTACCTAATGAGTTCCTGCTAGCTGGAGATACTCAATGGCTGGAAGATACTGTTGATAAGTTAAACTTCATTATACCTCCTGAGCTGCCAGAAGAGTTTCAAGGCGATGCTGGCAAGGTAAGAGAGAACATACTTAATCAGATACTGGCAGAACCTAAGTTGGAGCTGAGAGGAGTTCATAACCTAACTGTAGATGAACTAACTAAGAGCTTCCGTGCAGGTGTTGCTGAACTTCCTCCTGGCATGACTACTGCCGATGTCAGAAGCATTATGTCTGACTTGGAGTTTGATGATGAGACTCAAGAGGAGATAGAGGGTCTGCATAGTTCAGTTGTGGACTTGCAGAAGGACTGGAAGGTGCAGGCAGCCTATATTAACTTAGCAAGAGCAGGACTAGTAACTCCTGAAGCTCCTGAACTGACTCCTTGGGAGTTTACTAAGATGCTAGCTACTCAGCCCATGTTGGCTTCACTGGAGCTGTTGGAGAAGTATTTTAACATCCTGCCTAGGCCTCTGGCTGCTGCTGCTATCATAGCATTTCCTAGAATCAGGGCTGACTCTGATGCTGCTGAGTTGGAGAGACTATATAATCAGTATAGGGAAGAAGGTACTGGCTGGTGGGAGTCACTCAGTGAGGCATATCAGGACTGGGGAACTAACACCTGGGCTAAGATGTTCTATGAGATTCCCTTTGACCCTACTAGCTATATAGGCTTGGGTATAGCTACTAAGCTGTTCAAGCCTATTCCTTATCTTGGCAAGTTTGTAGGTGCTACTGAACGAGCCTGGATAGAACTCTGGGATATTCCTTTCAAAGGCGCGAGGAACCTCATTAAGAGAATTCCTAAGACTCCTGGGCAGAGAGCAGTATCAGTAGCCAAGCAAGCATTTCTGGACAGTAGAGCCTTCCTCCGCAGACAGACAGGAAAGGACTTGGTGGGTCTGACTGCTCCCGAGGTGAAGGAATCTATGGAGTATGCTATTAAGCAGGCTGTAGATATGCCTTGGGAAACAGGTAATCTAGCTGTGAGAGTAGGCAGGTATCTGACTGACTATGACTTTATTGAAAAGGCAACTGTTGATGAGTGGCTAGCAGGTGTTAGGGTTGGGGTTAGGCCTGCTGGAGCTAGGAGGAAGGAATTAGCAAGGTATTATTCTGAAAAAACTAACGCTCTGATTGATGAGCAATATGAGATACGTAGACGACTTAAAGACCCTGCTGATATTTCTACTACTGATGCAGCGGAGGAAGCGAGGCTTATAAGTCGCGATGATGCGATAGGTAGAGAGCTAAAGGCGATTAGCAAAGAGAGGCTGGAAGCGGTGGTTGCTGCACGAGAAGCTGAACTGGTATCTGTTCGGCCTCCAGATGTGACTCAGCAGATGGTGAATGACATTAACTACGTGTTTGACTTATACTACCGCAAGAGCTATACTAGTCAAGAAGCTGCCTCTAATATCCTTTCTGTGTTAGGTAGGGAAGCTACTGATGAATCTGTTGGAACTCTGGCTAAGACTCTTGAACGCTATAGTGAGAGGCTGATTAGTGATGCTATTGGTTCTCTAAAGGGAGATACTGCCAAGGAAGTCTTAGATGGTATCTTCCGAGGTGTGGAGGACTTGAATACTCGGAAAGCCTATAGTCCAGTATATGACTTTGCTATGAAGAGCGGTAGGGTTACTTCCTGGGTGACAAGGATGACTGACCGCCTGGTAAGAAACAACATTGCTACGGCTATTGACCGTCACGTTACTGCTCCTATGGCTAATCAGTATCTGAACTTCACCAACTACGGACCTTTCAACGTGATGGAAAGTGCTATGAGGAGCTTCCTTGGTGGCGGAGATGTGTTCTATCCTAGAGCCAGCAGTCCAGTGGATGAACTGGTCAGGGTAGGTGAAGGTCTTACCAATATGCCTTATGAGTTTGCAGTAGCCCAGAGGAGTATGGGTAGGCTGGAGATGGCAGTTATAGACCCTAAGACTAACAAGACAATAGTGTTTGGCGGAGGTAAAGTGCCTGGTATTACTAAGGAGCTTCCTGTAGGCTTCAAGCTGAAGATAGGCACTAAGGAGTACAACATCCGCTGTACTCAGCACTGGAACGACATGTTTGGAGATATAGGTACTAAGCAGAGAGCACACTATCTGACTACCAAGTATAAGCAGTTCCTGTCTGAGCTAGCTCCTAATGAAACTGCTGCTATCAGCAAGGTGTTTGAAGATAATCAGCATCTGCTAGATGGTATAGGTTACTTTAGCAGGAGAGAGAAAAATGACCTTGTAAGAGTACTTCAGCAGGATGCTACTGTTGGACCTGATATGATAAGAAAGCATGATGTGCCTCTGCCAGAAGTTGAGAGGCGGAAGGCACTACTAGAAGTGAACAAGACTTTAGATAGGTGCACTGATATCTACTCTCCCCATAAACAAACTATCCGAGATGAGGTTCTAGATGGTAGAATCTGGAAGGATGTAGATGGTAGGATAGAGGCTATAGGGGAGTCCATCAAGGAGTTCAACATAGTAGGCATGAGGGCGGAGGCTAGAGTGCTGGACAATCTAGTGAAGGATATGGCTGAGTTTGCTCCTCAGAACTCAGATGAGCTGCTGCGGACTATGGGCTTTATATCAGATATAGTAGACGGTATCAGTGAGAGGATATCTGATGTAAGAGTGCTGACTAGGAGCAGGGCAGCTAAGTTGACAGGAGCTGAGGCAGATGACTTCCACCGAGCAAGTTCAGAGCTGCTGGCAGACTTCTTAGGTAGTAGTCAGAGGAGCATAGATGATATACTTGGTGGGATTAAGAGGAATCTGACTAGACCTAGAACTCTACTAGATGACTTGACTATGGACGTTAAGTTTGGAGAAGTGAAGTCTGTTGGGTTACCTGAGGCGGGTTTTGGCGAGGCTCCTATTATACTAGAGGGTAAGAATGTGGGGTCTGTGGAGTTTAGGCACACTCCATCCAGGCCAGAAGAGTTCGTTATTGATGTACTGAACGTAACTGAGAGGGGTGTTCTTGGTAGGGGTTTTCTAAAGGACGTGGATATTCTAGTTCATAACCTTGCTAGCTCTAGAGGGGCTGCAAGAGTGAAGATAATTGCTAAGAATGTAGAGCATCTTCAGAAAAGTTTCGTTGCTAGTAACTACACTAAGGAAGGTGCGATGTATACTAAGGGCGTTATGAGGCCTAGACCTTCTATCCGATTGTCAGATGAACAGGTAGTTAGGCTTGATGCTCTTACTGACGGTATCAAACTTCGCCATGCTAATGCAGTAGCTACCAGAGACTTGGATAGGAGAATTATAAATGAGGCAGTAGCAGCTACTCCAAGGAATAAGAGGGATGCTGCCTTCTGGAATAACTTGGAGAGGAAGAGAAGCACTGAAGCTTGGGAGCCTTACTGGGCGCAGGAAGAGCAGCTGTTTGAGCAGGTGGAGGACCTGAAGCTAGGACTGAGCAACAGCCTTGGTGAAGAATGGGCTGCTCCTGTGGTGCCTCCTGATGTTCCTGGCAGACTGGCTCCTG
>Ga0114919_10002081_pt1 | contig 16147 bp, 9 predicted proteins | sample BlataG_FD_88682 | JGI IMG/M metagenome (GOLD analysis project Ga0114919, IMG submission 88682) | Deep subsurface microbial communities from Black Sea to uncover new lineages of life (NeLLi) - Black_00105 metaG | ecosystem: Environmental > Aquatic > Marine > Oceanic > Sediment | place: Atlantic... | reverse complement strand
CCTGATTCCCGGACGGGACCGTCTGGTCATCAGGCAGAATTACGCTCGATGAATCGAGCAACTACGTTTAGAGAAGAGATCAGGAGAATCCAATGGCGATTTTGGTGGATAAAAACAGCAAAGTGATCGTTCAGGGAATTACCGGAAGTGCCGGACGGTTCCATACCGAAAGAATGCTGGCGTACGGCACTAATATCGTGGCTGGAACCTCGCCGGGAAAAGGCGGACAAAAGGTATTTGACGTGCCGGTTTACAATACGGTGGAAGAGTGTGTGAAAAACCAGGGAGCGGATACCTCAGTTGTCTTTCTTCCGGCGCGGTTCGTGATGGAAGCGGCCATCGAGGCAGTCTACGCCGGTATCAAATTCATCGTGGTGGTTCCGGAGCACATACCCATTCTGGACATGATGATCGTCCGAAAGGAAGCTCAGAAATTTGGAACGATTGTTCTGGGTGGAAATACGGCGGGGATCATCACTCCGGGTGAGGCAAATCTGGGCATAATGCCGGATATTGCCTTCAAGCCGGGGAGAGTGGGAACGGTCTCCCGATCCGGATCATTGACCTATTACGTCGCTGACACGCTTTCCCGCACGGGTTACGGAGAGACCACCTGCGTTGGTCTGGGAGGCGATCCGGTTTTAGGCAGCACGTTCAACGAGATTCTGGAGCTCTTTGAGGAGGACGAAAAGACCAAAGCCGTGGTGCTCGTAGGGGAGATCGGCGGAGTCTACGAGGAGATGGCGAGACCCGCCATCGGGAAGATGAAAAAACCGGTAATCTGCATGGTGGGAGGCGTCTTTGCCCCTCCCGGAAAAAGAATGGGACACGCCGGCGCCATCGTGGAAGGCGAGATGGGAACCGCGAAGAGCAAACTCAAGGCACTGGAAGAAGCAGGCGCCCATGTTGCCAAGACCTTTCTGGATATTCCCAGGATTCTGGAGAAGTTGAAGATATAGATGTCTTGCTGGTTACGCTTGCTTGTTCGACCGATCTCGTATTAGGTGTCGTACATCAAAGTTTGATCAGCAGAAATCATCGGCGCACTTGCTCCCCCCCGTGACTCTGACTCTCTCCCTGGGGGGAGAGAGGACTTTTTTCCTCTCCCCTCTGGGGAGAGGACTAAGGTGAGGGGCCATTAGAATGCCTGCTACCCATCCGATTTTCGCGTTTACGTGGGCAATTGGAGAAGTCAAAAGAATCTTCTTGTTTTGCCCGCCTTTCTCTTTATCTTCATATAAGAAACTCCGAAATTCTGGAACAAGGATCAATCCTTATGGCGAAAAAGGAAGCGCTTTTTTGGGAAAAGAGAGAGGATGGAAAAATCCAATGCCTTCTCTGTCCGGTAGGATGTGTGATCGCTGAGGGCAAGGTGGGCGTGTGCATGGGCAGGAAGAATGAGGGAGGGACTCTTTATGTAACCAATTATGGCAGGCTGGTTTCAATAGCCATTGACCCGATCGAGAAGAAGCCCTTGTATCATTTTCACCTCGGAACGCAGATTCTCTCCACCGGTCCCAACGGATGCAACATGAGCTGCCAGAACTGCCAGAACTGGACTATCTCTCAGGAGGAATCGCCCACTGAGTTTGTAACACCCGAGGATCTGGTGAAGATCGCTTCTAAGGAGAATTCGGTGGGTATCGCCTACACGTATACAGAGCCTCTCATCTGGTATGAGTACGTGTTGGATACGGCGAAGATAGCCAGGCAATACAACCTGGCTAACGTCCTGGTGACGAACGGATATATTCATGAAGAACCGCTGAAGAAGCTTCTGCCTTTTATTGATGCCATGAACATCGACCTCAAATCCATGGATGACGGTTTCTATAAGAAGATATGCAAAGCAAAGCTCGCCCCGGTCCTGAGAACCATCGAGTTAACGCACCAGAACAAGATTCATATAGAAATAACCAACTTGCTCATCCCCACGATGAACGACTCCGAAGAGCAGATCCAGAAGCTGGTGGCTTTCGTGGCGGACTTAAGCGACCGGATACCCGTACATTTTTCCCGCTACTTTCCTGCGCACCAAATGGATTTGCCTCCCACTCCGATGGAGAGTCTACAGAAGGCTTTTCTTCTGGCAAAGAGAAAGCTCAAGTACATTTTTGTTGGCAACGCATACATACCCAACACGTCTAACACATATTGCGCCGCGTGCAATAACCTTCTGATCAAAAGGAATGGCTATTATACCGCCGTCGTCGGGATCAAGGACAAGAAATGCGGAAATTGTGGCGCCACCGTGGATGTAATCACTGAGTGAAGCAGCCTCTGTTCGTCAAGGGTGCCCTCACCCTTGACCGGCGTTTTTTTGGGTGGGGCTAAGAATAGCCCGACCAAACCAGCGATTAATGTAGGGATAGCCCTTCAGGGTGAATCCCTTCAGGATGAACCCTTGTGGCTGTCCGCCACGAAGGCCGGACAGGGACGAGCCCTGTCCCTACGAGCCGCGGCTTTTGGATAGCTAAACGTTTTGATGGTCGGGGAAGGCTCTCCTCGATCTACTAGGAAAGGGGGTTGAGTAAGTGAAGTCATTGGGAGGGTTGAAGAACGAGGTTTTTAAGAACCTCTCAGAGTATCCAAAGATTGAAGCATTCTTCAAGGATTCACTTGCAGAAAGAATGAAGATAGATGATGGTTGGATCGAGAATCGATTGGTCCTCCTGCTTTTGGATACGGCTTTCTTCGAGCGGTCGGCGCTTCACACGCTGATTGAACCACTGTTTTCAGACAGGGCAAACTTCGACATTCTCAAAGCCAAGCTAAACCCCAAGGACCAATATGATGAGAAAATACGTGACGTGTTAGCTGAACTAAACGGGTATTATCATTTGAAGAAAGCTGGCCTGCAAAGCATAGAAGCCCTCCGAGAGGAGACCGGTCGGAAGAAGCCTGACTTCTCGGCCGAGTTGAGGGATCGATTGTATCTATTTGAGGTTAAGAATATGCGGGCACCCTTGGAGGTCTGTGATTTGCTGCTGGTAAAGAGCGAAGCCAGGAAGCACAGGTTCCCTAATGTCTATGAAGCTATCGGAATATCGTTTGAACCTTCTCCGGACTGGCTCGAGAGAGAGCTAACTGATCGCCACGCCTGCTTAGAGAAGCAGATCTACCGCTGGTTGGAGGATATGTTTACGAAACTCGAATCTGGCGAGGATCAAACGTCGTTGTGCATAGAGCCATTCAGCTCGGCAGGCGACAACTTGACGATCGAATGCAGTTTGAAACAGGGAAGACACCTTGGTGGGTGTTGTGGTCTTAAGGGGGGAGTTATGGTCGGCGACCCCGGCTATCAGCAAAGTATCCTTTCCTCCTTCTCTAAGAAGGTCCGCGGGATCACTTGCACTGCCTTGTCGCAGCTCTTGGAGTATGACGAAAACAATGTGCACCGTAAATATGTCTTGCTTAATTGGCAGAAACCCCTGAAACTTAAGGGTCTGGTTTGGAATGGTTTCGAAGATGACGCACACGAAGTTGTTAGAAGCGTTGATCTCGAGGTTAAGAAACGTTCCGAGAATTCATTCGTTAGGTTACTGAATTCTGATACCCTACTGTAAACAATGCCGTTTCCTCCAACAATTCTAGGTAGAACCGGACTCAAGGTGGGGCGGTTTGGTTTGAGCGCCTCCTACGGCACGCCTGCGCAGGCGGTAGAAGAGGCCTTTGAGCATGGTGTCAACTACTTCTACTGGGGAGCGCTCAGAAGAGGGCCGATGGCTGAAGGTATCAGGCGACTGGTTAGGAAAAATCGAGAAGAGATGGTGGTGGTACTTCAGAATTACTGGCCCTGGGCAAAGCTTATGCCGCAAAGCATGGAAAGGGCTCTCAGAGAACTGCAGACCGATTATGCCGACATTCTCCTGTTCAGTACCCTCAGGAGAAGGCCAAATCAGAGGGCTATCGACGCCGGGCTGGAGTTAAAAAAGAGAGGGCTTGTTCGGCATCTCGGACTGGCGTGTCATCACCGCCCCCGATTCGCGGAGGTAGAAAAGGAAAAGATCTTCGATGTATACCACGTGCGATACAATGCAGTCCATCGAGGCGCAGAAAGGGATGTGTTTCCTCTTCTCCCCGAAAAAGACGGACCGGGTATCGTCATCTTTACTGCTACATGCCACACCAAACTCCTGAGACGAGACTACGTTCCCAGGAGTGAGAGCACTCCCAAGGCGGGCGACTGTTATCGATTCACCCTTTCCCATCCTTCGGTTCACGTTTGTGTCTCGGGTCCGATTAATCTGAAGGAAACCCGACAGAACCTCAGAATCCTTGACATGGGGCCTATGACCGAAGAGGAACTTGCCTGGATGAGAAGGGTGGGAGATCAGATATACCGCAAGCGATAGGGGGGAGTCTCCATCTTGAATCGCATCCTCTGTTTCGGAGAGCAAATAGATTCGCGAGACAAAACCGAAATCCCGGATGGGTATTGTAGACAAACTACTCTTGGGCAATAGAGGAGAATCGAGAATGAATCCTGTTAGCCCGGTCTGAAGAACATGTCTCGAAACTCAGGCACCGATCGTAGTTTCCCGGGCCTTTTTCTTCTTCGCGTACTCCGGATAATGCTTGGCCATGCATTCCGGGCAGATGCTGTGACTGAAGTCTGCCTCTGTGTGTTCGTGAATGTATTCTTCAACCTGTTGCCAGTAGTTCTCGTCCTTTCTGATCTTCTTGCAGAACATGCAGATGGGCAGAAGTCCTTTGAGTTGCTTAACGTGAGCCAAAGCATCCGAAAGCTCCACATTCTTCTGACGGAGTGATCGTTCAAGCTTAATCACCCGCTCTCCCGCTCTGACCCGGGCTAAAAGCTCGGTCTTATCGTACGGCTTGGTGACGTAATCATCCGCCCCGGCATCCAGACCTTCGATAATCCTCTCTTTCTCGGTGAGCGCCGTCAGAAGAATTATGTAGACATAACTGGGGAGGTCCATCGCCCGCACCTGACGGCTCAGCTGCAGTCCGTCGAAGTCCGGCATCATCCAGTCGGTGACAAGCATGTCCGGCGACTCTTTCTGCAATGCCTCCAGGGCTTTCAGTCCATCCTCAGCTACGGTGACCTCATTCCCGTCTTTAGTTAAGATCTTTTGAAGTATCTTTCTGGAGATGGGATCGTCTTCTGCCACGAGTATTTTCATCGTTTTCTCCATTCCGGTTCAGTTGCGTGATCTCAAGACCTCACTTCAGTTTCCACTTTGAATGATTGATGGACGTGTTTCTCCAAACGCTTGAATTCAGTTCTCAACTTGGCGATAACGTGGTTGGTACCTGATAGATTAGTCTTTCGGGCCAAGAGTTCCAGTTTCAGCGATACATCCGCGATTCCCGTTGCGCCCAGGTTGCCGGCGGCGCCTTTGATGCTGTGAGCCTCGCGTTCGATCAGTTCGGCATCCCCTCTTTCTGCCGCTTTCTCCAGCCTTTCCAGTTGCCTGGACGCCGAGTCCAAGAATTCACGAAGCATGTCCTGCAAGAATTCCTTGTCCCCGTCAAACCTGTCAAGTGCTGCCTTGAGATCGATCGGGATGTCCGAGGGCGACTGACCGGCTCCGGATTCTCCTCGTCCAACCGTTGTCTCTTGGGGGTCGGAGGACCCGGTCCACCTGGCTATGGTGTCAAACAGCTCCCGCGGTTCTATGGGTTTGGCCACGTAGTCGTCCATGCCCGCTTGCAGACACTTCTCTCGATCTCCTTTCATGGCGTGGGCGGTCATGGCAACGATGGGAGTATCTTTCCTCTCATCTTGCTTCTTGCGGATAGCTCTGGTCGCCTGGAAACCATCCATCTCCGGCATCTGAACGTCCATGAGAACGAGATCGTAGGCACGACGATTGATCGCCTCCACGGCCAATCGGCCGTTTTCAACTGCGTCGATCAAGTAGCCGGCCCTCTTGAGAAGGGCCACTGCCAGTTTCTGGTTCATGGGGTTATCTTCGGCCAGGAGTATGCGAGTTTTGCGCCGTTTCTCCTCGGCTATGGTATGGCGGGTGACGATTCTGATCGGCTCCTGCCCCCCTACTCCTTTTTGTCGGCTCAAGACGGTAATGATGGTATCAAACAGTTGGGACTGTTTGATCGGCTTGGTCAGGTATCCGGCACAACCCAGCGCCTGCAACCGGGCGACGTCTCCGCGTACGCCTAGGGAGGTAAGGATGATTACCGTCACATCCTTGATATCCGGATCCTGCTTAATGGCAGCCAGGGTCTCCTCGCCGTCCATCCCGGGCATCTGCATGTCCAGAAGTACCAGATCGAAGAGCTTCTCCCTGTGAGCCGCCCTTTTCAGGGCTTGGATTGCTTCCTTTCCGGTTTCCACCGCTTCTGGAGAGCAGCCGAACGACTCGGTCATCTTGACTAAGATGGTTCGGTTGGTCTGGTTGTCATCCACCACCAGTATTCGCATGCCGCGTATGTCCGGCGCGACCGGAGGCAGCTCCTCGCCGGAGTCCTCCTGTTTTTGGAGGGTGACGATGAACCAGAAGCGACTTCCTTTGCCCGGCTCGCTCTCCACCCCGATTCTGCCGCCCATCATTTCAACCAATCGCCTGGAGATGGACAAGCCCAGGCCGGTACCTCCGTGTTTCCGGGTGGTGGATCCGTCTGCCTGGGTGAAACTCTCGAATATCCATGCTTGCTGATCTGCGGGAATGCCTACTCCGGTGTCAACCACCGAAACGAGAAGCGCGGCGGAATCTTCGGTTTCCTCCTCAAGTTCAACCCGGATTACCACCTCGCCCTCTTCGGTGAACTTAACCGCGTTTCCAATCAGATTCATCAATATTTGTCTGATTCGTCCGGGATCACCATGCAGGAGACAGGGAACCTGGCTGTGGATAATGCAAGCCAGCTCCAGTCCTTTGGCCGAAGCTTTGGTGGCCAGGGTATCGGCTACCCCCTCCACGGTGACGCGCAGATCAAAATCTATGGTCTCTAACTCAACCCGGTCCGCCTCTATCTTCGAAAGATCCAGAATGTCGTTTAGAAGCTCAAGGAGCCCTCGAGCGCTCTCCTTCACCGTGCTCAGGTAGTCACGCTGTTCCTCGGTTAAGTCCGTGTCCAGGGCTATGTCGGTCATGCCGATGATGGCGTTCATGGGGGTGCGAATCTCGTGGCTCATGTTTGCCAGGAATTCGCTCTTCAGTCGGTTGGCCTCTTCGGCTTCTTCCTTGGCCTTCTTTAGATTCCCCTCGGCTCGCTTGCGCTCGGTGATATCAGTCACTATTCCAAGGATAGCGCTTTCTCCGCCGTAAGTTATCAGTTTGGAGTTAAGAATGGCCTCGATCTCTTTCCCTTCTTTAGTGATAATCGTATACTCATATGGTCGCACCTCTTCGCCCATCAAATGTTTATTGAAGTTTTCTTGTACCAACTCTTTGGATTCTGGCGCGATGAGGTCGAGGAAGTTGAAATCGGGTGAGCAAAGCTCTTCCTTGGTGTATCCCATGATCTCCACGCATCTCTCATTGGCATAGACTATTCTGCCTTTTTTGTTGATGAAGTTCATGTTTGGCGAACGTTCTGCAAGGCTCCGAAACTTCTCCTCACTTTCGCGCAGCGCCTCCTCTGCCGCTTTCCGCTCCGTGACGTCCATGATGGCCGCATGAATGGCGAGCTTGCCTTGGTAGTCGATGCGACTGGCGAACATCTCCAGCCAGCGTACCGTTCCGTCCTTGCGGACTATGCGGAACTCGTACCTGGGCGACACCGGCTCTCCGGACAGCCGGTCCTGGAAGCGTCCCCAGACTAGATCCCGATCTTCAGCATGAATCAGTGGTTCTACTTTGTCGGGAGAAAGAGACAGCAGCTCCTCAACAGTATAGCCTGTCATGTCAGCCAGAGCGGTATTGGCAAAGACGATACGGAAATCCTGAACCACCGCCAACCCCTGCAGTGACTGTTCCACCATGGTCCTGTGTTTCTTCTCGCTCTCCCGTAGCGCCTCCTCCATGCTCTTTCGCTCGGTGATATCGCGCACAATACCCTGGACTACCTTTTTCCCCCGTACCTCAAACAGGCTTGAGGAGACCTCGGCAGGGAAAACTCCACCATCCTTTTTCTTGAAATCTATCTCCAGGCTGACCACACCGTCTGCGGAGATCGTCTCGAAAGCCCATTTCGATTTCTCCAGTGCCTCCTCCGGATGAAGGTCAGGTATTCTGAGTGACAAGATTTGCTCTTTGGTATATCCAAAGAGATCCAGAACCTTCTGGTTAACGTCTACGATCTTGCCCTCCAAATCATGTATGAAGACAGGGTCGTATGAATGCTGGAAGAGGTTGCTGTATTTTTCCTCGCTCTCCCGCAACTCCTCCTCGGCCCGCTGGCGCTCGGTGATGTCTCTACCTGTAGCTTGAAACCCAACGTAGTTGCCGTCATCATCAAAAAGTGGGGCGCCGTTCCATTCCACTGTTTTCCACCCGTCTAGGGATTTCTGTCTGTTGATCAGACCTTTCACCGTCTCCTTGTTTTCTACCTTTTTAAGAGCAGCCATTGTCTTTTCCTGATCAGCAGGGTGCAGATAATCAGTAAAAGCCTTCCCTATCAATTCCTTCCTTGGCTTACCCCAAAATTGGCAAGCACCAGCATTCAGGAATGTCCACTTGCCTTCTCTGTCCATTTTTACAATAATATCGCCAGTAAGGTTGGTTATGGTAAGATAATCGTCTCTTGCCCTCTTTATCTTCTCCTCTGCCCGCTTGCGCTCAGAGATGACGCTTAGGGCGTAGATGCAGAACATGATGAGAATACAGAGGGCCAGCGAGCGCATCCATACTTTATTCGCTTCCAGGGTGAACATCTCCTCCACCAGAGTGCCCTCGTGGAACACAAAAACGGTTACGGTGGATTGGAGAACCCAGAACAAAATCCCCAGCCCAATCCCCATCAGTATCATCTTCTTGCGGATGCCTGCGCGGCTTGTGTCCTCGCTTTTCACGGTGCGGCTCCTTTCCCTACTGGCAAGGATATTCGCCTGCCAGCTGGCGGTTTAGTCAGCGCCCCCAAAAGAAAAGACCCTGCCTCAGAAGCGGTGACTGCAAGAGCCCCACTTCTTCCTCACAAGACTAAAATCGGCTTCAAATTGCGGTGCTTTAGGTATAACCAAGGGTTTCCCCCTATTTAGCCTGGCAAGGCGAAGTATAGAGAATCACAGCATCTATGTCTTGGAGAAGTATTGGGGAATCATCACGTCCTGAAAGGTGGCAAGCACGTTTGAGGACGTGCTTCTTGCGTACCAAAGGGCCTTTTCTCCGGTCGGAGGCTTACCCTCACTTATACTTCCGGCGCGGAAAGGACTTTCTACTATGGTGAACCGTAAAGCCCTTATTTACTTGGGCCTGCCTGCTCCATTACAGCACGTGAGGTTTCCTGCGGAACGTGCTTGGGGAGGGTGAAAGAAAAAGTGCTGCCTTTCCCAGGTTCACTCTGGACGGAGATATCTCCTCCGTGCAGTCTCACCAATTCCCGGCAGATATACAAGCCCAGACCTAAGCCCTGGTGGTTCATCCAATCGTTGCTGTGGGCTTGGTAGAGACGATCAAAGATGTAAGAGAGCTTATCCCGTTCGATGCCCCGTCCGGTGTCGGAGACCGACACCACCACGAATTTCGAGGCGAGCGGGTGGTCGGCGACTCTGATCGTAACCTCACCACCTTCAGAGGTGAATTTCAGCGCGTTGTCCAGCAAGTTCGAAAGAACTTGCGTAATCCTGCTTTGGTCGATGCAAACCTCTGGAAGGCCCGGTTCTATTGTGTGCTTCAGGCGAATCCCTTTCTTCTGCGCGACGGGAAGAATTGAAGCAACGAGCTGCTGTACAAATTTGTCGAGGGGAACGGGAGATGGAGTCAAAACAAGTTCCCCTGTCTGCAAATTGGTCACATCGACGAGATCGTTGATGCATTCACACATCTGATTGCAGCAACGCTGGGTGATTTCTAAATGTTTTCGTTGCGCATCGGTCACGGGACCGGCCGATCCTTCAAGTACCATCGAAAGGTATCCCAGAGCCGATGTTACGGGAGATTTGAGCTTGTAGGATAGCCGGTGATAGAAACTCTGGATCTCCTCATTCCTGCATAGCAATTCCCTGTTGGCCTGCTGGAGGTTGCGGCGATGTTCCTCGAGCGCTTCCTGCAATTTGCACTTGGCAATTGCGTTGGAGATAACCCGCTTGAGGCTGTTACTCGACAGCCGGTTCTTGGGCAAGTAGTCCGCTGCACCAAATCGCATGAGTTCGGCGGCCAACTCCTCGTGGCCGTGCCCGGTCAGAATCACCACCGGACACGTAGAGCCGGAACGCTGGATAGCTTTTAGTACCTCGAGACCAGTCGTAGGTCCCAAAAGATAGTCCAGAAGGATAATGTCCTCGGCATGCCGGGAAAGTTGGGCCAGTCCCTCGGCTGGCTCGGTGAAGGGAAGAAACTTCACTTCCCACCCCGGAATATCCTCGAGGAAACGGCGCACAAGATGAATATCCCCCGGGTCGTCCTCGATTGCAAGAACTGTTATCTTTTTGTTTGCCATAGCTTACTCCCCTCGTGGTGGCAGCACCACAATTTGAAACCAGTAATCCTTCAAAACCTTAATGGCGTTGACGAACTGATCCATGTCTACGGGTTTGACGATGTACGAATTGGCCCCCAAATCGTAGGTGCGAATGATGTCGTTTTCCTGCTTCGACGTGGTGAGTGCCACCACGGGGATGCGGCGCAGGTTAGGGTCGGCGCGCATTTGCTCCAGTAACTGCTTGCCGTCCATCTTGGGCATGTTAAGGTCCAGCAGCATCAAATCCGGCTTGGGGGATGAGTCCGGATCCTCGTATTTCCCGCGACGAAGAAGGTAATCCAAAGCCTCCTCACCGTCTTCAACGATGTAGAGCTCGTTTCGGATCCGGCTCTGTTCTAAAGCCCGCCGGGTCAGCTCTTGATCGCCGGGGTCATCTTCGGCGAGCAGGATAACTGCAGGTTTTCCATTGAATTCTCCCATAAGCTTCCCTCCTTTTCCTCAGGCCCTATCTCGTCCAACGTGAACTTGAAGTGTGTGCCCTTTCCTGGTGTAGATTCAATCCAAATCTTGCCGCCGTGTCGCTCAACGGTCCTGGCGCAGATTGCCAGACCGATGCCTGTGCCCTCGTATTTGCCGCGTCCGTGCAGGCGTTTGAAAGGGACGAAGATCTGCTCGGTATATTTAGGCTCGATGCCAATTCCGTTATCTCTTACCCCGAGGATCAACTGCCCGTCAGCTCGTTCAGTGGTCAAGCGAATAAGTGGCCGGTCGGCGCCGGTGAACTTCAACGCGTTTGAAAGTAAATTCTGATAGAGCTGGGTTAGCATGGTCCGGTCTCCCCACACCTGGGGCAACTCGTCACGGGAAATTTCGCCCTGGCTTTCCTTCATGCGTATGGCCAAAGAGTCAATGGCTTGATCAGCGCAGCGGTCAAGGGAGATGCTTTCCACCTTCATAGCCACCCTTCCCGAGCGCGAAAGCGCCAGAAGGTCTTGTACCAGTTTCTGCATTCGCTTTGCCGCATCCATAATGAAGCCGAGATCCTTCTCCGCTCGTTCGGGCAGATTGTCTCCCATATCTTGGCGAAGTATCCCGCTGAAGGCGGTCACTTTACGTAGCGGTTCCTGGAGGTCGTGGCTGGCAACATAGGTAAACTGGTCCAGCTCGGCATTCTTGCGTTCAAGCTCCTCATTGGCACGCTCCAGTTGCCTGGCCTGCCGGACCAGCGTCGCTTCCGCCCGCTTGCGCTCGGCGATGACGCCTTGGGCGTAAAAACTGAACATGACCAGGATACCGAGAACCAACGAGCGCATCCAAATCTTATGGGGGTTTAGCGTGAACACCTCCTCAACAAGGGTTCCATTATGGAACACGAAAACATCTATAGCCGACGCGAGAATCCAATACAGTATGCCCAGCGCAACCGCCATCCATATCATCTTTTTCCAAATGCTGATGCGATCTACGTCGTTAGCCTTCATGATTTACCACCCCTGCGTATTAGACCCGCTACGAGCAGTGCTATACAGTTACTTCTCCTTTGAAAGGATAGGATAAACTCCAGTAGGAATATTGTTGAGACCCGCCGTCCCCTCTGTGCAAATAGGTCGGCCTCAAATGAGGGTGCTTTAGAAAAAGTTTAGGGTATCCACCTGCATCAGTTATCCAGGTGGAGGTGGGGAGACAGTACCCGGTGGATAGTACTATAGGTAAGTCTACCAAACTTTGTTGCAGCGTAATTAGCACGCCTTAGCGGGAGCAACCGTCTAAGCGATTGGGGAAAGGAGTCCTTTGAGTGATAAGGTAGGAGTCGGTCAAAATCATAGATCGTTGACTGAAGTCTCACCGGATGTCTTTACTGGATTGTCACCATCCAGTGGCGAAGGCTGTTTTCCCTTTCTCGAGTTTTGCCTTTCGACTTTAAGCTTTTACCGTCACCTTTTCGGCCAGCGATCTGCCAAGGCATTGCTCTAACTTCTTCAGTTCCGTTCTGAGTTCAGCGATCATCTCGTGAGCGCCTGACATATCCCCGTTGCGCCCCGACGTTTCCAGTTTAAGAGCAAGGTCGGCAATAAATCTGGCACTCAGGTTGCCCGCAGCACCTTTGAGCCGGTGGGCTTCGCTTTGCAATGTCTTTGCATCGCCTCTCCTTACCGCTTCGTCTAATGTTCCTAATTGCTCCAGAGCAGCCTCCAGGAACTCTTGAAGCAGTTGCCTGAGGAGCTCCCTGTCGTTGTCGAATCTTGAAAGAGCGGTTTCCAGATCAATGGGAGGGCCTTTGGATCGATCACCTTTTGGGGACGTACCCTGCCGCGGCAGTGCTGTCCTTCGACGATAAGGTTTGGCCCACTTTTCTATGGTATCGATCATCACCTGAGGCTCTATTGGTTTGGAGATGTAATCGTCCATGCCTGCCTGAAGGCATCTTTCTTTATCTCCCTTCATGGCATGAGCGGTCATGGCAATGATGGGTATATGGCTTTTCTCGCTTTCGACTTCCCGGATGGCCCTGGTTGCCTTTAAGCCGTCTACCTCAGACATCTGCACGTCCATCAGGACAAGATCGTAGGAGGCGCGGCCAAGTGCATCCAGTACCATTTGTCCATTCTCGACTGCATCGACGGAATAACCGGCTTTCTTAAGAAGAACACTGGCCAATTTCTGGTTGGTGGGATTGTCCTCGGCTAAGAGAATACGAACCTTTCGACGTTTCTCCTCCGCTATGGTATGACGGGTAACTATAGGAATAGATTTTTCTTTTGCTTGAACTTTCTGTCGGCTCAAGACAGTGATGATGGTGTCAAATAGTTGCGACTGTTTGATCGGCTTCAAAAGATAACCGGCACAGCCCAAAGCCCCCAGCCGGGAGGCATCTCCGCGCTCACCCACAGAGGTGAGCATGACCACCACTACATCTTTGATCTCCGGATCATCCTTGAAGATACGTAAAGTTTCCTCACCATTCATCTCCGGCATCTGCATATCCAGCAAGACCAAGTCGAAAGGTTTCTTTTTATGAGCCGTCCTCTTTAATATCTTGATTGCCTCGTCTCCGCTTTCTACTGCTTCAGCAGAGCAACCAAACGACTCCAATATCTTGACTAAAATGGTTCGGTTAGTTTTATTGTCGTCTGTCACCAGAATTCTCTTGCCCCGTATATCAGCAGGGACTAATGGGGGAGAGATACGCTTGAATTCTTTCTGTTTTTCCAAAGTGGCGGTAAACCAGAAACGACTTCCCTTGCCCGGTTGACTTTCCACATCGATTTTACCAGCCATCAACTCAACCAATCGTCTGGAGATAGATAAGCCCAAGCCGGTGCCTCCATATTTTCTGGTGGTGGAGCCGTCTGCCTGGGTGAAGCTCTCAATGATTTTCGTTTGCTTGTCTTTGGGAACTCCGATTCCGGTGTCTGTAATCGAAAAGAGAAGTGTTGCCCCAGCTTCGGTTTCTTCCCTACGCTTTACCCCGATTACCACCTCTCCTTTCTCGGTGAACTTTATGGCATTTCCTCCCAGATTCATCAAGACCTGTCGCAATCTTCCAGGATCGCCTCGCAGAAACGTGGGCACCTCCGGGTGAATCAAACAGGCCAACTCCAATCCTTTGGTGGAGGCTCGAGGAGCTAAAGTATCAGCCACGCCCTCGACCATAGCGCGCAAATCAAAGTCGATGCTGTCAAGTTCAATCCGACCTGCCTCTATCTTTGAAAGATCTAAGATATCATCTATGAGGCCCAAAAGTGCATAGCTGCTCTCTTTGACTGTACTCAGGTATTCGCGTTGTTCGTCGGTTAAGTCAGTATCTAAAGCAATGCCGCTCATGCCGATGATGGCGTTCATGGGTGTGCGGATCTCGTGGCTCATGTTCGCTAAAAATTCGCTTTTGAGCCGGTTAGCCTCTTCGGCTTCCTGCTTCGCTTCTTTGAGCTTTTCCTCCGCCCGCTTGCGCTCGGTGAGGTCATGAAATACTGATCTGGATCCTGCATACTTGCCATCACTATCATAAGTAGCAACAGCCTTTAATTCACCGTAAATTTCTTTTCTATCTTTTGTTGCAAAAGTAGTCGCAATACTAATTTTTCCATTTGCAATGAATTTTTCCCAGTTTGGTTTGAAATCTTTTTCCAAAGCTTCTTTAGTTAAAAGCTGAGTAATATGCATCCCAATCATTTCTTCTTTAGAATATGCTAAAGTCCTAACCATTGATTCATTCGCATCAGTAATGTTTCCATTTTCATCTGTAATATGCATCAAATCACTTGCGGTTTCCATAAAGGTTCGGAACTTTTCTTCAGATTCTTTCAGCGCCTCCTCCGCCCGCTTGCGCTCGACGACATGGCCTAAGCGTTCGGCAATCGCTTCGATCAGCTGTTTTTCTTCTTTCATGAATGGGCCATCGTCAATCTCGGGCTTTTCCTCCAGGTAACAGACTTCCAGCCCACCGATTCTCTTTTCGTATCTTTTAATGTCGGCCGACTGTTTCCATTTTGTCTCCTTGTAGTTGGTGGTTTCGAATTCTTGTCCCTCGACTGTTATCCTGGTACAGGCAATTTCGGGGTATTGCCAGCCAGGTGGTATCACATCGACTGTTCTCTGCAATATTTCCTCCAACGAAATATCGGCAATTTCAATGATCTTAGCGATTTCATATAAACAGTTCAACTCCTTCATGCGCTCATCAAGATCGTGTAGAAGCCTGTCTTTGTTGTCCTCCGCCCGTTTGCGCTCGGTGATATCATAGAAGTACAATTGTCCGAGGCCAAGCTCCGAAACTCCTTTGAAAGTCAAAAGGAAGGAACGATTTCCGACATCCACCGCATGCGTACTCACAACTCCTCCATTAATACATGTGGCAAAGTCGAATCCGCCGATACTCGGAATGAGGGAAGTCAAATCCGCTTCAGACCCTGGTTTAATGTCCAGCACCCTGGTCGCAGCCGGATTGGCCATCAACACCTTTCCGTTTTCATTGAAACGGAGCACTGGCGAAGGGTTCAAATTCGCGAAGAGCGCCATGAGTCGAAGTTCTTCTTCAGCCCGCTTGCGCTGGGTGATGTCGAACATTACACCCTGTAGGTAAAGCGGGTTTCCCTTATTATCTGTGATAATCTTTGCATTATCGCTAAGCCATACCAATCGACCGTCTTGGGTGACCATACGGTACTCCGAATCAAAGGGCTGGCCGCTTTCATGGGAACGACTTAGTTCATTTAGCACTCGCTCGCGATCGCCGGAGTAAAGGTGTTTTACCCAAAAATCAGGGTCGGCTTTATACTCGGCTGGGGAGATGCCCAATATCTTCCCAATCTGCGGGCTGATATAGAGCGTAGTGCTGGATTCATCCAGTGCTGCAGTATAGGTGATGGTAGGGAGCTGTTCCACGAGCGTGCGAAATTTTGTTTCGGATTCAAGCAACTTCTCCTCTGCCTGCCTGCGCTCGGTGATGTCTGTAGTAATCAGCATCACAGCATCAATCTGCCCTTCGCTCCTGATAGGTCCTACCTGCGTAGCATACCATGAAGCGCTACCTTCAGACCCCACTCCTTTAATTTCGTAGTTACTTGGCTCGCCCGTCTTAAATACCTGTTCAATGGTATCTTTTGTGATGCCATGATACTCCTGGTCGACATATACT
>Ga0114919_10002079_pt1 | contig 16147 bp, 11 predicted proteins | sample BlataG_FD_88682 | JGI IMG/M metagenome (GOLD analysis project Ga0114919, IMG submission 88682) | Deep subsurface microbial communities from Black Sea to uncover new lineages of life (NeLLi) - Black_00105 metaG | ecosystem: Environmental > Aquatic > Marine > Oceanic > Sediment | place: Atlantic... | reverse complement strand
TACAGATATCCTGATTACCTGCACGGTCATCCTGCCAGACAACGTGTGCCTGATTTGGAGACTGACCATCAATAACTATAGCAGGATTGATCTGATTACCATTATTCGGGTCATTAACCCTTGTCTCAGAGGACCAGTTTGTTCCATCAACCGAGGTTGATACGTATATGTCCCAATCTCCTTGATTATTGTCATCTGCTTGCCTATTGTCCTGCCAGGCAAGGTAAAGTTTATCAGAGGAATCTACTGCGATAACAGGATTACCCTGGTCGGGGATATCATTTGTAACCTGAACAACGCCACTACTAACAAAACTATCAGTTCCGGCCACAAGTTTACCTACATAAATATCTCTGCTGCCTGTCACCCCTGCGTGCCAGGCTGCCCAGATATTGCCACTATTGTCACACACCGTCACAGGCCTGCCTTTTTTGATATCGCGCGAGTCGACCTGCTTGTTCTTGCCGAATGAACGCATTTCGGTCTTGAAGGAGTAGGAATACTCGTTCATTACATTGCCGGCAAGGTCCGTAGCCTTTGCCGTGACATTTATTGGCTGGTCGAAATCAAACATTTCGTTCGATTGGTAGATGAATGCATAATGAGCTTTTGTGCCTATTCGGTGGCATTCGCCGTATGTGCTGCGGTGTTTGGCTGTATTACCTGAGTACACAATATTGTCATTGACATTAATTGTTACCGAATTGGCATCAACGCCGTCTCCTGAATCGGCAATATCCAAGATTACTAATGTATTCAGAGGAGCCTGTATTGAGTCGGCGGCCGGGGAAAGATTAATTACAGTAGGATCTGTCTCATCCGGAACAATAGTGATCGTCATAGATTCTTCATCGTATAGGTTTCCTGCTCCATCATCTGTTACACGAACTGTTACATCGAATGTTTCCCCATAGCCGCCACTGGGTGTCCATGTAAATTTACCGCTGACAGGGTCAATACTTGCACCTGCCGGAGCATTGCTCAGACTAAAAGTAAGCCCATTGGCCGGCACATCAGCATCAGTGGCATTGGCTGTGAAAGTTAGCTGACTGCCAACATCTATGGTCTGGTCATCGATCGGGCCTAATACCGGAGCTACATTAATCTCGTTAACAGTGATTTTAATTGCCTCTTGGTCATACAGGCTTCCTACACCATTGTCTGTCACACGAACTGTTACATCGTAACTGTCCGGACCTTGGCTCTCTGCCGGTGTCCAGGTAAACACACCGGTAACAGGGTTGATGCTTGCTCCTACTGGTGCGTTGAACAGGCTAAACGTCAGTGTATTGCCCGGTACGTCGGTGTCGGAAGCACTGGCCGTAAAGGTTAGCTGGGCACCCTCATCAACAAACTTGCTATCGATTGCACTCAATGTCGGCGAAGCATTCTCTTCATTTACTGTGATGGTAACGACCTCTTCATCATACAGATTTCCTGCACCATCATCCGTCACACGAACTGTTACATCGTAACTGTCCGGCCCTTGGGCCTCTGCAGGTGTCCAGGTAAACACACCGGTAACAGGGTCAATACTTGCGCCTGTTAGAGGTACAACATTGATCAGACTAAATGTCAAAGAATTAGCAGGCACATCGCTATCAGAAGCGCTGGCAGTAAAACCAATGAGAAGGCCCTCACCTCCCGACTTAGGACCGATTGAAGCTAATACAGGAGGTGTATTATTTCCACTGTATACAGTGATAGTAATTGTTTCGGAATCCGTTTGCCCACCGGCAGTGGCTGTAAATGTAGCCTGATAGGGACCCACTTGTGTGGAATTAGGCGTCCATGAAAATGACTGGCCGGAGAAGGTTGCGCCAGCGTCAATAGCCGTACCCGTAGCAGAGTATGTTATCGTATCACCATCGGCATCGGTCGCATTTACATCAAATATCAAAGCAGAATTTTCATTCACAGACTTATCGCCTATTGAAGCAAGTACAGGGGCGTGCTTAGTCCCTTGGCTACTAGGAGATATTCTATAGATATGCACCGCATTAGGAGCGAATGTATCTGTGAAAGTATTTCCCGTATGAGATATGGTTCTATCATTCTTGACTGGACGATAGGCTACCTTTACCATATCTGCACCTGGAAGCATAGTTCTGGGCTGTCCATAGAGCTGTCCAAAGTCAACATAAACTTCACCTGTGGTGTAATTTACCGTGCCGTGCATGTCTGTATACAGCCAAGAGATAGGGACGCCATAAAGGTTACCTCCTCCATCATCATAAAGATATATCCTATACATTGTACCGGCTATATTACAGGTCCTTTCTTTAAATTGCCCAGAAATCTGGACAGTCCCTGGAATAATAGGAGTGTTAGCTAAGGTAAATGAAAAGGTATTTCTTGTTGAAGTAAGATTGCTGTTGCCTTGGTATTCTGCAACACTCTGGCTATACTCGCTAAGCGGTTCAATAACACTCATATCTGAAGTTAAGCCATCTACATTGAATGTTACATCTATTGGAGGATTATTCGCCTCATCTACTTCTGTTAATCTTACTGCAAATATCCAGATATTCTCTCCATCCTGTCTAATCATAGTATCTACTCTATTTCCTGACTCATTTGCGTTATCCTGAACACTTCTATTTGGCTCAGGGCCTAACACTATCGGAGTTAATTTTGTTATGTGATCAGTAAATTCTGCCATTGCCACAAAATTTTCAACAGAGGTTGGCGCTGCATGATGGTACCAGTTTATGCCTTTTACACCATGCACCACATTAAGCCAGATAAGCATTCTCAACTGCTCTGGTGTTGCGTCACCAAAACATTCGGTTGTTTCAACAAAAGACATATGGGGTACAAGATTATAATGCCCCTTCTTGAAGTTTTCTAAAACAAGGGCAAGATTTTCTACTGTTGTACCTGTATCTCCGAACCCGATAGCATAATAATCAAAGCCTATTATATCTGCTATATGAGTTCCTTTACCACCAAAATACTTAGCGTTGTGAAGGTATTCAAAGGTAGTTTGTATTCCTGTTCCCAACCATATGTGTCCCATAAAGTTTAACGATACAAGATGCTGTGAGTCAAGCTTGTGATATTGATAGGTCTGAGCCCTAACGACAGTGGCAGGAACATCCTTAAGAACTGGTTCATCCACGAGATGCCACGTCATCAGTTTAGAATGATCTTTGGTTTGAGTTATTGACTCAATTTGCTTATTTATATTTATATTTCTGACAGATGTTGAGGGGTATATATCCCATCGTCTGCCCATAACATACCAATCATAGTTAAGTCCTTGTTGGAGAACATCTTTCCATGTATCAAGAGTATGCTCTGGATACCACCCCTCACTGGCAAGGGTGTTTATGCATTTCCTGGCTTTCCAATCATCCATAGAGTTTGTGTTTAACAGCCATGAGGTTACAGGGAAAAATAATTCCCCATCAACCCTAATAGCATTATTCTCATCAATACCTACCCTTGGCATGCCATCATAAGGCTTTTCAAATTCTTCTTCTGTTTCATCTAGTATACTGCCAGTTGCGTCTAGGAGCTGGGCTGTCAAAGTATAATTTCCTGCCGGAAGCTCTGAATTGTTTAATAAGAATTTTTCCTCTGTTTTTAAGTTGTCTTTATTGTAAATTATCTTGGAATAACCATTGTCACCGGTTATTGTTACTTTTATTTTGTTTGTTGAATCTTTAGTAAATCCTTCTGAGATTTGAGCATAAATATATTGTGCTATATGTCCATGAAATTCCGCATGCCATAGTTCAAATATCTTGGAGATGTCACCATAGGATAAAGCCCGGTCATATATTTTGACCTCATCAATAGAACCATTAAATCTCACGTTGTCGCCTCTTCCGTGATGGCGATCATCTCCTTTTCCTATTAGCAAATCTTCATCTGTATCTTCAATTATTCCCTCAACTACTCCAGTAGTCTCACTGGTCATTCCTACACCATCGATATACAACCAAACCTCAGTGCCGTTGTATGTCACAGCATAATGATGCCATTTTGTATCTTCTATTTTGGCTAGAAACAAATTTACGTAGGCGTATCCATTTTGTGTGTAGACTCTCACAAATACAGTATTGCTATTACTTCCCTCATTTACAATCCATATATGATATGCATTCTCTTTATGTGCAAGAAATCCATATGAATCCTTGGCATTCTTCTTCGCCCATACCGATACTGTTAGCTCATTCATCCCGTCTAATAATGGATTATCTGGAACTTTTATAAATCCTCCATTGAGTTCTACCGCTTTGCCTTCTGCTCCATCAATAAAATTTCCTATGTTTCCATCACCCCATGAACCATTTAATCCGTTTCCTGAGGAATCATTTAAATTATCCTGAAATTTTAATAGCAGTAAGGAGTCTGAAGCTACTGGCGGCAGCTTTGGGTATTCTCCTTCAACTGTAATAGTAGTGGTATCTATCTTATTTATCCCATTTACGTCTGTTACATTTAAGGTAACTGTGTAGGTTCCAGGCTTCATATAATAATGGGTTGATATAGTGCCTCCATTAACGTAAGTGTCTTCTTTTTTTATTGTATAGCCATCTCCAAAATCCCATTCATAGGAGCCTTTTACCATTCCATTAGGTAGAAGCTCGGCACCTGGAATTGTAACGCCACTACCATCAAAGAATACCTCCTCGCCCACCTGAACGGTTGTTCCAGGTTCTACTTTAATAGCCGCCAAACCTTTGCTTGGCAGGGTCGCATTAATTGCGAGCAGTAAGCAGAATATAAAAGGCACACTAAAGGGTTTATACCCTTGCCTATATGCTCGTTGAAATGTCTCTATTTTATTTACCGTATACATTATTCAGCCCCCCGGAAAAATACCTTGTCGCGTATCTTCCCAGTATAAATTGTAAGAAATAAATTCCAGCAGAGGCAAACATTACCATAACTGTCCCAAAGATTGTGTGACTTTTTTCAACGCACAAATTGTTGTGCCTGTTCGGCCCGGCGAAGCACAAGTTATAGTGCGCAAAATGCCCACCCACAGGATTTGAGACAGCTACCATTACCCATCACCTTGTATATCCACGCTGAATCTGCACGTATAGCTCTCTATTAGTTTTATTATCGGGCTAACACAACAATAGACTTTAACTGCGTTTTTAGCTATTTTGCGGATTTTACCTATGTTGTGGCACATAAATCTTTAAATTCTTCGTATTTTACCATGAAATTTAGCTATATTTTGCAATTTTTTGCAATTAAGGGACTTGACAGAGATTTGGACAACTGATACAATTCAAACACTATTGATATTTTTTGGCATACCTCGCAAGGATGGAGGAGCCATATCTAAGTTGTTTCCAAGGGAGTGACATTTAATAAGGTGGCGGTTCGGCCCTACCCAACGCTGCCACCGGTAGGCTTGTTATGGGCAAGGTTTCTGCAGTCCGGCCTATTTAGGAACGGAGGCGACATACAGAAACCTATTTTTGGGCTTGGTCAGTACTACTTTTGGGCTATGTTTTTCATAGTAATCAAAAGCACTAATATTATAGATAAGTAAAAATCAATCTAAGGTGGAAAGGACCAACAGTGCAGGATGGGAGACCGAAAAAATTGGGCAAGGTTTCAGCGAGGTTCATCTGGGTTTTGGCCGTCTTGCTCTTGGTATTGTCCGGCATAACCTACCGCCTTCTGGCATCTCACTTTGAGCTACTTTTTGATACTCCCATTTCGCTGCCTGTACCCCTGAGCGCTTTGCCAGCACGAATCGGCGACTGGGTCGGCAGGGATCTGGCCATACCTAATATTACTAAGGAATATATGGAGAAGAACTTCGCGGATGATTTTTTGAGTCGACGATATATTAACGCTGCGACTGGGGCCTGGGCCGATGTTTATATCGTATATTGCTCGTCCCGACCTGGGGGTATCCTGGGTCATCAGCCTCGGGTGTGCTATCCCGCTCATGACTGGGTCCATGACAGTACCGAACCATCGCAATTTATCTCGCGAGCCGGCCGGTCAATATCTTGTTTGATACATCGATTCCACAAGCCTGCTCCTACGCATGAGCAAAAAGTTGTATTGAACTTCTATATCTTGAACGGCCAAATCACCGCTGATGAAAACGGCTTTTCCGGCCCGTGGGGTCGAAGGCCTAATATTGCCGGCGACCCAGCCCGATACGTGGCACAGGTCCAGATAAGCTCAGTTCTGGAGAATTCCGTCCGAACGATGGCAAAGGATATGACAGATTTGGTTCTGGATTATCTCCCGGACAGGAACGGTGAAGTTAGAGTAGCTGATTCGAAACAACTAACAACTAAAGACTAACGACTATCATTATAACTGCTTGTTGGTACAAAAGTTACATTGATTTTTTCAATGCAGCCGACAGGGACGGAGTGCAACTGAACTACCTCATGCCAAGCCCAATTATGAGTATAAGCAAAAAGGCGATTTCAGGCATAATCAGTCAACTTCGTGGTAATAATCTTAAGGCCCGAAGTTCCCGCGGAGCATTGACGTTGGCCACAGGCACCGGATTTGAGAGAGTTCTGCGACTTGTTCGTAATATGATTCTTGCCAGACTTTTGGCTCCGGAGCATTTCGGGCTGATGGCCCTGGTCATGGCAACCAGCCAATTAGTCGAAATACTGACAGAAGTCGGCATTCGTCAGGCGGTGGTCCAATACAAAGACGCCACCAGTTCAGACTATCTGAATGTGGCCTGGTGGTTCAATGCAGCGCGCGGAGTGGCTATGTATGTAGTAGGCTGGTTGGCTGCTCCCTTGCTGGCCGGCTTTTACCAAGAGCCGGAGTTTACATCCCTGCTGCGTGTGGCTTTTTTGGTAGTGCTGTTTCACGGGCTGACCAGCCCTGGCCTCTTTGTTCTGGAAAAGCAGCTTAAATTCGCCAGAGTGGTGGTTGTCCGTCAAGGCTCCGGCCTTATCGGTACGCTTTTGAGTCTTGTTCTGGTAATATATTATCCTAATGTCTGGTCGCTGGTTATCGGTTTCGTCGCCACGGCGTTCTTTGGGTGGTTTGGTTCGTTTCTGGTCTATCCATTCTGGCCGAAACTGCGGTTTGAAAGGCAGGTGGCGGCGGCCCTGTTTCGATTTTCAAAAGGAATGGTGGGGCTGCCGGTCCTTACATATATTTATATGCAGGCCGATATCTTTGCCCTCGGTCGAATAGTCGGAAGTGAAGGGCTCGGCTATTATTCCCTGACCCTGACCCTGGCGATGGTGCCGCAAATGCTCTTTTCCCAGATTGTTCAACCAATGATTCTGCCGGTCTTCGCTGAAATGCAGGACGATAAAGGACGCATGCGTGAAAACCTGCTGCGCATGACGAAACTGCTTTTTCTTTTCGGTCTGCCGATGGTGGTTTGCCTTGGTATCTTCGCTGAGCCAATTCTTTCAATCGTCTATGGCGAAAGATATGGTCAGGTTCACGGTGTCTTTGCCGTGTTAAGTCTTTACATGCTGCTTTATGCGGCGAACATTTTTATTGCGTCTGTCTATTGGGCACTTGGGCGCCCGGAAATTTATCGCCCTTTTGCCGTTTTGCAAGTTGCTCTGATTGTGCTTTGTATTTATCCGGCGGTAAGCTGGGCAGGAGTGACCGGCGCGGCGTGTGCAAGGCTTGCAGCCCTGAGCCTATCCACTGTCGTGCAATTGCTCATCCTGCGAAAAGTTCTCGATCTGCCGATTTACCGGTACTTGGAAACAACCGGCGGTGGACTCCTGCTGGCGGCCATAGCGGCGTTGCCGGCCATGATGTGGCGATGGTGGATAGATTCGCCCTGGCTTGAGGTTTTAGGGGTTATGGTTCTGTGTGGTTTGGCCTGGCTGGCGGTGATTTGGAACTTTCGGGGTGCAGTTAAGGATCGAATGTCAGGCCGTTCAACACTGCAAATGGCGAAGCAAAATCACTCGTAGTTTAAAGGAGCATTGTATATGAAGTCTAAACCTGAAAACATCCGGTTGAACACTGGGAGTCGTCGCGATCCACGTGTTCTCAATCATGACCCCGCAAGCCGCCCGGAACTGCCTGACTGGAAGGCTCTTAATGTTCCGGTCTTGCATCTCTCAGATTTTATACGGATTCCAGACCCTTTTATAAAGGCTTATATCGTGGCCAGGAAAGCCCGGCGCCAGATTTATATGCGGCTTTTGAGGCGAACGGATATGATATCTAAAATCTATGATTTCAGGCTTTGTCTGCCACTGAAGGATGGAATTGGGCCTGATCTCGCCCGCCACGGGACTCGGGAGCTTGACCATCGGTATCTAATCCAGAAACTCCTCAAGCCAAACTCGATCGTATTAGATATCGGCGCCAACATCGGCTACTATGTCACGATGTACGGGAAACTGATGAACAACTCGGGATTTATTTATGCCGTCGAACCTGATCTCCGCAGTATTGAGTACCTTTGCAGAAACATTGCGTTAAACGGTATGGCCGACATTGTCACTATCGACGAAATCGCTATTTCGGATTATGATGGTACGGCTGCGTTTCACCTTGCCAGCGGCTACTTCAATCTGAGTGGCCTTGAGGTTAGCAATATCCCACGTAGTTATGATAAAACCGTCGAGGTTCCGGTTCGCGATTTGGCCAATTATCTCGGCTCGCTTCCTCATACCATTGATATTATGCGGATGGATATCGAAGGTCACGAGGTGGCAGCACTGAGATCGCTGGCCAATCGCGCAGAAAAAGAGAAGTCGATCCAATGGGCTCCAAAAAGGGTCCTGTTCGAAGGGCACGCCTGGGAATATCACAGGTCCGGCCGCAACGAAATGCGACCTGTCATCGAGCGTCTGTTTCGTGCTGGGTACCACGCTAGATACCTCTGCAATACATTAGAGCACTTCTCACCTATCCGTCCGAGAGGCTATACGCCAGAGGTGGTCATCGATGACAATTTACGCTATTACGGAATATATGAGAATGTGAAAAACGAGGATGCGGCAGAGTTGATTAGCGAAGAGCCGGGGGTCACCACGATCTGCTTGGAACGGGATGACCTCTGAACCAAAAGAATGTCTCTTAAAAATGGAAATAGTTCATAGTTTTTACTTAAGGCGAAGAAAAATTCGAAGCTTGAAAAAGAATTTTTTTATGGAGAGTAATAATGCTGGTTCTGTTTCCAGGTACTACCAGTATTTTCGCCGCGATGTAGTTGCTGCGGTACCATTAAATGCAAAATGTGTTTTATCTGTGGGTTGTGCTGCAGGCGCAACCGAAGCGGAACTGGTAAAACAGGGCATGAAAGTTGTTGGCGTGGAAATCAATCCTGAGGCCGCAAAGATTGCGCGACAGCGTGGTCTGACTATGTTAGAAGGGGATGCATCTGAAGTTGATGTAGGTATTGCAGGTGAGCTCTATGACTGCATTATTTATGCCGACATTCTTGAGCATCTGCCCGATCCGGTTGCCGTACTCGAACGGCATGTAAAATACTTGAAGCCCAGTGGCATAGTTTATGTTTCGATTCCGAATTTTCGACATTACTCGGTTCTTTGGCAGCTATTCATTCGGGGGTACATCCACTACAAAGATGCAGGCATCTTGGATCGCACACACTTGAGGATAACTACACACAAAATGGTTTTAGAATGGTTTGATCGAGTTGGCCTGGAATTGTCATCGTGTCACTATAATATGTGGGGTCGAAGGACCAAGATACTTTCGGCGTGTCTATTTGGCTTGGCCAAAGAATTCATGGCACACCAGATAGCTCTTGTTGCCCGAAAACCGGACGATCACCTTTCTTCTTCCCAATAAATATGCAAGCGATAACACTAACTTTAGCTGTGATTATATCATGGGCGGTTCTGTTATTGCCTCCTGCCCATGCATTTTCTATATATGTGATCACGCTTCTGTTTTACCCTGTGTATCTGGTGGTGCGACTTGGTCCTCTCGACATTAGCCTCGCACGAATTGTCGTAACGGTTCTACTACTGCGGTGCCTGCTGAACGTCAGCCTTAGAGAAAAGTTCAAGTGGTGCCGCCTTGACTCATGGGTAACTTTCGGAGCTATCGCTAGTCTGTGCATCGCTCTGATTGCTTGGAAGTTGCCAGTGGCAAAATCATTTGAGAATGAAGCAGGCCATCTAATAGACACCTACTTCGCATATCTGGCTGCCCGTCTGTGCCTTACAGACTACAAGGCGATAGTTGCCTCCGTCAAATGGATTGCTATCGCAATGATACCGCTCGCCCTTTTGGGCGTAATCGAGTCGTATACGGGCTGGGCACCCTACTACCGACTTGTGACCTATTGCCCGTGGCTCCAGGTATCCGAACCATCGCTTAATATTCGGTCCGGATTTTACCGGGCTGTTGGCCCATTTAGTCATCCCATACTGTTTGGAGCAGCTTTTGTGATGTTTTTGCCAATGGTGTGTTGGCTGCGACACCAGGGTGGTCGCTGGCGCACGGGGAGCTATGTTATAGCAGGGATATTGGCAATTGGTGCTTTGAGCAGCATGTCAAGTGGTCCGGTTATGATGTTGATATTTACCTCTTGCTTTCTGCTGCTCGAACGGTTCAAACATTACGTTAAGCCAATCATCATTTTTGTAATCATCTCTCTCGTGCTTGTGGAAGTGATAAGCAACCGCACTATACACCATGTGCTTGCATCTTATGCAGACCCAATCGGAGGAAGTGGCTGGCACAGAGCCAAACTGATAGACCTAGCTATGGAGAATTTCGGCGAATGGTGGCTGGCTGGTTATGGTCTGCAAGATTCAGAGTGGGGTGTTGCGCTTGGGATGACCTGGACTGATATAACAAACCATTATCTCGTCGCTGGTGTCAAATATGGTTTGCTTGGCGTCATAGCACTGTGTGGCGTTCTTGTTGTAGGCGTTAGTACGCTGATTCGGCTCCATAAGTCCACCACATTACCTTTGCTGAGGTCCTGGTATTGGGCTATGGGGTCTATTATTGTTGTACTTATAATCTCATTCAATGCCTTTTGTCTTTTTGGCCAGGCTAATACGCTATTCTATTGTATTTTAGGAATAGTTGGCTCGTCAGGCAATTTGACATCAAAGATGAACCACTTGCAAAACTTTAACAAATCTTTCGAGTTGCTGCCTATGGTGAATACCACCTAAAGCGAGTAAACGAGGAATGTGGCGTTGAGGCTGATGTGTCACATGCTTGATGTTTCTGTTATTATTATAAGTTGGAATGCAAAGGAGCAGGTCCGCAATTGTCTAAATTCTTTGTCAAATCCAAACAGTTATACTCAGCAAGTCATCGTGGTTGATAATGCCTCTTTGGATGGTAGTGCTGACTCGGTGGCAAATGAATTCCCCCAAGTCAAATTGATCAGGAATACTGATAATCTCGGTTTTTCTCGTGCTAATAATATTGGAATTGGGCAGAGTACTGGACGTTACTTGTGCCTGGTGAATTCAGATGTTATAGTTCTTGATGACTGTATCGATACTTTAGTTAAGTTTATGGACAGCAACCCATCTGTGGGTATGGCTGGTCCTCGGATTCTCAACCCGGATCGCAGCCTTCAGGTCTCTTGTCGGCATTTTCCATCGGTCTGGAATAACCTTTGTCAGGCACTGGGGCTAAATTACTTGTTTCCAAAATCGGCGTTCTTTTCCGAGCCGTTTATGAAGTGTTGGGCACATGATGTCGAACGAAAGGTTGATGTGCTCAGCGGCTGCTTCTGGATGGTTCGGAGAAAGGCTCTTGATAAAGTGGGACTGCTGGATGAAGACTTTTTCATTTATGGCGAAGACATAGACTGGTGCAAGCGATTTCACAATGCAGGCTGGGATGTTGTATTCTATCCCGGTGCCGAAGCTATCCATATTGGCGGCGCAAGTTCCGGTAATGCTCCTATCAAGTTTTATCTCGAGATGCAAAAGGCCGATTTGCACTACTGGAGAAAGCATCACGGCCGAATCGGCAGAGCCGGTTACCTGACCATTATTCTGATTCGCCAGACGCTCCGAGTCGTCTTTGGGGCAATTCGGTATATCACTCGTCCATCCGCGAGAGAATCCACGTGTTTCAAACTGAAGCGAAGTCTGGCTTGCGTCCGGTGGGTTCTCCATATTTGATAAGCTCAGTCTTAAACCTTTTAGCGGCGAGTTTGCTTTGAGAAAGGGCTTTTATGAAGACGAAATATGTTCTGATAACTCCCGTGTATAACGAAGAAGAGCTCATCGAGCAAACAATTGAATCTGTTATTGCGCAAACAATCCTTCCAAAAAGATGGATAATCGTTGATGATAGTTCAACTGACAGGACATTTGAAATAATAAAAAGATATGAGGCTCAACACGATTTTATAACGTCTTTTCAGCTCGAACGCAAAGACATTGCGAGCTACTATTCGCATAGGACGTTGGTTTTCTCGGCCGGTTATGAAAGAATTAAGAGCCTGGAATATGATTTCATTTGCAGTCTCGATGCAGATATCTCCCTCGGGCCGAGATATTATGAACGGATTCTTGAAGAATTTGACAAAAATCCACAACTTGGGATCGCCTCCGGGATTTATGTAGACAAGGTGGGTGGCCGGCTTCGAAAGATTCTGATTGATAAGATTCACTGTCCTGGTGCCGTTACGGTGTTTAGACGCGAATGCTATGAGGTGATTGGGGGATACATCCCTCTGGAGTATGGAGGAGACGATTCGTGTGCAGAGATTATGGCTCGCATGAATGGGTGGGAAACCCGGTCTTTTTCGCAGTATCAGGTAATTCACCATCGCCCTGTGGGAATAGGCGATGAGAGGTCTATTTTGCGGGCAAGATTTCGCCAGGGACTAACGGAGTATGGAATCGCGACACACCCTTTGTTTATGTTAGCGAAATCGCTTCGCCGCGCCGTTCTGGAAAAGCCATATTTGGTGGGAAGTATAGCAAGATTTGTAGGATTCTTAGTCGGATATTTGCTAAGAGAAAAAAGAAAGATTCCCCCTGAGGCTATGCGCTTTGTCCGGAAAGAACAGATCCGAAGATTGTGGGCTTGTATACAAAAGCATCAAGCGTAGAAAATGGTAATCCCCAAAAACCGATTGAAGATTTGTGTTGCATGTTCAACAGGAGGGCACTTAGTGGAAGCCAGGCAATTGGCGCCCGTGTATGAGAAATATAACCACTTCTATTTTACCTTTTCAGGTGGCGTTGCTGAAGAATTGAAAAAAACTTCTCGTGTGCGGGATATACCCAACATCGTCAGGTATAACCCATTATCCTGGATTATTGGAGCAGTGATGTCTGGGTACATAGCCCTAATTGAAAGGCCTGATGTCGTGATTACCACTGGGGCAGGAATAGTAGTTTTCTTTTGTGCGTTTGCGAAACTATTAGGGGCAAAACTGATATTCATAGAAAGTATGGCAAGAATCGAACGGCCTACTTTAACTGCCCGGATGCTTTATCCGTTTGCAGATTTGTTCTTCGTACAATGGCCTGATTTGCTGGAGTTTTTTCCAAAAGCAAAATATATGGGAAGGTTGCTTTGATATTTCTAACTGTAGGTACGTGGCGGATTGGCTATGACCGTTTGGTGAAAGCGGTAGATGAACTGCTAAACGACGGCACTATCACCGAAGAAGTAATTGCGCAAACAGGCTACAGCTCATATAAGCCGAAGCATATGACGGTTATGGAGTTTTGCTCGCCAACGGAGTTTAGGGACCTGATTTTTAGAGCGTGGTTAGTAATATCCCACGCCGGTATGGGAACTATAATAGAAACCGTACAACTACTCAAACCTCTTATTGCGGTTCCCCGGTGCAGGTCACTGGGAGAGGTTGACAATGACCATCAGTTTACCACTGCGAAACAGTTGGAAACCGAGGGCAAAATACTCGTAGCTTACGAAGTATCCGACTTACCTGCAAAACTTGAGGAAGCAAGGACTTTTGTTCCTGCCAAGAGCGAAAGCTGTGAAGAGATTCTTGATGCAGTTAAAGAGTTTATTGACAGCATCGCTGCGAAAAGACGTGCTTAGCCGAATGAGGATGGAGAGGTCTGGTTATGAAATTGTGGCCGTATAGAATTCTAAAGAGAGACGATAGCGACATCAAAGTCGACCTGAGCAATATAATGCAGCGTTTTGCAGGAAAGGGGCTAATTTTTGACGACGTTGTTTTCGTACCATACGCAGGAAACTATTTAAGTGAACTGTTTGTTCAGATTTACGATGGTTCTTGTGAAGTCAATTTCGTGACGGTCAGGCGGGCTTCAACAGTCTCACAAGACAGTTTGCTCAAGAAGTTCATATTCAAGAGAAAATGGCTTTCGGATATTATGAGACACGTTGACGTGCTATTAAGACTGATAAAATACAAGCTTGGATTAAACCAAAAAATGGTAGTAGAACCGACGGTTGACTTCGATGTTAGGGACAAAAAAGTTCTGGTTATCGACGATGATGTCGCAACCGGAACGACCTTGGCAATCGTAAAATCCGCCTTGCTTGAACGTGGCGCATCGTCCGTAACGACAGCAAGTATTTCAAATCACTTCCTGCCGAATGAGATAAAGGTGGACTACTCCGTGTACAAGTACAAATTGTTGCGCACAAAGAATTCAAGAGATTATTATGCAACCTGATAACCTGAATGTTTTTGACCTTGATGGAACTCTAATAAAGGTAAACAGTTTTAAAGAGGTCAGCAAGAAGCTTGTAACCACTTTGCTAAAAAAGTGGGAATTTATATCCCTGTTAAATTTAATCAGTTGGTATTTAATCAGAAAACTTAATTTTATCAAGCACCTAAAGTTCAAACAAAGAGTAGTAGATGTTTTTGAAAAAAAACTAACCGAAGATGAAAAACGAAATATTGTTCAAGCGGTATTAAGTAACAATATTAACAAAGATGTTTTTGAATGTATGCTTAAGGCTGATAACTGCGTTATAAGTACCTCCTCCCCATTTTCCTTTGTATCCCGAATGCCATTTAAGAAAAACGTGGTGGTCATAAGCTCGTTGGACTATAACAACGGCTTTCCAGACCCCGCTAATTTTGGTCCAGGTAAAGTTGAGAATCTAAAGTTTTATTTCAAGGACAAAAATGTGCGCGTGTCGAATTCTTATATCGATTCAGTTGACGACCAAGAGTTAATAGATTTTTCAGTGAATGCTTTTATGGTTAAGAATGGTTGCTTGACAAAAGTGAAGTAAAAAACTGTTGCTATCAATTTCGTAGGTACTAACAGAGATTTTATGAAGAGCCAAAATGGGTAAGCACTGCGGAAGTAAAAAAAATATCAAAACTATTATACTTGCCGGTAATGGTGACTTCGGGCGGTGTCCGCTGGCATCGCGTTTACCCACAGCTTTGTGGCCAATATTGGAGAAACCTGCGATAGAACGTCTGTTGGTTCATTTAGTCAAACAAGGAATAGACAGGGCTGTCATTTGTTCCGGCTCGACTGAGCTCGCCGAAGTCAACGGTGATTGCTCACTGCTGGCAGAATCGATTCACACTGATGAGCGTTTGGAATTGAAATTCTTGGACGAACAGTTACCATCAGGTACTGCCGGGTGTATCCGCGATGCTACCAGTGGAGAAACAGATGAATTACTTTTGGTATTGCCTGCCAGTATGATATGTCCCCCGAAAATCGATGTGCTGATAAGCGCTCACCACAAGGGTCAGTCTGATTTGACTGTGATGTTTAATCCGTCCTGTGGAAATGGCAAGCTGATGGGAGAAGCAACGGGCATCTACATTTGCGAAACCAGCGTTTTGGAACACATCCCAAAAGAAGGCTACTTTGACATCAAGGAGGGCCTGATTCCTGAAATGCTCCGTGCCGGGAAAACTGTTCACACGGCGGTATTGCCAAGTCACGTTGGAAATTTTCGAGATTGGCGAGGATACCTGTACGCCATCGCCAATTACCTTGAAAATACCCCAAAACTGAGCGAGGATTTAAAACTCTGCAAGCGTAACAACTCACAAGCCGTATGGATGGCACCTAATTCGAGGGTGGACCCGGCTGCGCGAATTTACGGGCCGGTTGTTATTATGGATGGCGCTGGCATTTCCGATGGTGCAGTAATTTTTGGGCCAACCATACTCGGACGTGATGTTAGCATCGGCAAGAATAGTATTGTCATAAATAGCGTGCTTTGGGACGGCGCACAAGTGGGGCCAAATTGTGAAATTCAGCGATGC
>Ga0114919_10002078_pt1 | contig 16148 bp, 16 predicted proteins | sample BlataG_FD_88682 | JGI IMG/M metagenome (GOLD analysis project Ga0114919, IMG submission 88682) | Deep subsurface microbial communities from Black Sea to uncover new lineages of life (NeLLi) - Black_00105 metaG | ecosystem: Environmental > Aquatic > Marine > Oceanic > Sediment | place: Atlantic... | reverse complement strand
GGACAATCAGAGCTGCTTCTCTGGCTTTGATTGCCTGTCTGGGGTGTGCTCGGAGGAGACGTCGTTGTGTGTGCCCAGCAGTTGTGACGATGGCCAGCTCAATGGGAAGGAGTCAGATGTTGACTGCGGAGAAGCGTGTGGCCAGGCAGATGGTGGTAAGCTGTGTGGGGACAATCAGAGTTGCTTCTCTGGCTTTGATTGCCTGTCTGGGGTGTGCTCGGAGGAGACGTCGTTGTGTGTGCCCAGCAGTTGTGACGATGGCCAGCTCAATGGCGAGGAGTCAGATGTTGACTGTGGTGGTTCAATTTGTCCTTTGGGCTGTGACACTGACCAGCAATGCAACATCAATGCAGATTGCATATCAGAATCTTGCTCAAATGAAGGCTTATGTCAAGCAGCTAGTTGTGAAGATGGTGTATGGAACGGAAATGAGGCAGATGTCGATTGTGGAGAAGTTTGCAACAATCTTTGTGGCGATGATAGCAACTGCTTTACTAATAACGACTGCTCATCTGGAGTGTGCTCTGATTTTAATTCAGTCTGCTTGCCAGCCAGCTGTAGTGACGGTTCAATGAATGGGGAGGAATCTGACGAAGATTGTGGCGGTCCTTCCTGCTCTCCATGTGATAATGAGAAATATTGTTTAGTAGATGATGACTGTCAGTCCGGCTTCTGCTCTCAGGACACAATGACATGTGAAATTGAAGAAGGTGAAACAGAGCCTGAACCCCTGTGTGATGATGAGGAAATGAATGGAGATGAGACATCAGTTGATTGTGGGGGGAGCTGTCCACTACAATGTGCTCGTGGAGAAGGGTGTGTTGTGGATGGTGACTGCACAGGAGAGTTGGTGTGTGAGGCTAGTGTCTGTATTGAAAAAGAAGATGGGCCAGTTACACCTCCAACAGTAACACCTCCTCCTAAACTTCCACCATCACCACCACCACCACCACCGCCACGACCACCACCTGTTAATGGTAATAACAACAATCCAAAGCCACCACCAATCAATACTGCTGCACGGTTCGTAGATTCCTCTCCATTGGTACTTTCACTGGTGGGGGGTAGAATTAAGTGCAAGCAAGGCACCATCCTTTCTTCAACAACATGCAGCACCAGAAAAGGCTCACCATACGGACTTCTTTTGACCAATAAACCAACAACAACGACTACTACTACTACTGGTCGTAATAATATTAAAAATAATAGTAAAACTCCCAGTTGGATCATACGTAGCGCTGGAGGAGCCAGGAAGGGAAAGATCGCCTTGCTCTCCATCGACAGGCAAACCATCAAAAGAACCAGTAGCTGCCCTGCTGCTGTTTACCCCTCTCTTTCCCGATCTAATGATAAAAAACCGAGGTTCTGCTCTAGTACTATTACATTTGCCAATAGTTCAGTTCAGAATAATGAAGCAATTGTGTCTTGGGAGCTGTTGCCAGTACCTAGAAGGAAGAATGTCTACAATATAGTGACGACGTCAGCACCACCCACATTGTCATACCCTCAAGATACAGTAAAGCCTGCTCATGGTATTAATTGTACCCCCAAAAGATATTTTCTTGGCGCATCCAAGAAATGTTCTGAAGTAGGAGTTGGTTTGTATGGAAAAGATGATGGCAGCGGTAGACAGCAATGGTTGATATCAGCAGCACCATCATCATCGCCACCAAGTAATAATGGTAATACTAAGGACAAGAAGAAGAAGAAGAAGAAGAAGAAGCCCAAACAGACTCCTCCTCCTCCTCCTCCTACCAAGGGGAGGAAGAAAAAGAAGCCCAAACAAACTCCTCCTCCTTCTACCAAGGGGAGAAAGAAAAAGAAGGCTTAGGCAGAGACAGTGAGAAGGAGAAGGAGAAGGTTTAGTTTTATTAACAATGCATGTTCTTTTAAATATATTGGTTCTAGCTTTGATTCGTTTGTTTTTGCTTTTCCTCTTGTGCATGTGACCAACACTAGCCTCACAAATATCACGGCAGCTCTTGACCATTCACCATCCACCATCACCCCTTCTTTCTCACCACCAACCACGACAACCTCGGAACAGCCTCATCCCAAGGCCCATTAATCTGAGCTTTAAATTTATGAATCTTCACCAGCCACATGGGACATAGTAACCCTATAAACACCGAAGCAGAAATAAAGGACACACTAGCCAGTACTGCTTGTTGTTGCTTTGTATGATTATCATCATTGTCACGATCATCATCCATAGAATGCATCATTCTCAGAATGTAAGCTGTACCTGCTGTGCACGCTACCGTCACTACAGAGTGGAGCACGTGAGATGCTCTCCCTATTGCCCTCCAACAAAAGGGGCCTAGTATGAATAATTCTATGGCAAGGAATACTAGAGAGAAGACTGCAAGATTGGATTGGAGTCGACTGGAGATGAGAAGGGCTGAGCATAGTGCTGCTCCTCCTCCTAATCCTCCTCCTCCAGTTGTTGTTGTTGTTGTTGCTATCCGATAATCAAATAAATATAAGTGTACTACTAACAGACCTACAGATGATGCTACAATAGAATCAGAACTGATGGAGGTGGCTAAACTGGCGAGTATTGGAGCCAAGAGAAGGGTGATTAAAGTCAAGATGAGGCCTCCTCCTAGTGAAGTGAGCAGTGTAAAGATGATGGTGGTGAGTGTTGAAGAAGAGGAGGGTGGGGTTGACCCTGATTTTGCTTTTGCTTTTAATTTTGGTGCTTTCATTGCAATTGCTGCTGTGCATGAAGAGTGTACAAGTGCGCCTAGGATGAAGAGGTACGTTTCCCATTGAATTAGAGTGTGTGTAGAAAGATTGGAGGCATGGAGATGGTAAGCAGCTGCAGCAGCGAGAGAGACGGAAGCGAGTTGCTGGAGAACGGTGAGAGCAGAGGCGACAACTCGCCAATAGCTCCGTCTTGGGATATCGGCGTTGACAACGAGTGATTCTAGGAATAGAGGGCCGGTGTAATGGTCAGGTAAGTCGGGGTGTTCCTTCCAGAGGACCTTTTCCCATTTAGTGCTGACAACATCTTTCGAAGAATCCATATGATCAGATCAAGTATTGATAAATCATAGCAATTGGGACATTTATCGAGGTGGATATGTTGTCATAAAATAAGTAGCATGTAAATAATGGGAAAATGCGGGTCTCTAATCAATAGCAGAAGTCTTCTAAGGCTTTCTCTTTCTGAGGCGGTGCACCTTGAGGAGTTGTATACAACGATCTATACCTCTGCACAGCACAAATTGGACATGTTCCAATTATCAATTACTAGATCATTCCAACAATATCCCCCAATTCCCTCTACAACGCACTTACATAGCTTTCACAAGTGATCAACAAGATGGAGCAAAAGACACCAAAGAGCAAAACAGCAGCCGCTAGCACTCCACCAACCACAGGCATGACGAATGTAGCATCTCCAGGCAGATCATCAAACGGATTGGTACGTTCAACCTTACTTTACTCCCCTTAACGACAACTCTCTCCGCCTCTCTCTCTCTCTCTCTCTCTCTCTCTCTCTCTCACACACACACATTCCACCGTCACAATCCAACCCTCCCCTTTCCCATTTCAATCAACAGGTCCTACCGATGAACAGAGTTAAAAACATGGTAAAAGGAGACATAGATGTCAAAACAATTTCAGGTGAAGCAGTCTTCGCCGTCACCAAGGCAACAGAACTCATTTTGGAAGCAGCCACCACCAAGGCAGGTCAACACATGCATACGGCTGGTGTTCAAGAGTTAGAGTATGACCATATTGCTCAAGTAGTAGCTGATTGGGAAGCATTAGATGAGTTCTTAGCTGATATAGTTCCAAAGAAAATAACAGTGGCAGAGGCAATGGAACAAATGAAACAAATGAAAGGAGAGAAGGAATAATAATATTTGATAGAAAGAAGGAAGAGAGAATCCTAGCATAGAGGCATAGATCTATGGATTCTTGTCATTGTCGTTGTAATTAGTTAGTGTTTGACTTTTTCCATCCATTCATCCATCCATCCCACTATCTATCTACCTTAGTTACAAGAAATATTGCACAGCAGCTCTAGGAGCCATCATAGTGTTATTCTCCTCCGTTTCGGTGAAATACTTGACCTCCCTCCCTAAATTCTCATCAAAAGACAACATAGACGCCACATTGCCACATCTATAACAATAATTAGGCGCACTCCATACTGTCACTAGACTCCTATCATGAAACATATACTTCAGCCCCTCTTGTACCAGCTGATGAGCTCTACATATTAATTCTAAGCCGTTAATCTGGTTGAATTCAGAGGCTACTTTCCCCCCAAACAACCACCCTGCTCCTCGGGGAGACACGGCCCATGTGTCTACATCTTCGGGATCAGACCACATGAGATCGCAGAAAGCTCCTTCGTGGGGGATTTCACATATTCTGTCGATAACACGGATTTGGTCCAATGTTCTGAGATCCGGGGAGAGCCCACCGTGTACACAGAGCACCCGGCCATCTATGATTGCAGAAAGAGCGAGGAAATCAAACACATCGGTGCAGTGTCGCCATACATTAGCGTTTCCATATTTACGTTGGCATTCATCATAGAATCCGTATACTTGGGTGATTTGTCTGGATTCGTGGTTTCCTCTGAGGAGAGTGACATGTGCTGGGTAGCGTGCTTTGAGGGCGATGAGAAGGGTGAAGACTTCCAGGGAATTGTAACCTCTGTCAACGAAATCACCCATAAAGATGTAGTTTGTGTCTGGGACTTCTCCACCTGTTTCGAAGAGTTTTAGCAAGTCGTGGAATTGGCCGTGGATGTCTCCGCATACCTGGGTGGAAATATAGGGGGATGGAGGGAGAAGACGAGGTAAGGTGTGAATTTTGAGGAAAGGGTACCCTGGTGGCTCCCCGACGGTGGAAGGGATTGGAAAAGGAGAGATGGGATGTGTGAACGTACCGTTACTGGACTGTTGACTGGTTGCACGTTGGATTCTTCTACAAGGATTTCTTTCACCTGCATAGGAAGAAATTGATTGTTTATCAGTTGATAGTAAAAATAAAAAAACTAGAAGAGAGGGCGAGTTATAATCAACATCAACATACATAATCACACAACGCCTTGAGTTCATCCTCTGTTAGGTATTCACCTGACCTAATCTTGCCAACCCACTTGTCTAAGTCTAAAGGTGGCATGCTTTGTTTCAGGAAATGAATCCGTTTCCCCCCCCAATTTGTGATGGCTTGCTTTTCTTTTCTTTCTCAGTCAGATAGATAGTGTGAGTTGTCAAATATGATAAATACAAGTGGCCACTAGTATACATCAAACGCTATCATTGCCCACTGCATGTTCATCGACATTATATGCCACACTGGCCATCGCTTCCCATTCAACGTCAGCAAACGTTAACGTCGAAGGCAGGGGACTGCTCCAAAGCACTCCCTCCATCTTTTCAACACCACTTTCATTGCTGTTGCACTTTGCTGGAATACGCAGATGTATAACATCATTAAAACATGAGATTTCCATCTCCCAAGCAACTGGACTTCATCAATATCAAAGAAGGAGGTGTCGAGGCTCGGGGCTCGCGACTCTTGTCTTACCATAAACAAAGCCAAGGGAAGGAATGTACATCCTCACAGTATCTTTCTACTTCTATACGATAGCAACATACTAGATATTGAATCATAGCAACCGCATTAATACCCTTCTCAGAAGTTTGGACGGAAGTGATCACTAGAATTATTCTATAACCAAATTGCAACTGTTACTCTCCGAATAACGTCATAATAGACTTATACACCATCAGTACATATACATATACACCATCATAATTCAACCAACCAACCATCAAATCAAATGAACGACATTATAATCCCCCACAGCCAACCGACGTCTCGCACAGACACGGACATCGACCCTCCCCTCGCTCATCTCCTCCACAATGCCGCCCGCTCAGCAGCTGTCCGCCACCAATTCTCCCTCATACCTCCAGAAGAATACACAACTTTCCACCAATGCAAGCTATTCATTGCTACTTATAATGTCAACGGCAGGAAACTATCTCCCCCTCCTTCCTCTTCCTCTATCTCTAGTGATGCAGACATCCTACAAGAATGGCTGGGCTCAGGTCGCTATGCTGACATCGTAGCTATTGGCTTCCAAGAACTGGTCCCACTCAACGCTACTAATGTAGTGCTAGGAGCTGCTTATGTTAACGCTAATGCAGAAACTGCAGCAAATCAATGGGATGAGGCCATCAGTAATGCCCTTAATACACCTGATACTGATAGCCAACAGCAGAACCAAAAACAGCAATTTGTCAAAGTAATAGGGGAGCAATTAGTAGGCATGTACATATCTATCTGGGTCAAAGTCAACATGTTGCCCCATATTAGAGGAGTACAAACAGCATCAGTAGGAACAGGCGTATTAGGGTTACTGGGCAACAAAGGAGCCGTGGCAGTGAGGATGAGGGTATATGATACTTCTGTTGCATTTGTCAACTCTCACCTGTCTTCTGGCGATAATGAAGGTGATGCATTGAGAAGGCATAGTGATTTTAGTGAAATTATTAGACGAGGAGTGTTTACTACAAAAGTACCAGTATCAATCGGAGGGGGAGGTGGTGGTAGCGACAAGAACAACTCCAAGGATGATGGTACTTCCTCCTCCTCCTCCTCCTCCTCAACAACAGGAAGTATCGGTGACAATGATGATAATGGTACCCAGTCAGGCTCAGGCAAAGCAGCCTCAACAGTCTCTGAAGCTCTGGAACAAGTGAGGGAAAAACAGCTAGCAACTGAAATTCAATTACTACATCTTAGAGATGGTCACTGGGGTGTTGATGATTATGGCAGCTATTTATCTGGCTTATTAGATGTTGAACACATTATCTGGTTGGGAGATCTTAACTACCGACTGATCAAACAAGATGCAGCAACTTGTTGTAGTGTGAGTAGTGGAAGTGTATTAATGACATCTACATCAGCAAAGAGTGTTGCAGCAGAGATAAGAAAAGGCAACTGGACTGATCTACTGCATAGAGACGAGTTATTAGCAGCTATTAAAAACAGCAACAACAACAACAAGAACAGCAGCAATGAGGGAGTGTTTCAAGGTTGGCATGAAGCTCCCATTACTTTCCCTCCTACTTTTAAATATAAAAGGGGATCGCATCTCTACCTCGGTGAAGTAGCTGACGATACTGCTGCAACTATTAGAAGCAGGAATAATATTGATCATGATGGTGCAGAGCTGCTAATACAACAAGAGTATGAAGATGGAGGTGCAGCAGCAACCGTTCCACAGAGCACCCCTGCCCTTACCCCTCCCCCTCCCTCCTCCTCTTCCTCTTCCACCACCAAGCAAGAGAAGCCAGAGAAAGTCAGATGTCCAGCATGGACTGATAGAATCATTTGGAGATCAGCATCATCATCGACTGATAATAACCTGAAGAATCTAACATACATGGCAGCCCCATCACTAACACTCAGCGACCACCGCCCAGTATCTGCCGCCTTCATCCTCAACGCCCGTCATTACGTCCCCGACCGAGTCGACGCAGCTGTAGACATTGCCAGGAAGATCACCGATGCTCAGGAGAATTCAGAGGCGCCTACCTGCTCTCTATTACCTAATCATGTAGATGTCGGAGCAGTAGAGTATGGGGAGGAGGTATGGTTTGATGTTGTGGTTGGTAATAATAGTAATGTTGTTCCTGCCAAGTGGTACCTTATCCCCTCCCTCCCATCTGCTAGCAACAATGGAGGAGGAGGAGGAGGAGGAGGAGGAGGGGTGATGACACCAGCTTGGGTGAGTGTTGTCCCTTCATCAGGAATGGTAGAACCAGGAGGCACATGTACACTTCGGATCAAGGTGTGTGTAGCCGGAGGACATGCAAGCACCAGCACATATGTCTATAACAAGAAAGACATTGTTATAGGCTCGCCTGAAGATATTGTACTCCATAATAACAACACATTAGATGCCATCTTGATCATAAGGGTGGATAAAGGAAACGACATGTTTCTCAGTGTCATGGGAACATATACCACCAACAACAACTCCCCCCCAACATCTTGTTTCGGTCTCTCTCCCCAAACACTGAGTGAGAGAGGTCAGTTGGGGGTGTTTCAGAGGTTGACTAATTTCCTGAGAGAAGAGGGCAGATTGAGGACACCAGGAGTGTTTATGAGCAGGGTAGATGAAGCTAGAGCTGCCGCATTGACTAATGGAAGACCTCCAAAAATGGTGGATGTGGATATAAATGGAAGCGAGGGGGGAAAGATGGCAATGGAGGGACTGTCGTTGAATGACGGTGAACAAGAGAGAGGAGAGGGGAAAGAGGCGTTCTTATTAAAAGAAGACGAGGAGGAGCAGGGAGAGGAGGAATATACTATAATAGAAAGGATTCATGTTCTTAGGAAGTGTCTGGATACAAATACACCCTTCCCTCCATCTACTACAGCAATAGAAGCAGGAGCCACTTTAATATGTATGTTTGCAGCCCTCCCCAAACCCCTCCTCCCCGCCGCAGCCAGTGAAGTGTGCGATGTTGCGGTCCCGATGACCCCGGCCACTGCTGCCGAATTGGTCACTGAAAGTTCCTCCTCCGCCCCGGCAGAGCTGTCAGTACTGGAAGATAGTCTGGATTTGTTTAGATGTGCATTGAAGCCGGAGATGGTGGAGGAAAATAGGCTGACAGCTCCTACATTGGCGGTGCTGCTCGTAGAGGTATGGTTTCCGCAATTACCGGAGTCATTGGGAGCGTATAGTTGTGGAGAGGGAGGGATGACGGAAGTGGCATTAAGAAACTTGCAAATGACTGCTGAGAGTGTGGCTGCTGTGTCTATGAGGAGGATACAGTTTATTGAGCAGTTATTGATGTTGAAATGAATGAGGAGAGAGAGAGAGAGAGAGAGGAGGTGATCTGTTGTGAGAGCTATTCAAACCCAGTTTCTAGACCTTTTGCAGAGGGCGTTGAACGATATAAGCACCTAGTCACCGACCAGCGTTCCATTATGCATTTATTTTAAAGCAATAGTTACATAGCTCATATTAAAGCACTGCTTTAACAGTATAAAGTCAGAGTAGATTATTCAGACATCTTAATTGATTGAATTCCCAACTCTATAAAAAACTAACAATGTCAGGTGGTCCAGCTATTGGTATTGACTTGGGTACGACCTACTCATGCGTGGGAATCTGGTAAGTCGACTAGAATGGAAGAAGAACATGGACCTGCAATGGAAGATTCTGATGCAGAAATCCTCTCTTTGCCACCGGAATGGCTCTTTTTTTCATCGACCTGCATGTTGCATACCATCCTGAATTGAATAATAATATCTATAAGCCGCCACCTTGACTTAGCCGCAGCAGGCTTTGGGATCAGCAACATGTCTCTGCTGACGGCTGACTCTCTCTGCTCCGCCAACAAGAGAGAGAGAGACCTCTGCTTCAAGATCCCCCTTTTCTCTCCCTCTTTTTCAATCTTAACTTACCCCCTCCCCCTCCTCCTCTGTCTCCCTACTACCACCACCACCAGGCAACACGATCGTGTGGAAATCATTCCTAATGAACAAGGTAACCGTACCACCCCATCCTACGTCGCCTTCACCGACACCGAGCGTCTCATCGGTGACGCCGCTAAGAATCAAACAGCAATGAACCCAACCAACACCATCTTTGATGCCAAACGTCTCATTGGTCGCAAGTTCTCTGACCCAGCCATTCAGCATGACATCAGCCACTGGCCCTTCAAGGTGATCTCTGGCGCCGGCGACAAGCCAATGATTCAGATTGAGTTCAAGGGTGAGCTGAAGACTTTCGCTCCAGAAGAAGTTTCCTCTATGGTGCTCATCAAGATGAGGGAGATTGCTCAGGCTTATGTTGGTAATGACAAGCCAGTGAAGAAGGCCGTGGTTACTGTGCCAGCTTATTTCAATGACTCTCAGCGTCAGGCTACCAAGGATGCAGGTGTGATTGCTGGTTTGGATGTGATGAGAATCATCAACGAGCCAACTGCAGCTGCTATTGCGTATGGTTTGGACAAGAAGGGTACTACCACTGGTGAGCAGAATATTTTGATCTTTGATCTTGGTGGAGGTACCTTTGATGTCTCTTTGTTGACCATTGAAGAAGGTATTTTCGAAGTTAAGTCCACCGCTGGTGACACTCACTTGGGTGGTGAAGACTTTGATAACCGTCTGGTCAACCACTTTGTCCAGGAGTTCAAGCGCAAGTACAAGAAGGACATTACCCCCAACCCACGCGCTCTCCGTCGTCTCCGTACCGCCTGCGAACGTGCCAAGCGTACCCTGTCTTCCTCCACCCAGGCTTCCATTGAAATCGACTCTCTCTACGAGGGCATCGATTTCTATTCCTCCATCACTCGTGCTCGCTTTGAAGAACTCTGCATGGACCTCTTCAGAAAGTGCATGGACCCGGTCGAAAAGGTTATCCGCGATGCAAAAATGGACAAGAGTACCATCAACGAAGTTGTCCTTGTCGGAGGGTCCACTCGTATCCCCAAGGTCCAATCCCTGCTCCAAGATTTCTTCAATGGTAAGGAGCTGTGCAAGTCCATCAACCCTGATGAAGCTGTTGCATATGGTGCTGCTGTTCAAGCTGCTATCTTGAACGGAGAGACTCACGAAAAGGTGCAAGATCTCCTTTTGTTGGATGTTATCCCTCTGTCTCTCGGACTTGAGACTGCTGGCGGTGTGATGACTGTTCTCATTCCAAGGAACACCACCATCCCCACCAAGAAGGAGCAAGTCTTTTCCACCTACTCTGACAACCAACCAGGTGTGTTGATCCAAGTGTACGAAGGAGAACGCTCCCGCACCAAGGACAACAACTTGTTGGGCAAATTCGAGCTCACCGGCATCCCACCAGCCCCACGTGGTGTCCCGCAAATCAATGTCACTTTTGACGTTGATGCCAACGGTATCCTCAATGTCTCAGCAGAAGACAAGACCACTGGTAAGAAGAACAAGATCACCATCACCAACGACAAGGGCCGTCTCAGTAAGGACGAAATCGAACGTCTCGTCCAGGAAGCCGAGCAGTACGCTTCCGAAGACGATGCTCACAGAAAGCGCGTCGAAGCCCGCAACGGTCTTGAAAACTACGCCTACAGCATGAGAAACACCATGAAGGAACCTCAAGTTGCAGACAAGCTCAGTCCAGAGGACAAGGAGGCTCTTGACAAGGCCATTGATGAAGCCATTGAATGGCTGGATCACAACCAATTGGCTGAGGAAGACGAGATCACTCACAAGAGAGAGGAGCTGGAGGCGGTGTGCAACCCAGTAATTACTAAGCTTTACCAAGGAGCTGGAGGTGCTCCAGGTGGTATGCCTGATATGGGCGGTGCTGCTCCACCACCAGAGGCTGGTGCAGGTGGCCCAACCATCGAGGAGGTGGATTAAAGAGAGGAAGAGAAAGAGAAAGTGTGGAAAGAGAGAAGGTGACGAGGGTGAGATGAGCCAAATTTATATTCTTTTATTGGCAGTAGTGGCGTAAGTTGCTTTTTTTATTACTACTACTACTACTATTGCTCTATAAGGGCCCCAGAGGGCCTTTATTCATGTGGTCTAGTTTGTTATGTTTGAAATATGGTGGGTATCAAGGAGTAAGAGAGAAAGAGAGAGCGAGAAAGAAGGTTCACCCCTCTTCCTCTTCCTCTCCCCCTCCTTTACAATGTTCTTCTTTGTTTTTTTTCTACATGAGTAAGAAACTGAACACTTACAAAAACCCTAAAATGCCTATGATTTTACTACCCTGATAACAACGATACAACTTAACAGCAAGCGTGCTGCTACACACACCCAACACCTCTCTTCCTCTTCTCCTTAACTTAAGCCAGATAGATATATATATCTTTACTCTCAGCATCCCTCTCCAGGTACTCTCTATCTATCAAACTCTCAATCCTTTTCTTCAAATCACTACTCTGCAATGGAAACTTCAGTTGAATCATCAGTTCATTCACCAACAACTTATGACTCAGCGTCTTCCTCGTCTTCATGATTCTCACAATAGCAGCATCAATCTGATACTGCCTATCTTGTAAAACAGCGTCATTGGTCTTCTTCTGTTCTTCTGGAGTTTCTTTCAGCTGAATAGTGTTGATTTTCACTCTGTACAATCTGGAGGTGTAGTCGTTGTTGAAACTGAATACATCATCGTCTTCAATGTCTTTCCCTTTCGGAGATTTAATCAATACTCTCTCTCTTCCACATGCTAATGATTGCAGTGTTCTCCTTAGTTCCTTGTCCTCCAGCTTGGTAGCAGTGGCAATGTCTTTGAATGACAGGGTATCCGTGCCATTGAATAGAGAGAGCACAGCAGCTTGGAATAAAGAGACACTGAGCTCTTTAGCACCTCCATCAAATTTTGCTTTTATGACACATGTGCCGAGTGAGTTGTGCCAGACGAGTCTTCTGCCTTGGTGTTTGGAAAGGTAGAAATCCATAAATACCTTTTGAGCAGCTGCCAGCTCATCGGGGAGTGTGCATTCTAATATTGGGTAGGTAGGCCAGAATCCTGAAGTTAATACATGAACAGACATATCTAATCCAGGTGCCACAGATGCCAGCTGTGCATTTGTAGTTGTAGTGGTTGTTGTTGCAGCAGTTGTAGTAGTACCACTCTTGAAAGCATTCATGACATCATGACTAAGGTCTACATCCTTGAACATTCCTTCCAACTTATTAGTGAACTGACTACCACATTCCGCCTTCAATTTAGATATGCATATCTTCTCTGCGTCAATGGACACACTTCTATTCAACAGTAACCTTCTTGCTAGATCCTTCTTATAGAATGCTTCAAAAGTGTCCTTACCCTGGATAAACCTGAATATAACTAATGCAGCATCAATAGAAGGCTCAATGTCATCCTCTGCTTTGCTGCTCATGATGCCTTTGTGGAGGCTTCCCCTCATGACTGCATCCAGATGCTTTGCGAGGAGCTCAGCTGGTCGGTTGGCTCTTTGGTTGATAAAGTGTTCAAATGCGTCTTTCAGGGCGGTGTTGAAAGATGGATTTCCTTGGAAGGGTCCTTTCATGATGCTGTCCAGCATGGATTTCAACTGTAACAACGACCTGATCATTTCTGCATCTTTTTCTTCGTCTAATACCAACGCAGATCCAGCTTTACGGATGTAGCTCTTGAAACTGGCCTTTAGAGCCTCTAATGCCTTAATTCTTCCACATAAGCGGTACATTCTAGCCAGGTCATCATATCTAGTCTCTTCTGCAGTAGTATGCTCCGCGTCAGCAGCTGCATCGATGAGCGGCTCAAGACCTCTTTCCAAAAGCGACGCTATATGCTGCTGCAACAAACACGTTTCCGTCGCCCCTACCAAGGCTTTTCGAGTGACTGGTTTTAGATACGTGTCACATCTATCGTGCTCCTCTCCTAGTCTCTTTTCAACATGTATTAGGTAGGCTGGCACTTCAAGTGATACAGTCAGTGTTTGACCTTCAGCAGTGTAGTGTCTTATGGAGGCATCCAACACTGGCTGTTGTAATTGCTCTTCGTAAATGCCCAGTGAAGCAAACATATCTACTATGTCTCTTGCTATTTGCCTATCTATAGCCTCTCCCTGGCGTTCTGAGCCTATGAGGGAGAGAATGCCCTTGATTGCGACGTGTTCAATGTCTGGTCGTTGGGCGATGTGGGAGCGGAAGAGGGTGAGGCCGAGATCGTAGATTGAACGGGCTCCGGAAAGGGTGTTGTTTGAGGTGAGGATGTGGGTGCGATCTAGGTATAGGAATATTTGCCTGGTGAGGAGGGTTTGTTCGCAGTATTGCTTCCAGGTTGAGGAGAGTTTGGTGAGGAAGTGGTGGCCACCGGTGGCGGTCCATTCTGCCAGAGTGGTGGCGGTGGATGCAGCATGGAAGTCTAATTCGGCGTATAGGAGATCGTAGAGGCGAGGTGCTAACTTGTGTAGACACATGTCTTCTACTGCTCTGTAGAGTTCCTCCAAGGAGGTCGCTACTGGTTGGGCTGATTGCACAGCTTTGATTGCATCCCGAAGTTTACCCCATTGTTGTTGCTCAAAATCTGCTGGAAGAGATCGAGCCTTGAGGGGTTTTATCACTAGCTTCTTCACTGCTTGCGGAGCTTGGGTATGCCCTATAGAAGACATTTTTATTTGTTTTTGATCAAATTCCCCTTGAAAACAATACCACCCCCTGTTCTTTCTCTTTCGTCTCTTAATATGTATATATACGTCTATGCAAAAGCACTCGTGTATATTCCCCTATCAATGATCAACTTTTACAAAAGCCGTGTGAATCCCGGTCTTCTCTCTCCTCTTTTCTTTCATTCATCCTGGTCTCCACCCATTTTTTTGCCTCTCTCCTCCTCTCCCCTTTCTTCTCTTCTCCTCTCCTCTCTTTATCCCTTTACGCCTTCATGAACTTCCATTCCAGGTTCATCACACTCACAGATCCTCCACATTCATCATCGTAATCCACCCACTCCCCTTCACTCATATCCACCTCTTCAAACACCTTCTTCCCCCCTGCCCCCTTGACAACAAACTGCCCCTGAGGATGGAACGCAACAGGCTCTAATCCTCTGCATTCAAACCCAACAACAGGGACAAATTTACCTTCATCATCAGGTGTTAGGTCTCTAGTGACTCCTTTTACTTGTTGGATGTTGAGATAGGCTTGACTTTTGGCATCTCTGACCCATTTCATGGCAAAGTTGGCAGTGCCTTTGGATCCTGTCAATTCTACGAGTTCTTCAGGGGAGACGACTACTCCTTCTCTGATATCTTCTCCAGTGCTATTCTTAACCTGTTAGTATAGTTAAGTTGCAGGTGGATGGGTGGGGTGAGTGTGAAGAGAATAAATGAGAGAGAGAGACAGAAGTCGGGGGGGGAAATTGGGTGTGTCGGTGGCAGAATGATTGATTGGTGTAACTAATCATGATGATACTTACTGTTAATTTGTAGTGCGCTGTTGGCGGTAGACATAAAGCTTCTACATTCTCGAAATCAGCCTTTAGACACATCAATATTAAAACCATTGTTGCTAAAGATTCAAGGTGCAAGATCACTTTAAAAGACGCCTTTTATTGCAGAAGAGATCTGTAATGTGATGTGTGACTACTTACACGATCATTTTAACGGCAATACACGTTTCAACTATCGAATAAATAGCCTTGGTGCTAGCATGACACCATTACGTCTCCGTCCACGTTCATGCCAACACCCTCATCTCTCTGTCAAAAAAACATCACTCACTTCATCCTACCCTACATGACAAACCACCTTCCCTAGGTAATCATTTCAAAAGCATTGCATTGCTGACACGACATGAACAACATCCCCCCTCTAACACCAAACTGAGGCGTATTCTGACACCCCCCCCTTCCGTGTCCCGTCCACGCCTCCTCCAACTTTGCTCTCAAGTGCTCCAATGTCAACCCTTCCATAGATACATCTAGTCTAAGATCTCCACTGGGGCATAGTATAACCCCTCTATCTGTCTGTGATAGATGTCTTTGTTGACATACTGGACACAATACTTTACTATTATGACGTGATGGTGATAGCAAAGTAGGAGGAGAGACGACTCCACCGCCACCGCCACCATCTCCTCCTCCCCTCTCCCTATTATTACTATTATCATCATCTGTCATCATTTGATGTGCAGCTACATATTCTTCTAATTCTTGTTGTTCTATTTTTTCTAAAAAGTCAGCCTCTTCTCTCAGTAGATCAGCTTCCAGGGCTAATGAGGCTTCCAAGTCTGCCATGAGTCGTTGATACTCATCTAGAGGTAGGTTGAACTCTGCTGGGGTGTTGGTTGGAATTGGAATACGGGATGATGATGTAGATGGGAGGGGAGTAGCAATGCGGAGGCCGACTGATTGGACAAGGTCTTGCAAGGCAGAGTGCACAGTGGCTGTTGTTGCGGAAGAGGGGGAAGGGTTGGTGGCATTGTCTGTGGAACGGTTTTGTCGGACAGCCCAGAGTAAGCGGTCTCTATCTACGGCGAGTTGCTTGAAACATTCGTCTCGTAACTGGGGGGAGATGGAGGAGAAGAAGGGTGTGTGAGCGAGGGAGGGGGGGGGGGGGGGGGAGGACGGCATAACTTGGGTTTGGAGGGTAATCCCTTTGTTTTTTAGGAACGTGTTCGATATTCGGTGATGGGATGAATATATATAT
>Ga0114919_10002077_pt1 | contig 16159 bp, 17 predicted proteins | sample BlataG_FD_88682 | JGI IMG/M metagenome (GOLD analysis project Ga0114919, IMG submission 88682) | Deep subsurface microbial communities from Black Sea to uncover new lineages of life (NeLLi) - Black_00105 metaG | ecosystem: Environmental > Aquatic > Marine > Oceanic > Sediment | place: Atlantic... | reverse complement strand
TCTCACCACGTTTTTTCGGCTCCGAACTCACGCCAAAAATGCAAAATTCAATAAACCTAGGCACTTAACGATAACGGCGTGAGCGAAAACGGGCGATTTTGGGGCCTAACTGTTTAATAGGAGATTAAAATCAATATATAAAAAGTTCCAAGATATGTATACGACAGAATGGTCTTAGTGATGGTATGTTTTATATTGCTGAGATCTAATGGAGTTATCACTTTTGCACTTTCAAGCAGCTCAAATACTTTGTCAGGCTTCCAGAAATACAGATTTGAATATCTCTCTTTCCCTTTCATTTCTTCAATCAAACCGGCTACCTGATGTTCAAATTCTGTGGTTGATATAAAATATCCACAATCTGCTTCCCGATGTCTTACATTAAAAGCAAATGTTCTTATATCATCAGCCTTAAGTCTCTCTCTTGCCTTACACTCTATATAAGCAGTTTCCGATCTATCCTTATGTTCAGCGATTAAGTCAATTTCCATACCTGTGAAGTTAACCCGTTGTGTAATATCATACCGTTGCGTCTCAAAAATATGGCGAACCAAACCTTCAAAGAAATCTCCCTTTTGAGACTCTGATATTTTGGGATCAAGTATTATTTTGATTTGTTTTTTCATTGCTCACCTCTGCTAAGAAATATTGAAAGCGGAGTTTTGGAAACGTTCGTTGACTTAAATGGCAGAAACGGCGCAACCTCTTTGAAAGTCTTATATTGTCTTTCAGTAGCACATGTTATGCAACCGCTTCCTCCGGTGTTGCCAAAAACTCTTTCCGAATATATTTCTTCAAATCATCAACGGCGGTAAAATACAGGTATCCGCCTTGATTGACAACCTTCTCGACATCCTTTCCTTCATTTATTAGAAGCGCAACAGGATGACTCAGGCCGGGCTGCAAACCATCTGGCCATGCCAGGTCGAGAACAGCCAACACCTTACCAGTATTCTCATCGCATAGTTCGTGTGCTATTTCGCCAGGCGGCAGGCCCATGCTTTCCACCCATAACGCACATCCCAAAATGAGTTCTTCCTCTTCATCGCTGACAATCCGGCATGGAACTGCCTCAATTTTTCTCAGAGTGATATCCACTATGGTTGTCTCTGTTTCAGGTACCTTTCCATGATAAAGGGTTTCCAGAAATTCATTCGCAGCATTCGCGATTAGTTTTCTTCTTTCTGTTAAAAAAGCAAGGTATCTATCCGGTTTCCATAGTTCTTTGTCCATGGGTATCCAGTGTGATGCAAGGGTGCCCGGATGATTCTTTTCCACTTCTTCAAAGTATTCCTCAGGAGCCCGTTTACCGATCCAGAGATTTGTTTCCTGCGTTTGAAAGGTAAAGTTGGCAATGGCATCCACATCGGATCGTTCATAACCCTTTTCGTACAAATAGGCTTTTGGAAAAATATGATGAACCTGAAGCGTGCTTAATTTACCAAGCATGTGAGAAGATAGATCAACTCCGGTTCCCCAATCTTTGGAACCGCAAACCCTTGTTAAGAGATAAATCAGGGGATAAAATCGCGCGCCTTTACTCCAGCCGCTTACATCCTGTTCATGTACCGTTAGGTCACCCCTGTTTTTCCGCAGGTTTTCAATAAGCCTGTCGAGCGCGCCTTCTTTTTCCTGTATGAGCGACAGATCCTGTCTGAGTACACTTTCAGTCGAGCCTGCATATCGCCCCCACAGGAAGGTGTGGACATACCAGCAAAGCAGTTTATCCCGCTCTTCATGGTCTAATCGGGCTGTTCCATGTTCTGATAAATACTTGGACATCAGTGGCAAAGACCCCCGCCCGCCAAGCACCCTGTCATGGTCTAAGCCTAATCTCGAGGAAATAATGTTCAAACAGCCGTCAATTTTTTTCTCGGCTTCTAAAAGTCCATTTTTGAAAGTTGTGGTATCTACATCCTTCAAGGCTGAAAAATAAGCCTCGCCAGTTAATATGGCATTGATGTTCCTGAGAAACCATTCAAGGGTAAAATCAAACCCAGCACTTGCCCATTTTTGCAGCCTGTTTTTCATTTCATCACGGGCCTCGGGCCAGGAAGCACATATTTTAGCAAGGGCCAGATCACCCTTCGACAGCTTTGTTCCACCACTGTTAACTTTATTGAAAATCTCAACGACAATATCGACGGTTTTGTCCTGTCCCGTTATCTTTTCATTGTGAAGTTCAATCTCTTTGATTTGGTCAATTGCGTTTAACCTTCCAAGACATTCTGCCATTTTGGGCTGCACATCTATTTTAGTGCTGAGCTCACTGAAAACTGATACCGCACCTTCCTGCATTACTTCAGTTACATTCACCCAGAGGTGATCATCCTTCATTTTTACTGGCTGGTAGAATTCAAATATTTCATCTTCCAGGTGAAAGTACAAACCGGTAATAACCTTTTTGTCCCCGTCAAAGAATACCGGCGGTTTTCCCCGAACAATACCATAGAGCGAAGTTATCCGTTGCTGCCCGTCGAGCAAAAGATTTACCACACCTGGAGTCATTGGACCATCGCCACGTGTAAGCGCTTCGTCTGATTGCACAATCCAGACAAGAAGACTTCCGATCGGAAATTTGCGATATAAGGAATTCATCAAGCCCCTTACCTGTTCACGGTTCCAGACGTATCCCCTTTGAAACTTGGGCAGGGCCATAGTCCCGAGGTCAATTTGATCAAGTATGGTTGATATCTTCATAATAAAATCCTCTCTAAATTTGAACCCGCACCTTGCCGGTTAACAGATCGTGCATTAGGCCCTTTTTCTGGAGTTTGAGTTTGTTGCGGTATCGCTCTTCGGTACGGATACGGGCGTCGTGGGTGTCCATGACTGAGGCGATATGAAGCTGTTCGTCCGTGGATGGAAGAGCTAACCGATACTCACCTAACTCTTTTCTGTTGATTTTCGGGAAGCCGCTTCGTTCTGATACTGATGTGGCAAAACGGCTAAAGCGCTCTCCAAGTATAACGTCAAGCAGAAAGCGAGGCACCAAGGATGGACCAGGTTGAAGAGGATACATGTCCGCGCTGCATAGACCCTGCCGGTCAGCAAGTACAGCCTTCCGAAGATAAGGTCGAATTTTACTATACAAAACATCATCCGGCTTAAATGCATACTTTCCGCTGATAGCACCTTGTTCTATCGCAGTCTCAAGGCATAGCAACCTTCCTGTACCTGAATCGATATGGTCAGGAGCTATCAGAGGCCAATAACAATAAGGCTTTTGCTTCGGATCAACTTGTCCATTGGGTATAGATACGAGGTCAAGTAGACGAACCGGTTCCCACCCTCTCGGTATTCTCCCCAACGGCGAAGCCTTAAACTGCTCTGGATGGGCTTTTGGGTCACGAAGTTTACCGTTTTCATCCAGCCCGCGGGTAAGCAGGTCATGCAGCAGGCCCCGTTTCATGGCTTTGAGCTTTGAAATCAGCGCTTCGGTTTTCTGAATGGCGTCGTCTATTGTGTCGAGGATTTCTGCGATGCGGCGTTGTTCATGGTGGGGAGGAAGGCAAACCCTTTTAGATTTTATAATACTGGTGTTTAAATTTGATTGTGTCCCGGTTTGACCAATAGATTTAAATTCTGGAGATATATATTTTAGAAGATGGTACAAAAATTGAGTATCAAGATGGTCATTATATTGATCAAAAACCACAAAACCATCATGAATGCACGCCTCAATCCCAAGAACCATAGGCTCACCAATAGTAGCACATATACTCATTATCAATTGACCAGGATAGACAGAGACACTTCTCTCTACCCCTTTTGGCGAAAGGTGTTGCTCAGTTTCATAGAGTCTTCCATTAGATCTTGTCACATCTACAATTCTAATCCATCCCGGCCCCTTATTGGCAAACCACATAGGACTATCAATAGGTCTTGGGCTCGCCCCTCTTCTAACTCTAGCGACTTGTCCCAAAGCAGTTTCTCTCCATCCTATCGGGCATTCAGCGATCATAACCAAGAGTGCCTATAAAATCTTTTAATTTTCTGCCTACCTCTTTTCTTTTCCCCTCAATATCCCTCAACGTCACGCGATACTTATCCCACCAATTCTCCACGGCGGCGATAACTTCCTGCCTGTGGGCGGTAACATACCCCTCCAAATGCCCGGAAAGTTTTTGATTGAGGATATCGAGCACTAAATCCCGGCAATTATCATTAGAAAGCGCTTCACGTGCTTGACGCAAACGCTTAATGAATTTTCTTTGAAGTTCCTTGAACCGCTTTTTGTCTTCTTTTATTTCATTTTTCAGCTCTTTAATCCGAGCTTTTAATTCTTTTGAGTAATTGGGTTTTTCCTCTTCCTCTTCTGTGGTATCAACTGCCGTATCATCACCATTGCCCCCGCTTTCAATTGCCTCTTTTTCCTGCTCCAGGCGCACAATATCCTGCCGGGCCTGTTCCAGTTCATCCAGATAATCAGGGATTAGTCTGGTCACAAGAGGATCATCGGCCAGATCAAAGTGATTGCCCCTGGCTTCTTCCATGGCAGCTTCTATGGTATCTACCCAGCCGTCCACCAGCCCTCCAAAGCCCTGTGCAATGAGGGTTTTGAGGTCGAATTTCTTTTCATTCCACCACGTGGCAATAACACCCGCCACCTTGAATCGGTCTAACAACCCCACCGGTGTAATGTCTGATACAAAAGCTTCCAGAAGATCGGTACGCACTTCCATGAGGTTTTTGGTCGTTGGCAGGTCGATTAACGATTGTTTATGTCTCTCCCACCATTCCTCAAAAGTCTTTTTCAACTTCCTTTCTCGCTGGCGTATCCCTTTACCCACCTCGATCCGTTGTTTAATCTGGCCTCGTTCCTTCAGCGCGGGATCAAAATCATAGTAGTGCTCATTACGTTCGACGAATATAGTAGAAATCTTCAGGCTGTGAGCATCGAGAAGCTCCTTTATTGCTTTTACTTCGACTTTGGGGATTCCACCGAGCAGGTGGGCGCGGACATCGTGGGGTTCGGGTGGAGGGGCATTGTCCGCATATCGCCGGATGTTCAGGTTCCAGTCGTTTGACTTGAGATCGTCTCTGGAAACAACGGCTGCATATCCAGGGATGTCCTCAAAGGCATCAAAGGCGGATGTGATCTTTTCAATGTGCTCGGGCCTTAAATAGTTCTGTGCCCGGCCTGCGTGAAATTCCGCATCGGCATTGATAAAGAGAATTTTATCCTTTCGTTCCTCCGGCTTGGCGCCTTTGGCCCGGCACACCAACACACATGCGGGAATGCCTGTCCCGTAAAAAAGGTTTGGCGGAAATCCTATCACCGCTTCCAGGAGGTCATCTTTGATAATGCCCTTGCGAATCTCTTTTTCAGCGCCACCACGGAATAGGACACCATGGGGCATGACCGTGGCCATCATGCCGTTGGTCCTCAGGACCGCCAGCATGTGTTGCAGAAACATGAGATCGCCCTTTTTGCCGGACTCGGGGCAGGAGCCGTAGCGGAACCGTTCGGAAAACTTCATGCCGTCTTTGGTATAGTTCTGGCTGAAGGGCGGATTGGTGATCACCCGGTCAAAGCGCATGATCTCGCCGCCTTCAAGGTGCAACGGATTCCAGAGAGTGTCGTCATTCTGGATATCCGCCCCCTGAATACCGTGCAGGATCATGTTCATCTTGCACATGGACCAGACCCCGCCGTTGTTGTCTTGCCCGTATAGACCCAGGTTAAAGGGGTTGCCGCCGTGCTCCTCCACATACTGCTTGGACAGGATCAGCATACCGCCCGACCCCACGCAGGGGTCGTAAATCCGCATGCCTTCGCGGGGTTTCAGAATTCTCACCATGAGGCGCACCACATCCCGTGGCGTGTAGAACTCGCCGCCCTTTTTCCCCGCCGAGTCGGCAAATTGCCCGATTAGGTATTCATAGGCCGCGCCCAGCAGATCGGGAAACTCAAAATCATCATTGCACAGGCGGTATTTGTTGAAGTGGCTGATCAAATCGCGGAGTTTCTGGTCCGGGATGCGGGTCTTGCCTGCTTGCCTCATGAAATTAATGTGCGCAAGTACGCCTTCAAGACTACGATTTCCGTCTTCGAGTGCGCTTAATGCGGTGTTCAGACTATCGCCTATGTTGCGATGAAAATGCTTAACTTTCCCCCACCGGGCCGCTTTTGGAACGAAAAACGACGCCGCGTACCGAGACGGATCTTCGGCCCGTTTTTCCGCTTGCTTCTGAGTGCGGCCGCGGGCAAGGTTGGTCTTGATGATCCGTTCATATTCCTGCTCAAAGACATCGGAGCACCGTTTCAGAAAGAGCATGCCGAAGATGTATTCTTTGAACTCCGAGGCATCCATCTTCCCGCGAAGGATGTCAGCGGCGGCAAAGAGATGGTGCTCCAGTTGCGAGAGGGTGAGTTTCTTCATGCGACAAGGTTTTCTCCTGCAAAGATATCCGGGTAGACTTGCTTCATACTCAAGAAACCTCCCTGTGCAACAATCACATGATCGAGGACCGGGATATTGACGGTCCGGCAGCCATCAACTAGGGCCTGGGTCAATTCAAGATCTTCTTCACTGGCCTGTGCCGCCCCGGTGGGGTGATTGTGGACAAGGATCACAGCGGATGCCTTTTTCCTCAAAGCCGCTTCAACCACCTCGCGGACATACACGGCGGATTCGTCCACCGTACCCTGAAAGAGGGTATCTTCCCCGATGAGGTGTTTGGCCCTGTTCAGATGGAGCAGCCGGAACTCCTCACGGGTCAGGTTGCCCATGGAGGCCTTCAGATATTCGAAAAGATCATTGGGGTTGCGGATGAGATCCCTCTTGGCCACTTTTTGCCTGAGCTGCCGCTTGGCAATTTCCATGGCCGCCATGATCTGGGCCACCTTGGCCTGTCCGATCCCCTTGACGGACATCAAGTCCTCATAGGTAGCAGACATGAGCCCGGCAAATCCGCCAAAAGAGCCCAGCATGTCCCGAGCCACAGCCACGGCGTCCCGCCCCTGGCGGCCCGTTCGAAGAAGAATAGCCAGAAGAGCCGCATCGCTCAGGGCCTGGGGTCCTTTTTCAAGAAGCATCTCCCGGGGACGCTCTCCTGAGGGCCAGTCCTTGATGTGAACAGGATTGTCAACCTTGTTCTTCTTTTGGGGCATTTGCCTCTTGTTTCCAATTACGTTTGATCAGTTTGTCCATGACCGCACGCATATCCATGGCTTGAAGACGCGTAACATAGGGCTTTGTGAAGTTGTTTCCATGCACTAGGTTTCGAAGGTTCCTGGTTTGATGCATAATGCCTTCGGCCTTCTCGTCTATTACTCCTAATGTGAGAACCTCTTTTATCATCTTAAAGAATGAAGCCTTTTTGCCAAAATAAGCATGAAGAAGTCCTTCGTACACAGCACCACACATGAGGGAATAACACAGCCAGGCCCCGTTCTCGAATGCCACTTCCGCTTCTTCGTAGAACTTGCCTAGCCTTTCTCTTAGTTCAGGCTCCTCTATATGGGGAAACAGCAGTCTGTAATCTCTAATCCCATGATAATGAACAATCAAGCGATAAACACTATCTTCGAAAAGTGGCTCCTCGAAGTTCTTCCAGATTAACCTATCGTCCTCCAGAAAATAGTCTTTCCCTTCCACGAATTCCTTCTGGCCACCGTGAAGTTGGTTGGGTGCAAGAAACTGAGAGAACTCGATAGCGTATGCCTGTAAAGTGGGGACTACGAACGCAACCCCCCTCTCGAACATGCGATAAGGAACATTCTTTGGAAATTGTAAATCAAAAGATATTGACTTCACTTTTTTCCTCGGAAAAAACGTTCGTGCAGAATTCGCATAAGTCTCCGCGCCTGATGGGAGAGAAGGGGCCACTCTTCACATTTTCACATTTGCCTTTTCACCGGTTTCAATATCCAAAGAAGATAGTCCAAGTAGGAACCTTAGGGACGCCCTTCACATCTTCAGTTTCCTCGGCGCCGTCAGCCAAAACTATAGAACTAAAGGGGTCCCCAAGATCCCACCTTCCCGGTCACGTTTGTCGAACTCGGCAAGAAAGGCATCCGGTGTATTGTCGAGGTCGATGGTCTTCTCACTCTGGTAACCCAGGCTGCTGAGTAGACCAATGGACGCGGTGCGCAGGTTGGAACCGGAAAAGGCCCGAAGCGCTGTTTCGATTTGCGGCCTTGTGTCTGTGTTCATGGTTGTAACTGTGTTTTCAGTTCCATTTCTTATCCTGCCTTATTCCTGCATAGACTTCAGCAACTGTTTCCCGATGTCGGTGAGCCGGTATTTTTGCTTGCTGCTTGTTGGTTTGTGCGGGATAGTCATTTCTACCCATCCGGCGTCTATCAATGGCTTGAGCACCTGATTTCTAAACTTGGTGCGGTCCGATCGGTCCGCAATCTTCATCAAATCACCTATTGCTTGTTCTTTCTGGCAGTTAAGAAGAATTTCAACCTGGTGCCGACTTGGTGCCGACTTGGTGCCTTCTTCTCCCGTTATTCGCCCAGTAGCTGCTTTTGCTGCTGTGCCAAACTCCGGTACTTTGACGATAATGCGGAACACATCCCCCTCGATCATCTCGGGATCAGCGCCGCCGTAGGCCTTGCCATATTTCATCATTTTCCGCATTCCGGAACCCAATTCGTCAGCGCGGCCGATCTCACGGAAAAAGCTGCCGATGACCGGGTTTTTAGGGAAGGGGGTGAAAGTGGCCGGGTTCAACGTGCCGAAGCCGTGGGGATTGTTGCTGTTTTCGGTGCGCACCTGGCCGCGCTCGATGATCAGCTTTGCCGGGAAGGCATTGCGATATTCCCGGTGAATCAGGATATTTGAGGCGACTTCCCGAAAAATGGCGTCGCGGATGCTGATGCGATCCATTCCTTCCAGATAAAAAGGATCTGGCAGGTGTTTCTGGATAAAAGCAATAATGCGTTCATAGCTTTCGATGAGATTGGTGGTGACGAGATCCCGGTCGTCATATCGGTCGAGGTTAACCTTGCGCAGAATCAGATCGGTGCGGTGATGAGGTACCGCAGAGAGAATCACGCTGTCCTTGCCCAACAGAAGAATGCCGGCCAGGGTGACACCACTTTTGCCGGTTTCGTGATCGGTCTGGTAGATCTGGGCGCTCTTCAAGAGTTGCAGGTCGTCCATATCGGCCCAGGGGTGATCTTCCCGCCAAACGCCCGCTAATCTGCGACATTTAGCGATCAGGTCGGTGCGCAGGTCGGCAAGTCCGGCAAAAGGATAGATTTTGTTTTCCGAATAGGTCGCCTGCTTGCGGTGATAGAGATCCGCCACCTGCCGTGTGTAATCGGTGATATCGAAGTCGCCGTCTTCGTTACGGTCAAAGATACGGCCATTACAGCGGTGGACCTGTGAGCTTTCTGGCACATAAATACGCAGGATCGTCTTCCCTTCTACTTCAACCTCATCGATTGACAAATAGGCAGGAGGATGGAGTTTCTGCGGATTGTTGATGGCCGTTACAAAATCTTTTTTAATCTGCTCAACGCAGTCCGGATCAACACCGGTCACTTCACCGGCATCACTAACCCCAAGCAACAGGGTTCCGCCGTGACGGTTGAGGAACGTGCAGACGGTCTCATATACATCCCGGTTAAGGGTACGCCGACATTCCTTGAATTCAACGGAAATGCCTTCACCCTGTTTTATTAGCGCTTTGAGATCAGCCATGTTTTATTCCTTGATCACCAACCAGGTGATGAGTTCAAAATCAGAGGCATCAGTGAGATTTACGGAGATTTACGGGCCCTTCACATTTTCACATTTGTCTTTTCACCGGTTTCAATATCCAAAAAAGATAGTCCAAGGTCAAAAGTTGAAAAAGATAGTCTAAAGTCCAATGTCTAAGGTCGAATGTCTAAGGTCGAATGTCTAAGGTCGAAAGTCTGAAATTTTTGATGTTATCAATTACCAACAAAAATATCAGCCGCTGTCTGTCCATTCAAGCGTTTCTCTGTGGCAGCCCTTGTATTTCATCACTTTCTCATGGCCCATTTGGCGTATTTCTGGTGCGTTTGAAAAATGCCATCATTGGTCCCCTTATGGGGACTTCCTGTTTTAGAACGAGTTCCTTGTGATCCGATTGTGGCCCCTTTGGCCCCTTTCCGGCCCCTTTAACAGAAGCGAGCAGATAGTTGACGGTAAAGTGAGTCATGTCCCCATTGTCCCCATTTTGTCCCTTTTCCAGCACGATGGAATGTCCCGTTTGTCCAGTTTTTGTCCGGTTCCCAAGCCGCATGGACCATTTCAGCCATTTATGACCCATTTTCTTTGTCTTTTTCAGATGAGCCGTTTCCTTCATGTAAATTGCCGGCCAGTCTATTGACCGATTCCATTGAGTATTCGGCTGTTTTTGGTCGATATACAAACTTAATATTTTCAGCAGGTTGAATTTCTTATCGACCAAAGTTATCGACCAACCGGTCCCAATTTGACCGCACTTGGTCGATATCCTATGTTGTGGGAAACCCAAGGGGACGCCCTTCACATTTTCACATTTGCCTTTTCACCGGTTTCAACATCCTCACTGCGAACGAATGTATGGCACGTTTCGCAATGAAAAACGTTGGTTCGTATCTTTTTTATTGTTCTGCCTGCGTCCTTGGCCATCCTTGTGCGGGAAGTCTTCACTATGTTTCTGACAGTACCGCATCTTGGGCACAGTTCACTGGACATGTCTTGTTTCCTTGAAAGCAATCTTTTTTCTTGCCGCAGATCCGCCTTCGGCATGGCTCCAAGCCTTCGCTAAAGCTACGGCTCGGCAGGTCGGCGAGACAAGCCCACACAGGCGAACGTAGAGCCTGCCTCATCGGAAACGCCGCCAGCCTTCTCGTGCTCAACAGCAGCTACGATCTTCCCCCGGATGATGCACTGTTCGGCGTTTAGATGTTCACCAGGCGAGGAAGCGATGTGTCCATCCGAAAAAATATCAAAGATTCCTTCAAGCTGCTCTGCGAATTCGGATTCCAGGAGGTGCCGAGCATCCTGCGTGGCCTTTTGGATGAGGTTTCTTGTTTGCCTGTCCATTATCACAACATCTTGTAAAGCTTCTTCGTTACGCGGCTCCGCCCACCTGACCTGTATCATCTTGTTCTGGCAGAGAAATGGTCTGTTGGCTGAAAAGCGAGATGAAGGGCTCATAACGGTAAGCTTTGTTCCGCTTCTGCCCTGTAATCTCCTTCAGGAGCCCCAATTCTTCCAACTGCTGAATGACGGAAGATGCCGTTACATAGGAGACATCCATAAACTTTTCTGCTGAGCGTATAGTCATGATGGGCATCTCAAACAGATGATCCAAGAGCCTCAAAGCGTTGGTGCTGCTTGACATTTTTCCGACAATGAGCTCCCTGTGCGCCTCCCGCAACTGAAGGATTGCGCGCGCGGTGTTCGTTGAGGCCTGGCTTACTTCATAAACGCCGCGTAGGAAAAACTTGAGCCATCCCTCCCAGTCGCCCCGGTTCCTTATGGCCATCAAACGGTCATAATACTCCGCTCGGTAAGCTTTCAGGTAGTAGCTCAAATACAACAACGGACGCTGTAAGACTCGTCTTTCGCATAAGATGAGCGTTATCAACAGACGTCCTATACGTCCGTTGCCATCCAGAAACGGGTGAATGGTTTCAAATTGGGCATGGGCCAGACCACAATGGATAAGAACCGGCAGAGAAGCCTTGTCATGCAGGAATTTTTCGAAGTTATCCAGGGATTCCATCATGTTGTGTGGAGGGGGTGGCACAAATTCGGCAGCGTTTAGGGTGCAATTGGCCGGCCCAAGCCAGTTCTGACTTCTTCTGAATTCCCCAGGGGTCCTTTTCCCGCCGCGCACGCCTTTGAGCAGCTCCGCATGGATTTCCCGAATTAACCGCAGACTGAGGGGTAATTTGTCGAGCTTGTTCAGTCCGTAATTCATGGCCCGAACGTAATTTACGACCTCTTCCACGTCTTTGGGCCGACGATCCTTGACTGGCCCGGCTTCATATTCCAGAACATCTTCCAGGGTGCTCTGAGTCCCTTCGATCTGAGAACTGAAAACCGCCTCCTGCTTAACGTACATGGCCACGAAAAGGTCGGGATTAGGCAGAATCGTGGTAACGCCGTCCAGGCGGCCTAGCGCATGATCTGCATCAGATAAGAGACGCGTTAGATCTCCACCCATTTTAAGTGGAGGTTTAGGAGGAAGGGGAGTAGGAATAAATGCCGAGTACCCCTCTTTTTGTCTGATGTACCGTCCCGCTCTGCTTTCAGATCTTCCGTCTGCCATTTTATTTTGCTCTATTTAAACAATGAAGCTCCCCGCAGCAAGCTGCGGGGTATCAAAGCGGAATTGCGCCGTAGCCAAAAACCCGCCTTCGCTCTCACGAGCTTCGGCGCGGTTCGCCTTGCCTTTCATCCCTGCAGCAAGTCGCCGACGCGCCATTTCAGCCGTCGCAGCCGCTCTGGCGAAGTCGGCAGCTTGGGCGACGGTGCGCTGCAGGGTATTACGGCGAAGGCGAATAAAAGATGATAACAGTTTTTATTTTAATAAAATACTAATTTTTAAAATAAAACAAGGTGGCAACCCTGGCTATTACAATTCGTTGAAACAAGGAATTTGAAATTCAAAAGCCATAATTATAATACAACGTATTGTAGTTATTGGATAAGAACCTTTTTCCCGGTCCCAATATGACGTTCGCACTCTTCTCGCAAACCTTGCAAAGCGGCATCCAGCTGCTCTTCAGTCTCCACGCCACCCGAAAAAAAACTGGCTGCATTGACCCTTACCACCCGCGCGCCATCTAAAAGTCGCATCATCTCCTCCACGGCCTTATTCAGACGGCTGGTCATGGCATCGCTGTCCGAAGGGAAAACCCAAGGGGACGCCCTTCACATTTTCACATTTGCCTTTTCACCGGTTTCAATATCCAAAAAAGATAGTCCAAGGTCAAAAGTCTAAGGTCGAAAATATGACAAGGGGTCTAGTCTACGTTTGACTCTTGTGCCAAGAAGGCCGTATCCTAACCACCCCTGCTGCTCTCTTCAACAGCTTCTTCTGTGAAGCTCTCGCAGCGCTCGGCTTTTTCGGAACCCTTTCGGAAGTGTTTGCTTTCTCGGTTGCCGGCCAACAGGGGACCTGAGACGATTCTTGCGAATCAAGGCCTTGCGCTTTGTATCGCCGTATTTCCCGAATCTACCGCCCATAGGTTATCTAAAACTCATTCAGTTGCGGCCAATACTTCACGGTCTTCTCCAGACAGTGTCTTTAAAAATTCGGAGGATGTCACGGTAGAAGTAGAGGCTCATGAGGTCGGTCCGACCGAAGAAAGAAATCGTGCCTTGTCTGCGCGCGTCTGCGCGGGTCCGCGGTTGATGCCCTATTTTCAAATTGTTTTGGGAAGTTACACTGGTTCCCTTATCATAAACGAGCTCCGAAGTAAAGCCTGACACCCAACAAACCATTTCCCTTGGCTTGTTTATATCATATTCCATCCTCTTCCATTCCAACTACAAGATACCTCCTATACACACTTTTTACACACTCCCCAACAAAAAGAAAAAAGGGTTTTTTGGTTCCCCAAAAAACCCTTTCAAGTCAATGAAGCTCCCCGCAGCAAGCTGCGGGGTATCAAAGCGAAATTTCGCCGCAGCCAAAAACCCGCCTTCGCTCTGACGAGCTTCGGCGCGGTTCGCATTGCCTTTCATCCCTGCAGCAAGTCGCCGACGCGCCATTTCAGCCGTCGCAGCCGCTCTGGCGAAGTCGGCAGCTTGGGCGACGGTGCGCTGCAGGGTATTCCGGCGAAGGCGAATAAGTTGGAGCCAGCGATGGGATTCGAACCCGCGACCTGCTGATTACGAAACGGAATAAACGGGTTTCGGCAAGTTTCGATAATCATTTAACTTCTTGATTTTTTTTGGTTTGACGATTATAAACAATAGAGACAAAATAGTCAAAAAGTTTAGTTTCTGTCACAAATTGTCACAAATTTTGGGGATAGGGACCATGACCCGACAAGGCCAGTTTCCCGGCTGGCCTTCCCCTCAATTCTTTTCGGGCCACTGCGGGGGTGGATATGCATTATCGAGAGTATTTAGAGAAGCTGCTATGGCAAAAACTGATCAGAGATAAAGACTTCCTCGACTGTTATAAAACAAGAGATCCTGAATTAAAATCGAAGCTTGAAGACAAGTATAAAGCGTTCGGTTTGAAAATTGACTTTCCTAATGAGGCCTCGGAAAACGAAATAATTGCCGAAATGAGGAAGGCACGCGGTCAGCCTTACAAACCATCCACCATACACTGGAGTATCCACCCCTCGCCACTAACGATCCTCTCCGAGTCTTTTTCAAGCAAGGTCATATTTGAAATCGACCTGGACAAGTTTAAATACACGAGCGATTTCGGGCAGGTCATAAAAGAGATTGAAGATAAGCTCAAATTCGAGTTGAGATTAAGAGCAGAAGCCGAAGCGCACGATACAATCCTTAACTATCGTCCCGAAAAAACCTTTAATAGGGATCTGGAAATCTTAGCTTTTTGGGAAGAGCAACGAAACAGACCTATCAAGGACCTTTCAGACAAATTTGGTATTTCAGAAGACACAGCTAAAAAGGCATTAAAAAAGATATATGAACTCATTTTCGAAAAACCCTACCACCGGGCAAAATCACGGCTATCCCCAAAAGCCCCGGTTAGCCTACCATGCCACAATTGCGCCCCAGAAAAAAAAGCGAAATGCCGGGGGTGTGAGGCCCTTCAATCCTTCCTGGCACCAGTCACAAAAAAGCGTCATTGGAAAGAAAAGTTGGAAAGCGAGCTTATTCGAACAATGGACGGCGAATATAAGGAGTTAGATCTGTAATATCTACCCCGGAAACTCTCATCTATTTTTAAGGCGGTTGTATCATTCATAACCGCCTTTTTTTGTTGCCAAGTTATCCTCATTTCTATCTGGCTTACTATCACGAAGTCACTTCTCGCAAGTCGCACAGGAAAACCTCATGCGTTCAAGTTTTCCCTCTTTATGATTATAGCGGGAACAAAAACAAGTTTTTTGGAGGGGCCAAATGAACATTGCGCTGAAAACTCGGATTATTGAAAGGGGCTTCCGCCAGCAGGACCTCTGCCGTCTTCTGGATATGGACCCCGGAAAGCTTTCCCGTATTATTCACGGGTGGATTGAGCCGAATGAGGACACTAAAGCGGAAATCGCTCGGTATTTGGGCAAAGCCGTCGGTGAACTGTTTTCTGAGGTAAAGCGAGCCTCTCGATGAAAATCACCGTTGAAAACAACCTTGCCTTGGAAAATATTCCTAGCTGTCTTTTTGACGAGGTGGTGGATCTGCTGAGTTTCTCGAATCCAAAGTGGGAAGAAAACGAAAAACATGGCCGATGGCAGGGCGCCACTCCGAGGCTGCTGAAGTTCTATGAGCACGATCCACATGGCGGCCTGATCGTTCCGAGAGGCTTTGCCCGACAACTCTTGTCACTCTGCAAGCGTCTGGGCGTGAAATATAAGGTTGTGGACAAGCGGGGGACCTTGCCGGAGGTGGATTTCCGGTTCAAAGGCAAGCTAAGACCCTTTCAACGAGAGGGAGTTAGGGCCATGGCTGTTCGAGATTTCGGAACCCTGTCAGCCCCTACAGGCTCCGGCAAGACCATCATGGCCCTTTGGCTCATTGCTCACCGTGAACAGCCAACCTTAATTGTCGTCCACACTAAGGAACTCTTGAATCAATGGGTTAACCGCATAGGAACCTTTCTCGACATTCCAGTTGAAAAAGTAGGAATCATTGGAGACGGGAAAAAAATTATCGGTGAGAAAATCACCGTAGCTCTGGTGCAGAGCCTTTACAAATGCGCCGATGAGATAGCCCCATACATCGGGCACCTGGTCGTGGATGAATGCCACAGATGCCCCTCAAGGACGTTTGTGGGGGCGGTGACGGTTTTTGACTGCAAGTACATGCTGGGCCTTTCAGCTACTCCTTGGCGACGGGACAAATTGTCCAGGCTTATCTTTTGGCACTTGGGAGACGTGGTTCACGAAATCAAAAAGGACGATCTGGTTGAGACTGGGGATGTGCTTAAGGCTGAGGTGATACTGCGCGAGACCGATTTCAGGCCGTGGTCAGACCCATCAACAGAGTATTCGTCAATGTTGTCCGAGTTAACGGAGGACCCAGACCGA
>Ga0114919_10002073_pt1 | contig 16164 bp, 8 predicted proteins | sample BlataG_FD_88682 | JGI IMG/M metagenome (GOLD analysis project Ga0114919, IMG submission 88682) | Deep subsurface microbial communities from Black Sea to uncover new lineages of life (NeLLi) - Black_00105 metaG | ecosystem: Environmental > Aquatic > Marine > Oceanic > Sediment | place: Atlantic... | reverse complement strand
AGCCGCCGGCGCAGGTATTGAGTTACACCCTGGGGACGTCGCCTTCAGGGCCAACTATGCCACCGTGGATGATGCCCTCGTCGTCAAGGACAGGCGGGCAGGACGCATCCAAGAAACAGGACCGCTTGAAGCTGCAATAAGGCAGATCAAGCTTCGCGGGGCGGATTTCATTTTCAAAAACACAGTTGGCCATAGAGCAGCCCTAGTGCTACAAGGAAAAGGTTTATCGAACGAAGTCACGGACTCGGACCCGCAGGAAATTGGTAAAAAAGTCCTCCAAGTAAGACCGCTTCTGCGGACTCTCGAACGGCCCCAGCTCCTCCGAGCCATTCTCACGGGCGGCATCCGCAGATTTGTCGGACGGCGGCGCAGGTCAACGAAGACCGCACGACTGCTCAACGATTTCTCGCGCAGGGCTCACGAAATTTTAAAAAATCATCACCTTAACATAGAACGTACAAAAAAGGGACTCCCCCCCGCAAACTACCTCCTCCTTCGCGGTGGCGGGGTAGTCCCCCACCTCCAACCCCTCCAGGAGCGATTTGATATCCGAGGAGCTTGCATCGCTGCTGCTGCGCTAGTGAAAGGTGTCTGCAGGATGGCGGGCATGAAAGTGATCGATGTCCCAGGTGCCACCGGCAGCGTTAACACGGACCTAAACGCGAAGGTGAAGGCTGCCCTAAAGGCATTAGAAACCCACGAGCTCGTGCTGCTCCACGTGAAGGGATTTGATGAGGCAAGCCATGATGGCAATGCTGCTGCCAAGGTTAAACTCATCGAACGTACTGATAAGGAGCTGAAGCCACTCATAGGCGCCGCAGATTTTGTTGTCTTAGCAATTGACCATACCACACCCGTCACCGTGCGTGAACACACCGGTGATCCCGTGCCAATAGTAATCGCCGGCCCAAGTGTGCGAGCGGATAACGTTCGTGCCTACGGCGAGCGCGCAGCTGTTCAAGGCGGCTTGAGTCGAATTAGGGGCAAGGATCTGCTACCTATCCTAGCTGACCTGATGGGAAAGGGTAAAAAGTTCGGCGCATAGAAGTTATTTGGACGATAAAATGCGTGAAAAAGTGAAAGCAGTTCTCGACGAAATTCGCCCGGCACTTCAAGCCGATGGCGGAGATGTCGAGCTCGTCGATGTTACTAAGGAAGGTGTAGTTAGAGTAAGGCTCGTTGGGGCGTGTGCAGGGTGTCCAATGTCGACGATGACCTTGGCCTTTGGCATCGAACGCACGCTCAAGGAACGTGTACCTGAGATCAAGCGGGTAGAAGCGGTCTAGCGCGCGAATAGTGACTTTAGCTCGGTCGGCTTCACCACACCTCGCTCGGTCACGATCGCCTTTACCAAGCGCGCAGGCGTGATGTCGAACGCGGGGTTGAGTACTTTCACCCCTTTAGGCACCACCCGGGTCCGCCCGATAAACTCAACTTCGCTCGCATCGCGTTGCTCGATTGGGATTTCCCTGCCGCTCCGCACGCTCAAGTCAATGGTGCTGGTCGGGGCAACGACGTAGAACGGCACGCGATGTTCCTTAGCTAGCACTGCTATCGAATACGTTCCAATTTTGTTTGCAACATCTCCGTTTGCTGCTATTCGATCCGCACCGACGAGCACTACGTCCACCTCATCCTGTACCATCACGTATCCCACCGAATTATCGATGATCACCGTGACAGGGATGCCCTCGCGCTTGAGTTCCCAAGCCGTCAGCCGCGCGCCCTGTAAAAATGGTCGGGTCTCGGTCGCGATGACCCTGACATGCTTTCCTTGGCGCCTCGCAGCACGGACCACCCCGAGGGCAGTACCGTAGTCGACGGTCGCGAGCGCACCGGTGTTGCAGTGCGTGAGCACGATGTCTCCATCCTTAAGCAATCTGGCTCCATGTTTCCCCATCCGGCGGTTCGCCTCGACATCTTCGTCGGCAATGCGTTTCGCCTCCCGCACGACCGCGGCTCGGATTTCCCTCACATCGCTTGCCGAACGAGCTACGGAGAGCACGCGCTTAAGGCCGACAAACAAGTTGACCCCGGTCGGGCGGGTCCGTCTCACCCTAGCAGCAGCTGCCTCGAGCTCGCGCATCATCTGGGCCTTCCCCCTCGCCTTACTTCGCAGCGCGGTGACCGCAAGCGCCATCGCTGCCGCCGCGGCGAGCGCTGGGGCCCCCCTTATCTGCATGCGCTCGATCGCCTTCGCCAATTCTTCAGCACTCCTGCATTTCACAAGCCTCAGCTCCCGCGGTAACCTCGTCTGATCGATCAATACCGCGCTTTTACCTCGAAGCTCGATCGTCCGCATGCCCTCACCGCCTGTCATGCTTGAATTCCCATATCGTGAACGATTTGAAGCTGATGTACCAATGATGAATATGCAGCTTTTCACCCGCTGACTTCTTAGCCGCTCACTTAAATAAAATCGTGCACAGATTAGTTGGGAACTCCATGCTCACCGTCGCGCGCAAAGCCGCAGAGCTAATTAAAACTCATCGAAACGATTCCATCCAAATCATCTCACACATGGACGCGGATGGTGTGTGCGCGGCCGCGGTAATCTCGAAAGCTCTCGATCGAAATAACATTGAACATCACACGAAGTTCGTCCGCATGCTCTACCGAGAGGTCGTTGAAGAGCTCGAGCCTACCGACCTGACCATTTTCACCGACCTCGGCAGCTCCCAACTTCAAAATGTCCACAATAAATTTTCCAGACATGATGTCATCATCGCCGACCACCACAAGCCGGAGCGGGTGGAGGGCTGGCGGGAACTCGTTCACTTCAACGCCCATCAATTTGGTTTGGACGGCGCGCAGGAGGTGAGCGGGGCTGGCATGGCTTACATCATCGCCCGGGAGTTGGACCAAGCCAACCGGGATCTCTCGGGGCTCGCGATCGTCGGTGCCCTTGGCGACATTCAGGGCGCTTGGGGGAAGTTGCTCGGATACAACCGGCAGATCGCCAAGGACAGCATCGACTCAAAGGTTCTTGAACAAAAGATTGACCTGATGTTCTACGGGCGTCACACTCGACCGATCTTCAAAGCGCTCGAAACCTTCACCGATCCTCCGATACCCGGCGTCAGCAATTCAGCCCCTCGATGCGTGAGCTTGCTCAAAGACCTCAACATCCCGTTCAAGAGCGATGGTAGATGGCGTCGCCCCATCGACCTCACCGATCTCGAAAAACGTCGGCTGGCAACGGAGCTGATCGCGCGAGCCTACACAGCGGTGCCGAAGGAACTCGTGCAGTATGTGCCGGGACTAATAATCGGCGAGGCTCACACGCTACTGAAGGAGGACGAACGGTCGATGCTTCGCGGTGCCGACGAATTCTCGACCTGCATAAACTCGACTGCGCGTCACGAGCAGCCGCTGATAGGTTTCGAGGTCGCCAAGGGTGACCGTAGGACTTACTGTCGTGCGATGTTAAACTTGCTCCGCTATCACAGACGTTGCATCGCCGAGGGCATGGAATTCATCGAACAGAGCGGGCTAGAGCGGGGGCGCCGAGGATACTTGCAATATTTTGACGCAACGGGGAAAATAAAGGAAACCTTCATTGGAACGATAGCCAGCCTCACACTTGGGCACCCGGCCTGTGACCCCTACAAGCCCATGATGGGAATAATCAGGAAAGACGGCGTCGCCAAAATTTCCGCACGATGCTCGAAACTCCTCTTCTTGAAAGGTTTGGACATGGCCCGGGCGATACGCGACGCTGCACGGTTGGTTGGGGGGGAGGGTGGTGGACATGCGGTCGCCTGTGGCGCCCAAGTAGAGGAAAATCGAATTCCGGAATTTTTAGAGCGGTTCGAGAATCTGATAATCGAACAACTCGGTTGACCCCATTCAAACTTTCGCGGTTTTTCTTTTCTCCTGCTTTTTGAATAACTCTGCAATTTCTTGGGTCGTGTTTATCTCACTCGGTCTTCTATCCTCCCTTATCCGAATGTAGCGCGGAAATCTCATTCCAAAACCAGAAGTATGCTTTTCAGCAGGACTCACTTGGAGTTCCTCATAAACCACTTCAAACACGATTTTTGGTTCAAACCGCGCGTCACAATCGATTTCGATGTCAATATCGGGATGAGGTTTTTTTAGCTGGATTTTCTTAAACAACTTTGTTAGTTCTTTTAGATCTTCGTCCGTATAACCTGAGCCGCACTTAGTAACAGTCTTAAATCTTCCCGTTTTCCCATCGCGTGCCGCTAAGATGTAGCTGCCGAAGAAACCCGCACGCTTGCCCTTGCCGTAGAGCCCACCGACCACGACGAGATCCAAAGTTTCGAGCACCGGCTTGAGCTTGAGCCAAACGAACTCCCGCCGTCCAGCGCGGTAGCTCGCCTCGAGGTCCTTCGCCAGCAACCCCTCGTGGCCTATCTTAATCGACCAGTCCATGAACTCCTTTATTTCATCAGGCTTGTCGAGGACTCGTTGTTCAACCATCACCACCTTGCCCTTTACCTCCTTGACGATCCGCTCAAGCACCTTCCTCCGCTCAATGTAAGGTTCATCGAGCATCACGTTACCATCCGACATCAGCAAATCAAATACGTAAATTTCAACCGGAATTTGTTCGATCGCCTGCTTGATCTCGTACTTGCGACGCCGCTTGAGCACCTCCTGGAACGGCATGGGTTTCCCCGTGCGTTTATCGATCGCCACCAACTCCCCATCGACTATCGCCCGCTTCGGCTTCAGCGCTTGGCGCAAGGGGTCGAGGATGTCGGGAAACATTTTAGTATACTCCTCCATACGTCTCGTGAAGAGCGAGACCTTATCGCCATCTTTGTGAATCTGTACTCTGATGCCATCGAGCTTTATCTCGAACGCCGCCTTTCCCTTCATCCGCTTGAGGACCTCGTCGATCGTCTCGGCTCGCTGCGCCAGCATGGGGTTTACGGGGTGTCCAACCGCGACCCCGAGCTTCTTGAGGCCTTTTTCCCCACCCGTGGCGACCGTCTTCGCGACGATCGAGTAGTCCGTTGTGAGCATGTACGCATGCTCTACCACTCCCGGCCTCACATCGAATGCGCTCGCTATCGCATCCCTAAGCCTCCCCTCAGCCACACCTATTCTGAGATCGCCAATCACGGTGCGGACGATGAACTTGGCCTCGAGCGGGGTGGAGCTTGTTAAGAGTTCAGCGATTGAGGCTATCCTTCGATCCACCGAGCCCTCGCCAGTGATCTCAGGCAGTTGTTTAACATTCTCGAAGACCTTTTTCACCGTCAGCTGTTCGGCGAATAGGGTCACCTGCCTTTTCTTCCCCAGAAGTTGCTTAGCGACTTCGCCGAGATCACCGACCTGCCTCATGAGCTTATCCACCTCAGCGGGCGAATAACCTGCCGCCCTCGCGACCGCCTTCTTGAGCTGCTGTAGTCCAACGCCAGTCTCCTTAGAAACATAGGCAGGCCAAGGTTTGCCGAGCAGAAGCAGGACGACTCGCTCCATTTCCTCAGCCGTTGTGCGCTTCAACAACTCGACAATAACTGAATTTTTTTCCAGGTAAGATGGGGTGTGCTCCAATTTTTCAAATGCCTCTGCTAAAGCCGCATAACGCATTTAAACCCTAACACCACTTCAGCCCTTTTACCTAAAACTTTTAACATCCAGCTGGCCCTAGACCTCGCGCAAGGACTCGAGGATGCCGCTGTGGGGGTCTACTTTCGCCACGAGCTTGCCGCTTCTAAAAATTCTTACCATACCATCTTCCCCGGAGACCGTCACTCCCCTAGATTTAGTCGCTGCGGTCATGGCTGCGACCGCCAGGTGTCGCGTGCCCAGACCGTGGGGGATTTCAACCTTAATGCTCGCGTTGAGATAGCGCTCCGCAGTGATGACGCGCCCATCGTTCCCCACGACGAAGGCTCCATCAAAAGTGGCGTACTTCTTGATTAGCTCCCATTGTTTTCTATCGGTGATGTTCACCAAGTAACTCTTGAATGGGTTGATCATCAGTTGGTGCGATATCCTCAGAACCGCTTTGCTGTCCCCGATCACGAACGCCGTACCCACAGGCTTGCCACCCGAAGCCCCTTTCCCGAGCTCGAGCGATATCTCAGTTGCGGCTGCAAGAACCGGGTCAGATTCCACAGTCTCCATTATCGGCTCATTTTCGGAGACCTGCATGACCAAGAGGGCATCGGTGCTATCAGCGAAACCATTCCCCGCTAAACAGACCAAACGCTCCCCTGGAAGAAATATCTTTTCCCGTAACCCGCACGCCATTGCATGATGGGCTTGGCCAGATCTCCCTTGAGCCCGCGCAGTGAGCTTGATCAGTTTTATGTGGGGGTTCCCGCTGAATCTCTTGTAAGTTTCATGGCTGGGGGTGGCGAGTACTACCTTCACCTCCCTCCCGCGTGTGCCAGACAAATTCTTCTTGAAAAGAGGACTACAATTTTTACCAGTCTCGGTCAAAGCGAGAATGGCGTCGGCATTTATTTCTAAAGCAAGACGTGCAGCCGCTTCGGCCAGTGCTTTGGGGACATCCACCTGCTCAACACTCCGCCCCCCACCGCTTCGGCCAGCAAATTTAGTTTATTTTCATCTGTTTTATCTTTTTCCCTCGAGTGAAATTTCGTGCCCGACCTCCACGCGCACACGAGAAATCGTCCCCGCTGGAAGTTCGATGAGGTAACTGACGGTCGCTCTCGGTCTGTAAAACCGCCAGGGTTTGAGCTGCGCGCGAAGCTCGACGACCCTGAAGCTCGAATCCAAATAGACCAAATCAATGGAAAATCGCACGAACCACATGTGCACGCTGCGGCGCCCCGGCTTGGGAAACTTGAACAACATGGCCTTGCCCGGTGAAAACTTGCCTCTGAGCATCAGCCCCCTGAAGCGCCGCCAGAAGGTGTCCGCCAGCTCGACCTCGCTCGCCAAGAGTTCTCCGGTGGTTCGATCGATCAAGCGCATGAGATAACACTTAACCTCTCTACGAAGGAGTTTTAACGTTGCCGACCTTATCAAAACTCGATCCCATGCTTACCGAGGCTAAATTTCGTGCCACCATCGTTGAAATGCTTTGCCGCGCCGAAACCAAACTGCCAAAGGACGTTGTAAGGGCGCTTAAACAAAGCAAGATACGCGAAAAAAATCCCATAACAAAACTGCAGTTCGATTGCATGTTAAAAAATCTCGAACTGGCGCGAAAACTCGGTGCGCCAATATGCCAAGACACCGGCACCTTCACCTTTTTCATCCGACTCGGCTCCAAGCTAAAGCTCAACTTCGATCTGAAAAAATCGATCAATAAAGCTGTAGCTCAAGCCACGCGAGAGGTGCCGCTGCGCGCAAACATCGCCGATCCGTTCACCCGCAAGAACACCGGCACCAACGTCGGCATCGGGCAGCCGTTAGTCCACCTCGAACTCGTCCCGGGAAAAAAGCTCTCGGTCGACCTACTAGTGAAGGGTGCGGGTGCGGAGAATTGGAGCAGATTTTTTATGCTCAGGCCAGCCGACGGAGAAAAAGCCATCGAGCGAGCGGTGCTGTTGACACTCGTGGAGGCTGGGGGACAGCCCTGCCCGCCGACCATCGTGGGCGTGGGGGTCGGGGGTTCGGCTGAAATTACTCCAATGCTGGCGAAGCGTGCACTTCTGCGTCCCCTTACCAGTCCCAACCCGGACCGAAGGCTTGCTAAACTAGAGCGTAGAATCATGCAAGCCGCGAATGGACTCGATATCGGACCCATGGGATTGGGCGGCCGGACGACAGTGTTGGGCGTGCACGTGGAGAAAGCCGCCTGCCACATCGCGAGCCTTCCCGTCGCTATTGCGCTCCAGTGTTGGGCTGCCAGACGAGGTCGTGCCAGGCTGATCAACGGTCGCCTGCAGGTGGAGGTGCCCCGATGACCAATTCCCCTGTGACTAACCTAAGCCTACCACTCAGCGAGCTGGATGTCAAAAAACTGCGCGTCGGTGAACTCGTGAAAATAAACGGGCAAATCGTGACCGCGCGCGATAGGGCTTACGTCAGAGTGCTCGAACTCCTCCGTGCTGGTAAGCGTCTGCCCCTCGACCTTCATGGTGCCGTTATCTATCACTGCGGCCCTATCGCCAGAAAGACCCCTTCCAGCTGGAAGGGGTCTTTCTGGCGATAGGGCCGCAGTGATAGATAACGGCACCATGAAGGTCGAGGGGCAGACGCTTACCAGCACGGAGGAGTTCGAGCACTCTGACGTAAGCCCTATCGCGCGCGGTCACGATTTGCCCGTTTATTTTCACGAGTTCACCGACGCGCAGTTTTTTGACATCCAGCTCGCTGAGTGGTAGGCTTAGGTTAGTCACAGGGGAATTGGTCATCGGGGCACCTCCACCTGCAGGCGACCGTTGATCAGCCTGGCACGACCTCGTCTGGCAGCCCAACACTGGAGCGCAATAGCGACGGGAAGGCTCGCGATGTGGCAGGCGGCTTTCTCCACGTGCACGCCCAACACTGTCGTCCGGCCGCCCAATCCCATGGGTCCGATATCGAGTCCATTCGCGGCTTGCATGATTCTACGCTCTAGTTTAGCAAGCCTTCGGTCCGGGTTGGGACTGGTAAGGGGACGCAGAAGTGCACGCTTCGCCAGCATTGGAGTAATTTCAGCCGAACCCCCGACCCCCACGCCCACGATGGTCGGCGGGCAGGGCTGTCCCCCAGCCTCCACGAGTGTCAACAGCACCGCTCGCTCGATGGCTTTTTCTCCGTCGGCTGGCCTGAGCATAAAAAATCTGCTCCAATTCTCCGCACCCGCACCCTTCACTAGTAGGTCGACCGAGAGCTTTTTTCCCGGGACGAGTTCGAGGTGGACTAACGGCTGCCCGATGCCGACGTTGGTGCCGGTGTTCTTGCGGGTGAACGGATCGGCGATGTTTGCGCGCAGCGGCACCTCTCGCGTGGCTTGAGCTACAGCTTTATTGATCGATTTTTTCAGATCGAAGTTGAGCTTTAGCTTGGAGCCGAGTCGGATGAAAAAGGTGAAGGTGCCGGTGTCTTGGCATATTGGCGCACCGAGTTTTCGCGCCAGTTCGAGATTTTTTAACATGCAATCGAACTGCAGTTTTGTTATGGGATTTTTTTCGCGTATCTTGCTTTGTTTAAGCGCCCTTACAACGTCCTTTGGCAGTTTGGTTTCGGCGCGGCAAAGCATTTCAACGATGGTGGCACGAAATTTAGCCTCGGTAAGCATGGGATCGAGTTTTGATAAGGTCGGCAACGTTAAAACTCCTTCGTAGAGAGGTTAAGTGTTATCTCATGCGCTTGATCGATCGAACCACCGGAGAACTCTTGGCGAGCGAGGTCGAGCTGGCGGACACCTTCTGGCGGCGCTTCAGGGGGCTGATGCTCAGAGGCAAGTTTTCACCGGGCAAGGCCATGTTGTTCAAGTTTCCCAAGCCGGGGCGCCGCAGCGTGCACATGTGGTTCGTGCGATTTTCCATTGATTTGGTCTATTTGGATTCGAGCTTCAGGGTCGTCGAGCTTCGCGCGCAGCTCAAACCCTGGCGGTTTTACAGACCGAGAGCGACCGTCAGTTACCTCATCGAACTTCCAGCGGGGACGATTTCTCGTGTGCGCGTGGAGGTCGGGCACGAAATTTCACTCGAGGGAAAAAGATAAAACAGATGAAAATAAACTAAATTTGCTGGCCGAAGCGGTGGGGGGCGGAGTGTTGAGCAGGTGGATGTCCCCAAAGCACTGGCCGAAGCGGCTGCACGTCTTGCTTTAGAAATAAATGCCGACGCCATTCTCGCTTTGACCGAGACTGGTAAAAATTGTAGTCCTCTTTTCAAGAAGAATTTGTCTGGCACACGCGGGAGGGAGGTGAAGGTAGTACTCGCCACCCCCAGCCATGAAACTTACAAGAGATTCAGCGGGAACCCCCACATAAAACTGATCAAGCTCACTGCGCGGGCTCAAGGGAGATCTGGCCAAGCCCATCATGCAATGGCGTGCGGGTTACGGGAAAAGATATTTCTTCCAGGGGAGCGTTTGGTCTGTTTAGCGGGGAATGGTTTCGCTGATAGCACCGATGCCCTCTTGGTCATGCAGGTCTCCGAAAATGAGCCGATAATGGAGACTGTGGAATCTGACCCGGTTCTTGCAGCCGCAACTGAGATATCGCTCGAGCTCGGGAAAGGGGCTTCGGGTGGCAAGCCTGTGGGTACGGCGTTCGTGATCGGGGACAGCAAAGCGGTTCTGAGGATATCGCACCAACTGATGATCAACCCATTCAAGAGTTACTTGGTGAACATCACCGATAGAAAACAATGGGAGCTAATCAAGAAGTACGCCACTTTTGATGGAGCCTTCGTCGTGGGGAACGATGGGCGCGTCATCACTGCGGAGCGCTATCTCAACGCGAGCATTAAGGTTGAAATCCCCCACGGTCTGGGCACGCGACACCTGGCGGTCGCAGCCATGACCGCAGCGACTAAATCTAGGGGAGTGACGGTCTCCGGGGAAGATGGTATGGTAAGAATTTTTAGAAGCGGCAAGCTCGTGGCGAAAGTAGACCCCCACAGCGGCATCCTCGAGTCCTTGCGCGAGGTCTAGGGCCAGCTGGATGTTAAAAGTTTTAGGTAAAAGGGCTGAAGTGGTGTTAGGGTTTAAATGCGTTATGCGGCTTTAGCAGAGGCATTTGAAAAATTGGAGCACACCCCATCTTACCTGGAAAAAAATTCAGTTATTGTCGAGTTGTTGAAGCGCACAACGGCTGAGGAAATGGAGCGAGTCGTCCTGCTTCTGCTCGGCAAACCTTGGCCTGCCTATGTTTCTAAGGAGACTGGCGTTGGACTACAGCAGCTCAAGAAGGCGGTCGCGAGGGCGGCAGGTTATTCGCCCGCTGAGGTGGATAAGCTCATGAGGCAGGTCGGTGATCTCGGCGAAGTCGCTAAGCAACTTCTGGGGAAGAAAAGGCAGGTGACCCTATTCGCCGAACAGCTGACGGTGAAAAAGGTCTTCGAGAATGTTAAACAACTGCCTGAGATCACTGGCGAGGGCTCGGTGGATCGAAGGATAGCCTCAATCGCTGAACTCTTAACAAGCTCCACCCCGCTCGAGGCCAAGTTCATCGTCCGCACCGTGATTGGCGATCTCAGAATAGGTGTGGCTGAGGGGAGGCTTAGGGATGCGATAGCGAGCGCATTCGATGTGAGGCCGGGAGTGGTAGAGCATGCGTACATGCTCACAACGGACTACTCGATCGTCGCGAAGACGGTCGCCACGGGTGGGGAAAAAGGCCTCAAGAAGCTCGGGGTCGCGGTTGGACACCCCGTAAACCCCATGCTGGCGCAGCGAGCCGAGACGATCGACGAGGTCCTCAAGCGGATGAAGGGAAAGGCGGCGTTCGAGATAAAGCTCGATGGCATCAGAGTACAGATTCACAAAGATGGCGATAAGGTCTCGCTCTTCACGAGACGTATGGAGGAGTATACTAAAATGTTTCCCGACATCCTCGACCCCTTGCGCCAAGCGCTGAAGCCGAAGCGGGCGATAGTCGATGGGGAGTTGGTGGCGATCGATAAACGCACGGGGAAACCCATGCCGTTCCAGGAGGTGCTCAAGCGGCGTCGCAAGTACGAGATCAAGCAGGCGATCGAACAAATTCCGGTTGAAATTTACGTATTTGATTTGCTGATGTCGGATGGTAACGTGATGCTCGATGAACCTTACATTGAGCGGAGGAAGGTGCTTGAGCGGATCGTCAAGGAGGTAAAGGGCAAGGTGGTGATGGTTGAACAACGAGTCCTCGACAAGCCTGATGAAATAAAGGAGTTCATGGACTGGTCGATTAAGATAGGCCACGAGGGGTTGCTGGCGAAGGACCTCGAGGCGAGCTACCGCGCTGGACGGCGGGAGTTCGTTTGGCTCAAGCTCAAGCCGGTGCTCGAAACTTTGGATCTCGTCGTGGTCGGTGGGCTCTACGGCAAGGGCAAGCGTGCGGGTTTCTTCGGCAGCTACATCTTAGCGGCACGCGATGGGAAAACGGGAAGATTTAAGACTGTTACTAAGTGCGGCTCAGGTTATACGGACGAAGATCTAAAAGAACTAACAAAGTTGTTTAAGAAAATCCAGCTAAAAAAACCTCATCCCGATATTGACATCGAAATCGATTGTGACGCGCGGTTTGAACCAAAAATCGTGTTTGAAGTGGTTTATGAGGAACTCCAAGTGAGTCCTGCTGAAAAGCATACTTCTGGTTTTGGAATGAGATTTCCGCGCTACATTCGGATAAGGGAGGATAGAAGACCGAGTGAGATAAACACGACCCAAGAAATTGCAGAGTTATTCAAAAAGCAGGAGAAAAGAAAAACCGCGAAAGTTTGAATGGGGTCAACCGAGTTGTTCGATTATCAGATTCTCGAACCGCTCTAAAAATTCCGGAATTCGATTTTCCTCTACTTGGGCGCCACAGGCGACCGCATGTCCACCACCCTCCCCCCCAACCAACCGTGCAGCGTCGCGTATCGCCCGGGCCATGTCCAAACCTTTCAAGAAGAGGAGTTTCGAGCATCGTGCGGAAATTTTGGCGACGCCGTCTTTCCTGATTATTCCCATCATGGGCTTGTAGGGGTCACAGGCCGGGTGCCCAAGTGTGAGGCTGGCTATCGTTCCAATGAAGGTTTCCTTTATTTTCCCCGTTGCGTCAAAATATTGCAAGTATCCTCGGCGCCCCCGCTCTAGCCCGCTCTGTTCGATGAATTCCATGCCCTCGGCGATGCAACGTCTGTGATAGCGGAGCAAGTTTAACATCGCACGACAGTAAGTCCTACGGTCACCCTTGGCGACCTCGAAACCTATCAGCGGCTGCTCGTGACGCGCAGTCGAGTTTATGCAGGTCGAGAATTCGTCGGCACCGCGAAGCATCGACCGTTCGTCCTCCTTCAGTAGCGTGTGAGCCTCGCCGATTATTAGTCCCGGCACATACTGCACGAGTTCCTTCGGCACCGCTGTGTAGGCTCGCGCGATCAGCTCCGTTGCCAGCCGACGTTTTTCGAGATCGGTGAGGTCGATGGGGCGACGCCATCTACCATCGCTCTTGAACGGGATGTTGAGGTCTTTGAGCAAGCTCACGCATCGAGGGGCTGAATTGCTGACGCCGGGTATCGGAGGATCGGTGAAGGTTTCGAGCGCTTTGAAGATCGGTCGAGTGTGACGCCCGTAGAACATCAGGTCAATCTTTTGTTCAAGAACCTTTGAGTCGATGCTGTCCTTGGCGATCTGCCGGTTGTATCCGAGCAACTTCCCCCAAGCGCCCTGAATGTCGCCAAGGGCACCGACGATCGCGAGCCCCGAGAGATCCCGGTTGGCTTGGTCCAACTCCCGGGCGATGATGTAAGCCATGCCAGCCCCGCTCACCTCCTGCGCGCCGTCCAAACCAAATTGATGGGCGTTGAAGTGAACGAGTTCCCGCCAGCCCTCCACCCGCTCCGGCTTGTGGTGGTCGGCGATGATGACATCATGTCTGGAAAATTTATTGTGGACATTTTGAAGTTGGGAGCTGCCGAGGTCGGTGAAAATGGTCAGGTCGGTAGGCTCGAGCTCTTCAACGACCTCTCGGTAGAGCATGCGGACGAACTTCGTGTGATGTTCAATGTTATTTCGATCGAGAGCTTTCGAGATTACCGCGGCCGCGCACACACCATCCGCGTCCATGTGTGAGATGATTTGGATGGAATCGTTTCGATGAGTTTTAATTAGCTCTGCGGCTTTGCGCGCGACGGTGAGCATGGAGTTCCCAACTAATCTGTGCACGATTTTATTTAAGTGAGCGGCTAAGAAGTCAGCGGGTGAAAAGCTGCATATTCATCATTGGTACATCAGCTTCAAATCGTTCACGATATGGGAATTCAAGCATGACAGGCGGTGAGGGCATGCGGACGATCGAGCTTCGAGGTAAAAGCGCGGTATTGATCGATCAGACGAGGTTACCGCGGGAGCTGAGGCTTGTGAAATGCAGGAGTGCTGAAGAATTGGCGAAGGCGATCGAGCGCATGCAGATAAGGGGGGCCCCAGCGCTCGCCGCGGCGGCAGCGATGGCGCTTGCGGTCACCGCGCTGCGAAGTAAGGCGAGGGGGAAGGCCCAGATGATGCGCGAGCTCGAGGCAGCTGCTGCTAGGGTGAGACGGACCCGCCCGACCGGGGTCAACTTGTTTGTCGGCCTTAAGCGCGTGCTCTCCGTAGCTCGTTCGGCAAGCGATGTGAGGGAAATCCGAGCCGCGGTCGTGCGGGAGGCGAAACGCATTGCCGACGAAGATGTCGAGGCGAACCGCCGGATGGGGAAACATGGAGCCAGATTGCTTAAGGATGGAGACATCGTGCTCACGCACTGCAACACCGGTGCGCTCGCGACCGTCGACTACGGTACTGCCCTCGGGGTGGTCCGTGCTGCGAGGCGCCAAGGAAAGCATGTCAGGGTCATCGCGACCGAGACCCGACCATTTTTACAGGGCGCGCGGCTGACGGCTTGGGAACTCAAGCGCGAGGGCATCCCTGTCACGGTGATCATCGATAATTCGGTGGGATACGTGATGGTACAGGATGAGGTGGACGTAGTGCTCGTCGGTGCGGATCGAATAGCAGCAAACGGAGATGTTGCAAACAAAATTGGAACGTATTCGATAGCAGTGCTAGCTAAGGAACATCGCGTGCCGTTCTACGTCGTTGCCCCGACCAGCACCATTGACTTGAGCGTGCGGAGCGGCAGGGAAATCCCAATCGAGCAACGCGATGCGAGCGAAGTTGAGTTTATCGGGCGGACCCGGGTGGTGCCTAAAGGGGTGAAAGTACTCAACCCCGCGTTCGACATCACGCCTGCGCGCTTGGTAAAGGCGATCGTGACCGAGCGAGGTGTGGTGAAGCCGACCGAGCTAAAGTCACTATTCGCGCGCTAGACCGCTTCTACCCGCTTGATCTCAGGTACACGTTCCTTGAGCGTGCGTTCGATGCCAAAGGCCAAGGTCATCGTCGACATTGGACACCCTGCACACGCCCCAACGAGCCTTACTCTAACTACACCTTCCTTAGTAACATCGACGAGCTCGACATCTCCGCCATCGGCTTGAAGTGCCGGGCGAATTTCGTCGAGAACTGCTTTCACTTTTTCACGCATTTTATCGTCCAAATAACTTCTATGCGCCGAACTTTTTACCCTTTCCCATCAGGTCAGCTAGGATAGGTAGCAGATCCTTGCCCCTAATTCGACTCAAGCCGCCTTGAACAGCTGCGCGCTCGCCGTAGGCACGAACGTTATCCGCTCGCACACTTGGGCCGGCGATTACTATTGGCACGGGATCACCGGTGTGTTCACGCACGGTGACGGGTGTGGTATGGTCAATTGCTAAGACAACAAAATCTGCGGCGCCTATGAGTGGCTTCAGCTCCTTATCAGTACGTTCGATGAGTTTAACCTTGGCAGCAGCATTGCCATCATGGCTTGCCTCATCAAATCCCTTCACGTGGAGCAGCACGAGCTCGTGGGTTTCTAATGCCTTTAGGGCAGCCTTCACCTTCGCGTTTAGGTCCGTGTTAACGCTGCCGGTGGCACCTGGGACATCGATCACTTTCATGCCCGCCATCCTGCAGACACCTTTCACTAGCGCAGCAGCAGCGATGCAAGCTCCTCGGATATCAAATCGCTCCTGGAGGGGTTGGAGGTGGGGGACTACCCCGCCACCGCGAAGGAGGAGGTAGTTTGCGGGGGGGAGTCCCTTTTTTGTACGTTCTATGTTAAGGTGATGATTTTTTAAAATTTCGTGAGCCCTGCGCGAGAAATCGTTGAGCAGTCGTGCGGTCTTCGTTGACCTGCGCCGCCGTCCGACAAATCTGCGGATGCCGCCCGTGAGAATGGCTCGGAGGAGCTGGGGCCGTTCGAGAGTCCGCAGAAGCGGTCTTACTTGGAGGACTTTTTTACCAATTTCCTGCGGGTCCGAGTCCGTGACTTCGTTCGATAAACCTTTTCCTTGTAGCACTAGGGCTGCTCTATGGCCAACTGTGTTTTTGAAAATGAAATCCGCCCCGCGAAGCTTGATCTGCCTTATTGCAGCTTCAAGCGGTCCTGTTTCTTGGATGCGTCCTGCCCGCCTGTCCTTGACGACGAGGGCATCATCCACGGTGGCATAGTTGGCCCTGAAGGCGACGTCCCCAGGGTGTAACTCAATACCTGCGCCGGCGGCT
>Ga0114919_10002072_pt1 | contig 16165 bp, 17 predicted proteins | sample BlataG_FD_88682 | JGI IMG/M metagenome (GOLD analysis project Ga0114919, IMG submission 88682) | Deep subsurface microbial communities from Black Sea to uncover new lineages of life (NeLLi) - Black_00105 metaG | ecosystem: Environmental > Aquatic > Marine > Oceanic > Sediment | place: Atlantic... | reverse complement strand
CGATAGCAGCATCCAGTTCCTGGTTCAGACACTAAATAAAGCTAAAGTCGGTGATAAGGAGAAGCTCAATGTCTTCAGTAGGCTCAGTGCATAGCAAGGAGATTGACCTGCAACAACAAACTGAACTAATATAGATAGTAATAAAATGAACGGTTTTGATATCGCATCTTACGTGGCGCACATTGAAGCCAATCGCTCAGTTAAAGATGCCTTGATGCAAAAACTAAAGACTCGCCGCCCTCCGTATCGTATTTCAGTAACAGATCTCATAAATATTAAGCAGGCCTACTTCCGTAGAAAACACCCCGAGATAGTTCCTTCCCTGGAGAAAAGACAGCTTATGTGGGCAGGCACCGGCTTCCACAGGCTTTTTGGCCTGGCCGTCTCCAGCGAAGAATACCTGGAGCAGTTTGTAGAAGCCGAGGGCATAGTGGGTAAAATCGATATATATGAAAATATGCCTGTGGAGATTAAAACAACATCAACCCTTGCAGGCACGGGAGACCTCCTCAAGCACAGGCCAACTTATGTGGAGCAGCTGGGCATATATTGCGCTATGGTCAATGCCAGCGAAGGAAAAATCATTATTTATCAGCGTCACGATTCCGGTGAATCACCCCTGCCCCCATTAATTGCCTACCATGTTACTTTCCCAAACCTGGAATCAATTCGGGGTGAAATGCGGCATAGACGGGACCTTTTAGTACAGGCACTTATCTCAAATGACCCTGGTAACCTGCCTGTCTGTGCCTGGTTCAACAGGGGCTGCGATTATTCAGAGGTATGTGACTGCGAAACCTCCTCAGTACCACCATCATACAGTATTGCTGATATGGCAGGACAAATCCAGGTCGACGATATTACCTGTCAGCAACTCCTTGATAAGCTTGCCAGTCCACACTCACCCCCACTATTCCGAATCAACGATACTGTCTTTCCCCGAAAAGCGTACTTTGAGCATATCGAGCCGCAGAAAGCTCCCGATAACGAAGAGGAGTTGCTACGGGAGAAAGAGGAGCACCTCCGTTCTATGGATGAACAGGGCTTTCTTAATGCCCTTCGTGATTCGCTTCGATTTGGTGCCCCGGGAGAGGTGGAGAGTGTCCCGGTTCAATATGCCTCATTGAGCGACCTGGTGGTAATTCACCGGAACCTACCTGTCACACTGCGCGAACCTAAATTTTACTCACTGGTGGAAAGGGAACGTTTGCCCTGGACATTCTCTCATTATTTCCTCCGCCTGGGATTTGATTGTGCACTAACGGGTCATTCTCAGGGCAGGCTATTGCTTTATTATTCCAGAGTTCCCAGAGAGGATGCTAAACTAATGGTTTATGATGTGACTTTCAGGAATCTGGATGCTCTGAAGGCTGAAGCATTGCACCGAGTCGAGCTTTTACAAAAAGCAACATCCCCAGTACAGCTTCCAAAATGCCCCTCCTGGCTGTGCTCTTACTGCGACCATAAGTCTGAATGTGGTGAAGCATGAACTGGCTGGACATAGTTATCCTGGCAATAACAATTATATTCGGACTGATAGGCTTGAAGCGGGGAGCTATCAAGACAGTATTCGGTATCGCCGGATTGGTTGCAGGTATAGCTCTGGCAGGTCGTTACTACCAGCCTCTGGCCGGCATACTTTCTTCCAGCGGAGCTATCTGGTCAACGATAGCCGCCTATGCCATCATCCTGGTAGCCACTCTTATTGCAGCAAGCATAATTGGCTGGTTCGTGTCCGGATTAGCTCACGTTATACTGCTCGGCTGGATAGACAGGCTCATCGGCTTCATCCTAGGAGCCGCCATCGGCAGCATGCTATGCGCCGCTTTCCTTGCCATTGTAAGCAAATATCTACCAGGCACAGTGGGAGTCATATCCAACTCTGTAATGGCAAAATTCTTGATGGAGCAATTTCCTTTATTGCTGGCGCTTCTCCCCGAGGAATTTGACTCCATTCGCGACCTCTTTTTACCACCATCTCAACCCTTCTCCTTCTGGTAAAAAAGGATTATTATGTTAGTGGAGCGCCTCTGCACACTTAGCTTTCCAAGAGGCCGTCCAGTATCTTTTTAAGCTCCTTTTTGGGTTTAAGACCAACAACCTGTTGAACAGGTTGACCATCGTTGAATATAAGCATGGTAGGGATGGCAGCAATGCCATATTTAGCTGCCAGGAAAGTATTGCCATCCACATTGACCTTGGCAAAATCTACCTTGCCATCATACTCCTTAGCCAGTTCTTCCAGTATGGGAGCAGCAGCCAGGCAGGGACCACACCAGGTAGCCCAGAAATCTACCAGCACCGGTAATTTTGACTGCAATACAGCCTTTTGGAAGTTATCCTCGCCTTCTATCTTTTGTATCACGGACATGCACCTCCTGAAATTTAGATTATTATATTTAAAGAGAAGAAAGTAATAGCGCTTTTCGTTGTCTGCTCGGCAACTGCGGCTTCGTCCACCCCCTTAAGCTGAGCTGCGGCTTTCAGACTCCTCAACACATCAGCAGGTCTGGACTGGTATCTTACCTCCCTGCCGTAAGTAACAGGGCAGTCCGTTTCTAAAAACAGCCTGCCTGATGGCGTCTCCCTGATAGCCCTTCTATGTTCCTCATGATACTCGGCAGCCGGTGTAGCAGAAATAAAATAATCAGCACCGATTATATCCCTGAGAACGCTGGAAAAACCAGTAAACCAGTGAAAAACAGCTTTAGCTATGCCTGCATCTCTAACCAGCTGGAATGCATCTTTCCAGGCATATCTGCTGTGGATTATGGCCGGCTTCTGATACTCACTGGCCAGGTTCAGAAGGCGCATCAGTACATCTTTCTGTAAGTCCTTCGAAACAGCTTTCAGCACCCTCTTGTTATAGTCCAGCCCTATCTCACCGACAGCAACCGCCGTGGCAATATTGTGCTCGATGAATTGCAAATTAGCATCTATTTGGGATAGTTCCAGATTGGCTAGATGCCAGGGATGCAGACCCAGGGCAGGATAGACAAAGGAGCAGTATCTTTGTGAAATTTCCAGTATTTTCACATTTGATTGATAGTCCGAGCCAACAGCCACTATGGCGATAACCCCACCCTGTTTAGCTTCTTCGAGTACTACATCGAGGTTCTCCAGCTCATCCAGATGAGCGTGTGTATCAATAAGCCTGTACACTAAATTCTCTTTTCATCAACCATGCCTTTATAGTACTCAAGCCCTATTTCCGTAGGCTTATAGCCATAAAGGGAAAACCTTTCTGCTTCTCTGGTAACCAGGTTTGCAGATAACAGAGTCCTCAGTATGGCCTCGCTAAAATATCCTGTCAGGTGAAGATGATGGTCAGGAACCGCTTTACTGGTCGCTTCATATTCCCGGCAAATAGAGCCAAGTAGCTTTGCTGGTTCCCCCTCCAGGCTTTCAAGGAGAGCCTGCATGGTCTCTGTTTTCTTAATTACAGCAGCGAAATCTTCAAAAGTACCCATATTTACTAGCTCCTGATTCTGATATTAACATATAAGTCGCCCGGAGTTATTCCGTTCAATCCCATCCCTTTTAACCTTAGCCTGGTACTATCCGTAATTCCTGCAGGCACCTTGACCAAGAGTTCCTTCTTTTCCCTGCCCCTTTGATATTTAATCGCCTTCTCAGTGCCAGCGGCAGCCTCTCTCTGCGAAAGAATTACTTCGCGATATAAATCAGCTCCCCTGCGGGGAATACTCTCCACGCTCAGCATCTTCTTTAGAGTGAATTTCATTGCCTTGCCAATAAGCCGCAAAAAGAGTGGCGGTTTATATTCCGCAGCAGGCTGCTGCCCCACTCCCCAAGCTGGCTGGCCAGAAAAGGCGAAACCAGATCCCCTACCTCCAAAGAACATATTGTCCACAAATTTTTCGTCAAACCTCAATCCTGCTCCCTGAAACATTCTCATTAACTCCTGAACCAAATAGGGATTGGCAAATGCATTCTGGAACACCTGCTCCTGGCTATAATATCGTCCACCGGCATATGGAGTACCAGTTCCAGCAAAGCCTGCCTGCTTCATTCTATCATACTCCCGCCTTCCCCCTTCATCGCTCAGTACAGCGTAGGCTTCATTGACCTGTTTAAATTTTCCTTCAGCCCACTTTTCATTCCCCGGATTTCTATCGGGGTGATATTTCATAGCAAGCTTCCTGAAAGCATGCTTTATATCGGCCTGACTGACACCTTCAGATAAACCCAGAATAGAGTAATAATCCCTCATGGCATGATATTCTCGCTTTAAATGTGCAAGATATTTTAACGGTTAGCCAGCACTGTAGCAAACAGCTCGACCCAATCACGGGTATCTCCAACCACCGTCACCAGGCACACAGCTAACCTTTGCGTTTATAGTGAATTACAGGAACTGCCCAGGCGACGCTACCGAAAATTAAAGCCACCACAGCTATAGCTCCGGCTCCCAGGAAAGCAGTATCCTGCCAGAAGCATTCAGGAAATAGCCTGGGAAGATAGCCTGTACTCATCCACCACGGATTATCAAAGGCGAGATAGTGAAATCGTATGAATAGCTGTTCAAAGTCAATTAGAAATGAGCCTATGCCCAGCACAGCTATAATAGCAAGAGTAACAGCGCTTCCTCTCCATACCCCTCCAGCCAAATCCTGCCATCGGCCTTTCCTCCACAACAGAAATAACAGGACATAGATAATGATGTAGGCGAGGCTGCCTAACTGAACCCGATAATTAAATTGGAACAGCCGCCTGACATCCTCCAGGTGCGTAAGCTCTCGATTCTGCTCATTCTCCTGGAACAGCTCAAACTCCTGTCCATGTTCATCTACCACCGTGATTTGAGGTGTCTCCAGTTTAAAATTGAAGTAGTCCACAAGCCTTCTTGCCACTTCGCTTAACTGTTCCCTGCCTATACCTGTAGCCTCGCTTATATGATATTTATCAAAACCATGCTCATAGAGGTGTACGCTATTCGCCCCCAGGCGGACAGTGGTGGTAACAAGCAGAAGAGAGAAACAAATAATAAATACCCAGCGAGCAATAATCTCAGCAATTTTCATGTTTCACCCCTTAGGCTTTCAGGGTACCTGAAAGCACAGTGGCAAAATGCCATGCTATAATTTGAATAATGCCACAGAAGTTCACCCACCTCCATGTCCATACCGAGTATAGCTTGCTTGATGGCATGTGCCATATTCCTCTGCTTGTTGCCAGAACCAAAGAACTGGGCATGGACAGCCTTGCCATTACCGATCACGGCGCAATGTACGGCGTCATCGACTTCTATATGGCAGCCAAAGAAGCAGGCATAAAGCCAATCATTGGCTGTGAAGTATATGTAGCTCAAACTGATTGTCATAGCCGTGACCCTAAATATAAGAGCCCCTATCACCTGACCCTACTGGTTAAGAATGACAAAGGATACCATAATTTAATTCAATTAGTTACTAAAAGTCACCTTGAGGGATTTTACTATAAGCCCAGAATAGACAAGGAGCTGTTAAAGCTTCATTGTGACGGGCTCATTGCCCTTTCTGGCTGTGCTCATGGAGAATTGGCGCGACTTATTCTCGCAGGACAAATCGATGAGGCTGCCAGAGTAGCTTCATGGTATAAGGAAACCTTCGATGATTACTATATAGAAATTCAAAGATACCCCGTGCCTGAGTTCGAGCACATTAGTCGAGAACTGGTTTCCCTATCCGGTAAACTTGGTATACCACCAGTAGCCACGGGTGATACCCATTACATTAATAAAAAAGACGCCCCCGCCCATGAAATCCTGCTATGTATTCAGACCAATACCTCCATACATGACGAAAAGAGATTAAAGATGATAGGTGATTTCTTCTACCTGAAAAGCCCTGAAGAAATGGAGCAGCTCTTCAGTGACCTGCCCCAGGCACTGGAAAATACCCGGCGCATCACCGATATGTGCCAACTAGAGCTGGATTTTAACAGGCTTCACTTACCACGGATGACAACTCCTGAAGGGAAGACAGCCGATGATTTCCTGGCTGAATTATGCTGGCAAGGGCTGGAAAAACGCTACCCGGAGCCAGTTCCTGATATCAGGGAGCGCCTTAGTTATGAGCTGGATGTCATTCAAAAAACAAGTTTTGCTGACTACTTCCTCGTCGTCTGGGATATTACCTCCTTTGCTCGAAGCAGCGACATCAGCTTCGGTGTCAGAGGGAGCGCTGCTGCCAGCCTGGCTCTTTACTGCCTGGGCATCACCGATATCGACCCCCTGACATATAAGCTCGTTTTTGAGCGATTTCTCAATGTTGAACGTCGTGAGATGCCAGACATCGACCTTGATTTTCAGGACGACCGTCGTGATGAGGTGCTGGCTTATGTCAACCAGAAATATGGCGCTGCCCACGTAGCACAAATTGTCACCTTCGGCACACTGGGAGCCAGGGCAGCGTTAAGAGACACCGGACGAGCTTTAGGTATGCCCTATGCCCAGGTTGACCAGGTAGCCAGACTCATTCCCCCGGAGCTAACCATGACTTTGACTAGAGCGCTGGAAGAGAGCCGGGAGCTTAATGATACCTACTGCCAGGATGAGGCAGTGCGCAACCTGGTTGATTCAGCCAGGAAATTGGAAGGCCTTGTCAGACACTCCAGCACTCACGCCGCCGGTGTCGTTATATCGCATGACCCCTTAACCGAATATGTACCTCTTCAGTCGGCAACCAGGGGAAATCAGCATGCCGTTATGACTGAACATGCACCTCTCCAGCCAGCAAGTAAGGAGAACCAGCATGCTGTTATGACTCAGTACCACATGGAAAATATCGCCCGCCTCGGACTGCTAAAAATGGACCTCCTGGGACTGTCTAACTTAACAATTCTGGCTAAAGCTACAGAAATTATCAAACAAAATTGCGGGGCCTCTGTAGATTTACAAAATATCCCACTCGACGACAGCAAGACCTTCAAGCTGCTTGCTTCAGGGGAGACCAAAGGTATCTTCCAACTGGAGAGCAGTGGCATGCGCCGATACATAGAAGAACTTAAACCCACCAATTTCAGCGATATTTCAGCCATGGTAGCGCTTTACCGTCCTGGACCGATGGAACAAATACCTACCTTCATAAAAGCCAAGCAGGGTCTTATCCCCATCCGTTACCCTCACCCCGCCTTAAAGGATATACTGGAAGAGACTTATGGAGTCATCGTCTATCAAGAACAGGTATTATTTATTGCCCAGGCCCTGTCCAGTTACAGCCTGGGACAGGCTGACATTCTTCGTAAAGCCATGGGCAAGAAAATACCAAAGGTGATGAAGAAGGAACGGAAAAACTTCATCGACGGAGCTAACAAGAAGGGTATATCAACAGAAGTGGCTGAGGAGGTTTTTTCTTTAATCGAGCCCTTTGCAGGCTATGCCTTTAATAAAGCTCACAGCGTGAGCTATGCACTTATTGCCTATCACGGCGCTTATCTTAAGGCCAACTACCCAGCCGAATACATGACCGCCTTCCTCAATACTTATTGGGATAATATGGAGAAGGTTCGCTCGGCAGTGGCCGAATGCCGGCGTCTGGGCATTCAGGTACTCCCACCAGACATCAATAGCAGCCAGGCTGACTTCGCTATTGAAAAGGGGACTGGAAATGGTACAGCAATACGCTTCGGGCTGGCTGCTATTAAAAATGTGGGTACCTCACCCATCAAGTGTATCACGTCCGCCCGCAGTCAAGAAGGTGTATTCACTTCCATAGAGAACTTCTGTCATCGAGTAGATTTACGCGGAATTAATAAAAAGGTGCTGGAAAGTTTGATTAAGACCGGTACCTTTGATTCCCTGGGCAATCGGGAGGCACTTCTCAAATCCATTGCCAACATCATCTCCCTGTCTCAAATGGAGCAACGAATGAAAGAATCTGGGCAGGCTGGCATGTTTGATAACTGGGCTCAAACTTCTCCTGCTTATGCTCTCGATAAAAGCGAAGAGGTATCTACCAAGCAGAAGCTGGACTGGGAACGAGAATTATTGGGCGTATATTTCTCCTCATCTCTTCTTAATTCACTGGCTTCTGCGCTGCCCACCCACTACATATCCGAAGGGCTCGTTTCCTGTAGTGAAATCAGCACCGATATGGCTGGCGATACTGCAGCAACCGCAGGGATGATAGCCTCAATACGTCAGGCTTACACTCGAGACAGGCACCCTTTCATTATTGCAACCATCGAAGACCTGAACGGTAGCGTAGAGGTTATCGCATGGCCGAGGCTTTATGAAAACACCAAGGAGCTCTGGGAAGAAGGCAATATACTCATGGTCAAAGGGCAGGTGAAAATAAGAGATGGTGGAGTACAGTTATATTGCCAGCAGGCACAGCGCTACCAACATACCAGGCAAGAAAGCAAGGAGCCAACCGAACAGAAACAACGCCACCTTATGATAAGCCTCAATCAGACAGATGACGCTGAAAGGGATGTTGAATGTCTGCGCAAAGTTGTTGGCATCCTGCAGGACTATCCTGGACAGGATAGCGTCTCTCTTATCATCAGGGTCGGGGATGAACCGACCAACTTAGAAATGCCCCGGTTAAATGTAAACTATTGCTCTGAACTGGTACAGGAACTAAGCAGTATACTGGGCGAAGGCAATTTGAAGGTTGTGCAACGACTTATATAGCTTTAGACTCGATGCTTAGCAGGCGCCGTTTCCATGACTTGCCATCACTAAATCCACCAGTACTGCCATCGCTGCGGATTACTCGATGACAGGGGATTATTATAGGCAGGCGGTTTCTAGACAGAGCTTGTCCCACCGCTCTTGCCGCTCCAGGCATACCCATCTCGCCAGCAACCCAGATATAACTCCTTGTCTCACCATAAGGAATGGATTGAGTTGTCTCCCACACACCTCTCTGGAAGGAAGTGGCCCAGGATAAATCTAACCTGTCAGGGAAAGTAAGCGGCTCGCCGCTCAGGTAACGCCTTAATCTCTCAGCCAGAGCTTTAAGATAACTGGTTCCAGCCTCGCACAGTATCCCGGTATTATAGCCCGAGTCAGATTCCCCAAGGATATGCTGTACCTGTTCTGATGATGGCTGTGGCAAGACAAGCCTTCTCAGCCCATCCAGTGAACCCATCAGCCCCATCCACCCCAGTGAAGTGTTAAAGATTAAATAGCTAAGTCCCATTGTTCTATTCTTATTCCCAGCCACTTCAACATCCAGGGTAACCCTCCTCACAAATCACTATTAAACTCAGTTTGCCCTCCCCATCCCCGTAAACTCAAGCACTGGTACCGATTCCCATTGACGAAGTGGTACGGCGACTCCTGCCCCACAGGTAATACGCCGCCGCGGATGCGAACGACAGAAAGGCGATTGTCCCCCAGATGGGTCGGGCATCTGTGGGGAAGGCATCGAGTAAAATCCCGCCTACCAATGGCCCGCCTGAAATGCCCAGCATCTCACTCAACCCAAAGAACCCCATATACCGACCTCGCCGGTCCCGTGGAGAAAGCTCACCCACCACTGAAAGTGCTGTGGGAGAGAAGATAATCTCACCAACCGTGGTGATCGCTATCGCCACAAGAGCCCAGGTGAAGCTTTCAATCCACCCCAGTGCCAGGTATCCAAACCCATAGATGATACTTCCCAGGATGAGTGCCGTGGGTTTCGCTAACCGGGTGATGCCACGAGCCATCTGGTACTGGAACAGTACCACGATAATACCATTGGTGGTGAGTAGCAGACCATACTGCGCTGTCGTAAATCCAATACGGTCTACGGTGAAAACCGAGAGAGTGCTCATTAGCTGAAACGCTCCCAGGAAGAGTAACAGGCTTATGGCAGTGAATATCATAAATGTACGATCGGTAGCAACAGAGAACATGCTACGCAAGTTTACCTGCTCATTGGCACCATGGAAAGACTCTCTAAGAAAGAACAGGATAAGACAGAAGGTAAGTATGCTCACCAGTGCTGCTACACCGAAAAGCCAGGCATAGGGAAGGAAAGTAGCCAGATATCCTCCCAATGCCGGGCCGATGGCGAAGCCCACGTTGCCACCTACCCGCAGGAGACCATAGGTCTCCGTTAGACGCTCCTTCGGGGAAAGATCAACTACCATTGCAGAGGTGATTGGACGCACCGCCGCCCCCGCCGCTCGCCCGGCAATATAGACCACTATGATAGCCCATATCGGAGCCGATACCCCAATCAACACCGTTAGGCCGGAGAAAAACAGTATCCTTATTCCAACAGACACAACTAAAACTGGTCGGCGACCGAGCTTATCTGAAAGCCATCCACCCACCATCTGGCTAGCAGCACCACAGAGCCCCGCAACCAGCATGACTATACCAACCTGGGTCATGGAGAGACCCCGGCTCTGATACAGGTACAGTGCCAGGAAAGGAATGCAAATGGCGAATGAGATAGAATTGAGTAGATGAACCCCGGTGAGGACCCATATGCCAGTCTCAAAGCGACCAAAAAAACCCTGGCGCAAACTCTGTTTTGTTTTTGAAATTAATTGCAAATATACATCTCTTTCTTCGCCCTTGTTACATCTTCATGTCAGGCATGAGGCATAAAGCACAAACACCACTATTTTATAGAGGTCGTTCGGGCGAGGGTAATATCACAAGATGGTAAATTCTATCACAGGCAGGTTAAAACAGGACTACCTGTATTTCAGCGTCCTGCTACCCCACCTCTGGCTCAATTACGCCATGATTGCCGTCTTTGCGGCGATATAACAGATTGAGCTTGCCATTCTCAGCGCTGATAAAAAGAAAAAAGTCATGTCCCAGGAGTTCCATCTGATTTATAGCCTCATCCTGTAGCATGGGTTTAACCAGAAAATGCTTGCTCTTTACTATCCATTCAGGGGCTTCAAGCTCCTCTGCTTCTCCTGTTGCTTCCTGGTAGGGCAATGGAATACCTCTCCTGTTGTCATATAGCTTACCTTTGTACTGTTCAATTCGATTGGTCAGCGCATCCACAACCTTATCCAGAGCTGTGCGAATATTCTCCGCCTTCTCCTGAGCCCTTATCAAGGTACCCTTGCTATCAAGGGTTACCTGAACGGTATATCTCTGCTCGGGTTGCTTTGCCTTTACCCTGGATATCTCGACCTTGCCTTCACCAATAGTTGATAAGTAATGGCTCAGTTTGCCAATCTTCTTCCTGACCTGCCCTTGCATTGCTTCAGAGGCTTCCACATTTTTAGTAACGATTTGCAGATTCATGATTTCCCCCTTCATTTATGTATTTCCCTGGCCAGGGTCAATCCCCATACCGAAGTAACACCCTCGCTTTTCAAAGCTGAAGCACAGGACTCCAGTGTGGCTCCACTGGTACATACATCGTCAATAAGAATAATCTGTTTACCTCTCACCTTCCCATTCTGGCATTTAAAAGCATCCGTTACATTCTTTCGCCGATCCTCTACGGTTGCTGTTCTAACCTGGGGTTGTGCCTCTTTAACCCGAACAAGACAATCCTCAATCACAGGCAGATTTATGAGTTTGCCCAGTTCACGAGCCAGAAGGCTTGATTGATTATAGCCTCGCTCCCTCAACCGCCGTGGATGCAGTGGAACGGGTACGAGGGCCTGGCCAGGTAAGGGGCTGGACTGCAGGTAATCAGCCAGTAGCCCAGCTAGACAGGGCGAGATAGCCTTCAAGTTCCGATACTTCAGTTGGTGAATGGCCTCGCGAATCACTTCAGCAAAGCGAAATGGTGAGCGGATTCCATCAATCTCTGTTTGCCTCTGTCTACAAACTGGACACAGGATACCGCTAGCCTGAGGCTTTCCGCACCCGGGGCAAAGCGGTGGCATCAACCTTGGCAGTCTTTCGCAGCAATCAGTGCAAAGAAACCTACCTGCTACCCCACAGCCAACACAGCGACGCGGGAAAAAGGAATCAACCGCCAACTCGGCTAGCCGACTTAAAAGAGACAAAACTTTTTATTGTTGGGCTAATTTTCAGCGCGGATGGGTTCGAAGTGCGCCGCTGAGAATAGGCTCATTCAGGTATACCTCACCATTCCTGATCTTGAGATTGTAACCACAGTCAGGATTGGTGCATACCCAGGCTTTGTAGTGAATCGCTGCCCCTTGACTACCGAAATCCGACAGGGGCACCAGCACACCAGTGTCACACTTTTGGCATTTAGGAAACGAATTATTTTCCAAGGGTTCCACCTCCCGTCCAAAAAGATTGCCCTTAGCATATACTAAAAATGGCTTGCTTGCAAGTTGAACTCAAGTAGAGTTCAGTTTCATTCCATAATTTTTTGGACTCTTATCCGGTTTTTTTGAAATCCCCAGCTTCGCCACAGACAGGCAGGTATAGATAGCCCCGCCGGGCGTCAGTTGACTCCTCATGAGGTTGACGGCCTCGACATTGACGGTATAACTGGTTTCAAAGCGGGTAGACACCAACACCTCACCAAAATTCCTTCTCTCCGCCGCTGTTGCTCCTTCTCTAATGCGAGCCAATGTCAGGTGTGGTACAAAGGGGCGTGCTTCTTTAGCAAAACCAAACGGGGCAAGCGCCGAATCAATACCCTGTTGCAGGTTCAGCAGCTTATCTGTTTCACCTTTAATGCCTACCCAGACAACACGTGGCTGCTTTAAATTAGGAAAAGCCCCTAAACCCGAAACCTCCAGATGAAAAGGGGAAATCACCCGTGAGGTTTCCTTCATTGCTTCCGCTATCTCATCCACCTGCTTAAAGGGTATATTGCCTAAAAACTTTAAGGTTAAATGAATCCCTTCAGTATTTACCCACTTAACAAATGGATGCTCCCTTCGTTCCAGCTCACTTCTCAGCCGGGATAGCCCGCCTTTAGCATTCCGTGGCAATTCGATAGCGATAAAAGAGCGGATTTGCTCAGGTTCGCGTGTCAATTTCGCTCCTTCTATCGCTGGAGAGTAAATTCCTGGCGTTCTCTCCCAGGATTTTAGTCTTATCCTCCCCGGCAAGTTCAGCGGATCGGATTTGAGCCATTACCCGCTCCGGGGAAATAAGGGGGTAATCACTGCCAAAAAGAATTTTATCGCTGCCAGTAATATCACTTACCTGTTTGAAAATCTGAGGGCGATAGAGCCAGACAGTAGCAGCGGTATCAAAGAAAACGCTGGTCAAAGCCCTGGCTGTCTCAGGCATCAGGGCATAGAAAGGCAAGCCACCACCCCAGTGAGCACAGACCAGTTTCAATCCGGGGAAGCTCAATATAAAGGAATACAGTATGCCAGGAGTAATATCGCCCTTCCCGACATACTGGTGTCCCACTGGCTCAGATGAATGGGTCAGAAAAATCAAATCGTGCTTTACCGCCAGATCAACCAGAGGCTCCATGATTGTCCTGTCAGTCAGGTCAAATCCCTGAATATCAGACCTCATTTCTCCAATTCCCCTTGCCCCACCTCTGACACAGCGCTCCAGCTCAATTACAGCAGCATCCCCGGCATTCGGCTGGATACCACAGAAGCCAATAATCCTGTCAGGATAGCGGGATGCGGAATCCAGGATGTAATCGTTAGTTTCCACGCAAAGCTCATGCCCCACCCATCCTATGTTGAGAGCAACGGATAAATCAACCTGCGCTTCATCCATGCTATCAATCAGTTCTTCAGCAGTTACCAGCCTTGCTTCTGGCTGGGAGTAAAGCAATGAGAAACAGGGGTCACGTTTGATATATTCATCACGCCTTTCCCTTACCCGGGGAGGGAATATGTGAGTGTGGAAATCTATAATCATCTGAGTGCATTATACCCGAACCAATCTATACCTCACAATAAGGTGTGGCCAATCACACGAATCAAGCAGGGTCTCTGGACATGCAGGCTGCCACTGGGTACAATTGGTAAACAATAAATGACAGACCATAAAGCATCTCGCAAGACTATTCCACCTGCAAGCAGGTTTAACCTGCCTGTGGCGGAACTCAAAGAAACGGCCAGGAAGCTGCGCCGCCATGTAATCAGCATGATTGCCACAGCGGGCAGCGGTCACCCCGGCGGTTCTCTATCCGCTGCCGACATCGTCACTGCACTTTTTTTCAAGGTTATGCATCATAATCCAGAGAAACCACAGTGGCCGGACCGCGACCGATTTATTTTAAGCAAAGGACATGCTGCCCCAATCTTATATGCCGCTCTGGCTGAAAGCGGTTACTTCCCGGTGGAGGAGTTATCCACACTGAGGAAACTGGGCAGTCGCCTTCAAGGACACACAGACATAAACCTTACCCCCGGGGTAGAGATGTCAGCCGGCTCCCTGGGTATGGGGCTATCATTCGGCATCGGTGTTGCCTTAGCCGCCAGGCTCGACCATCGTGATTATAAAACCTATGTCCTTCTCAGCGACGGGGAGTGTGACGAGGGGCAAACCTGGGAGGCAGCACTCTCAGCACCACAGTTTAAACTGGATAACCTGGTAGCTATCATTGACTGCAACAGAATACAACTCAGCGGCTGGACGCGGGATATCATGAACCTGGAACCTTTAAACCAGAAATGGCAGGCATTTGGCTGGCATACAATTGATATTGATGGCCATGACTTCAATCAAATCCTGTCAGCTTTTCAGGAAGCCAGGAAGGTGAAAGCTAAACCCACAGTTATCATTGCTCGCACCATCAAAGGCAAAGGTGTTAGCTTTATGGAAAACAAGGTAAAATTTCACGGCAAGGCGCCAACACCGGAAGAAGCCGAAATAGCGCTGAAGGAGTTAGCATAGGTCTATTGTGATGAGTCGAAGCCCTGAGTCATTCGCCCCATCTCAAACCGAAAGAGCGAAGCGACCGAGGAATCTGTTCCAGGGTAGACTCCGCAAAATGAAAGTGCTGGAATCAGGATGAGTGTGAAATCATGACAGAAGCATCTACACGGGAAATCTATGGCAAAACCCTGGTAGAGCTGGGTAAGGAAAACAGGGAAATCATCGTACTGGATGCCGATTTATCGCCTTCAACCATGACCAATCTCTTCGCCCGCGAATTCCCGGAGCGGTTCTTTGACTGTGGGCTGGAAGAGCAGAACATGATAGGCATAGCCGCCGGCCTGGCTGCCTCAGGAAAAACCGTTTTTGCCAGTACCTTCGCCGTTTTCGCCTCCTGCCGCTGCTTCGACCAGCTAAGGATTTGTCTGTCCCAGACAGGATTGGATGTCAAAGTGGTAGCCACTCATGGCGGCATCACCGTAGGTGAAGATGGCATCTCGCACCAGGCCATCGAGGATTTAGCCCTGTATTGCTCCCTTCCCGGCTTTACCGTTGTCGTTCCCGCTGATGCCATTGAGACTGCCGGGGCGATAAAGGTAGCCGCAAACACCTATGGCCCCTTCTATATCAGGCTAAGCCGCCCCAGGACACCACTGGTTTATTCTGAAGGCTACCACTTCATACCGGGCAAAGCAGTAACTTTGAGACAGGGCGGGGATATCACCATCATAGCCATGGGCATAATGGTTGCCAAAGCACTGGAGGCGGCAAATATGCTGGCAAAGCAGGGAATCGAGTGCCGTGTGATTAACATGCCTACCCTCAAGCCACTGGACGAGGAAGCCATAGCGAAGGCAGCCTCAGAAACGAGAGCCTTAGTGGTTGCCGAAGAGCACCTGGCGCAGGGAGGTTTGGGCAGCCGCGTTGCTCAGGTAGCAGCCAGAGAGAAGCCGGTGCCCATGGAATTCGTCAACCTCGGTGACAGGTACGCTCAATCAGGTAAGGCCGACGAGTTACTTGAAAGGTATGGATTAACCGCCAGGGATATTGAACAGGCAGTAAAGGCAGCGCTTAACAGGAAATGAGAGCTACCACAGAGGAACACTGAACCAGCTTTTCGCCTCCACGATTAGCCACGATTAGCCACTACTGGCAGGCACGGGTCACGCCACTACGACATCCACTCAGCTGGCCAATACGCGGTTTACCATCCTCCTCAACTCCTCATTATCGAAGGGCTTGTTAATATAAGGAGCCCCAGTTTTAGAAAGGAAATCCCTGGTACCCTTCCCCAGGATATCGCCTGTTACAAACACCACTCTATCAGCCAGCGCTGGAGCTATATCCTGGATAACACTGTATAACTCCTTGCCGCTCATGCCGGGCATCTTGATATCCGCCAGTATAAGGTCGTATCCCCCTTTCTTAATCATCTCCAGGGCATCATCGCCATTATCCACGGTTTCTACCTCATGT
>Ga0114919_10002071_pt1 | contig 16166 bp, 12 predicted proteins | sample BlataG_FD_88682 | JGI IMG/M metagenome (GOLD analysis project Ga0114919, IMG submission 88682) | Deep subsurface microbial communities from Black Sea to uncover new lineages of life (NeLLi) - Black_00105 metaG | ecosystem: Environmental > Aquatic > Marine > Oceanic > Sediment | place: Atlantic... | reverse complement strand
TTTGGCAAAGGTGCCAGATCAGGAGCAGGCAATACGTATGATGAAAGAGCATTTTTATAATCCTCAAGAGTTCTGGGGGGAGTTTATAATACCTTCTATCGCCCGAAATGATGCGGCTTATAAAGATAACATTTATTGGAGAGGAAGTATATGGGCTCCCATGAATTTTCTTGTTTACCTGGGACTCAGAAACTACAACCTTGAGAAAGCTCAGAAGAATTTACTTTCTAAATCCGGCGAGCTTCTTCTCAGGCAATGGTTAAATAATGGATATATATGCGAAAATTATAATGCCGAGACAGGTGAATGCACTGATGTCAATAGCTCTGATTTATTCTATCACTGGGGAGGATTACTGGGATTCATTTCTTTAATTGAAAAAGGTTATATCCCAGGTCCTGAAGAAGATTTGTAGATACTTTAAATTAAACATTGATTAAATTATAAATGACTGGTAATCTATGAAACAATTTATTATTACGTACTTGTTACTCTCAGTATGTGGACTACAGGTAAAACCTCAGGAAAATGTATTTCCGGGGGCTGATGAAGGTACTCCCTCAAAGGCCCAGTATTTCAGCTGGATTAACAATACCAACGAAGGATCCACAGAAGAACATACTATGATAAATCTTAATTTTTTCGGATGGTTAAAGAGGGAATACGGTATGCAACTGGATATTTATGCTTTTGATGCAGGTGCAATTGATGGAAAAAGGTTTTATGGTAGTATATATTCCGAACGCTTCAAAAAGCAATTTCCCAATGGTTTTGATCCCATATACAAAAAGGCTAAATCGCTGGGAATACGCCTGGGTGTTTGGGGAGGACCTGATGGTTTCGGAGATACAGAGGTAGAAGAACAGGCAAGAATAGACCAGATGGTTAAATTATGCAGGGATTATGAATTTGCGCTTTTTAAGTTCGATGCTGTTTGTGGACCTTTGCGCCCCGAAAAAGAAGATGCCTTTATCGAAATGATGCAGCTATGCCGGAAATTCAGCCCTGATCTGATCCTTTTGAATCACAGGCTGGGCTTAAATAAAGGCAAACCATATGCTACCACCTCTTTAATGGGAGGGGCTGAAACCTATATCGATGTGCATATGACCAATACAATGACAGCTCCCCATCACAGGGGCCAGGCTTTGAGCAGGGGACTATCCGAGGATTTGAAACGACTGAGGGAGGATCATGGAGTATGTATATCATCTGGGCTTGACTACTGGGATGATGACCTGGTACTGCAGGCATTTAACAGGTCACTGATCCTTGCTCCTGAAATATATGGTAATCCCTGGTTACTTAGTGATGATGAATTTCCTAAACTTGCCAGGATCTATAACCTTCATAAGAAATACAGGGATATACTGGTGGATGGAATCGTTCTTCCTGAAACCTATGGCCCAAATGCAGTGTCAAGGGGTGATAATAAAACCAGGATCGTTACACTACGGAACCTGACCTGGGATGAACATACTTACACCGTGAAACTGGACGAAGAGATTGGAATTAAATCAGAAGGAAAAATTACCCTGGTACAATTACATCCTACGGAAAAAGTACTGGGTACATTTAATAAAGGAGATAAGATAAATGTTGAAGTGATGCCATTCAGGTCTTATATGTTGCTGGCAACCATCGATAATTATGATGGGCCTGCTTTAAAGGGAGTCGATTACAGAGTTATAAAGGATGTGGAAGGACAGGCGGTTGAAGTTGAAATCTTAGGTATGCCGGGAACAAAATAAAATTAATTCTAAGCAAAAAATAATGAAACGACTAAAACTTATCCTGACTATTCTTGCTCTATGTTTAACTGTCTCTGCCAAAGAATATCATGTCGCGAAAACCGGTAATGATAAGAACAGTGGCAGTATTGAATCACCATTCCTGACGATCCGGGCAGCAGCTGACATTGCTCAGCCCGGCGATATTATAATTGTACACAAAGGTACTTATCGCGAATGGATAAATCCTCCGAGAGGAGGAACCTCAGATTCTGAAAGGATTGTGTACCAGGCTGCCATAGGGGCGAGGGTTGAAATAAAAGGTTCGGAAATAATTGATAACTGGGAGGTTTTTTCAGGAACAGCCTGGAAAGCAAAAGTTCCAAATTCCCTGTTTGGGGACTACTATCCTTACAAGGATATAATAAGGGGTGATTGGTTTAATAATAAAGGACGCATACATCACACAGGTGAAGTATATCTGAATGGGAAATCTCTTTGGGAAATGGAGCTTTTGGAAAAAGTGTTGAATCCCAAAGCCGTTGAAAATAGTTTTGATCCGGAAGGTTCAACGTATACATGGTATTGCGAGAGTGATGGTGAATATACATATATTTATGCTAATTTTCACGATTCCGATCCAAATAAGGAACTGGTAGAGATTAATGTTAGACAGAGTTGTTTTTACCCTGTTAAAACAGGAATAAATTACATTACAATTCGTGGCTTTTATCTTGAACAGGCAGCAACACAGTGGGCTCCTCCCACAGCAGAGCAAATCGGTCTTATTGGTACAAACTGGAGTAAAGGATGGATTATTGAAGGAAATAATATAAAGAACTCAAAATGCTCAGGAATAACACTTGGAAAACATGGTGATGAATATGACAATACCTCTGAGAATTCTGCTGAGGGTTATGTTGAAACTATTAAGCGTGCACTGGCCAGAGGCTGGAATAAAGAGAATATAGGTTCACATATAGTGCGCAACAACACTGTTTCGGAATGTGGACAAACCGGGATTTGTGGAAGTATGGGTGCTGTATACAGTACAATAGAAAACAATAACATTTACAATATCTGGACAAAACGCCAGTGGTCGGGTGCGGAGATGGGTGGAATCAAAATTCATGCTTCAATTGACATGACAATCAGAAACAACCGTCTTGCAAATTGTGGCCGGGGTTTGTGGCTCGATTGGATGGCGCAGGGCACTAGAGTATATGGAAACTTGTTATATAACAATACCACTGATGATCTGTTTGTAGAAGTTAATCATGGCCCCTTCCTTGTCGAAAACAACATTCTGCTTTCTGACTTTGCCATTAATGATGCTTCGGAGGGTGGTGCTTATGTACATAATCTAATTGCTGGCAATATTTTAACCCGTCCGCAAGGTAGAAAAACCCCATTTCACTTAGCTCATTCAACAGAAGTTGGGGGATTAATAAATATTAAGGGTGGAGACAACAGGTACTTCAATAATATCTTCATTGGTGGAGTGGAAGAAGATGAAAAAAGAATGTCGGGACTGGGAGTATACTCTAATATAAAGGAACCTATGCATGTAGATGGGAATCTTTATTTAAATGGTGCCAGAGCATTTAAGAGTGAGAAGAATAATCTTGTTCTTGATTATGATCCTGAGCTTCGGATTGAAGAAAAGGATGGCAATGTATATCTGATAATGGATTTTGAAAGATCTATTGAAAAAATGGAGAATAAGCTCGTAACCACTGAATTACTGGGACAATGCAGAGTGCTGGACTTAAAATATGAAAATTCTGATGGGACACCAGTAGCAATTGATTCGGATTATTTTGGGAACTCAAGAAACAAAAGAAATCCTACGGCAGGGCCTTTTGAGAAACCGGGCGCAGGGAGAATTAAATTGAAAGTCTGGCAAATAAACGATTAAGATAAATTCAGGATTATACCAGGAGCTGAAAGAAATATGAAGAGATTAATACAATTAGTTATAGTCGCTATTTCATCTTTACTATTTGTTGCTTGTGGCCAGGAGAATGAATCTGTTGCAAGGCAGATAATCGGTAAGCATAGGGTAATTTATACTCAGCCACCAAAAAGAATACCTGTTCCGCATTCAGTGGATGCACCAATGATGGGGAACGGATATACCGGAGTGGCTATCTCCGGTCCTGCCAATAAACAGGTGTATTATATTGCCCGAAACGATTTCTGGCGGTTGAAACATGGTTATAATGAATCTTTTCCTGCTGTACTGGGCAAATTAGAGATTTCTATTCCCGGTATCGAAGGGAGCACTTACCTGGTAGAACAGGATCTGTATGAAGCCAAAACATGGTTCAAGTTCTCAAAAACAGGAACAGAAGTACGGTTTAAGTCTTATGTTTCAGCCACGGAAGATTTGATGCTCATAGAGATAATCCTTGAGGGAGAAGAAGAACTGGTCGGAAATGTCAACCTTGAATTGCCTGGGAAAAACGAGCTGGCTGATAAATTACCTGAAGGTTATTCTTATCCTGCAGAAACCCAAAAAGGAATAACAGATGATGGTACAGGTTATATAATGAGATCATTTGTGGAGGATGTTGATATATCAACAAAAGCGACCACGTCCAAATATTTTATCATGCTTATTAAATACTAATTATTGTAATGCCCATAAAGAGATGCCATTGGTTACCTTGGGAGGACAAGCTTTCCCTAGTATACATCCCAGCGGAGAAGGTGGAAAAAACTGGCTGTCAATTCGGGACGGAGACTTGAAACTAACTGTAAATAAAGTCAATTTTCAAAAGGAGGAGTTTTGGAATTATGGCTGGAAGATAAACCAAATAAAAATTGGGGAATAAAAAATAGCCCTGCAATGAAAAATAAATGAGAAGATGAACAAGAAGTACAGAAAATTGAGCTAATTTCATTGCCGGTTTAAAAAAATCAAAATAGATATTTATGTAAAAAATAGACAAAATGAAAATTCACACCTTTCTAATCCTGGCTTTTGCCATTCTGATAATTAGCAGCTCATCAGGTATTTGTTCCCCAAGCCGCTTTGCTATGCTTACAGGGACCTATCACTGGAGAAGGCAACATGAGGTTGTGCGTGCATTCGAAAAACCCTTCTTCTTTTATTTTGCTTTACCATCACCACATGCACCAATAATACCGAACAATGAATTTGATGGTAAAGCACAGGCCGGTGGCTATGGTGATTATGTGTTTCAGACCGACTGGGTTGCGGGTCAGGTTTTGAAAGCATTAAAGGAGGAAGGCCTGGAAGATAATACAATTGTTATATTTAGTTCTGATAATGGTCCTGAAAGATATGCTTTTGACAGGGCTGAACGTTACGGTCACTTTAGCATGGGCGATCTTCGCGGTCTGAAAAGGGATTTATGGGAAGGAGGGCATCATGTACCTTTTATTATCAAATGGCCGGGACATATTGCAAAAGGAACTGTCTCTGATGAGCTAATATCACAGATTGACCTGATGGCAACTATTGCTGCAATTACCGGGATTGAGTTACCTGAAAATGCTGCTCCTGACAGTTATAATATTTTACCTGTTTTGAAAGGAGAGGATTATGAGTCACCTTTGAGGGAAGCAACAGCACATAATACGTATGAGAAAAAATGGGGGATAAGAAAGGGACCATGGTTTTATATTGATAACCCTTCAGGTGAACATACGAAAATGCCGGAATCATTTAAGAAAATGAGAGGGTATACTGATTTTCAAACTGAGGGACTTCTCTTCAATCTGGAAGATGATCCCGAACAGCGTATAAATCTATATGAGAAATATCCTGAAAGAAATAAAAAAATGGATAGCCTGTTGCAGGAATACCGCGAAAAAGGCTATTCTGTAAGGCGACCAGGCGTAGGTCAGAAATAAGAAAAATTACAGTAAAACAATTTTTGGAATATAGAAACATCAACAATATAGAGTGATTATGACACAAATAAAAATCAGATTTTTACTTCTTGCTTTTCTTTTTTTATCCGGAATAGGATTAAATGCACAGACAAAACTACCTTCGATTTTGTCAGACAATATGTGTTTACAACAGTCATCAGATGTAAAAATATGGGGGTGGGATACGGCCGGACAGAGCATAACCGTAAAACCATCGTGGACAGGATCATCTAAAACTGTGACAGATAATGATGGGAACTGGCTTGTGACCATAAGAACACCTGAAGCAGGAGGTTCGTACAAAATAAAGATCACAGGGTCATCTCAGCATATTATTAATAATATTCTTACTGGTGAGGTCTGGCTATGTTCGGGGCAGTCAAATATGGAAAGACAGTTAGGTTTTCGCAGAGGCCAGAAACCAATTGTCAATTTTAAGGAAGAGTCAGAAAATGCAAATTTTCCAAAGATAAGAATGTTTAAGATTGAAAACAGGACTTCTGATACCCCGCTCAATGATTGCAACGGGAAATGGGTTGAGTGTTCACCTGAAACAGCATTGGAATTTTCTGCAGTTGGGTTCTTTTATGGCAAAGCCCTTTACAAAGCATTATCAATCCCGGTTGGATTGATTCAATCATCGTGGGGAGGTACACGTGTTGAAGCCTGGACTAAAAGGGAGGATTTTGATAAAGGACTGGCAGAGAGATACAGTACTTTAGAGAGTTGTTATCAACTTGACAGTAGTTACTACTATAGGGCAATTGAAAATTATAAAAATGGTTTGATGACAAGTCAGCCAGAAATGCCTGAAAGTGTGAAAGAGCATAATCGGGGAGCTAACAGGCTATCAGTACTTTATAATGGGATGATCTCTCCAATAGCAAATTTTACCATTAAGGGTGCAATATGGTACCAGGGAGAGTCAAATCGTTCTAACTGGAAGGAATATAAAGTCCTTTTTCCCGGTATGATAAAGAGTTGGAGAAAAGAGTGGGAGATTGGAGATTTCCCGTTCTTTTTTGTACAGATAGCACCATATAATTACGGAGAAGAGTATGCTGTGCCTCAAATTGTAGAGGCTCAGTGCGAGGCATTGAAATTGCCAAACACAGGGGTTGCAGCGACACAGGATATTGCTGCTATCTATGATATACATCCGCCTCAAAAAGAAGAGGTGGGACGACGGCTGAGTTTAATAGCCTTAAATCAAAGCTATGGTAAATCGGATGTTGTTTTTTCAGGCCCTGTATTAAGTTCTTACACAAATGAAGGAGATAGTTTTGTTCTTCAATTTGACACACCAGATTCTGAACTACATTCATCGGGAGTAGCAATAGGAGGAATATGGGCATTTTATATTGCAGGAGAAGATAAAATATTTTACAAGGCAAGGGTAAAACTTGATGGGAACAGGATAATATTAAGCACTCCAAAGGTTAAACACCCTGTTGCCGCAAGATACAACTGGAGCAATCATGCAAACTCAACAATTTATAATACGCACGGGTTGCCTGCGCTCCCATTCAGAACAGATGACTGGGATGAGGATATTTATGGAGAGTAAGGTAAGGTGAAGCAGGAAAGTCTCACTTTCGTGGAAAGATAATGCGATAGAAACAATTGAGGTGAAATCATTGTATGGTAAACCGCTGGTTATGAGGTATAACGAAAAGAAAACTGAGACAATGTAAACAATTAAAGGTGAAGTATATTGTTTCATTAGGTTGCCTAAAAAGGAGATTGAAAGGATTATCAGATTTGGGATCTCAATAAATATATTAGTTCTGATTTGTATAACATATTGAAAATTGATAAAAATTAAATTCAAATGACACCAAGGTAGAATATTCTAAAGACGCTTCGGAGAGAGGGTTTTGAAACTGTACCTGTCGATTATGTTTTTTGCGAATCACAAATTACCGATTTTGAAAAACGTTTTGGCCACAAAGATTATGAAAGCCATTTTGGTTTATGCCATCGCTCTTTTGAAATGGATGTTCAACGAAATTTTACTTTTGGTCCCGACCAGTTCAAAAGAGAGTCACTTCCTGACCGTACCATTTTTGATGAGTATGGAATTGGTCACTCAAAAGGCTCGGCAGCTGCATTCCACATGACACGAATGCACCACCCATTAAAAGGAGCAGATTTAAATGAAATTCTCGATTATCCATATCCAATAGTTCCCGAATATGAGTTGGCAAAAATAACTCAAAAAGTATATGAATTTCGCTCGAAAGGACTGGCTTCGTTCGCATTTATGCAGATGACAGTTTGGGAAGCATCGTGGTATTTGCGCTCCATGGAAAAGCTGATGATTGACATGATGATGCAAGATGAGAAGGCCGGTGCACTGCTTGACCCGATTACTCGATTTGCCGTTTCTAAAGCTGAAACTTACGCAAAAGCAGGTGTCGATATTTTATCAGTGGGCGACGATATTAGAACGCAGGAATTACTTCCTTTCGGAACAAAAAAACAGGTTTTTGAAACCACACTTTCCCGATTAAATAAATGTGGCGAAAAAGGCGGAATCGTAATTGACCCAACTCACATGGTTGAGCCGGAAGTTCCGTAGGAAAACCTCACAGCAATTATTGAAGGCACAAAATCGTTTGAGAAAAACCGTTAATTATGGGTAATCTCGATATTATCATTTTTATAGTTTATGGCGTTGTTATTATTGCTGTAGGAAACTGGCTTGCCCGTTCGAAAGAAAGCGAAAGAAACAGCGCCGACTACTTTTTTGCAAATAAATCGTTGCCCTGGTTTTTGGTTGGAAGTTCGATTATAGCCGCCAATATTTCTGCCGAGCAGTTTATTGGAATGTCAGGTTCCGGGTTTGCTATCGGGCTTGGAATTGCCACCTATGAATGGATAGCCGCACTAATTCTAATTGTGGTTGCTAAATACTTCCTCCCCGTTTTTGTGGAAAAGAAAATCTTTACCATGCCACAATTTCTGGCTCTCCGCTACGATAACCGGATAAAAACTATTCTCGCCATTTTCTGGTTGAGCTTATTTGTATTTGTCAACCTCACCTCAATTTTATATTTGGGTGCGCTCGCTTTAAAATCTATTTTCTTGATAAAACTGATTTATGGAATACTCGGACTGGCAGTCTTTTCGCTGCTTTACACCATTGTAAACGGGTTAAAGGCTATTGCCAGTACCGACATTATCCAGATTTTCTTTTTGTTAGTCGGAGGACTGATTACAACCTATTTTGTAGTAAACCACGTTGGCGGAAACACTGGAATACTCAATGGATTTGAAGCCTTGGTTACCAAAATTCCCGATAAGTTTCACATGATAATTAAAAAGTCAGACCCGAACTACTTTTATCTTCCCGGAATACGCGCCATTATTGGTGGAATCTGGATTGCCGGCATTTATTATTTTGGCGCCAACCAGTACATCATTCAAAAAGCATTTGGTGCGAAAAGCTTGCGCGAAGCACAAAAAGGGATGGTGTTTGCCGGTTATCTGAAAATGATTTTACCTTTTGTTGTGGTAATTCCCGGAATTGCTGCTTTTGCACTTTCAGCCGACGTAACAAAACCCGACGAAGCGTATCCCTGGATACTTGAGAATATTGTCCCGGCTGGTATTAAAGGTTTGATTTTTGCCGCTCTGATTGCAGCCATTGTTTCCTCATTTAGTGCAATAATCAATAGTACTTCCACTATTTTCACCATGGATTTGTATAAACCGTACATCAATAAAAATGCATCAGAAAAAAGGTTGGTGACGGTTGGACGGATTTCCGGGGTGGTTGCAATGGCAATTGCGGTAGTTGTTGCGCCATTGTTGGGAAGTATCGACCAGGCATTTCAGTTTATTCAGGAATATACAGGGATGATTAGCCCTGGGGTAACTGCTATTTTTGTACTTGGAATGTTTTGGAAAAGAACAACTTCAACCGCAGCACTTTGGGGAACGATTTTGTCGATTCCGGTTTCGGCGGCAATAAAATTTCTAATTCCAAAAATGCCATTTCTTGACCAAATGATGGTTTCATTTCTGGTAATTTCACTAGTAATTATGGGCATTTCGCTCCTCGATAAAAAGGAAAACAAAGGATTGGAAATCTCGCGAGAAATATTCCGAACCGATAAAATATTCAATCTACTTTCAATAATTATAATTGTATTATTTTCAGCTATTTACATTGTGTTTTGGTAATTCTGTCTTCGTATGAAAAAACTATCATTGATATTGAATCGAACGAAAGGGTAGACAACATTATTTAGTTAATGAAAGGGTTTAGATGAAAAATATAACACGATACACTTTGCTGCTCCCAACGTTGCTCTTTTGCAGTTGGAGTACCGTGGCCCAAGACAATCAATCGAAGCCGAATATTGTTGTGATCCTCACAGATGATCTAGGATACGGAGATGTTTCTTTTTTGAATGTCTCTTCAAAAGCCAGAACACCTCACATGGACGCGCTTGCCAATGAGGGTGTTTTTTTTACGGACGCGCATGCGCCAAGCGCAATTTGCTCGCCTACTCGCTATTCAATATTGACCGGAAGTTACGCCTGGCGCAATCCCGTGTTGGAACGTGGTGTGCTGATGCCATGGGACGAGCCGGCGATCCAACCAACCGAGGTGACAATGCCAGCGCTGCTGAAGAAAGCAGGGTATGCTACTGCTTGTATTGGCAAATGGCATCTTGGGTTTCACTGGCCATGGAAAGATGGATATTCACCTAAGAGTGCCAGAAAAGGCGGAAATAGCATCGCAACCAATGATATGTTTGATTGGACGAAGCCTATAACGGGAGGACCGCTGGCCATTGGTTTCGATTACTATTTTGGAGATGACGTGCCCAATTTCCCACCATTTGCATTTATCGAAAATGACCGTTTGACATGCGACCCGGTCGACATTCTTACCAAAGACTTGAAGTCCATCGGTTTTCGAGGAACTATCCACGGAAACGGTCCCGGAGAATCTGGTTGGGATTTTGAACGTGTGATGCCGGAAATTACCAAGAAGGCCGTGGCATATATCGATAAAGCAAGCTCGAAAGCGACCCCGTTCTTTCTTTGGTTCGCAACCACCTCTCCCCACACACCTGTTGTGCCAACCAAAGAATTTCAGGGAAAGAGTAGTGCCGGTTACTATGGGGACTACATCGTGCAGACGGACCACTCGGTTGGACAGATTGTGCAAGCACTCAAAAAGAACAACTGTTTTCATAACACCTTGTTGATTGTTACGAGCGACAACGGCCCATCTCCAATTGTCCAGGGAATCATTAACGAGTATGACCATTTACCTGCCGGGTTGCTTCGGGGAATGAAGTTTGATTCATGGGAAGGGGGCCATCGGGTTCCCTTTATCGCATCCTGGCCAGCGCGAGGAATCAGCGGCGGAAAGCGTATCGATGATCCATTGTTGCTGACTGACCTTTACACAACGACTGCTGCCGTGGCCCATATCTCGGTGCCCGATTCGAAGGATAGTTATAACGTATTGAAAACTCTCCTGGGGGAGGGCGCAGTACGGACTGAACTCGTTTATCACAATGGAGGCGGACAACTTGGATTGCGACAGAATGAATGGGTTCTTCTTGAAGGAGGCGGAGGGAGGAAGGAGCCTGAGTGGCGAAGAAAACGATTTGGCATTCAATCTCAGGACTCTACAATACAATTATTCAACCTGTCCGACGACCTTGGGCAGCGTGTCAATGTTGCGTCCAAACACCCCGAGCTAGTCCGCAAATTATCAGCGAGATTACAAATTATAAAACAACGGGGAGAAAGAGTAGAATAAGGCGCTCAAGTGGACGAAGACCACGTCCTGAAAACTGCACCTTTAAGCAATGTTTGAGGGTGATAATTTGCAGGAAATGAAACAATAGAGGAGTACGATTATGAACCACAAGACGTTACATCATCAAATAATATTAATATTTTTCACCTTTGCGGGCATGTTGCCCCTCTTTTTCGGGTGCATACCAAAGGACGATGACAAACATACCAATGGAATCATTTTGCTTGAAAAGCCTGCAACGGACTGGGAGAAGGAAGCGTTTCCTTTGGGCAATGGCAGTTTGGGCTGTATGGTCTTCGGCGGAGTCGAAGAAGAACGTATTCAGTTTAACGTGGACAATCTTTGGACAGGCGATGAGAACTTGACAGGAGACTACGCTGCACCAGGTATGGGGATGTATCAAAACTTCGGAAATCTATACGTGGCTTTGGATGCCAGGAGTCCGGCAACGAAGTATCGGCGTGAACTGAATATCAGCACGGCTGTGTGTCGTGTTGCCTATCAACAGGATGGCACAGAGTTCATACGTGAGACATTCTGTAGTCACCCCGATAAGGTTATTGTTTCCCGGATGACGGCAAGCGCTAAGGGCAAGTATTCAGGTCGCATGAGGCTTGCGGGTGCTCATGGCGAAGAAACATCCGCTCAATCCAACCGCCTCACCTTCACTGGCACGCTGGACAATGGATTGGAGTACGAGGCACAGGTCCTCGTTGAGGTAGAGGGCGGAACAATCAGGAAAGAAGGAGACTCGCTGGTTTTCAGCGGGTGCGACAATCTGACCATTATCCTTGCAGCAGGCACAAGCTATATCATGGACCATGATAGGAAATGGAAGGGCGAGCACCCACATGCGCTTGTGACCAGGCAGGCGGACCGGGCTGCGAAGCAGTCCTGGTCAAAGCTGCTCACCGTGCATGTTAAAGATCACCAGTTGCTTTACAACCGTGTGGAGATCGACCTTGGCAGAACCGAAGAGACTCAGATAGATTTACCGACAGACCAGCGGCTTCAAGCAATCCGAAACGGAAAGGTGGATCCGGATATGGACGAGCTTCTGTTTCAGTACGGTCGCTATTTGTTGATCGCATGTTCAAGGCCCGGAACGCTGCCGGCCAATTTGCAGGGTTTGTGGAATGATCGGAACGATCCCCCCTGGCATGGAGATTACCACAGCAACATCAACTTGCAGATGAACTACTGGCATGCAGAATCTGCCAACCTGGCTGAATGTCACACACCTCTTTTTGACCTGCTGACGGAGTCGCTGGTACCATTTCGCAAGGCCACGAAGCTGTCCTACGGCGACGATATTCGGGGATTTACCATGCGAACATCCCATAATCCCTTCGGCGGGATGGGTTGGAAATGGAACATCCCTGCAAGCGCATGGTATGCTCAGCATTTCTGGGAACATTATGCGTTTGGACGAGATAAGAAGTATCTCGAGAGGGTGGCTTATCCATATCTCAAGGAGGTTTGCAATTACTGGGAGGATCGCTTGAAGGAGCTCCCTGATGGCCGCCTGGTCGCGCCGAACGGTTGGTCACCGGAACATGGTCCGACGGAGGATGGCGTTTCGTATGATCAGCAGATCATCTGGGATCTGTTTTCGAATACCATTGAAGCGGCAGAGGAGCTTGGTGAGGACAAAGATTACAGTAAGAAACTTGCCGGGATGCGTTCCAGGCTGGTGGGACCGAAGATCGGAAAATGGGGTCAGCTTCAGGAGTGGATGGAGGACCTGGACGATCCCGAAGATCAGCACCGTCATGTTTCTCATATGTTCGCCGTGTATCCGGGTCGTCAGATTTCGTTAAGCAAAACACCCGGGTTTGCAAAAGCTGCAGCGGTGTCGCTAAAGGCCCGAGGGTTTGGCACCGTAGTCGGCTGGGGAAACGCCTGGAAGACGGCCCTTTGGGCTCGACTGTTGGATGCCGAGAGTGCCTACACATATTATCATAAGGAAGTATCTGCCAATGCCTTTCCCAACCTCTGGAATGGATGCTGGCCGGGTCGCGTTTTCCAGATTGACGGGAATTTCGGCATAACCGCCGGAGCGATTGAGATGCTGCTCCAATCTCATGCGGGTGAGATTCATTTGCTGCCGGCCCTGCCGGAAGCATGGGCAACCGGGAGTGTCAAAGGTTTGTGTGCCAGGGGTGGTTTTGAAGTTGATATGGAATGGAATGAGGGAAATTTGAAATCAGCTATAATATTTTCAACAAAGGGAGGTACCTGTAAAGTCCGCATTCAGGATAAAGTGATTGATCTGACTTTGAAGCCCAGAGAAAAGAGAAAACTGACAAAGTTTTAGACTATTTCTATTATGCAGAGAATTTAATTGGAGTATAACGCATTTTTTAAACAAAAACACAAATGAGAATGACCAACAAACGGTCGATGACGGTGACATTTTTTGCTTTTATAGCAGCCATAATGGCCTCTTACTCAGCCACAGCAGAAGGAGGAAAAGCAACATCTGACAGGGCCGGTCAATAAAAAAAATTATAATGCAAAAAGTAAATAGAGAGTGCGAAACTTAAAAAAGAATAAAATGTTGAAAAGAATCATAAATACTATTCCAGGCATCATGGTTATTACGGCACTGCTGTCATTCGCGGGCAATATAGAGACAGTTTTAACGGAAAGCATTGAGAAACCGAGTCTTCAACTATTGGGGAACAGTTTTTTTACGCTCAGTACGGTAGTTCGTGTCCGGCAGATAGAAGTGTCGCGTGATGTGGCTTACGGTCCGGATGAATCAGGTGTGCATACTCCGGCCGAAGCCCGCGTTTTCAGGGAGACGGTTGAAAAGGCATGGCCCGGAGCAAGGATCACATGGGCATTCAGCTGGCTTGCCTTGAAGGATGATCGCCCCAACTATCGTGAACTGAAGGAACTGGTTGTTTCATATCATAAAAAGTATGGTGATGAGATTACCTTTATTCCCGGAGCCTATTTTGCCAATATGTATAATACCCGTGAGCAGGTTAACCGTGACTTACATGATGGTTTGCAGATGGTTTCAGATATGGTTGGCAATGGATATCGGCCGCTAAGTGTCATTGCAGGTTTTCTATCAGCGGAAAACCTGCGATACCTGGCTGAAGAGGAAGATATACACGTTTGCCAGGGAAATATCTGGAGCCAGCATGCAGTTGACAATGGTGACGGAGAGGGCTCAATATCGTATCCTTACTACCCATCACTCGAACATTTCTGTAAACCTGCCCAGGGTGAAGAAGACTTTATAGATTGTGTTAATCTTGATGGCTGGACCATAGATTTTGTGAATGCAACATATCCGGGTGCAAAATTTATTAATGGAGAACGCTGCGGTAGCAGACAAGGTGTAGGGCCTATCGAGACAGTGATCAGGCTGGGGACAGAGCGGGGAACAAAAGAAATGCTTTCCTGTACATCTGCCCATTTCGATAAAGGCTTCGAACTTAATAATTTCGCCTGGATAACCTGCATTTGGGAGTTAAGCCTTGTTGAAGCCAGAAAAATATATGGATACCACGGACGAAACGGAATGGAGGGTATGGAGATCTGGCTGAGCGAAATGCGTAAACGCTGGCCGGATGCGAAGTGCATTACCCAGGGAGAGTTTGGGATGCTCTGGAGGGAGCAGTACAGGAACAATGACAATGTGAACTACCGTTTTGTACAGAGGGGGTCAGGTGTATGCGGATCAGATGCGGATCTGGGAGTCAGATGGTTCATGAATAAAGATTTCAGACTGGCTTTTCAGAGAAACTGGAAAGAAAACTCTCCGGAGAAAATTATCGATTTTACCCGTTATGATCTGAAAGCTGAGGAACCTTCTGATCCTGAACCGGGTCAGCACACCCGCAACTGGAGCTTGATGAACCGGCTCAACCAGAAAGGAACCCGCCCACAGGATAAACCAATTGATATCGGAGAATTGAATGCTGAAGAACAGGCGATGATCAAACACCGATACCCGGAGTTAATAAAAAACTAACCTCGTGAAAAATGAATATGAACAAAACGAAAATTAAATTCCTGATCTATTGCTTAATACCATTTTTCATTTCGTGTAATTTTAAAAATACCCAAAATACATCAACGCAAAATGATTATACGGGAAATGAATTAACCGAATTAAATGCCAGGCTTTCCAAAGGGTGGAATACATGGAATACCCGGAGCGTATTGTCTCATGTATTGTTGCCTGAAAGTTTTGCAATCAATCTCCAGTTAGTAAATCACCACTCGGGAGATACGCTGAAAGAAGCTTTAATCGGGAGGAGTGAATACGGCTCAAAAGAGCATGTAATTCCCGGTACTCATTCTTACGATGGTTCCTATACAGAACTCGTCGTTGAGTGGCAGGACATCCATGTTCAGGTTCAAAGTGCAGCTATAAACGAAGAACTGTTTTTGTTGATTAAACCAATACAGTATTCGCCTGGCGATACACTTTTATTAGATCCACAAATGTTGTGGGACAGAAAAGGAGAAATAATGATCAAGGATGGTATGATCAGTGCTAATACACCATCAAAAAATATTGAGGTTACCGTAGTCGGAGGCCAATTTGCAACAACGGCCGAAAACATTAAGGTTTCATTGAGTGAAGTAATAGCCATTTCATCTGATGCCTCAAAGTCGACGGAGGATATTGAAAACATTATAAACGATTCAAAGACGAATTTTTTAGCCGGTAAATCCAGGTATAAAGAAACACCGGAATTATACAATGCCATGCAAACGGT
>Ga0114919_10002068_pt1 | contig 16177 bp, 17 predicted proteins | sample BlataG_FD_88682 | JGI IMG/M metagenome (GOLD analysis project Ga0114919, IMG submission 88682) | Deep subsurface microbial communities from Black Sea to uncover new lineages of life (NeLLi) - Black_00105 metaG | ecosystem: Environmental > Aquatic > Marine > Oceanic > Sediment | place: Atlantic... | reverse complement strand
TTCTTCACTTGTCAATTCAACTATATACTTTTTCATTTGCGGTCTCCTTACCAAATATATCGTTTTTGGATATATCGGCAAAAAGACCTCTATCCCTGCATTTTATCTGTGACAGACTACTAGATAGCCGTAATTGCCGCTGCTGGCGTTGTAGCCAAACATGCTGTAGCCGATGCCACCGAGATAGCCATAATTTAAGCTGCTGTCGTTTTTACCATACACGCCACTGCCGCTACTACTGCCGCCATACACGCCACTGCCGCTGCCGGTGTTAGTGCCGGAAATAACTGCATCCGGATAAGTAAGGGACCCACTCAGCTCAAACGGCACATCAACATTCAGCGTAACGTCTCCCGATGTCCCGCCCCCGGTTAAGCCTGTCCCTGAATTAACAGCGGTTATGTCGCCCTCTGCCGGAGCTACCCAATCAGTACCGCTGCCGGTACTGGCGAGTACCTGGCCAGCCGTTCCTGCATCAGAGGAAGAATCGTAGTATGCCCCGTCCACAAACATATCACCTGTTACTTTCGCTCTGCCCTCAAAGTATCCTGCATAGCCGCTGCTGCAGAAGCCATACACGCCGTAGCCGCTGGTGCTGTAGCCAAACACGCCTTTGCTGCTGTTGCTTTTGCCATACACGCCGGAGTCGCTGGTGCTGTAGCCAAACACGCCCCTATCATCGCTGCCGAGGTAGCCGTAATTGCCGCTGGTGCTGTGAAAACCATGCACGCCATAACCGCTGCCAGTGTTGGTGCCCATCACAATTGCTTCCTTAGCCGCAACTGCACCGCTCAAATCAAGCGGAACGGAAACGCTACCCCCCAACGCTGCATAAAGTGCATACGGCGCAGGCGTTATTTCTTGTCGCGGCGTAAGAGTTGTGTACTCATTCGGATCGTCCTGCTCGCCCGGCCGAACACCAATTTCCAACCAGCGAGTATTGCCGTCAAATACGCCGACCCCGAAATCCAACTCAACCGTAAAATACCCATTAATCACATCGACATCAGGTGCGTTGACATCGTTGCCCCACTGGCTGCCTCCACTGCTGGCATCATAAAGTTTGAACCGAAGGTCATACAGGTCGTTTGCTACGTCATTGTTGTCGTAGAGATGCCCCTGGTAGGTAAAGGCTGTACCTAATGAAGCCGCTTTACTGACCTTAGCCAAAGAGAATGTCACGCCCAGGGCAAAAAGCACAATTGTTAAGATTCTTGCAGTTTTCATTTTCTTCTCCTTTTCAAAGAATTTTTATTTTAACAGCGCGCCGATAACGCTCTTTTATTCGATTTACTTGAGCTTAAGACAGTTGATCTACGAGAATACATTTTCTCACCGCTCCCCATAAAACGATGGTTTTTCTGCACAATACACAAGACCACAATATTATAACTATCTTTGGCCATAAATACAAGCCCAAATCCATTTCTCGTCAACAAAGGACCTAATTATGGGGTTCAGCAGGCAATTTCAATAACATATTTTCTGCTATTTTCAATTACTCTATCCGTTTGCTTGGAAACATCCTGTACATATCTTGTAGCCATCTTCAGATTAGCATGCCGCAGCAACCGCTGAACCGCAAATGGGTCTCCTGACCTGGCGGCAATAGGACATTCCATCCAGTTTCAACGTATGTTCAAAACGTTCTCCATTTTTTGAAATTTTTTTAAGTCTTTGATATCACAAACCTTATAGCTTCGCGATTTTTGCGATTTTATGAGCTATTTGGGTTTTTCGTTGTAGGCTGGTTGTAGGTGCAAATATGTCACTACTCATCCAACATTCCCTTCGTAACTAATTCTTGCCATCGAAAGCTGCGTCAAGAGTCGAGCACATGATTTCACCCGTTGGCAAACCAGACGCAATAGTCCTGAGCCGGAGTATAGTTTGCCGATTTCCTGTCCAGTACAGTCAGGTCACACAGCGGGAAAACAAAATGCTACCGACCACGACTAACATCCACAAGAATGCCGTAATGCTCATCGGCTTCAGTGATTCCATGAACCTGCACCTTATCACCATCATCCAGCGGGCTATGGTCCTGATGTTCACTTACTTTTGCTTCAAATGGGAACACAAGCAACTTCGCTAAGTGACTGTTCCATGCCTCGACTTCATCGTCAGCATCGGCGATAAGCTTGAAAATGCGTTCACCCTCTTCATCCATTCCAAGCCACTGAAACTTACTTTCCATCTCCTCAGCTACATCGTCAGCCGTTGTTTCCGAATCTCGCGGAGAAGTTGGTTTAATCTCATTCACAGATAGATACATCTCTGTCCATCCCAACCTCTCTTCTTCGCTTCTCTTGATATATTCAAGTGGCAACTGCTTAAGCGTGATACTGTCCCAGCGGATTCCGACGACATTGTCGCCTTCTTCTATTTCAAAGACTCTTCCCTGCCATCCGCCTATGCACACAGAATCATCATCAGGGCACATAATGCCTTCTTTGACCTTCACAGAATTGCCAATGCTCAATGTCATCGTCTTTTTCCTTTCAGAGACTAATTTATCTGATCTTTTGGCAAGTACATCTTGTGATAATTATGCTACAGGAACATGTTATTTGCAAGCCCAAAAGCAAGTTCGATCGAATGATGAAAATCTTTTTTGCTAAGTTGAAAATCTTATTCAGTCTGATACAATAGCGGCGAACCTTGCAAGGAATTCAATACCATGAGCGTCTGTGTTTTATTGAGTAAAATAGTCGAAGCCTTGGATATTCAGAATGATGAAGATTCATCGTACCTTGACAAGATTACCAGCGAAGTGATTAGTTTAAGCCATGATGACTTTAGCGCCGTTGAAGATGGTGAATCCTTAGATGATTACGCCCAGTGGGAGCGTGAAAACATCCAAATGGCAGAGAAGATTCTTAATGACTGTCACAAAAACTACCTGCCTCTACCTTCAAAGTTTGACGTTCACGAGTACCGGATAATGGAAAAGTTCTGTTTCTCCGTTCAGGACGAGGAGATTTGCGAGACATTATGCAATGCAATCAGAGGCAGGGGTGCCTTCCGCAGATTTAAGGACTGTATTTATAGATTTGAAATTGCCGACGACTGGTATAAATATCGAAGTGAATCGTTAAAAGAAATGGCTATTGACTGGTGTGATGCGAACGATATTGCCTATGAGGATGATGTGAAAGATTCAGGCCGGCAAGAAACCTGATAACAGTTTATAGCATTGGGAACTGAGCATTATGATTCAGGATATTAAAAGGATTGAATATCGTTGCGGTCTGCTGGAAAAAGGGAAGCAGGCAACTGATCTGCCGATGAAAGTCTGGCGTGGTTCACAAATCGATGCGGAAATCATCCGATCCATCCATAATGAAGATATCCTGAACCTTGGCGGTGTTTATGGTGATAAGGATATAGGCGATCCGCCCGAATATGATCATCTGAGAATTGCACTAACCGATGATGAGGTGGAAATCGAGTTCTTTAACCGCGGTATATTGCTGCTTACGGCGGACAGTGAGACATACAGGCGAATTCACCGTTTCTTATGTGTTCTGGACAATCATATTGCGAATTGAGCGGGGCGATGACAAAGAAGTTTAATAAGAGACGTACTAAAACAAGGCATTATTTCTTTCTCAATCCACATAAAGACTGTGCCTTTACTAAATGCCCTAAATGTGACAGCAAAACAAGAATACGAAAATTCCCTCTGGTTATTCATATTGATCCACAACAGATCATTCTTTTGAATAAGAAATGCCGGTATTGTATAAAGTGCGATCTGATAATTGCCAAACAATCTGAGGTAGAGTCTTTGATGATAGTCTGCCTTGAGGAAGTAAATCCCGAGGTAATAGGCAATAACTACCTTACAATGGGCGTAGTGGACGGGAAGGACTGGAAGGATGGCAATAAGGGCAAACTGGATTCAACTGAGACATTGGACCGTATGTATTTTTTCAAGGATATGTTAAAGTTTGAATTGGTTCCAGGTGGATGGTATCCGGAAGCAAAAGATAAATAAAGAAAACAGGCATTATAAAAAAGAGGAGCTTTATTGATGGAGCGTTTACTTGAACATGTGCCCAAGGAATTTCATGATGTTTTTACGGCTATTGTGAAACTGACTGATGACTTTTGCGAAAAACACCTTGACGAATACTACGAGCAGCTTGCCAACGATATGGCTGTAAAAATCTGCCGGAAAGGCTCGCCTATTAATATTAAACAAGGTAGGCCGAAAAGCTGGGCAAGCGGAATTATTCACGCCTTGGGTTGGGTAAATTTTCTGCAGGATCCCAGTATAGAACCTTATATGAGTTCAGCCGAGCTTGCTAAATGTTTTGGAGTCTCGCAGGGAACGATGACCACCAAATCAAAGATTATCCGTGATGTGTTGGATATTGTCCCAATGGATCCGGACTGGTGCCTACCTGATATGCTTGATGGAAACCCACTTGTCTGGATGGTGGAAATCAATGGATTTGTAATGGATATGCGAGTTGCCCCGCGTGAGTTTCAGGAAGCCGCTTATGCGAAAGGATTGATACCTTATATTCCAGATAAAGAAGCCAACTACGAGCCAAAATCCAATGAAGAAACAAAAATCATCAAATTTCCAACTGTGCAAAACAAGGTCTCTGGCGCAAAGGCTGCCAAAAAGCCAGAGAATGATAGCCCGACACTTTTCTAAGGCTTTACAAAAAGGTTGATGCAGATAAGCCGCACCACATTTGCGAAGCTACCTATCTTTTCGAGTAAGATTGCTAAAGCGATTGGATCACATGAGTTGAAGCATAGGCAAAAATTGCCGAAAAGGAGAACCTCATCGCATTCTTTAAATAAGCATTCCAGTACACCATAATTATTTGTTACCTGGTCATTTTCCAGTAAATGAGTCACAAAAAACATCGGACATACCTTCCAGTTGCGTTCACAACGGCAATAGTATGGTCAATCCGATTTTTGTGTAAAAATTTTATAAAAAATGCATTTTTCGGCAAGGATTTGAGATTCAGTGCTTTCATAATCACCCGAAAATGACATCTTTGGAGACAAACTGGAGACATGGATTTATCGAAGAATATAAACGCTCTACTGCTCGTGGAAAAAGAAATCTGTGGTTGAAAACTCTGAGGTACTATCCTTTTAATTTACACTTTTGTGACTGTGTTTATGGGCGCTTGACGGGTTTGATTGCATTAACTCAAAATATGTACTTCGACTTTAAACAGACGAAATCGAGAAATTAATTCTGAGTGCTTCCTTAAATAACTTGTGGATACTCAATGTGAGGATCAACATACGCCCCTTAATAATTAATGAGTTTCACAAACATTGCCTAATATTGCAACTTCATTGCCACAAAGTTACTTCGAATATATGTCTCTCGCACTGCAAGAATCGAGAATGTTGCTTCGATTGGTAAAACCAAGCCATGTGTAATTTCACATAACACCGAACTTGCTGAATAACGAAGGATATTTCCCACAAAAACAATTGAGACTAATTTTCACAGCAAAATGTTACCATGGCCGCCGAAGCCAATTTTCGCAAAATTCCTCCATATCAAGAATGTTTACTTCGCTGTCCTGGTTCAGGTCAGCACCTCCACAACGGCCACAGTTTTGTTTTTTCCAATTTTTGGCGAAGACAGCATAATCAAAAAAATCTATTAATCCATTAACGTCAGGTATATACTGAAAACTTCTGACGACAATTTCTGCTTCTTGACCATCGCTGGGAGGATTTCCATAATCCAACCATAAATTGATACGAGGGGTTGATGCCCCTGAATCCGGAATATGCTCGCTGTTTGTGAAGCACCACGAATCAATAAAACACCTCTCTGGCGGAACTATGCAAAAATCTCCGTAATAACTCAGAAAGCATACTTCATCTTTGTGACGAATGATAATGTGTGTGCTCTCGTTACCGTCAACAATACAGTTACTATCGACAGTGTAATCGGTGTTAAAACGGTGCTTATGACCAGACCAGTCAGGCATAACCACATACTGCGAATTATTCGGTTCGCATGGGTCGCTCCATCTTGTAAATTCGATATCCAATTCACGGTAATGTGGAGGTACGCAATCCTCCCAAAGAAATGCTCCCAGAACAATTCTTTCATCCAGTTGGTCCACTCTGCTATCAAGGACAAATATATATATTCCATCGCCCAGTGGAACAGTACCGATTACTTCGCTGCAATAAAATTTTCCGTCTCTTTTGACAATCTTCAAATGAAGATAACCATCAGGGTCGACCCAGACATTTTCCTCACTGTCAGAAAAATAGTTTGGACCTGGCCCAACTCTATCATTCACAGAAAAATCGCAGCTGCGCTTAATCCACCATTCATATCCTGAAAAGCTAATTTTTCTGTATCTGATTACCGGCGTGTGGCAATATAAAAACAACTCATCGGGCAGGCACTGCTCGCCAAGAACTATCGGTGGCTCGCCTTCGTCTTTTGGCCATAAAAAGGCTATAATCTCAACAGCCCATGGATCCCTGCCGCCCGTCGTAATGTCACAACTCCAGCTGCAATCGCTCGCAACAGGGGTAAGGGGTTCACCTGAAAGTGGTTTGATCCACCAGCCGTACGGCGGTACATTAATATACACCACCAGATTAAAATCATTGCAATCATTCGGGCCACAACAAACAACAAGACCTTCGAGATCTAAATTACTCCCCATTGGCGGAACAAACGTAAATTCAATCTCACAATCACAAGCTTCTTCTCCAAAATCAGGAACTGCAACCCTGTAGTCCTCTGTGCTCATACTGTTTTCGGTCATGATGTAATCGACATACACGTTCTGACCGGCAATCAAACTCACCATACTCAGCATTAATAGACAAAATATTCCAACCAAGAAAACGTTAGTAATAAGTGTGTTTTTCCCCATTTTTCTATCCTTTCAAATATTAACTTTTAACTTTTCTTAATCTTCTTTTCTTAATACATATTGCATAAACTCAAGCGGATGCTCGGCAAAATCTTTTGAAGGGGTGCGTAAATTGCGCATATTCGAATTCTTCTTCATCCTCCTGACCAGATATGTTTGTATAAACATTTTTGGTTAGTTCGCTGAACCTATTGCTTTTTGGAAGCCATAAAGTCTCACTATATCGCTTCTTTACGTCTCCGGGTGCCGTCTCACTCACTGCTTCAAAGTAAGAACGTTTCAGTTGACTTTTATAAATTTTCATTAGCTCAAACTTGATATCCAGCTCTTTTTCACTAAGTTCAATGATGACAGGAGTATACTCAATGCCATTACAAAAAACTTTCTCTCCAACCGGAATCCTCGAATATGGCAAATCGTCGACAAAAAATAATGCCGTTTCTTTCATCTTGCCAATTGCAAAAGTCGTGGCACGAAAAACCAAATCATGATGTGGATGGGTAATGCCGTTAGGATAAGCGCAAACAACAACCGCCTTTTGAAGTTTCTCGATTAGCACCAGTATACAATCTTCAATAGCTTCAACAGATAATGTTTCATTTTTTTTGCATAAACCAAAGTTGTCCCAAAAGCCCAAAGGATAAAAGCTCGCTCCGATTCTCTTACAAAAACAACGATCCTCACTCAGACGCATCTCTGGCACTATCGACAGTGATGGCTGGGGTTGAAGGGATTCTTCAAAATGAAAGGAAAAAGAAACAACAGTAGAGATGTCAACAGGCCCTGGCAGATACCTTTTGCTGAGGATGTGTCCGAGCGCAATAGCAGCATCATCACTATGAGTAATTATCACTAAGCTACCCTCTTTTTTCTTCATACGGCTGCCCATATATCTTTACAACCTCCAAACTCCGGATTATTAACAAGTTATATTTGCCTTTGTGTGGTGGCGCCCAAGCTTCAAATGAATTTTAAGCATCCAAAAATGGAGCGCATTATCATTTATGTATTGATGCTTGAGGCATCTGCGCTCGGAGAAATCTGTTGAAATTTTCGAAATCTTGGACTTTTCTTAAAATATAGATATGAGAGTATTTTCTTAAGCCTTTTTAATAAAGATTGCGGTAAATCCGAAATTCTATACTTGTTCCCAGTCACAAGGTAATGTAAAATCAGTCTTTAAAGAACTATAATAATACTGAAATCACATAGTCATTGAGGATGAATAACCGATGCCACTCTCACCTAAAGCATGGAAAATTTTGTCATATGAATTTAAAGATAAAGCGGTTCGACATGATAATGATCCCCTTACAAATATTTATTGGAAAATTTTGAACGACATCGGACAGGCTCTGCAGCGATTTTTAGCCCATGGATTACCATCCTGGGCAGTCAGATCTGAGGTGCACAAGATTCTTGAGTCTGAGGTTTGGGCGAGAGCCTGGGAAAAAGCAGAAAACTGTAATTATAAGCCTAGCATAAGTAATATAAAAACATATGCTTTCGGGATTGCGATAAAAGTTTTGAATGAATGGCGCAGGGAAAACTATGGTGGGCCTCCACCAGGTACAGTTGCTAATAATGCCAAAAGCTCACTTGATACAACTATGCAAAACGAACTTCTCCAGGACCTCAACGATTGCCTCCAAGATCTCGCGCGAAAGAATATCAACTGGTATACTGCCGTTTCTCTTACTATGCTACTAAAGTATATTGATAAAGAAGCTGCCGAAGTGATGGATTGTGTTAAATCTACGGTCTGCGACCGGAGGAAAAACGGGCTCAGATTTCTTAAGAGATGCTTGAGGAAAAAAAGCTGGGATGAGAAAAAGATTTGGGAAGTCTTAGCTAAATGATGATCCAAAATATAAAATCTGATGTAAATTTTCCCAAAAGATGGCTGCGTGTAACTTCTTATGTATTAAATGCTTATGCTTTATAGACAAGGCTGTTGGTCATTGTTTGGGAAAAATTTTGAAAAATTTACCGAGCGCAGAAGCATTTGGACACAATAATATATAGATAATTGTGTAAAAAAATCGCAGTGTAAATGTTTTTAGAGGTTCACCAGTTTGCAATACCTTGTGTCCGACTTCACTATCTGGAGTTCACATGAAATAAAATTGGTCATGTTCATAACCAAGGGCAAATTATCTGCAGTTAATGTTGCGGAGTATATAAATGAATTCCGAATCTGAATCTGAAAATTCGTATGAAGAAATAAAAGAAGCACTTAAGTGGTTGCGTGAGCAGGATTCTATCGGGAAAACAGATAAGCATCCTGATCGCACAGATAACTGCCTCCCTCTTAATCGTGTGTTCGTCGCAATTGATCTCACTCCGGAAGAAATAAAACACTTGGATAAATGCCTTTTTTGCCAGCGACAGGTGAAAAGTTTCAAAAACAAAGTTCCTCTGGAATTGCGTCGGACGATTCCAATTCCAGAAAAAACTGAGAAAAAAACATTTATTGACGAGAAGGAGACTAGAATAATTAAATTTATGAAGCCGTTAATGCAGCAAAGACCTTCATGGACTGCTGCAGCTGCAACTATCCTTGTCTGTGTTAGTTTGGCTGTGGCTGGTAGTGTAAGCTTTCGAAAATTATCAGTAATGCTGGCAGAGGCTACACAGCATCGTCAACGTCTTGAACTGCTGCATGAAGCAACAGGAGTGGGGCACGCTTTCGATGTTGACTTTGATGCAGAACAACCAAACATAGCCAGGCTCACCATCAACATTAACCCGGCTTTAGTACGCCTATCTGCAGTAACATACGATAATGGCGAAAATTGGGAAACGCTCTATTCAAAATCAGTTGGGGACATACTCACCGCTAAAACTTTCGAACCAACAATAACTGTCAAAGATCAACAAACCTTTATTATCCCACCTTCAGGCAAACAATCAATCAAAGCCCTCGTTCATGTTGAGTACGTCCCGGAAGTTATCGCAGCATTTCCGGAGTACAAAAAGCCGGAGAAAACCGACCGGATCAGTCTGTATGAAATTACGCCAACGGGTATAAGAAAACTCGCCAGCAAGATTACAGGTGTAGCTACCGCTAAAGCTGAGGTTTCTATGGGAATAATCCCCCTTGACGCTGACCGTTGGGAGGCTCTCAACAGCCCCAATGCATACGTAAATCTGGAAAATGACCCCGTCGATAGTGCTGTTATACAGCAGTTCAAACTGGGTGCAGTCGGCGAATACACAAATATAGGTCACGCTATCCCCAGTGCCACCCCTGAAAAACCCACCGTCTCTCTCGAAGAGCTTACTGGAATGGAGATTCAGTTCCTTTGGGACGGAAATGCGCCTATCATACTCGAACCAAAACTGGTTGATGACCATGGCAAAATCATTGGCATGACAAAATTCATCGAACCGAGCAGTAATAGTCAAACAATTTGGATACCTGCTCACTCACTGAAGGGCTACTTCGGGATTCGAATTTTTGGCTATTCCCGAGTTCGCCGTTTCGATTTAGCCGTGGTGCGAAAAGTCAAAAGCCATGCTAGTGAAGGAATAATCAAGATACAGCGTATCGAACTATTCGGAACAGCTGAGTTACCACCACCACCCACCACAACTGCCGCTGAACAGATATTACTTGCAGAATTATCACTAGACCCTGCCCAGTGGAAAACGGCACATAGTGAGCGCGGCACCATCGAATTATCAGCAGAGGACAAACTGCTCGTATGCAAGGTCGAACTACCTTATAATCAAGAGCTTGATAAAACGCTTCCTTGGACTAATCTGGAAATTCCGCTCGAACAACGAGACTTTAGCAAACTCAAGGTCATAGAAATCGAGTTGATGTGGCAAGGCCCTGCCCCCATAACCATCGAGCCTAAACTCGTAACATCTGTACGAGGTGACACCTACGGAAGGCAGATTCGAATTCAACCGGCTAATCAGTTCCATAAAGTTAAAGTCTATCTACATGATCTTAAGTATTATTGGTCGCTCACCGGAACTACTAAAGAGACAAAAATGAACCTTTATGAGCTAAACACCATCAGCCTCGGAATCGCTAGAAAAGCTCAGGACCAGGCACAGCAAGGCACACTTTATATAGAGGCTATCTACTTGCTTGGCTTGGAGCAGCAAAAGGAGTAAATAATCATAAAATATCTTGAGCATCTTCGAAGTGAATATACGATGAAAAAAAAGGCTTTTACATTAATAGAGCTGCTCGTAGTCATTGCGATCATATCATTGCTTATGGGTATATTGATACCGTGCCTGGGAAAAGCAAGACAGCTTGCATACAAAATAACCTGCACCAGCAATCTACGACAAATTGGTTTCGCCTTGGAGCTCTATCAGGATGACAACAATGCTTATGGGCCGTTTTTAGGGGTGGATCCTTCCACATATCCGATTCCCCAACACGAAACGCCCGAGCAAATGCTTAGCCCCTATCTCAGTCAAGAATGGGCCGTCTGGAATTGCCCTGCAGATACTGAAGAACGCAGAGAAATCTGGTATCCTCTGGCAGATCCAAACCTGCCGGATAAAATGCTCAACATCAGCTATGTCTGGTCCGAACCTCTTCTACAAGGTTTTTACCCGGGGCATTACCCTGAAAATGTAAACGGGACCACATGGAAAAGAGTGAAGTATGATTACTTAAAAGGAGCCCTGTTAGCCGATGGAAATCGCATGTTAAATGTTTGGAACTGGCGAGAGGCCCTCCGTCGAGATTATCCCCTGAATTCACTAGATCAGTCACATGGAAGTGGAAATTATCATCAAGTAAACTTACTTTTCTCAGATGCACGCGTTGAGTTTATTACTTGTGACGAGGAAAGCCTTAAAACACTGCTGCCATATTGAACAGATAGATAAACCATGGTCTCGGGCTTAAAATAGCCAGCCTTGGCTATGACTAATATTTTGAATCTGTATGTATAGCTTGTAAAAAAACCCCCTCGTCCGGCTTTGAAGCAGTGTATCAGAACACTGTCTGTTTTGATAAAGGCACTTTTGATCCATCCCGAAGAGCCAATTTAAATTATTCCGTGAATATAAATAGTGAATAACCCGGTTTTGGTTTCAAAACTTTTTGATAAATCTTCACCTGATAAGCTAATTAAAAAAAATTTCAAAATTCACCGAGCGCGGAGGTATCTTTCGACAATAAAACATTAGAGAAAACAACAGGAATTACAAATACTAGCCAAATGCTGCAAGTATAAATGTGACAATTGGATAGAAAGTCAAAAAGAAAGAGATGAAATGGCTCAATTTGGCATCAAACAACTTGTTGCAAATTTGTAACAATCAAAGCTAACTTAAAGCAAAAAGGAGACAAATTATGGCTGTTAAAGAACTGGTAGTCAAGTATGGAATGGGCGCGGAATGCAGAGCAAGTTTAGAGGAATCTGTCTTAGAGGGCATGCCTGTGAGAGATGTAATTCAGATGGTTGCAAGTTCACCACAGCTTAGCGAAGCTGCCAGGCGGACTGCAGGAGGACTGGATGAATGCATTCGTAGTCGTCGTATCATGGACGTCGAACTTATCAAAGGGAAAAGAAAAGACGGTGAGAGAGGTACCCCGATTGAGCTAAATGATGTCGTTATCGGCAGAGGCGAACAAGGCACTGAAACAGACAGTCTTACGATTCTTGTGTCTGAACCATATAAAGGCGGCTAATTTACAAAGGAGATGATTTGAATGATTGACCAAAAGAAACTTGGTCTTTTTAGTGTTTCACCGTTAAATCCTTACTATGTAGTGGAAGACAAAATATGGCAAGCACAGCCCAGTAGGCCGTCGGCAGGGATGCGTATAGTTGGAACATTGACAGCTTGGGCAAAGGGATTACAACAGACAGTCTGCATGGGCATTTTGGCTAAGGCATGGGAGCATGTTTACAGGACAAATGAATTACAGTTCTGTATAGGCCGGCTTATACCATATCTAAAGTTTTTGGAGACTGGTAACGAAGATTCTATGTTATGTTCATCTGATCTTGAACAGATGCTTTCGGATGTTGGCCGTCGGGCAGAATGTCTACAAGAACATCTCAAACATCAGTCATTACAGCCAATTTCTACGGATCGGCTTCAGGAAATCTTTTGCACACCCTGCCTTGTAAAGCTTCCATGTGTTATTCCTTTGGAACCGGTAGGTGTAATGAATAGCGTACCGAAAAGTATTAGTGTTCGTTATACACATAGCGTTAATAGAGTTAAGCCGCTCGATAAAGTTATCGCCGAAGTTGAAGAAGAGATAAGAAAAGAAGCAAACTGTGGAGGAACAATTAACCGTGTCGATAATCAGGAGGCAATGGCATTGATGCAAGACATTGACAATATTATAAATAAACTTCAACCGCTTGATGCGGGGCACTACAAGGTTATTTACTTCGATCGACATCATCAATTGCTATATAACTGTGGCCGCTTTGTTCTTGTTCGCGGTCCTGTAACTCACATTAGGGCCTCTCAACGATTTTACGTAGGTCTCAACATCGTGGGGAAAACACGACGAGAAATGTTTAAAATACGGCCACGGGTTTGTAAGAGCCCACATGAACTATGGACTCCTGATGGTATCCCTACAAAAGGCAGCATGTGTATGGGTAATAGCCAGCAATACCAAAGATTATTCACAGACAAACTAACAGACGAAGAGGCTGTAGTAGAATGGCTCGATACCGGTGTGATTCTGTCTACTGGAATAAGTGCATTACACCGACAAAGACGTCAGAGTAAGCTAAAGCAATTTCATCGAAGACAGTTATACTTAAAGAGAGTAATCACAAAATGACTTTTCAATCGCAATATGTTCTTACAATCGATCGGCTTGCGATGGAGCGATGTTTTATCGTGGCAGATATTCTCGCTGATGTTTATGGACAAGATTACACGGAATACGGTTTGATTGGCTTAGCTAAACAAAGTGAGCCTTTTCATATCGTTGCCACACCGCTGTTGCATGGGCAGCAAGTCACAGACCTCAGTGTTTACCAAGCCGGCTACGATGTTTTCCGTCTCCGAGACGAAATGGACATATTATCGAAAAGGCTGGGCCAGCCACTAGTGCCCATCGCCTTTATCCATCGTCATCCCAGTAGTTGCGGTATGTCTATTATAGATGAGCAATTTCTCACTGAAGTATTCGTCAACCAAGTCTCCACAGTTGTCACACTGCAGGAAATGAGAATCATAAAGCCAGGAGAGTTTGACTGCAGCTGTGCAGAGATGGAAAGACTCAGTAGCCAAAACAAAGAAACTAAGTCTTTTGGTAGGCAGGTGAAAATTGAGTACGGTGTCTGTTTTTCCATTATTATTAACAGAGATCGTCAATTTTCTATAGACGCTGCGAAAAAAGAATGGTGCCCCTTCTGTAACAAATCGCAAGTAAGTTTGGCATCTGCTGATCTTCGGGAAAATCAGAAACGATCTCTGACTGAAGAGGAAAGAAAAAAGCTGAGAAAGCAACTCGAGGTTGAAATCGAAGCAAAGCTTCGATTTGAAAGGATCGGTGTAAACAAAGGTGCGTAACATGAAAGACTGCTTACAGACAAACAGAATCAGTGAAGCCGGCGTGGATGTACTGCAGATTGCCAAGACTTCAGTCCTGATAAAAATAGGCGATATTACGGAAGAATATATACGGCAACATCCTGCGTACACACTTTGTCGAGCCTTTGATGCTCTTGGTTTCAGAGCCATTTACTTATGCGGTGCTGCCGATTATTTTGATGTACTTGCCGATCTTATGCAAGAAAGCAACTTCGTACAGTATCCGGGTGTTTGGCTTACAAAAGAGATGGCAAACATAGCACCGGATGCAGATGTCATCGTTGATCTGACTAATGACATTGAATATAGCTCTTTTTGTGCACATCTGAGTTCGGTTAAGTCGTGCCCGTGCATTTTTGTGATGTGGGGTCGGGAGTGGGTGGTTGTCAGCACCACCTTAATTACTACAAAAGAGTTAAGAGAACTTAATACTAACGGAGGTTCTCAACAAGAAGATATTCCTCCACCCATCAGTTGTATTGCAGCCGGGCTTGCTCTTCAGGAAGTACTAATACTTGCAGGCAATATTCAGATGGCAGCGCCGATGGAGGCCCCAGTCATCTACAATGCTGCTGCCGAAGATAGAATAGCTGGACATATAGACCAGCCCTGGACAACTGATGTTGTCGAAAACGCTATTGTGGAATTAGTAGGTGCCGGCGGGATTGGTGTCCATGTGCTCGAGGGCTTGACTCCAATGCTCGGTAATGGATGTGAGTTGCGTATATTTGATCCTGACACTGTTGGCATTGAAAACCTTGCGCTACAATCGCCGTATACAATAAATGATGTCGGCCAACCTAAGGCAATCGCAATGGCAGAAAAACTGGGGCAAATCTCAGTTCCGAACCTGAAAATTCGGCCTATGGTTATGTCGTATCAAGAGCGGCCCCGATCTCTTTCCAAACCTTCTGTGCGTATCGTCTGTCCTGACAACTTTGAGGTGCGAAAGTTCGCTAATGATTTGTCGACTCGTCTCGATGGTGTCCCCTTAGTCGAAGCTGGCAGTTCACCACTTGCTGCGAAACAACGAACTTATTATCCTAGTCTCACGGCTTGTCTGGAACATCGAATCCACAAACTCTCAGAAAAAGCTGCAAATGAGGAGCAACCTGATAGCTGTTCACAAAGCACGGCCCTCACTTTACCTGGTACGAATATGATAATCGGCGGTATCTTGGCCACTGAAGCTTTGAAGGCACTTAACCTGGAACGATTCGGTCTACCAACACGAGGGACCATTAATTATGATGCTCGGGTATCAAAACGATTCGGTATTATAGATGTACTTCCGCCTTGTGAACACCACTGGCAAGTAGATGCAAAAACAGGCTGAACATAAAGTCACAGGCGACACGATAATAGTCAGTCTTGAGAGTATGTGTGAATAGGGAATCAACATATGTGTTATGTTATTCCAATAGTTGATTTGCATTAATAGATTTTTGTGGAAATGAAATGTATCAAGTAATTGATGCACATGTGCATATTGGGAATTCAACGGAAGACTATTTTAAATATATAAGAAATAGCAACATCAAAGGAGCTGTTATGTTTCCGCCTGTTGATGAAATTTATAACAGGTATATCAAGAATTTTAAAGACGACGCAAAATGGCTAGTGCCATTTCCATTAAATAAGTTTCACTTTTTTTGAGTATGTTTATTGCGATATCTGACATATTTATTCAAAGCCATTTTGAGTTCATTATGATTTTGATAATTGGTTCCACGAATCAC
>Ga0114919_10002064_pt1 | contig 16187 bp, 13 predicted proteins | sample BlataG_FD_88682 | JGI IMG/M metagenome (GOLD analysis project Ga0114919, IMG submission 88682) | Deep subsurface microbial communities from Black Sea to uncover new lineages of life (NeLLi) - Black_00105 metaG | ecosystem: Environmental > Aquatic > Marine > Oceanic > Sediment | place: Atlantic... | reverse complement strand
TCGCTAACAATCCAGTCAATCTCTGCAAGGACGGTCGCCTGGCAGCCAGCAGCATCAATTGCGTTCCAAAGTGCTGCTGCCAGCCGAGACAGCCGCTCGGCATACCGGCCGAATGGGCTCGGTGTCATTGCGACCGCAACGCCCCCGAGCAGTTCCCACTGGCCCTCCCAGGCTGCATAGTCGGCAACGGTGTAATGCGGCAGATAGCGGGGAACAGAGCTCACTGAAGTCTTTCCAGAACACGGTTCATCCACAGGGGACGATTGGCATAAATGTACAAGCGTACGCCATGTTGCGTCAAGTTTTGTTGGTTTCGCTTCGCTGCGGGGCGGTTGCATCGAGTGCCGGATGCTCTCCCCACGCTAGCTGTCCGTGGAAAAAGCCATCCATGGCAATGGTGTTCGGCACGAAACGTGCTGACTCAGATGACCGTTATTTGAGAGCTGTTTTTGAGAAGGGAACACCGACGTCCAGCGTGGGTCGGGGTGCCCGTGCCCTGTCGCCGGATACTCGCTGCGGCCCTCCAGGCCTCCGCTCGTTCGAAGCTGCCTGCGCTTCGTCATCCATGGCTCCGCTGGTCAGCTACGCCGGCTCTCAGGGCACGGGCACCCCTCCCGGAATTTCGAGTGAAGAATTGATCAGCGCAGCAGACAACCCCACGCACCATTGAGGCCGTGGCTGCGCCGGCGCGGACTATCTTCTGCTTTTGATGAAGGCCTCGAGTTCTTTGAGACTCGCGAGGCCGATCAGGTAGTACCAGACCATCTGATACATCGCCCGGTTCGGCTTCTCGCCGGTGTAGATCAGGATAAGCATGCAGACGATCATGGCGCAGTACGCTTGGATTTCAACACCATTGCGGTTGTCGGAGAACAAGTGCCGGCAACCAAGCAACTGCTTGAACGTGCGGAAGAACATCTCGATCAGCCAACGGAGCCGGTACATCTCGGCGATCAGTTCGGCCGACAGATCGAGGCGGTTGGTCACGATCCGCAATACGCCGTCACATCGCGGCCCCTTCATTCCCCGATAGCTCTCGTGGGGCTTGACGGCCACCTGAATGAGCCGCGTTGGATGGTCCGGCCGTGTGCGGGTTCGTGACTTCCATCCCAGCTCGACGATCTCGTCGCTGATCACGCCAACGTCACGATCCGTGTCCGTCAACTCGTTGACCTTGGCAACCGTAACGGTGAGCTTGTCTCGAACCCGGCAGACGTAACTGCTGCCTTTGGCGTTGATCGTGTTCCAAAGCCCAAACTTGGCATAGCCGCGATCAATCACGTAGCAGCGATCCGATTCAACCGTTCGCTCCAGGACCGCACGCTCGTCGGCATCCCCTTTGGGATTGGCCGACGTCGCATCAATTCGTACCGCCTTGCCGCTCAAGACCTCAAAGTGGGCATGCAAGCGATAGGCGGAGAGCCGCTTGCCACCCGCCAGCGGCGTCCACGCCAGTTCCGCCACCCGCTTGACCGTCTCGATGACGGTGCCGTCCACGGCTGTGATCGGCTGGCCTACAGCTGCGAACCGTCCGGTCATCTTGCTGCTGATCGTGTGCCCAAGCTCCGCTGCGATCTCTTTCAGCGGAGCAGGGTCAAAAATCGCTACCGATTCAGACAGTGAGCCAAGCGAAGCCCGCGTGACACCGAGCCGCTTCCGAACCTTGTCCAGAGTACTTGCCCGCTGGAGATCACGAAGACTTTGAATCGCCGGGCTAAACAAAGACATCAGGATCAGTGCGCAGTACTGGTCCATGAACAGCCGGCGATTGCCAGCTCGATCACGTTCGGCACCTACGTTCCGCAGCCGCGACAGCAGCGGACGGATCTTCCGCAGGCACTTCAAGCCCTGCACATCCTGATCACGGATCTCTCGCTTCGTTCGTCCAGCCATGGCGGGAACGATAACGCCACGCCGCCCATGGCGCAACTCGCCCTAGCCTGCCTGGCCTGCCTGCCTTCAGGGCAGCAAGAATCGTGCCGAACAGGATTGCCATCCATGGCCCCTGCCCGCGAATGCGGGCGAATGATCGCCCACTTGGACAACACCCGAAAACACCGAGGGTTTTCGGGGTTGCCAATCGCTGCATCCTGCGGCGGTAGACAACTGCGACAGTCTGCTAGGAAAATGCACGCGGCCAGCAAACACTCACAGGCCGGCGGTTGTCGCGGGCGGCGAAGGCCGCATTCGGAAGTCGCCGTTTCGACCGTCTCGTCAGTCTCCACCACCCGCTGAGGATCTTGCGATGGAACGTCCCTGTCTGCGACGCACATGTCCCTTTGTTCTGGCTGCCCTCGGTTGTCTGTGGGTGACGACGGCGGACGCCCACGCCGACGACTGGCCGCAGTGGATGGGACCCGGCCGCGACAACGTCTGGCGGGAGGACGGCATCTGTGAGCAGTTTCCTGCCGGCGGCCCGAAGGTGCTCTGGCGGACACCGATTGCCGGCGGCTATGCAGGCCCGGCCGTTGCCGGCGGCCGGGTGTTCGTTGCCGACTATGTCACCGATGCCAATGTCAAGGTTGCCAACTTCGAGCGGAAGAGTTCGACCGGCACCGAGCGGGTGCTCTGCCTTGATGAAGCGACCGGAAAAATCCTCTGGACCCACGAGTACCCGGTCACCTACACGGTCGCCTATCCGGCCGGGCCGCGGTGCACACCCACCGTTGACGAAGACCGGGTCTACACCCTCGGCACCGAAGGAGACCTCTTTTGCTTTGACGTCGCCGACGGCAGTGTGATCTGGCAGCGGAACCTGCGGAAGGACTACGACTGCAAGGCGGCTCTCTGGGGCTATGCCAGTCATCCGCTGGTTGATGGCCAGCGGCTGATCTGTGTCGCCGGCACCGAAGCGGCCCACGCCGTCGCCTTTGACAAGCTGACGGGCAAAGAGCTCTGGCGGGCGGGCACCGCTCCCGAGCAGGGCTATTCGCCGCCGACGCTGATCGAGGCAGCCGGCGTGCGGCAGCTGGTCTTCATGAAGCCCGACGGCATCTACGCCGTAGTGCCGGAAACCGGCGAGCTGCTTTGGGAGTCAGGCTACAACGCCGACAACGGCTCGATCATCATGTCACCAGTGCAACTGGGAGAGCATTTGTTTGTCGGCGGCTACCAGAACAAAAACCTGCTGCTGAAACTCAAGGCCGATCAGCCCGGCGTTGAAGTCATCTGGCGGAACGAACCGAAGAAGGGACTCTCCGCCGTCAACGTCCAGCCGTTCGCCGCTGACGGCCACCTCTACGGCTTTCATGAGAAAGGGGAACTGCGAGTGGTGGCGATTCCGTCGGGCGAAGTCGTCTGGCGGGGCAGCGGCCCACTTGGCGGGCGGGCCCCCGGCTCAGGCACCGCCTTCATGGTAAGGCAGGCCGACCGGGTCTGGATGTTTGTCGAAACCGGGGACCTCGTGATTGCCAAGCTCTCGCCGGCCGGCTACGAAGAACTCGACCGGGCCCACCTGCTCGAGCCGACCAATGTTGCCTTTGGCCGCGACGTGGTCTGGTGTCCGCCGGCGTTTGCCAATCGCTCGATTTTCGTTCGCAACGATATTGAGATCATCCGGGTGTCGCTGACGGGTAACTGAGCGGGCGCCCGCCAAGATCACCTTTGCCGTCAACGGATTTGCTGCTAGCAGACACAGCTTTGTTCGACTTCAAGAATTGAAACAGTGCTGGTTTCAGCGAGACGTCGATAACAGCCGTGGCGCCAGTCAAATTTTTTGGGTGGCAACGGGTGCCGGCAATCAATCGAGGCCAAACGCCTGGCGGAGCAGGGTCAGTGCCCGGTTGCCCTCGGCAGCCGCCACGATAACGTTGACCCGCACCTCGCTGGTGCTGACCAGATCGATGTTGATGCCCGCCTCGGCCAAGGGGGCAAACAGCCGGTCGGCCACGCCGGCATGGCTGCGAATGCCAACGCCGGTGATCGACAGTTTGGCAACATGCGGGACGTCGGTGACCCGGACGCCATGGGCCGCAGCGATGCCCTGTGCCACTTCGACCGCCCGCTCCCGGCTCGCTGCTGGCACGGTGAAGGAGATCTCCGCCCGCCCCTCGCGGGGATAGCTCTGCACGATCATGTCGACGAACAGCCCCGCCTGGGCGACTTCGGCGAACACCTCGGCTGCCACCCCCGGCGTGTCGGGCAGGTCGAGGAACGTCACCAGTGCCTGGGAAGCGTCAAGCTGACAGCCCTCGATTGCCAGATCTTCCATGCCCTCCAGCCGCCTGACCACCTCAAGCGGGTCTGACTTGGTCATTGGAAGCGGGCTAGCGTCGGCAAAGTGGCCGTCGACTGCCTCAAGGCTGAAGGCCTGGTGGGCGGCCGCCACGGCACGGGCCGCATGGTCACGATCGATCAGAACAGAGATCTTGATCTCGCTTGTCGTGATCATGTGCACGTTTACGCCAGCGGCAGAGATCGCAGCAAACATCCGGCCAGCCACCCCTTCGGCAGTTGCCATGCCCAGGCCCACCACTGAAACCTTGGCCAGGCTACGGTCGTGCGTAAGCCTGACAGCGCCGAGGTCGGTCGCGACTGCGGTGGCAATGGCAAGGGCCGCCTCAAGGTCCTCCTCAGGCACGGTAAAGGAGATGCTGGCGGTGCCGCCATGTCCGGCGTTTTGAATGATCATGTCGACGGCGATCCCGTCATTCGCGAGCCGTGAGAACAGCGTGTGGCTGGAGCCGGGCTGGTCAGGCACGCCCTCAAGCGTGATCCGAGCCTCACTCTTGGCCAACGCCACCCCACTGACCGGCCGTGGGACAGCCCGGTCGGCCGGCACGATGGCGGTGCCGGACCCCTCAGCGAAGCTCGACCGTACGACAACCGGCACGCCGAACTTTTTGGCAAACTCGATCGACCGCGAGTGCATCACGCCGGCGCCGAGGCTGGCCAGTTCGAGCATCTCGTCGTGGCTGATGGAGTCGAGCCGGCTGGCAGTCGCCAGGATTCGAGGATCGGTCGTGTAGATGCCGTCAACGTCGGTGTAGATCTCGCAGCAGTCGGCCTCCAGCACGGCGGCAAGCGCCACTGCGGTGGTGTCAGAGCCGCCCCGGCCCAGGGTGGTGATGTTGCCATCCTGGTCAAAGCCCTGGAAACCGGCGGCAATCACGATTGCCCCGTCCGCCAGCAGCCGGTTGACGTGTTCGGTGGAGATCGAGCGAATCCGGGCCCGGGTGTGGCTGGAATCGGTGCGGATGCCAATCTGGCCACCGGTCAGGCTGACCGCCTTGTGCCCCTGCTGCTGCAGCGCCATGGCGAACAGCGACACGCTTACCTGCTCACCCGTCGAGAGCAGCATGTCCATCTCCCGAGCGCTGGGCGAGTCGGTAATCTGCCGGGCCAGATCGACCAGCACATCGGTCTGCTTTCCCATTGCGCTGACCACCACCACCACCTCATCCCCAGCGGCGTGGCGGGCGGCCGCCTTGCGGGCGGCGGCCATGATTTTTTGTGGGTCGGCAACGCTGGTGCCGCCAAACTTCTGCACAACGCGGGCCATCGGCTGGTTTGTGTCCTCTCCGTTCGGGTTCTGCTATTCGGGGGTGCCTGCGATGAAGGTGCCCATCAACTGCCAGCCAGGCTCAACCAGTAGACCTGTTGCTGCTGACGCCTCGTCGTAGGTCGACTGGCCCGCGGGCTTGATGCCGTCCCCGGCCATCACAAATGGCACCTGTCCGCGGGAATGCATCCGGGTCGCCAGAAATGTCGGATGATCGGGGCAGACCAACACCCGGTAGGGCTCGCCGGCAGCCGCCAGCTGGTCGAGGTGGGCAACGACAGGGCCGACGATGTGCCGGTCGATCTCCTCGATCGCCTGCACCTTGGCAGCAGCGTTGCCCTCGTGGCCGGCTTCGTCGGGGGCCTCGATATGGACGCAGACCAGATCGGCGTTGGCCAGTTCCTCGATCGCCGCCCGGCCCTTGGCGGCATAGTCGGTGTCAAGATAGCCGGTTGCTCCCGCCACCTCGCGGCAGGTCCAGCCAGCGAGATTGGCCAGCCCCCGCAGCAGATCGACCGCGGTAATCATCCGCCCGGTGACACCGTACTGGTCGACAAACGGCACAAAGGCCGGCCGCCCTCCGGCGCCCCAGAGCCAGAGGTGGGTAGCCACGCCCTTGCCGGCTGCACGCCGGGCGGCGTTGACGGGGTGGTCAGCCAGCCACGACTCACTCGCGGCCATGATGTCTGTCAGTAGCCGACTGCCCGTGCCCCGGGGAAAGGCGTCGGCGATTGGCTGGCCGACTCGATCGTGCGGGGCGGTGGTGCGGAGGTCGGCGCCAAGCGGTGCGGGACGATCCGCCGCCGCGCGGTAGAGCAGCAGATTGCGATAGCTGACCCCGGTCGCAAACTCCCAGCCGGCCAGTTCAGGAAAGTCGCGGGCAAGCCCAGCCTGGCAGGCAGCCAGCAGGGCCGTCGCCTCGTCTGTCGAGATATGATCGGCGGTGAAGTCCTTCATCACCGGACCCTCGGCGGCCTCAGCAATCGTGACGAGGTTGCACCGCACCGCCCAGTCGTCAGGGCCGAGGTCGATGCCTTTGGCTGCCGCCTCCAGCGGCGCCCGGCCGGTGAAGCAGGCCAGCGGGTCATAGCCCAGCAGGCTCATGCAGGCCACTTCCGACCCGGGGTTCAGGCTGTCAGGCACATGGTTGGTCCGTCCGACAACTCCCTTTGTGGCCAGCGCGTCGAGGGCGGGAGTGCTGGCAGCGGCCAGCGGCGTCAAGCCAGCGAGCGAATCCTGCGATTCGTCTGCCGCACCGTCGGGAATGATAACGAGGTATTTCATGGCGATGGCTCGAGAAAACCGGGGGCAGGGACGATCAGTCATCGAGAACCGGCAGACAGCTCGTGGCGGCCTGCACCGCTGCGTGGTGGTCAAGCGCTGCCACCGCGCGGCTGATGCAATCGGACGGACAGACGTGGGTCATGATGACAAGGGGAACCGCCGCCGAACCTGCGGCGGCCTGGTGCTGGATGACCGACGCAATCGAGATGCCTTCTCCGCCGAGCAGGCCGGTGAGGTCGGCAAGCACGCCAGGCCGGTCGGTCACCTGCAGTCGCAACAGGTAGCGATTGCTGCCACCTCCACTGAGGCGGGGGGCTGGCAACTCGGCGTCGAGCATGCCGGTGGTGCGGAAGGTGATGGCCGCCCGTCCAACCACTGTGTCGATAATGTCGGCTACGACCGCTGACGCGGTCGGCAGTTGGCCTGCGCCAAGCCCATGGAAAAACATCGGCCCAACCGCATCGCCCACAACACTGACGGCGTTGAAGGCGCCGCGGGTTTCAGCCAGCGGCGTGCCCTTCCTGACCAGAGTTGGGCCAACCCTCATCGACAGGCTGCCGTCGGCCCGGCTGGCATCTGCCACCACGCGGATGCGATAGCCGAGTTCCTCGGCAAACCGCAGCAATTCCTGGTCGATTGTTTCAAGCCCGACGCGTGGTATCTCTGCCCACGGAACCCAGACACCGAAGGCAAGGTGGGCCAGCAGGGCGAGCTTCTGAGTGGCATCGGTCCCGTCGACATCCATGGTCGGGTCTGCCTCGGCGTACCCCTCTGCCTGTGCCAGGGCCAGAACTTCAGCGTAATCGCTGCCGTCCTCTTCCATCCGGGTGAGGATAAAGTTGCTCGTGCCATTGAGAATTCCCCGAATCGACTCGATCCGGTTGGCCGCGAGGCATTCGGCGATGGCTGCCACGATCGGAATTCCACCTGCCACTGCCGCCTCAAAGGCGATCGCTCGACCGGACTCACGGGCGACGGCGAACAGCTCGGGGCCATGCTCTGCCAGCAACGCCTTGTTGGCGGTCACCACGTCCTTGCCCTTGCGGAGCAGTTCGATCGTCATTGAGCGGGCCGGCTCAAGACCGCCGACGAGCATGGCGGCCACTGAAATCGCGGGGTTCTCGCTGATGTCGGCAAGCGCTGTTGAAATTCGGTCTCCCGGCACGGGGACGCTGCGGGCCTTGCCGGTGTCGCGGACGACCACCTGTTCGACCACGATCGGTCGCCCGGCCTGCCTGCCAATATGGTCAGCCGACTGGCCGAGCACGCGGACCACGCCCGATCCGACGGTGCCCATGCCAACCACGCCTACCCTTACTGGTTCACTCATCGACTGCTCCATGCTGCTTGGTCGGCTCTGCTCATACCGACGATCCTACTCAGGCGGGCCAATCGTCGGAAGCGAGCCCTCCCCCGCCGCTGGGAACCCCTGTCTGCTATTCTGATGGGCAGACACGCTCAGTCCGTACGATCTCGACCCGCAGGAGTTGCCAGTGGATACCGCCGCCCATGAGTTTCTCGTCAAAATCCTCGAAACCCCAAGCCCGTCGGGCTATGAGGAGCCGGTGCAGGATCTGGTGCGGGAATACCTCGCCAGCTGTGCTGAGACGGTTGAAACTGACTCGCACGGGAATGTCATCGGCACGGCGAACCCCGGCGGAAAAACGCGAATGTTTCTCGCTGGCCACTGCGACCAGATCGGCCTGATTGTTCAGCACATCGACGCTGAAGGCTACATCTCAGTCCAGCCGATCGGAGGCTGGGACCCGATGCAGTTGATCGGCACCCGGGTGGTCATCTGGACCAGCGGGGGCGGTCTGCCTGGCGTGATGAGCCGCAAGCCGATCCATCTGCTCACCGAAGAGGAGCGGAAGACGGTACCGAAGATGAAGGACCTTTGGATCGACATCGGAGCAAAGGATAAGGCCGACGCTGAAAGTGTGGTGCGGATCGGCGACGCGGTGACCTTCGAGTTGAAGTACCAGCCGCTCCGCAATGGGCTGGCAGCCTCGGTTGCGATGGACGATAAGATTGGCCTCTGGGTGGTGCTGGAGGCATTTCGGCGGGCGGTGGCGGCCGGTCCCCTGCCCTGTTCGTTGTCGGTCGCCTCGACCGTGCAGGAGGAAATTGGCCTGCGCGGCGCGAAGACCAGCTGCCACCGGGTCGATCCGCATGTGGCAATTGCTGTCGATGTCACCCACGCCACGGACTGCCCAACGATTGACAAAAAGACCGAGGGTGACATCAAACTCGGCGGTGGGCCGGTGGTCTACCGGGGGCCCAACATGCACCCGCAGGTGGTGGAGCGGCTGCTGCAAGCGGGGGACGCCCATGCCATTCCAATCCAGCTGTCAGCCTTTGGCCGGGCAACGCCCACCGATGCCAATGCGTTGCAGGTCAGCCGCGACGGCGTCGCAACCGGCCTCGTCAGCGTTGCCAACCGCTACATGCATTCGGCGGTGGAGACGATTTCGTTGGAGGACGCTGACCGCACGGCCGACCTCCTGGCAGCCTTCTGCCGCGGCCTGGAAGGCGACATCGACTGGTCCCCCCGCAGCCGCTAGCCGACGGCGGAAAACGTCCGCCGGGAAATGGCGTGAGGCACGGGCAGCTGTCGAGGCCGCGGCAACCCCACCGCTTGCCGGAAGCCCCGGGCGCGAGCCCGGGGATCGAGTGCCGACGAGGATCCCCCAGCTCATGCTGGGGGCTTTCTTCGGGCTGGGGCAAAGGCCTCGGATCAACCGGGCCAGGCTCCTGCCAAAACGGCACATGCTCGAGTTGGCAGACAGCCAGGGACCGTTAGAGCACGCCGCAGGATGGCCTGTTGCCGCGGTATTTTTAGTATTCAGCAGAAATTTCTGGGGGACGGCCGTTTCCGGCACGGAGGTTGCACCCCTGGCTCGCATCGAACATCCGGCCTGCCAGATTCAGCCGGAACACGAACGCGAGGTCCGCTCAACACGCCTTTTGAAGGAGCTTCTTGTGGCAAAGCAAATGGTCTTCGAGGATGAGGCTCGCCAGCCGCTGCTGGCAGGTGTTTCTAAACTCGCCCGGGCCGTCAAAAGCACGCTCGGTCCCCGGGGCCGCAACGCGGTGCTCGACAAGGGTTGGGGGTCACCCAAGGTGACCAAAGATGGCGTCACCGTCGCCGAAGACATTGAACTTGAAGATTCCTACGAGAACCTTGGGGCCCAACTGGTCAAGGAAGCTGCCAGCAAGACCAACGATGTGGCTGGTGACGGCACCACCACGGCAACGGTGTTGTCAGAGGCAATCTTCCGCGAGGGGCTGAAAATGATTGCTGCCGGTGCCGATGCCATGGCGCTCAGCCGCGGTATCCACAAGGCGGTTGAGGCCGTTTCGCAGTCGGTTCTGGCCCTGGCAACGCCGATCAATGAGAAAAGCAAGAAGGAACTGATCCAGATTGCGACCATTGCCGGCAACAATGACCCGACCATCGGCAATGTCCTGTCCGAGGCCTTCCTCAAGGTTGGCAAAGACGGGGTGATCACTGTCGAAGAGGGTAAGCAGGCCGAAACATTCGTCGACGTTGTCGAAGGCATGCAGTTCGACCGCGGCTATCTTTCACCACACTTTGTCACCGACGCCGATGCCCAGTTGTGTGAGCTTGAGAACCCTTACATCCTCGTCTTTGAGGAAAAGATTTCGAGTGCAAAAAATCTGGTGCCGCTGCTTGAGGCGATCAGCAAGGCCGGCAAGCCGCTGCTCATCATTGCTGAGGATGTTGACGGTGAGGCCCTTGCGACTCTCGTCGTAAATAAGTTGCGAGGAATCGTGCAGGCTGTTGCCGTCAAGGCGCCCGGCTACGGCGATCGCCGCAAAGCGATGCTTGGTGACATTGCGGTGCTGACCGGTGGTCAGGCGATTTTCAAAGACTTGGGCATCGCTCTTGATGCAGTCAAACTCAGTGATCTCGGCAGGGCCAAGAAGGTGATCATCGCCGCCGAAAACACCACGATCGTAAGTGGGGCGGGCACCAAGCAGGCGATCGACGGTCGGGCTGCTCAAATCCGAGCTGAGATTGAGAACACCACCAGTGATTATGACCGCGAAAAGTTGCAGGAGCGGCTGGCAAAAATTGCCGGCGGAGTTGCAGAAATTAACGTCGGTGCCGCAACTGAGACTGAAATGAAAGAGCGGAAGGCGTTGATCGAGGACGCGAAGGCTGCCACCCAGGCAGCCCTGGCGGAGGGCGTCGTCCCGGGAGGCGGTGTCGCCCTGCTTCGCGGCGAGAAGGCGATTGAGAAGCTTGACTTGAAGGGCGATGAAAAGCACGGGGCAACAATCGTCAAAAACGCCTTGCACTATCCGCTTGAGGCGATCGCCCATAACGCCGGTCTCGACGGCTCGGTTGTCGTCAACCGGGTTCGGCAACTGAAGGGCAAGAACGACGGCTATGACGCCGACAAGGGCGAGTACTGTGATCTCGTCAGTGCGGGCGTTATTGATCCCGCCAAGGTAGTCCGGACCGCTCTGCAGAACGCCGCCAGTGTGGCGGCACTGCTGCTGACGACCGACTCACTCATCACTGAGATTCCCAAGGAAGAGGAACCAGCCCCTGAAGGCCATGACCATGGCATGGGCGGCATGGGAGGCATGGGAGGAATGCCTGGCATGGGCGGCATGGGCGGCATGCCGGGCATGATGTGATCATTTTCCCCGGGCATGTTCCCCGGGGGTACGCGGCGCGGCTATGTGGTCGCCAACCGTCACACGATTAAGCAATTGATTGACCCCACCTTTTTTGGAGCAAAAGACGAATGGCTGCGAAAAACCTGAAGATTCATCCGCTTGACGATCGCGTTGTGGTCGAACCCGTCGAGGCCGAAGAGCGAACGGCTGGCGGCATCGTGTTGCCCGACTCGGCCCAAGAAAAACCTCAGCGGGGCCACGTGGTTGCCCTCGGACCGGGCCGCCTGCTGGAAAGTGGTCAGCGGGCCTCGCTGTCTGTCTCGATCGGCGACGAGGTGATTTACGGCAAGTACTCCGGCAGTGACATCGAGGTGGATGGCCACGATGTCAAAATTCTCCGGGAGACCGACATTCTGGCGAAGGTGATGAAGTAACGAATCCGACCTTCCGGTCGATGTGATCCCCGAACCTTACAAAACCCAATCAGGTCGTTTGACTTTTAGGAGAGACAAGTCGTGCCCAAGCAATTGCTGTTCGATGACAACGCCCGCGGCAAACTTTTAAAGGGTGTCGAAAAACTGGCCAACGCCGTTGCGGTCACCATGGGCCCCACGGGCCGCAACGTGATCATCGACAAGTCTTTTGGTGGCCCGACGGTCACCAAGGACGGCGTCACCGTCAGTAAGGAAGTTGACCTCGAAGACGCCTTTGAAAACATGGGGGCCAAACTCGTCAACGAGGTGGCGTCGAAAACCTCTGATTTGGCCGGTGACGGAACGACCACTGCGACCGTGCTGGCCCGGGCAATCTTTCGCGAAGGCATTCGCAACGTTGTCGCCGGCAGCAATCCGACTGCCGTCCGACGAGGCATTGAGAAGGCCGTTGCCGCGGCGGTGCAGTACCTGATGGAAATCTCCCGGCAGGTGAGTCGTCCTGAAGAGGTGGCCCAGGTTGGTGCGATCAGTGCCAACAATGACCGCTTCATTGGCGACCTGCTGGCCGAGGCTCTCCAGAAGGTTGGCAAGGACGGCGTAATCACCGTCGAAGAAGGCAAGACCACCGAGACTGCGGTGCGGTTTGTGGACGGGATGCAGTTCGACAAGGGGTACATCTCGCCGTATTTCATCAACAAGCCGGCTGAGATGCTCTGTGAACTTGAGGACGCTCTGATCCTTATTCATGAGAAGAAGATCTCGAGCCTGCGGGATCTGGTGCCGTTGCTGGAAAAGGTGGCCCAGTCCGGCAAGCCGTTGCTGATCATCGCCGAAGACATCGACGGTGACGCTCTCACGGCCCTGGTCGTGAACAAGCTACGTGGTGTGCTGAATATTGCCGCCGCCAAGGCTCCCGGCTTTGGTGACCGCCGCAAGGCAATGCTGGGTGATATTGCAACCCTGACCGGCGGGACGCTGATCAGTGAAGACCTCGGCATCAAACTCGAAAACGTTGAGCTTTCGCACTTGGGCAAGGCCAAGACGGTGACCATCGACAAGAGCGAGACAACGATTGTAGAAGGCGCTGGCAAACCTGCCGACGTGCAGGCCCGCGTCCAGCAAATTCGGAATCAGTTGGCTGCCACGGAAAGCGAGTATGACCGTGAAAAGCTGCAGGAGCGGCTGGCGAAGCTGACCGGTGGCGTGGCGATTGTTTCAGTCGGTGCCGGCACCGAGGCTGAAATGAAGCAAAAGAAGGCTCGTGTTGAGGATGCTCTGCACGCGACTCGGGCCGCCGTTGAGGAGGGTATCGTGCCCGGCGGTGGCGTGGCCCTGGTTCGCTGCCGCGAAGCGGTCGAAAAAGCCCGGTCCCAGGCCAAGGGTGATGAGAAGATTGGCGTCGATATTGTCCTGGGTGCCCTTGAGGCACCGCTGCGGCAGATTGCCGAAAACGCCGGTATCGATGGTGGGGTTGTCGCCGATGAAGTCTCTCAGAAGGACACCCAGACTGGCTACGACGCCAACAAGGGCGAGTACGTCGACATGGTCAAGGCCGGTATTATCGATCCAGTCAAGGTTGTACGGGTTGCCCTGACGAATGCCGCGAGTATTTCAGGCTTGTTGCTGACGACTGAGGCGCTGGTGACAAACCTCGAAAAGGAAGACGCGAAAAAGCAGCGGATTGAAGGTTCCGTCCGCTGAGTAAACGGGCACCATAGCCATGATGTTTCCAACCTGTCCGCCGGCGGTGCCACAAAGAGGCAGTCCGTCGGCGGTCAGCGTTTGTGGGGCAGCCATTGGTGGAACGCGCCGGTTTTTTCGGAGGCCGCGGCAGTGCTGTTCATGTCGTCCCTGCGAGGCCCGCGAGGAGTTACCCCATGGTTGACCAGCGTTGCTACTATGAAGTGCTTGGGGTCGAACGGCGGTCAAGCACGGGCGAGATCACCGATGCCTATCGAAAGCTCGCCATCCGGTTTCACCCGGACAAGAATCCAGGAGATGACGAAGCCGCCGGCCGCTTTAAGGAGGCAGCTCGGGCGTTCGAGGTGTTGTCGGACGAAAATTTGCGGGCCCGCTATGACCGTTACGGCCATGCTGGCCTGCAAGGGGGCGGCGGCCAACACGAATTCAACGACATCTCTGACATCTTCGAGGCCTTCGGCGATTTGTTCGGCGGAGGTGTTTTCGGTGGCCGCGGCCGAGCCAGCCGTGCCCGCAAGGGACGAGATGTATTTTGTACGACTCGGCTGACGCTGCTTGAAGCAGCCCGCGGAACCACCAAAACAGTACGGTTCAGCCGTCACGAGGAGTGCGGTTCATGTAGCGGGAGCGGTGCCAAGCCGGGCACCACTCCACAGGCGTGCGACTACTGCGGCGGGCAAGGTCAGGTTGTTCAGTCTGCTGGCGTTTTTCGGTTACAGACCACCTGCCCCGCCTGCCGCGGCGCGGGCCGAATCGTCCGAGAGAAATGCCCGGATTGCGCGGGCCAGGGCCTGACTGAGATGGCGGTCGACCGGCGGGTGACGATTCCTGCAGGTGTCGACAGTGATGTGCGGGTCCGGTTGGCCGGTGAGGGTGAACCGGGCGGCAACGGTGGACCCCCGGGCGATTGCTATTGTGTGATTGAGATTGAGGATCATCCGTTCCTGCGACGGGAGCAGCATGAACTGCACTGTGAGGTCCCCCTTACCTTCAGCCAGTGCGCCCTCGGCACAACTATTGAAGCTCCTACCCTCGATGGCCCCAAGCCGCTTCAGATTCCCCGCGGCACCCAACCCGGCGATGTCATCAGGGTCCGCGGTCTCGGAATGCCCGATGTCCGCGGCCGCGGGGTTGGTGATCTCAATGTGCATGTCCATGTTGAGGTGCCAAAAAAACTCTCGCCCCGGGCGGAAGAGTTGCTGCGAGAACTGGCCGAGGAAGAACAGGCCGAGGTGAGCCCCAAACGTTCGAGCTTTTTCAGCCGTCTGGCAGACTATTTCACGGCTGAACCTGACAAGGAGCAGGAATCGGAAGAATCGGTCTGAACCGGACGCGCGTCTGGACAGTCCAGTGAAGGAGCAACGCATGAACGAATCGCAAGAAGATAACCACAGTGCCGGCAACGAGCCGGAGGTGCATGACCTGCCGCTCGACTCCGCCGAGCAGGAGCCTGCGGGGGATTCGGTCCAGACCCGCCTGCAGGAGGCGGAAGAGCGACTTCTGCGGGCACAAGCTGAAGTAGAAAACGTCCGCAAGCGGGGCCAGCGAGAACTGCAGGATCTGCTGCGGTACGGTGAAATGAATCTGCTGCGCGACATCCTGCCGGTGCTCGACAACATTGAGCGGGCCATCGAGGCCAGTGAGAAGACGGCAGATGTCGAGAGCCTGCGGGCCGGCTTTCGGATGACCGCCCAGCAAATCGAAAAGCTACTCGAGAGTCACGGCTGTAAGACCATCGTGACCGAGGCGGCGGCCTTTGATCCGGCGGTGCACGAGGCGATTGCCCAGCAGCCGGCAGGTGACGCTGCGCCCGGTTCTGTGATTGGTGTCGCCAGCAAGGGCTATGTGTTGCATGACCGGGTGGTACGGCCAGCGCAGGTAATCGTGGCGGCTTCGGCAGAGTAGGACAGCGGCAGAGAAAAGCATGTCCCTGCGGCAGCGTGCCGCTTGGGGACGAAGGCGAGGGTTCACACGTCAAAAGGCACCACAACGATGCCAACTTATGATTACGTCTGCGATGGCTGCGGCCATGCTTTTGAGCTGTTTCAGTCGATGACCGACTCGGCGAAGAAGACCTGCCCGGAATGCAAGAAGCGAAAGCTCAGGCGGCTGATCGGCACTGGGGGGGCGATCATGTTCAAGGGGTCCGGCTTCTATCAGACCGACTATCGCAGCGATTCCTACAAGAAAGCAGCGGCGGCCGATAAGCCACCGAGTGGCAAATCGGAGGGTGGAAAGAAAGAAGGGGGCGGTTCAGGTGAGAAAAAGTCAGGGGGTTCGTCCGAGAGCTGATTGCTTGACAGTGGACACAGAACTGGCTGTTCCTGTTACAATTTGGGTCAAAGGGAGACGCCTGTTCCGTTTTCAACAAGGAGGAAAACGATGCCACGCTGCCCGGTATGCGACGCCCAAGTGTTCTTACGGTCGACTGCTGACCGACCGGCTACTCCGACCGCACCATTCTGCAGCGACCGCTGTAAGACCATCGACCTCGGCCGCTGGCTTGAGGAGTCATACACCGTCCCGCATGTCGGTCGGGCTGAAGACGATGACGAGTTGGCGGAAGGCTACGACGATTCGCTGATCTCGCAGTGAGGTTTGCCAATAACCGGATG
>Ga0114919_10002062_pt1 | contig 16190 bp, 12 predicted proteins | sample BlataG_FD_88682 | JGI IMG/M metagenome (GOLD analysis project Ga0114919, IMG submission 88682) | Deep subsurface microbial communities from Black Sea to uncover new lineages of life (NeLLi) - Black_00105 metaG | ecosystem: Environmental > Aquatic > Marine > Oceanic > Sediment | place: Atlantic... | reverse complement strand
TAAACTTCTAAAACCTCTTACCTCCCTTAGCCTCAGCCTTAGCCTTAGCCTTGGAGAAAAATCAAAATTAGTAGTATAATTCCAATTATTACATTTTTTAATTAATTTGCGAAGCTATGTTCTAACTATTTAAAAAATCACCAGTAATTTTTTAGGTTATCTTGCTTCAGGATTAATAATATATTTCAGCTGTCTTCCTTCAAAAAAATCAATAATATTCCCGGCGGCTGATTTACCAATTTCAATCCTTGTCTCAATTGTCCCGGTCCCAATATGAGGAACCAAAACAACGTTGTCCATCTTTAATAAATCAGGATGAATATCCGGTTCGTTCTCAAATACATCAAGTCCGGCGCCAGCAATCGTATTTTCTTTCAAGGCATCTGCCAGGGCATTTTCATCAACAATGGCTCCCCTTGCAGTATTAATTAAAAATGAACCGGGTTTCATCCTGTTTAGTTCTTTTCTGCCAATCAAATGATAAGTATCCTGAGATAACAGACAGTGAATGGATAATACATCCGAGATTTCCAATAATTTGTTCAATGAAAGGTATTGTGCATCATATAACTCTTCCAGCTCACCAGGTACCCTTTTCCGGTTATGATAAAATATTTTCATACCTGAAGCAATAGCCCGCCGGGCTGTGGCTTTACCTATCTTGCCCATCCCAATAATACCCAGATTTTTACCAAATAAAGAATACCCAAGATTTTCCATAATCCCCCATTTCAAACCATTTTCCTTCCTTAATTTCCTGTCACATTCCGATATTCTTCGCATAACACTCAGCATCAATCCAAAAGCTATTTCTGCAGTGGATTCAGTAACTACATCCGGAGTATTTGTTACTACAATACCTTTTTCCGTTGCATACCCAACATCAATATTGTTAAACCCGGCTCCATAGTTACTTATAATAAGCAAATTTTTTGCCTTTTCTATTACACTGGCAGGAAAATTACCGGTGAACACGGTTAAAACGCCATGATAAGGTGGAATTAGCTCACAAAGATCATCGTGAGTTAACATTTCTTTTTCAGGGTAAAACACATCAAACTTCTCAAAAAGTTCTCTTAACCCTTCTTTTGGTATTTGGTATGTTACCAATATTTTCTTTTTCATGGTTAGGTTTTTACTTAAAAAATCCTTACCCTGCAAAATAATTCAGGGCAAAATTCTGTTTCAGAAGTTAATCTGAGCTCTGAAAAGGTTGTAAGTATTAATAATGGAAGGGTGTTATTAAAAATCAGACTGGCTAAACCTTCTTTAACCTCACTGTTTACAACATTGAGTCTTGTTGCAATAACTCCAATTACTACCAGAATAGCAAGGAAAAGGATTTGGTTTAGTATGATTTCAAATTGCATGTTGCTACAAATATATTCGATTAATTCGGATTACATAAAGATAAGTACGCTATTATCCCGGAAATAATGCCTAAATGAAGAAGTGGCTAAAGTGACTAAAGCGCCTAAAGTTTTGCCATTAGGCATCCCTTTGGGAAAAGTGACTAAATGAAGAAGTGCCTAAAATTAATGAGACAACACTTTTATGATCCGCCCAGGCGGATCGGGATCTAAAATGACTGGAATGCCTAAAATAATCTAAGTCGAAGAATTATTTATACTTTCGCATTTGCAACTGTTTTTGCAGTTCCATTCGTATATTTTCACACAAGGAATAAGCTTTCGGAAAATTTCATACTAAATAAAATTATTAAAGCACACAATGAAAGGTTTTTTTGAGCGACATATTTATGGCATTCTGGGTACGAGTATCGTACATTTGATTATTGCTATAATATTCATGTTGATCAAGCTTTCCACTACTAACCGGTTGAGAACCGAAGCGGTGCTGATCAGTTTTGAATCCATTGAAGAAAAGAATGAACCCGATCTTTTGGAAATTCCGGAGAGGTTCGTGGAAATGCTTGATAATGAGGAATACTGGGCTAACATAGCTGCAAACATTGCAAGTACTGCGGATGAAGATTTTAATATTGATGAATACATAAATCAGATCAAAGTAGAGTTAATTGCCAGTGGTGAAATCTCTGAAGATAATTTTCTTGAACAAGAAAAAAACAGGATACAGGACGCATTTCTTCCAGGAGAGACAACCTTTAAAGACCAATCGCAACCGGAAGAAGAGGATAGTCTTTCATCTGCTGAAATGGCGGCATTCTACAGCGGCCTCACCCGTATCTATTATAATTTGCCCGGGCGAAATCACAAAAGACTTCTTTTACCCATATATAAATGCGAAGGAGATGGAAAAGTTGTTCTGGCAATTATTGTAGATCAAAAAGGCTTTGTTCTTTCAGTCAATGTTATGAAGGAAGAATCTTCGGCGGATGATTATTGTTTATATGATGCTGCAAAAACAGCCGCATTAAGGTCAAAATTCAATGCAAGTCTCTCCGCGCCCATACGACAAAAAGGTACTATAACATATCATTTTGTTGCCCAGTAAATCTTTTATGTTGTTACACGGAAAATTTTGTTTTTTTTAGCAAAGTTTTTTTTGGAATATTATGTTTCTCATTGATTATCAAATTATAAATGTCTAAAATTTGAAATGCTTGAAATTATAAATGTCTAAAAGGTCGAAAGGTTACTCTGTATATTCCTAGACTCTTAGACCTTTGGACTTTTGGACTATTAGACTTCAGAATGTATGTTTATTTTTAAAAAAAGTCAAAAAGCCTGGAATTCTAAATACTCCAATTGCTTAAATTCTCTTTAATTTCTTCCATTTTAGTCATTTTAGGCATTTTAGGTCATTTTAGTCATTAATTAAGAGATAGATCGTTATAGTAATAAGGTTTAATCAATTCCGGTGTATTTTTATCAACGCCTTTCCGGGTTATTAGCCGCGAAATGGTATGAGCCATCATAAGATTTTGATCCAGGGGTTTTAGAAGTTTAAACGAATTGTCCAGTGGTCGGCTGGTATCCAGCCATTCCTGCTCTTTATCCGGATCAAGGAGTTTCTTATTAAATCTTCTTCCCATTTCCTCCTTGACGATGTTCAGGTTAACTGTAAAACACATGAAGATGTTTTTGGTTTATAGTTCCGGGTTCTCCCGAAGGGATGCCTGCGGCACTGGTTCCTGCTTTCTTTCCGACTCTGCCCCGCCTTCGCATACTACGGGCGCCTATGCTAAAGCTTCAGCGACAGCATGCGGGCAGGCAGGTCTTTTCCCAGCCGAATAAAATTCGGCACTACAATCTGTTAATACCAAATTTTTTCTTAAATCTCCAAAGTTATCTGGTATTTAAAAACACGAAGAGGGAACTAATCTGAACGATTAACTCCCTCTTCCACTTTTCTAAATCCCGTAGGACTCAGAAAGCGCCAAGTTACGGTTATTATGACTTCCACTTTCGGGTTATATCCTTTTCAGATAGTCTCCTTCCGGTTTCTGAACCTGGTGATGCGCCACTTTTTCAAGTTTTGCATTTCCAGGCTCTGGCTCTTTAAAGGACTCATAAGCACCCCGTTCTTGCGAATATGACCCTTATGAGCTGAATTTGTTCCGGTCCCCCTGTTGCCAGGAAAACGTTCCCAAATCCTCCTTTTGAAGCTCAACCAAAGAAGTAGATTCCGAAGAATCTGGCTCCGATGGCTGTGATTCGTTCCGGTTCCACTTTTGCAAGCTTCCCCTTTCCGTATCAGCGCTTCTCAAGCCTGCCTTTTATCACTCACTTGGTATGAACAAATATAAACGCTTATTTCATCTCCACCAAGCATTTTAAGTATTCCTTGTCAACAAAGTTTTCACATAGGTTATCAACAATTGTTAATAAGTCAAAAACAAATCCTAAATATCTCATTATCAATTGTTTTAGTTAATAAATAAAAACAGGAAACCAGACTATAAAAAAAGAACATAGCTTCGCGAATTTATTAAAAAATATATTATTGAGAGAGATGTGTTAAATTTGTTTGATTGTAGCACAAGGCTGTCCAAAGGACTCCTGCGGAGAGGTGAACCTTAGCCTAAAAAATTACAAGGCAACTTAGAAAGAGGCATAACTCATTGTATATCAGATTATGTTTTTGAACTTAGTCACGCTGCAAGCGTGACGATCTCATAGCCTGTCCCGATTTTCGGGAAACGAAGTGAGTGAATTCCGATACATTAAAGTAAAAACATCAGAAAAAAATAATAATTTTGCAATTTAATATTATATGTATATTTACGTTTTTAAAATTCAATCCGGGTTAGTATGATTAGAAAGATACTAATCGCAAACCGTGGTGAGATTGCTGTTCGAATTATCCGTGCATGCAAAGAAATGGGAATAACCACGGTAGCCGTATATTCAGAAGCTGACAGAACCGCATTACACGTCCGTTATGCTGATGAAGCCTATTTGATTGGACCTTCACCTTCCAATGAAAGTTATCTTGTAATTGACAACATTATCGATGCAGCAAAGAAATCAAATGCCGATGCAATTCATCCGGGATATGGATTTCTATCAGAAAATGCTGTTTTTTCAGACAGGGTGAAAAAAGAAGGGATCATTTTTATTGGTCCATCAGCCTATTCAATAAAAACAATGGGCGATAAGATCAGTGCACGTCAATGCATGACCGAAGCAGGAGTTCCCGTCGTTCCGGGAACAAAAGAGAATATCCCGGATGTAAAACTCCTGAAGAAGACCGCTAATGAAATCGGATTACCGGTCATGATCAAGGCTTCAGCCGGTGGCGGTGGAAAAGGAATGCGACTTGTTCAGAAAGAAGATGAATTGACAGATGCTCTGAGGGCGGCAAAATCAGAAGCTCTTGCAGCCTTCGGGGATGACTCGGTATATATCGAGAAATACATTCAATCCCCTCATCATATTGAATTCCAGATTCTTGCCGATCAACACGGAGATATCCTTCACTTGTGTGAGCGGGAATGTTCGGTTCAGAGAAGACATCAAAAAGTGGTTGAAGAAACTCCTTCGCCTCTTGTAACACCCGAATTAAGGGATGAAATGGGAAAATATGCTGTTGCTGCTGCAAAAGCGGCTAAATATGAAGGAGCCGGCACCATTGAGTTTTTGGTGGATGATGATTTGAACTACTACTTCCTTGAAATGAATACCCGGCTCCAGGTTGAACATCCTGTAACCGAACTTGTCCTGGGAATTGATCTGGTTAAAGAGCAAATAAAAATTGCAGAAGGAAATAAAATTTCCTGGTCTCAATCGGAAATCATACAAAACGGTCATGCCATTGAATGCAGGGTTTATGCTGAAGATGCAGATAATAACTTTATGCCCAGTCCGGGGTTGGTTCAAAAAAATATTGAACCGATGGGCTTTGGAGTCCGTTGTGACGGGTATGTTTATGAAGGCTTTGAAATTCCCATTTATTACGATCCCTTGATATCCAAACTGATTACATGGGGAAAAACAAGGAAGGAAGCTATAGAAAGGATGAAACGGGCATTAAGGGATTATTCAATTATGGGTATTAAAACTTCATTGAACTTCCTGCACAGGATCATGGAAACCCCGGATTTTTACCTGGGTAAATACAATACCCATTTTATCGAAAAGAATAAGGATTTCCTTTTTACTCACGGTCTGGAAAAAAATGAAGCAAAAAGAATAGAAGATTTAGCCATGATTACTGCTTTTCTGGAATATAATACCCAATTAACAAACGGTAACAATATTCCTTTGGTTGCACAAAATAATCAATGGAAAGATTTTGGAAGAAAAAAAGGCGTTCAGCAAAGGTTATAAATTTTATAACTAATATAGGTATTCCGAGGAAAAGAAACAGAATGTTATAAAATGTTATATGTTATAAGTTAAAAGTTATATGTTATTTGTTTTGCCACATGTTCAATGAAATTTGTATTAACTTATAACCAATAACTTATAACGATTAACTATTTTACTGAATGTAACAAAACGACTTTTGAATATTGAATAGTTACTAAATTTTTGAACAAAATTTTTATATTTTGGAAATCTCAATAAATAACCAAAACAGCAATATTGAAATAAAAAAGCAGGAGGGCAATAAATTCCAAATATCCCTGAATGGGAAAACTTTAGATCTGGATATAACTAAAGTTGAGAACGGGATTTATTCCATATTGATCGATGGTAAATCATACGAAATGGAAATTATTCCTGGTCGTAATAAGAAGAATTATATTATCGGCTACCATGGTTTATCATATGATATTGAAATTATTGACCCTGAGACTAAATATTTAAGAAACAAGCAAAACACAGAAGAAGATGATGAACAAAATTCCATTTCATCTCCAATGCCCGGTAAGGTTATCAAAATCCCCATAGAAGTAGGTGAAAAGGTTAAACCAGGTCAGACTCTCATCATAATATCGGCTATGAAGATGGAAAGCGAATATAAGGCCAAACGGGCAGGAGTAGTAAAAGAGATTTTAGCCAAAGAAGGGGAAAACATCGAGGGTAACCAATCCTTGATTTTAATTGATTAAGTCATTAACTTAAATTTCTTGTAACCATGTCAACATTGGAAGAAAAATACAAAGAATTTCAGGAACGAAATCAAGCTGCTGAATTAGGAGGCGGACAAGATAGAATTGAAAAACAGCATAGCTCAGGGAAGAAAACCGCACGCGAACGAATTAACGATTTGATTGATCCGGGAACCTTTGTCGAAACCGACAAGCTCGTGGTTCACCAGTGCAGGGATTTTGATATGGATAAAAGAAAAATTTCAGGAGACGGAATCATAACGGGATATGGAAAAATAGACGGACGATTGGTGTATGTATTTGCACAGGATTTTACCGTTTTTGGTGGCACCCTGTCGAGAACCAATGCTGATAAAATAGTAAAGTTAATGGATATGTCCATGAGGATGGGAGCTCCTGTAATTGGACTTAACGACTCAGGTGGAGCAAGGATACAGGAAGGTGTTCGGAGTCTTGCCGGATATGCCGACATATTTTACAGGAATGTTATGAGTTCGGGCGTTGTTCCGCAAATCTCCGCCATTCTTGGTCCTTGTGCCGGCGGAGCAGTATATTCCCCTGCTTTAACCGACTTCATCGTGATGGTAAAAAAGACAAGTTACATGTTTGTAACCGGGCCTGATGTTATTAAAGCTGTTACACACGAAGATGTGACAAAGAATGCACTTGGCGGAGCAATGACCCATAATACAAAAAGCGGCGTTGCTCATTTTGCGGCTGAAGATGATGAGCAAGCTATGATGATAATCAGGGAGTTGCTGAGTTTTCTGCCATCCAATAATATGGAAGACCCACCCGTAAAACCTTGTCTCGATGATATCAACAGGGAAGATGAAAAACTTCAGACTATTATCCCTGCTGATCCCAATAAGCCTTACGACATGAAAGAAATTATAACATCCGTTGCTGATGATCATAGCTATTTAGAGGTTATGCCATATTATGCCGAAAACCTTATTATCGGTTTTATTAGACTAAATGGAAGGCCTGTTGGAGTTGTTGCGAATCAACCTGCTGTCCAGGCCGGCGTTCTCGATATAAACTCATCTGTTAAAGGAGCCAGGTTCATAAGATTTTGTGATGCCTTTAACATCCCCATCATAACATTTGAAGATGTTCCAGGATTCCTTCCAGGCACAATCCAGGAGTTTGGAGGAATTATTAAGCATGGAGCACAATTATTATTTGCTTATTGCGAAGCTAATGTGCCTAAAATTACTTTAATTACCAGGAAGTCGTACGGTGGTGCATACTGTGTTATGGCGAGTAAGCATATCGGTGCGGATGTTAATCTTGCGTACCCTACAGCAGAAATTGCCGTAATGGGTCCTGAAGGCGCTGTAAACATCCTTTACCGGAATGAAGAAGATAAAGCAAGCAAGGTTGAAGAATATAAATCCAATTTTGCCAATCCGTATAAAGCGGCAGAACTCGGATATATCGATGAAATTATAAATCCAAGAGAAACCCGGAAGAAACTCATTCATGCCCTCGAAATGTGTAAAAACAAAGTGAGTTCAAATCCCCCCAAAAAACACGGAAATATTCCCCTGTAGGATCATTCAAACGGAAACTGAAATTTTGTACCAAATACACCACTTTCCCCTGCCAAAGGCACTTTTCCCAAAGGGATGCCTAATGGTAAAACTTTAGTCACTTTAGGCACTTCTTCATTTAGTCACTTTAAACTTTAGTCACTTTAGGCACTTCTTCATTTAGGCACTTTAAACTTTAGTCACTTTAGGCACTTCTTCATTTAGGCACTTTTAACTTTAGTCACTTTAGGCACTTCTTCCGGAATTCTTTCCCGAAGGATCCCGGGTGGTTTATTATTGAATAAAACTCATCAATATACTGAAGCGTGCTTTCAAGGTGATAACTATCAAGTAAGGAAAAATTCTGATACAAATCATAGATTTCTTGCTTCTTCGAATTAAAAATAGAAAAATAAAATTTCATTTCTTTTTTTGACTTGCATAAACCTTTAAATAAACGGTCAGACCTGTTATTCCCAACCGGATCTTTTGAACTCATCCGATAGGGCGCTTTAACAATTTCTGCCCAGTCAAAGTCATATGGAACAGGAATACAAGGTTTAAAGGGATCGAGTAAAATGAGCTTAATATTATGAAGGAGTTCAACAGACCAATCATTGTTAACAACCATATATTGAAATAATGAAAGTATGGTGAAATTGTGCTCTTCCATATCCCTGATGGAAAAGTTTTTAACGTTTAATATCTCCCCTCCATTTAGTTTGGCAACGTGTTTGGGACGTTCAATAAAAAAAGCATAACTTTTTATGGAATCCGAAGGAAAGTTTTCATCGAGATAAGTAATGTCCAATAAGCGAACCCTGAAACTATAGGGTGTTATAATATTATAGAGTTTGTATACCAGGTATTCCTTAAATAAAAATTGTTCATATTCAGGGTTTCCACTCGTGCAGTGAGTTACGAGTTTTAACCGGTCATGTCCCTCGAACAAGGCGCTTTTCTTGTTGCTACCGCTAAATTCAATCTTCAAAGGAGGGAAATCACAATGTTCCGGACATTTCCTGAAATTACCCCTGGTACTGAGCTTGACTTTTAAGCTGATGGTTTTCCCCAATTGGTCAATATAACCGAGAACAGCTTTGTGCTTTTCAGGATTCTCTCCCACATCCATTCTTACCGTATCAATTTGTGTTAATATACTCACCTGCAGAATCTTATCTGATTCAAATAAACGGTTAAAGGAATCCTTCGACTGAGATAATGATAAATATCCACAAAGAAAAGAAACAGAAAGTACCAAAAGTCGTCTGGAAATAAAATTGGTCATGTGTATAATTCTTTCTGAATAATAAAAGGTTTCATAGATGATAGCTATTTCCGTGCCAATCTTCACAACTAACTTTGTATCATTAAAATAGGATTTATTTATTTCCAATAAGAGAAATGATCTTGATAAATTTTGTTCGAAACCGGACAGGTAATATCCAAAACCGAACATTAAAAAGGGTAAGGCAAAGAGCGGAGAGAATGGGTGTGTTAAGGTGTTAGTGAGTTAGTGTGTTAGTGTGTTAGATTGTGGGAACGAGTAATAATGAATATCCAATATCGAATAATGAATGGTTAAAAGCAGTGATAAATAATATGAGTAATGGGTAATGAGGAAATCAATAAATAAATGAGGCTCAAATTCGAGAAAACTAAGCACCCTTAATTATTTAGGAATAATAAACCAACAACTAAACCTAAAAGTAAGAGAAGGGTGAATCTGAACCTCATTTATATCTATTCAGCTTAATATTTATGTATCGGGATTATTTCACAATCATTCAAATTTAGCAGTTTCATTTGAATAGAATTAACCTTTTTAATTACTTTGCGAAGCTATGTCCTTTAAATTTCTATGAAAAAAATAGCAGTTTTAATGATTATTTGGAATATTTTCAAGTAATTCGGATGAGTAAATGCAACAAATCGTGAATTCCATGATAAGGGTAACCATCAATAAAGAGAATCAATCCGTCCCTATTGTTGTTTACCGTAACGAAATAGAACATGAATGGATCAGGTTAGTGGATACGGTAACCGTTGAAGACTATTACATTGATGTGGATGTCGACCATTTTTATTCGGTAAAGGCCGAGTACAAGGCTGGCGGGAAAATCATTTATGCGGTTGATGGAGACAGGATTCGAACCCGGAAGATTACAGCCCAGTGCGACTCAACCTGTTGGGTGATCAGGGGTGGAAACATTAATGTAAGATTGAAGTATATGGATTGATTAGTTCTGGGTTCGGGTTCTGAGTTCCGGGTCACAGGTTGCTGGGCCTGCCCCGTGAAATGCGACGCTTGCCCTGTTCACCCCGTTGGATTTATGTATTTATCCTACGGGGTAAAATTTGAGGTATGAAAACATTTCACCAGGGAAGGAGCATATTTCACTGTGGTGCTGGTTACTATGTGCTAGATGTCTCTGCCAATTGCGGACTGTCGACTGGCTATTTATTCCTGCTTTCTGTTACTGCTACTGCCACTGTTGCAGGGTACAGGTTACTAGTGCTTTTAGTAACACCAAATTCTCCTCACCCGAAGGGATCCCTTTGGGACTTGGAAAGAAGCCTGCCCGAACGCCTGATTCGTTCCCGCCCGGATGACCCGGTCGGACAGGCAGCCGGGCGGGGAGTACCCTGACGGTACCGTCAGGGGGAGGTGGTTGATGCAAGTTTATTCACAACCTAAGAATGAAATACCAACAATGGTACATTGGTATGGAAGAAAAGTTTCCTGGTCATACTCGGATATAAAAACTTGGTTATTAAATTCCTCTTATGTGTGGTTAGTGAAATGATATCGATCTGCTTTTGTTGCACTAAGTCATTCAATCCCTGAATAACGTCCTCTTCTTCCAAAAGGATGCATTCAACCTTAAATGCAGGGTATACCGATTTAAAGTATTCTTTGAGGCCTTCCATTTTAAGTTTTTCCCATGTATCCTCCTTCCCAGTTCCAATATGGACGCAATAAACTTTCATATCAAACGGGGCCACCAATCCCATTAATTTTGTAATCGCTACAAAATCAGACTCATCAAAATCAGTTGCATAAATGATTCTGCGAATGTTCTTTTGATCATCAAATTTGCAATTTTCCGGGATTGCAAGCACAGGCACTTTTGTTTTCTCCAGAATCTTCATGGTTGAACTCCCTATAAAATCCTTCTTCCTTTTGTTGCGACCTCTCATGCCAATAATGATCATACCGGGCAAATAGGTTTCACATGCTTCAAGAATTACATCGGATACAGAACCACTTATAAGGGAATAATCAACCATCACGCCTTTGATTTTTTCCGTATTAATTTGTTTACGTAATTCATTTGCATATTCCTCAATATCTTTTTTAGCCTTTTCCCGTAACTCCTGAATATGATCAGCAAGGGTCCCCTGAAACGCATAAGGTTCATCATATGGAATCGTTTGGATATCAGGACTATAATATGCATACAGAAGTTCAATTTCAGCACGCAATACTGACGCCAGTTTCAATGCATATTGACAGGCATTTTTTGAATGATCAGAGAAATCAATCGGCACGAGTATTCTTTCTATTTCTTTTAATTCACACTCAGCAGGTTTTTTTTCCTTACTATACTCCTTGTTAATTTCCCGCAGGATCTTTATTGCTTTATCCAGGTCTTTCTCATTTATCTTTACTTTCACCCCACCCGGCAGACCAGGCTGGATTTGGTTTACATTTGCTAAAATGGATTCAATACCTTCAGCTTTCAGTTTGCTTTTTAGAATCTCTGCTCTTGCGTAAGTACTTGTAGTTATTGTAACTAATTTCTCCATAATGAATGTTCTTTTGTGTTTTTGTGTTAATATTAAGGTTTTAATGAAAAATTCAGACTTAAATTTTCACAGATTAATCTTTTCAAAAGTTACGATTTTTTTTTTTAAAAACCAAAGAAAAATAAAAACCCGGGACTTTGACCCGGGGACGGTATATTAATAAGTTGAAGGTGATTTTTTTACTTCCTCTTCATTTCCAATTTTTATTTTTGCTCATTTTCCAGTTATCTTGCCCTTTTTTCCAATTTATGCTCCTGTTCTTCAATTTTCATTTCACTTTCCAACCGGCTTTCTTTCAACGACCGTTGTATGTCTTTCATTCTTTCTTCATGGATCTTTCTGGCTTCTTCCATCGCTCTTTTCATCTGTTCTCGGGCTTCTTTAAGTTCTTTTTTAATTGTTATAGTATCCAGTTCTTCAATATTTTTCAGCATTTCCATTTGAGCTTTTTTTATGTTCTCCCGGAATTCTTCACTATCAAAATTTTTCCATACCTCCCGCATTTCCCTTTGGACTTTTTCCATTTCCTTCCTAAACTCCTCAAACAGCTCTTTATTCATGAATTCCTGCTCTCTGTGAAACTCTTCAATCGCTTCTTTAAGCTCCTTCTCAGCACTTTCTATTTCTTCTGAATACTTATCCCAATCAATCGTCTGGAGTTCTTTCATAGCTTTTTCCATATCCGCTTTCACATCTTTCATGTCTATCCGGAATTCTTCTTCATCAAATTCCACTATATCTTTTAATGCCTCTCCTATTTCTTCTAAAGATTGCTCGAGGTTTTCATCGAAATCCCTCAATTCTGTTTCCTCAATTTGCTCAAGTTCTGCTTCCGACCTTTCCATTTCTTCCTCGAGTTCTTCCAATTCCTCCTCAAGCTCTTCCAGTTCATATTCAGCCTCTTCCAATTCCTCCTCAAGTTCTTCAAGTTCTTTCATTGTATTATCGATTAAATCCCGATATTTTCCTATATCCTTTTTAGGTATTTTTTTACCATCAATAAATAGTTTTTTCACCACCCCTTTTTCAATAACGATCCTAAGGTATTTCTCCTTTTGATCAACTTCATCATAAAATTGGGTTCGAATGGTTTTTCTTTGCTGCTTTTTAACCGTATCAACAACCATAAAATCAGGTTGTATAAGTTTTTTGTTATTCATAAAACCACTGATTGATGTAATTATCTCGGTTTCTGCTCCATTTGTTGATAAGGCTTTTTTTGCCTTAAAAACAGAAGCGTTTGAGGTGTACGTAACTGCCATCAGAACAAAAATTAACAATAAAACAGCTAAAAACCTGCCAGTAGAACTAACTTGTGACCGGGGGTATTCCACCAATCTTTTAATTCTTGAAAATAACCTGCCCTTTCTCCCGGAAAGCGCAAGTGCATAAAATGTAACATTTTGTTTCATCTCTTGTAGATTTGTTAATGCATTTATGTAAGTCAATGATTCGTCGCATACTGAAACAGCCATATCGTCACAACAATTCTCTCTTTCCTTCCGAATGATCGATGACATCCACCAAACGGCTGGATGATAAAAAAAGAGAAACTCCGTAATGGACTGGAAAATATTTATGATATAATCATTTCTTTTTATATGAGCCAATTCATGAGCAAGGATGGCTTCAACCTGATTGAAAGGAATGCCGGTAAGTGTTCCGACAGGTACCAAAATAACAGGTTTGAAATATCCGATTACCACAGGAACTTTCGTTAATGCAGATTCAAGCACCTTAAATGGCCTGCAGACTGCCATTTTGGACTTTAAGACACTTATCCTGTCTTCCCATTCTTTAGCTATCGGGTACGTTTTGTAGTACCGGATCCTTTGAGTATATACCAATCCACCAAAAAACCGGAAGAAAAGGATCAAAAGGCCAAAAAGCCATATTGTAACTACAAGTGAATAATTAAGATTTAAGTATTCAATTATATTCTTCAAAATGGGTTGAATTCCAAATCCGGTATTCCTTTCGGAATCATTAACCACATCCACTGCAATAAAACCCGAACCTGCCATTTTAATATCCTGCCCCTGATGAGTCCTGTTTTGAATAGCAGGTACTGATGAATTCTTTTCCGTGTAAATTCTGGTAAACGTAGTCAGAGAAACAATAAGGATTAAACCCAGAGAAAAAACAGATAATAAATACCGGATTTTAGCTGATTGCTTTTGCAGAAGAAGCAAAATTAAACCAAGAGCCAAGGCAATAACAGCTCCTTGCCAAAGGGAATGAATTAAAGTCCAGCCAATTGCGTGAAGCAACTTCTCCGGTAACAGATTGCTTAATACATTCATTTTTGGCTCCTTTCGACTTTATTAATGTATGCCTTTATTTCGTCAAGCTCTTCCTGAGTTGGTTGGTGATTACCCAATGCCTGCATTACAAGCTTCATTGCTGAACCTCCAAATGCACTGAGCAGGAACTTGTCCAGTAACATATTCTGGGTCTCTTCCTTCGCTATCAGAGGCATGTAAATATGTGTACGGCTTTTTTCATTCCTGCCCAACATATTCTTTTCGGTCATTATTTGCATGAACTTTAACGTGGTGGTATATCCTACCCTTTTTTTGACGTTTAAGTGGTCATTAACAAACCGGACAGTACATGGTCCATGGCTCCATAGAACCTGTAATATCTCCAGTTCAGCATCAGTTGGTTTAATCCATTGTTTACTTTTCATTGTTCAATAATATAAGTACGAATATTTTCGTAGACAAATATATACGAATAAATTCGTAATTCCAACTTTTTCTACGAATATTATCGTAAAAGAATGTTAAAATTTGTTAATAAAGAGGGCCCAGTACCCTGGCCAGGGATTCTTTGAGTTTTTGTCTATTCGAACGCTTTTTCCACTCATCCGGGGAGATCAGGCGGCTTTGAGTTAAATCATCGAAAAATGTTTTTTCCAGTCTTTCAGTAAATTCTTCATTATAAATAAGGGCATTCACCTCGAAATTAAGTTCGAAACTACGGTAATCGATGTTTGCACTACCAACAGTAGAAAATATCCCGTCTACCATTAAGAGTTTTGAGTGGTTAAAGCCATTTTCATACAGATACACTTTGATTCCGGCTTCAAGTAACTCACTAATATAGGAAATGGAATTCCAGTATGAGATTGTGGAATCAGAATTGGCGGGTAAGATCAACCGTACATCAACACCACTAAGGGAAACCGTTCTAAGGGCTGTAAGAATGCTTTCGTTGGGTGAAAAATAAGGCGTGGATATATATATTTTTTCCCGTGCAGTACTTATGGCTGTAAAAAATGCCTGCATGATGCTAGCCCAATCGGAATCGGGACCACAGGCAGTAATTTGGACAAGACAATTTTCTTCAATCTTGTATGATGGAAAATATTTTGGTTCGTTCTCTATGATATTTTTTGATACAAAATACCAGTCGATGCTGAAGATTGTTTGAAGTGAATGAACTGCCTCCCCTTCCAGTCGCAAATGTGTATCTCTCCAAAAACCAAGACGTTTTGTGCCATGAATATACTTATCAGCTATATTTAAACCTCCCATAAAGCCAATCTTGCCATCGATCACAATAATTTTACGGTGGTTTCTGAAATTCGCCTTGCTGGTAAGATATGGAAACCGCACGCGCATAAAAGGATAAATTTCAATTCCCACATTCTTTAAGGAGGATATATAGCGCTTGCTCAGCTTCCAGCTTCCCACGTCGTCAAATATAATCCGGATCAGTAAACCTTCCCTGGCTTTTCTGATTAATATATCCCTTATTTTATTTCCAATATTATCTGATTCCCAACGGAAAAATATCATATGGATATGATCTCTGGCATTTTCTAATTCATACAGTATTGAATCAAAGGTTTCCCGTCCGTTATTCAGTATATCAATCTTGTTCCGTTCAGTTAGCAGTGCCTTGCTGTTTCTGAGTAAAAGCGTAATAATTTTCCTTTTGTTCCTGATTTTTTCATCTTTCAGAAATTCTTTTGTTGGAAGATCAATAATCTGATTTTGGCTCATGGTACTTATCCTTTCGAGGTCAGTCAAGCCTTTCCTCGAAAAAATCTTTTGTTTTCTATAACTCTGGCCAAAAATCAAGTAGGCAATAATACCGATTACAGGAACAAGGATGATAACCAGCCCCCACGAAATGGTTTTTACCGGATCGCGGTTTTCAAGAATAACAAAAATGACAGTAAAGATGATTGTTCCCGTGTATAGCAGAATCAGGATCGTTGTCAGAATATTCAATAGTATGAGCCAGTTTACACCCAGTATCATTCTGTGATGATTTATTTCAATAAAAGTAACGATTTAGAAAGAATGATCCTATAATAATTCAGACAAAAAAGCCTCCGGGGGTCCGGAGGCAAT
>Ga0114919_10002061_pt1 | contig 16212 bp, 14 predicted proteins | sample BlataG_FD_88682 | JGI IMG/M metagenome (GOLD analysis project Ga0114919, IMG submission 88682) | Deep subsurface microbial communities from Black Sea to uncover new lineages of life (NeLLi) - Black_00105 metaG | ecosystem: Environmental > Aquatic > Marine > Oceanic > Sediment | place: Atlantic... | reverse complement strand
CCGCACGTATCGGGCAAGCCGCCCAAGTCAAATTTATTCCTTAATTAATGGTGCTTTATGTGTGTTCTATTCGCTATACGCTATACGAGATACGATTCACGCTTCACGCTTCACGAAATTCCCCTCTACATCTGTCGAGAACGCTCTACAAATCAGCTCTTTTTTGGCAAAACAAACCCAATTTACTGAACGCCAAAATGAACGTAAATAAAGTATTAACAAAGGATTATGAAAATGTTCATCTCCTCGGACGCCGAAAAAACAAACCCAATTCAAAGCCCAATCAAACCCAATACAAAGCCAATTTCAAACGGCGCATATTCACCACTGGCCGGCTGAAATTATTCGACAGATAAATTTGAAAAAGCATTAACCAAAATAATTGCATCCGCCTGCCATATTTGATATTTTAATACCGCAAAACCTCGGCAGCTAATTGAGCAAAACTTAAACGGTAAATCTCAGTTTAGATTCACTTATTCTAAAAAAGCTTAAAAAAGTGAAAGGGAAATTTAATCATGAATGAGAATCTAAAGCGTCGCGATTTTTTGAAACTTTTAGCCGGAACTATAACAGGCGCAATCCTGCCCGGCTCCCCGGCGTGGTCCCGGACAAATAAAAAAACCAATTTTATCCTCATCTTCGCCGACGACCTGGGCTACGGAGACATCTCCGGCTTCGGCCTCAAACAATCACCCTTCGAGACCCCTAATCTCGACCGCATGGCCGCAGAGGGCGCCAAGCTGACCAGCTTCTATGTCCCCACCCCTTATTGCGCCCCATCGCGGGCAACCATTCTGACCGGACGATACCCCTTCCGAAACGGCGTCCCATTCAACCCCGCCCCGGACTCCGGAATAAACGATGTCGGCCTGCGAGACTCCGAGATCACTATTGCCGAAGCGCTCAAAGACGCCGGCTACACCAGCACCTGCATCGGAAAGTGGCACCTCGGCCACACATTCCACTACCTGCCACGACGACAGGGATTCGACGAGTACTTCGGCATCCTCTACTCAAATGATATGCGCCCGGTGCAGCTCGTCGAAAATGAGAAGGTCGTCGAGTACCCCGTCATTCAGGCAACTCTCACCAAACGCTACACGCAGCGGGCCCTTGACTTCATCGAGCGCAGCTTCAGACGCAATCGTCCCTTCTTCCTATACCTGCCGCACGCAATGCCGCACAAGCCGCTCGCCGCCTCCGAGGACTTCTACACACCGGACACTCCCGACGACCTCTACGCCGATGTCATCCGCGAGCTGGATTGGTCCGTCGGCCAAATCCTTGACAAAATCAAGCAGCTCGGACTCGACAGCAATACCTTGGTGCTATTCACCTCAGACAACGGCCCGTGGTACGGCGGCAGTACAGGCGGTCTTCGAGGTATGAAAGGACGAACATGGGAGGGTGGTATCCGCGTCCCGATGATTGCACGCTGGCCAGGAAGGATACCTGCCGGCAATGTCAATCACTCACCGACCGGTTCTATCGACGTATTCCCAACCATTCTCAAAGCCGCCGGCATCGACCTGCCCAAAGACCGCCTCATCGACGGCAAAGACATCTGGCCCCTCTTGACCTCCGCCAATGCAAAGAGTCCCCACGAGGCCCTGTTCGCGATGCTGAGCGCAAAGCTGATGACCGTCCGCAGCGGTAAATGGAAACTGCACGTCCGCTCGCCGGGCGCTGTGCCAGACCGCGCCGACGACTGGGTGGACCCCCGCGGGCCCGACGGCGTAACTATTATCGCTCCATACGAGCAGAACCGCCCCAGCGCCTACCCGGGCGTCATAGGCGGCGATGGACCCAAGGACCTGATGTTGTTTGACATTGAAGCCGACCCCGCCGAGCAGCAAGACCTGGCAAGCCGGCACCCTGATGTCGTCGAACGCCTCAAGGCCTTCTACGACAAAACCATCGCCCAGTTCCCTGATTTCAAACAACCGCAGCGGTTCAAACAGATCCGACGCATAAAAGGAGGCGACCTCAACTACGGTAACTGATTGAATTCGGTCTCCCGCACCTATTAGAAATTATCTCAAAAATGTCACCCTGAGCGAAGCGAAGGGTCTGGGTGGCTGAAATAAGAGATTCTTTGCGGAGTTCATCCTCGAGCAAAGCGAAGGAATGACATTTTGTGTTTTGAGATAGTTTCTTAGCCGTGAGCCCAAGCGCAATAGGTGCGGGATTCCTCAATCTTCTCAAACAATCGCCTTCGTTGCTCCTGTGGTAAACCCGCCATCTACTAAAATCATTTGGCCTGTGATATATTCTGATGCGTCTGAAGCCAAAAAGACAACCGTGCCATCAAGGTCGTGCGGCTCTCCGGGGCGATTTAGAGGAATCCGACTGGTGATATAATTTACCCATTCTTTGTTTTCATAAAGAGCTGCGTTTTGTGCTGTCTTAAACCAGCCGGGGGCCAGCACATTTACTGTAATTCCGTACCTGCCCCACTCTGCGGCCAGACTTCTGGTCACTGCCAAAATAGCCCCTCGACTCGCTGTATAAGCTGCAATTCCCTCCATTCCGAAAACACACGTGCACGAGCCGATGTTTATTATTCTGCCGTAGTTTCGTTTTATCATCTCTTTAGCCACCGCCTGAGCACAGAAGAAGCTCCCCCTAAGATTGGTATCCAATACGGTGTCCCAATCCCGCCCGGTGACCTCGGTGCTCGGTTTCCGGATATTTAAGCCAGCGTTATTAACGAGAATATCAATCTTCCCATATTCTTTTATGCTCATCCGCACCATATCTTCAATGTCACTTTGTCTCAATACATCCAGCTGAACAGCTAACGCCTTTCTACCCAGAGACTCTATTTCTTTCTTGAATTCAGTCAACCTCGATAATTCCCGGCTGGTAATCACCAAATCGGCACCGGCTTTGGCAAGTGCCCTGGCGAAGTATTGGCCCAAGCCGCGACTCGTTCCCGTTACAATTGCCACTTTTCCCGAAAGGTCAAAAAAATCTCCCATCTTCACTTCCTCAAACTTTATGGTTCCAAAACAATTTTGAGCAAATTCTCCTCGGCCTTGAGCAACCTGTCAAAGGCATCCTGCCCATCCTTCAACGGTAAAACATCGCTGATTAACGGCTTCACATCAATTTTGCCTGACGCTACCAGCTCTATACAGTCGCGAAATTCACCCGAACTGGCGTATGAACCTGTGAATGTAAGTTCCCTTGCAACTAATTCCTGCAAATCAAACTCGGCCATCTTTTCTAAATTGCCAACAGCAACAAGACGCCCGCCTGTCTTTGTTACCGAAACGGCATCGGCAAAAGTACTTGCATACCCGACGGCCTCGAATGTAACATCCGCCCCTTTATTTTTCGTTTCCTTTAGAATCGTTTTTATTAAATCAGACTTGGCAGGATTGATGCCCCCATCCGCACCGAGCTTGCTCGCTGCATCAAGACGAAACTCGTTAATATCGCACACAATGACCCTGCCGGCACCGGTTAGCTTACAATCCTGCAGAATGAAAAGACCAATCGTCCCCGCCCCAATAACCACAACCGTATCATTAGCCGATATGGATGCCCTATTAACGGCATGCATACCTATTGACACGGGCTCCAAAACAGCTGCCTGAACAAATGACATACCATCCGGAATCTTCGAGACAATCCACCACGGCACCGCAACATATTCGGCAAATGCGCCGTGCCTCTTGAAGCTTGGGGTCGAGACGCCTAATACCTGCCGGTTTTCACAGCGATTATAATATCCCTTCCGGCACGCCTCGCACCTGTTGCAATACACGGTTGAGTCAAAGCAGACTCTATCGCCCCTTTCAAAATCCTTTACGTTTTTGCCCACCTCTTCGATAACGCCGGCTGCCTCATGGCCCATAATCAAAGGAGGAATCCTTCGCCCGCTCTTACCTGTACAGCCCTGAACATCCGAACCACAAATTCCACAGGCCTTGACACGAATCAGGACATCTTCGTCCCCCACCACCGGCTCCGGAAAATCCGAATATTCGAAACAATACGGTTTGGTATAAATTAACGCCTTCAACTAACCGGCTCCTCGAAATAGCGCCAAAATACTGGATGGCACCTGAAAAATGCAGAAATAGCCAAATACTAAAAAGGCAATAACCAATCCAGCTGCAAATATCCAGTTTGGCTTGAGAATCTGGGCCGCTTCTTTAGAAAGCATTTTGGGCATCACCAAAAACAGCCCTATCGCAACACAGATAGCTTGCAGCGATGTTAAAAGTATGCCGTCAAGTATCGCCGCTAGCTTAATCAAACGTACCGGTTCAATTCCTATAGCAAAGACAATTATCATATTGGTGCAAAGGAAGAAAAGCAGAAAAAGTCTGTACTGTGTTTTCCAGGAAAATTTCTTCCCGAAGCCGGGGATACAAATCCTGAAGGAATCGGCCAGTAATCTTGGCCAGCCGGCAAGCTGTCCGGTTTGTGTGGAAATCAGCGCAGCCGCCCCTGCAAGTATAAAAAGGAACCCGCCTGCGGAACCCCACCTTGATGAAAATACCTTTGAAAGCGTAAAAGCAACATCGTTGCCTTTTGGCGCCAGTTGCATCGGCCCCAAAACTCCTGCACCAGCGATGAAAAACGCGCCCGTTACCACAATCCCTATCACCATAGCCAGAGTTGAATCGACATACAGCACCCGGCACCAGCCCTTTATTTTCGCCGCAGTGTCACTGCCCATACGCCTGAGCATAGATACATCCGCAGCTTTGCCGTAGCCCCTTCCGCCGGCGGCGCCGTACCCGGCACCGAGAACCCAGTACGTGTACCATACCTGGCTGGCAAAGCCGCCGGCACCCCAGCCGATAAGAGGCAATATCTCCTGCCACGGATTAGAACTGCCTTCTATAGACACGGCCCATTCGGGAACCTGCGGAACACCAAAACTCAGACTTCGCAGAAATTCACTAAAGCCGGGAAAGACATGCCCGGCAACATATAACACACCTAAAACAATAATGAGTACAAAGATACTCATTACTATTTTCAGGATATTAAATACGCCGGACCAAACTACAGCCACCGCAAAAAGTGCAACCAGCAATCCTCCCAAAGTTGGGCCGACCGGGATAATACTGCTTACAAAGATACCGGCCGCCTTCGCAATGGAGCCCATGGAAATAGTCCCACCCACGAATTGCACCACTAACACAATCCAGACCACCCAGTGAGAAGGGCCGGGAATGCGGTCGAACATATCAATCATACCTTCGCCGGTGCAGACGGTGTAGCGGGCCCCGCTCATGCCAATCCAGAACTTCAAGAATATGCCTATGACAATGGCCCAGAGAACGGCGGTGCCTAAAATGGCGCCGGTGCGTGTTGCTAAGATGACCTCGCCTGAGCCGATGTATTCGGCCGCCCAGACCATTGACGGCCCGACTAAGGCAAAAATCGCAAGGCCTTTAGGCGGCATTATTATCTTATGACTTTCTTCCGCGTTCTCTTGCATAGCTTTCGTTTCTTGCTTGACAATTCAGACACCTCCTTGATTCCCGATCCTTTCCTTCTGACTTTTGACCTCCGACTTCTGACCTTCGACTTCTGACGTCTGACTTCTGACGTCTGACTTCTGACGTCTGACTCCTGCGTGTCCCGCCCCTCTGAGGGACGCCGCGAGCATCGGGCATCCAGCATCGAGTTCCTCTTTAATCAACGTTCAAAGGCATTCTACCATCAGTGTAGAGCGTATTCAATTATTACTCGCCCGCGATAACCCATTTTTCAAGATGCTTCGGTTGTGGGCTGCGGGTTTAGACCCAGTTGCGGCATTCTCCCATATCCTGTTGGTGCAGCAAGGTCAAAATTTTCTTGTTTTGGAACAAAATCAGGATAATGGCGGCCTTGGTGGCATCTTTACCTGGAGCTTATTTTTTCTCAGACCTTAAGTACTCTAAAATCGGACATCGCCGGAAAAAGAGATTACTACAGCCTGATACTTCTCCTTCCGCGACAATGAGGTAGGCAATCGCACCAATAACGCAGTAGCGCGTATTTTTTATTAGCAACGGCCCGACTTTCGCGTATAATCAGACGAAATTCAATGATTCGACCGGGATTTGTGGTTCTATAAAGGAGTTTACCGTGGGTCGAAACAAGATTACGATACTTGGTGCGGGAAATGTCGGTGCTGCGACAGCACATATAGCAGCGACACGAAACCTCGGCGATATAGTCCTTCTGGATATTGTTGAAGGGCTTGCGCAGGGCAAGGCACTCGATATTGCCCAGGCCGGGCCGGTGCAGTCGTATGATTGTAAAATCGTCGGCACACGCGACTGGAAACAAACCGCCGACAGTAACATTGTGATTGTTACCAGTGGACTGCCGCGCAGACCCGGTATGAGCAGGGACGACCTGCTGGCAAAAAACGTCCAAATCGTCAAAGACGTCAGCGAGAAAATTGCCGCATACTCGCCCAACAGCATCGTCATTGTTGTCTGCAACCCGCTCGATGCAATGGCTTATGCCGCTGCCAAAGTTACCGGCTTCGACAAAAATAAAGTTATGGGAATGGCCGGTGAGCTGGACTCCGCGAGATTCAGCTATTTCCTCGCTTCCGAGCTCGGCGCAAGTGTAAAAGATATAAAGTGCATCCTCATGGGTGGCCATGGTGATGATATGGTACCTTTGACCCGCTTCACTTCCATCAGCGGAAAACCCGTAACTGAGCTTCTCGATAAAGCCAAACTCGACGAGCTAATCGAGCGCACACGAAAAGGCGGCATCGAAATTGTAAATCTGCTTGGCTCCAGCGCCTATTATGCCCCCGCTGCCGGGACCGTTAAAATGGCTGAAGCAATCCTCAAAGATAACAAAACGATACTGTCCTGCTGTGCTTATTGCGACAGCGAATATAACGTCGGCGGCTACTTCGTTGGCGTCCCCGTTGTCCTCGGCAAAAATGGCGCCGAAAAGGTATTACAACTCGATTTGAATGAGCACGAACAGGCCCAGTTCGAAAAATCACTCGCTCACGTAAAACAGCTCGCGGCAAAAGTTGACAAACTCTTATAAGTAAAAAAATGGAGGCATAGAACAATGAAAACTAAAAAGCTCCTTTTTATTTTTTCATCGTGGTTTATCATAACGGCTTGCCAGAAAAGTCTCGCAACAACATATTACGTAAGCCCTTCCGGCAATGACAGTCATTCAGGCACCTCTGCTCAAACCGCATGGCGGACAATTGATAAAGTAAATGCCATAGATTTGAACCCGGGCGATAAAGTCCTTTTTCAGGCCAGCCATGATTACCCCGGCAATCTGCTCTTAACCGCCGAGGATGCCGGAACACCGAAAAAGCCGGTTGTTATTGGCTCCTATGGTTCCGGACGAGCGAAAATCAAGGCCGGAGACGACTCCGGCGTAACCGTGCTAAATGCCGGCGGTGTGGTAGTGGAAAATCTCATCGTGACAGGCGATGATTACAGAACCAATGTCGGCAGTGGAATCAGAATTATCAACATATTGCCCAACAACCAGAAACTGCATTACCTCAGAGTGCACAATGTAGAAGCAGCAGGTTTCGGCAGACGCGGTATCTTTGTGGGAGGATGGGCTTCGGACAAAAGTAAAAGCGGCTACAAGGATGTCCGAATTACCAATTGCGTCACCTATAAAAATGAATACACTGGCATTTGCACAATCGGTTACTGGCACGATGACCCCAACATATCCGACTACGCCAATAGAAATGTGTACGTGGGCTACTGCAAGGCGTATGATAATCCGGGAGACCCTGAATATTACGAGCATCATTCGGGTAGTGGGATTCAGATGGCGGATGTGGACGGCGGTGTCATCGAATACTGCGAGGCTTATAATAATGGTTACGCTTGTCCTACAAGGATTGGCCCCGTCGGCATCTGGGCAGTAAAGGCCAACGATGTGACCATCCAGTTGTGCGAATCCCACCATAACCGGACAGGTGGGCGTTGGGATGGCGGTGGCTTTGATTTTGACGGTTGCACAACTAACTCTGTTATGCAATACAACTACAGCCATGATAACGATGGGTATGGGTATCTTATTTGCTCATATAAGGATGCACCGCACACGTACAATAATAACATTTTACGCTATAATATTAGCGTGAATGATTGTCAAAAAAGTCCTGCCGGCGGGATCAGTCTTTGGACAGGCAGCCCCAAAGACCATCCTATCCGTAATACCCAAATCTATGGTAATACGATTTACAGTTCAACCAGTGCGGCCATAGCTTTCTGGGTAAAAGAAGGCATCTATAACACAAAAGTCCGTAACAACCTATTTATTACAGCCAATAATCAAAAATTAGTGGAGGGCAATCCCGACAAATCAATGGCAACATTTGCCAGCAATGCCTACTGGGCGGCTGATGGTAAATTTGACATTGCAGGATATAAAAGCTTAGAAGAGTGGCGGGCAGCCACCGGCCAGGAGATGCTAAACGGAAAGCCTGTCGGCATAGTTGTCGACCCCAAGGTGACAGAGCCGGGAAGCAACGTTACGGTTGGAGACCCAACCAAGCTCTATACTTTAACCGCCTATCGGTTACAGGAAAATTCCCCTTTGATTGATGCAGGATTAGACCTTCGGTCGTTATTCGGAATTGACGCCGGAGACAGGGACTTTTTTGGAAATTCCATTCCGCAGGGCAAAGGCTACGATATAGGGGCACATGAAATCATTTCAAAGAAGAAGTTAGGTGCAGAACAAAAATAGTATAAATTTAATATCGAGGCAAAATCAAAAGCTATTAGAAAACCAGTTGGCTGATGCTGAGCTTTTTATTCCAGATCAAACAGCGTGTTGTCAACCGGCTCGAACCAGCCTAATTTCACAAGTAAAAAATTTCTTTCGGCTTTTTTGTATCATTTGCCGATAATCCTATAGCGTATAAGCCATTTTAGACGTCATTTTGAATTTATGGGACTCAAATGGAATTAATCAAGAAAATCAAACAAACCGAGGCACAGGCACAAGAGATTATCGAACAGGCAAAAGCCCAGGCGGCCGGGCAGACTGAACAAGGCCGGGAGCACCGATGCCAGGCCCTGGCACAAGCTGAACAGGAAAGGAAAAAAGCAATCGAAGCTGCTGTCGTCGCAGCGCAGTCGCAGGGCCTTGCGGAAATTGAGAATCTTAAAGCGCAAGCCGAAAAGGACCGGCAGCAACTGCACGATAAAGTGAATCCTAAAATGGCCCCGGTAGTAGCAAAGGCAATGGATTATTTAAAAGGCTGACTATGGCTATTGCTCAAATGACAAAAGTGATAATTGTCACCCATCGCACGCAGGCTTCGCAGCTTTTAGAGGCGCTGCAGCGTGAAGGTATTTGCCAGATATTAAACGCAGAAGAGGCGATGGTCAGCAGGGACTCGCCTGAGCTTGTTGCCGCGCCGCAACGCCCAAGGGACATTGAAGAGCTATTGGGCCGGCTGGAAAAGAGTATCGCATTTCTTAAAAAATATGCCGAATCCGCCAAAGGCCTTGCGAGCGTTCTTTCGCCACGCACCGTTATCGATGAGCAATCATACGAACAGACCGTTTCAGATGAGGAAATTCTGAAAATCATCGACCAGTGTCAGCAAAGCGAGGCAACAATAGAAAAACTTAAAATCAAAATAGAGAGTCTCCACAATACATTAGAACAGCTTGAACCCTGGCAAGCTTTGGAAACACCGGTGGAAGAAATTGGCCAACTTCGCACAACAATGTCCCTGGCCGGATTGATACCGCACCGGCAGCTTGAACAGGTAGAGGACCAGCTAAGTGAGCTCAGCGGAGCAATTCAGCAGGTAGGGACAACTACTGACAGGTACGCCTGTATTATCGTCTGCTTGAAAGAAAAAACAGGTGAGGTGCAAAAGTTACTGCGGTCAGCCGATCTTGAGCCGGCAAACTTCGAGTCGATAACCGGAACAGCAGCGGAATCAATACGGCAGTACAGTGAAAAGTTAGACGAGACAAAAAGGCAGCTACAGGAGCAGTACGAACAGGCGGCAGCATTATCCAAAAATCTGCTCAAGATGCAAATCCTTTACGACCATTACGAAAATCTATTGAAAAGAGAGCAGACCAGGGACACTGCACCTGCGACCGAACATACGGTCCTTTTGGAAGGTTGGGTGAAGAGAAACAATTATACCCGCTTGGAGAAAATCGTATCACGGTTTGAGGCGTCGAGTTTGAGCAGGATTGAGCCGGCTGAGAACGAAGATGTGCCGGTTGAGATTGAGAACAAGAACATCGTTCGGCCGTTTGAGGTGATAACCCGCCTTTACGGTATGCCCCAGCATTTTGAGGTTGACCCGACGGTATTTCTGGCGCCGTTTTTCGCACTGTTCTTTGCGCTGTGTCTGACCGATGCTGGCTACGGACTTGTTATTATTGCCCTGATGATTTTCTTTATAAAGAAAATGCAGGGTGACAAGAAGTTGATGTTGATGCTGGGGATTTGCTCAGCTGTTACCGTTGTGGCCGGGGCACTGACCGGCGGATGGTTCGGTGATGCGGTGCAGCAATTTATACCCGCCCTAAAACCGCTAAGAGCAAAGATGATGTGGTTCGACCCCTTTGAGAAACCGATGATGTTTTTTGGCTTGTCACTGGCGCTGGGTTATGTGCAGATTATGGCGGGACTGATGATTGCGTTTGTGCATAACCTTAGACGAAAGCAATATATAGCCGGGTTGTGTGACCAATTTACCCTGTTGGTGATGCTCAATTCGATTGCGATATTTGCGGCGAGCAAGGTAGGGGTGGCCCCAATTGAAATCGGCAAATTCTTCGGAATTCTGGCAATTATTCCGGCGGCTGTGATTTTGCTGTTTAGCCAGCGACAAGGCGGTTGGGGCGGCCGAATCGGAATGGGTGCATACAACCTCTTTAGCACCATATTTTACGTTGGCGATGTGCTCAGTTACATAAGATTGATGGCGCTTGGGATGGTTACAGCCGGTCTGGCAATGGCAATAAACGTTATGGCAAAGCTTGCGCTCGATATACCTTATGGCATAGGTGTCGTGGCGATGATATTGGTACTTGTCGGCGGACACGGATTTAACATAGCTATAAACGCTTTAGGTGCGTTTGTTCATACCTTGAGATTGCAATACGCGGAGTTTTTCCCGAAGTTCTTTGTCGGAGGCGGCAGAGCGTTTGAGCCATTGAGCAAAAAGTACAAACACATTTATATTGGAAAATAGAATACAAGAAAGAGAGGTTTGGCAATGGATGGATTGACATTAGCTTTGGTTGGCGTAGGATTGGCGGCTTTATTGGCTGGTATCGGCTCGGCAATTGGTATCGGTATTGCCGGCAGAAGCGCTACAGGCGTGTTGAGCGAAAAGCCGGAAAGGTATGGGCAGGTCTTTATTATGGTTTTACTGCCCGGCACACAGGGTTTGTACGGCTTTTTGGCAGCCTTTATGGCTATGCGCAAACTAAACTTCTTCGCCGGAACCGGTGTCCCGGAACTAAGCTTCACACTCGGGTTGCAAGTGTTGGTAGCTTGTTTGCCTATTGCTTTTGCAGGCCTGGTAAGTGCTATTTATCAGGGGAAGGTCTGTGCGGGCGGCATATTGATGGCTGCAAAAAGACCCGAAATGGCATTCAAGGCAGGCGTTATATATGCAGTTATGGTCGAACTTTACGCGATGCTTGGCCTGGTGATAACATTGTTTATCCTGCTGTTTGGTATTAGTTGGCCGGAAGTTGCTGCTGCGGCTATGTAAACAAAACCAAAAACTATACGCTAACAAATGTGGATAATAAGTTATGGAAGCTGAACAGGTAGTAGAAAAGATATTGGCCGACGCCAAAGCCGAGGCTGAGAAAATAAAAAAACAGGCCGACGAAAAAGAAGCCGCTGAGCAGGCCAAACTCCACGAGCAACTGGACGAGCATAAAAAGCAAACAGAAATTCTTGCTCAAAGCGCAGCCAGGGACAAAAAATCACATCTCCTGGCGGCAGCGAGAATGGATATTGCCAAACAGTTCCTCGCAGAGAAAAGAAAAATCCTCGATGAAGTCTTTGACCAGGCGCGGACGCAACTGCAAAATCTGCCGGACGACGACTACCGCAACCTGATGACCAAACTGATGCTCGACGCCGTCCAAACCGGCGACGAAGAGGTTATTGTTGATAAGAACGAAACACGAATTGACCACGAGCTCATCAACCAGATTAATAATCAGTTAAGTGCCAACAGCAAAGGCAATTTAAAACTGTCCGACGAAAGGCAGAATTTAGGAGCCGGCTTCATTTTAAGACGCGGCAAAATAAAAACAAATGTCTCGATTGAGGTTCTGCTGAACCTGGCACGCAAAGAGCTCGAAATCGAATTAGCAAAAGAGCTATTTGAGTAGAAAATTCATATTTTGCCCCCAAATTTATTTGGGGATTGTTTAGCCGTCGCCGGCACGGCGACGATACCTGCCTTCGCAGGCACAAGTTTTGGTAATTTGAATTTTGGATTTGTTTAGGATTTAGATATTAGAATTTAGGATTTAATAACGTATTTGTTTCGAATTTAATACACAGTAAGACATATATGGCTAAGGTTGCTAAACAACCCGTTATTGATTTTTACACCTATCCGCCTGTCGGCACTGACGACTGGCGATATGTATTTCAGACTGCCCAGGTACGCGTCCTTGAAATGCAGATGCTAAGCCCAGCGGCTCTTTTGGATATGGCAAATGCGGAAAATTTCGAGCAGGCGGCCGGCTTCTTAGCGGCGACCGAGTACGCCCCGCCGCCAGCCCCTGCAGGTAGTAAGCAGGGGTTTGCGGAGATGGAGAATATCTTACGGCTTCGAAGAACTGCGGTGCGAGAGCTTTTTGCCGAGCTAATGATCGATAAGCCGATTGTAGAGCTGTTCAAAACGCGGGATGACTTTGCGAATTTACGATTGGCGGTCAGGCAAACATTGACGGAGAAGCCGTTGGGAACCGATTACAGCAATGACGGCAATGTCCCGCCCGAAATATTTGAAGAAGTCTTTATTGAAGAGAATTACGACCTGCTGCCTGATTATATGGCCGAGGCGGTAGAACGGGCGGTTTTGGCCTACTATCAGAATAAAGACATCCGGCAAATCGATTTCGCAATCGACTCCGTGCAGGCTGAATACAATCTTAAGATTGCACACCAGCTAAAGAGCATTTTTCTGCTCGGACTTTTTAGAATCCAGATTGATTTAACCAACATTCGCACAATGCTCCGTATCAAATTCACCGGGTCCGAGTTGCGTAACGTCTTTCTAAAAGGCGGCTTTATTGACCTGGAGCGTCTAAGCCACGGCCTGGACGTCGGCTATGAGGCGGCAGGTCCGTTGTTTTTTGTAACGCCTTACCATGAGGTTGTTCAAGCAGGCGCCAATTACGTAATGTCGAATAAATCTTTTTTGAGGGCTGAGCAGCAGTGCGCCGAATTCTTTACCGGGTATATTAGGACAACAATTCAGATTACCGTCGGGCCTCAGCCGCTCATCGCTTTTCTGTTAATGAAGGAAAGTGAAATTCGCACCGTTCGGCTGATATTGACAGCCAAAAAGAACTTCCTGGATACAAAGCTTATCCTGGACCGCATCTCATGAACCGAAACACAAAATACGATATACATTCTTGTCATTCTGAGCGAACCTGTCCTGAGCAATGTCGAAGGAGCGAAGAATCTGGCCAACGAATACGGGATTCTTCAGCAGGTATTTTGAAAAATAGCGTTTTGAACATTTAGTAATTTTAATTTTGAATTTGTTTCGGATTCCTGTCCTGAGAGAAGCAAAAGGTTCGATATTCGAATTTCGGATTTATACGAATAATGGAAGGTAAAATTGCAGTTTTAGGTGATACCGATTTTGTGATGCCGTTCTCGGCACTCGGAGTAGATACGTACCCGGTAGGCCAGGTGGACACGCAAATAGCTGAAACTGCCCGGAAAATAATCAGCGATAAATACGCCCTTGTCGTGGTTGCCGAAAATGTAGCTCCTGCGGTTGAAGAAATCTTTTCAGCTTACGAGAACGTCCCGACCCCTTGTATTGTGGTTGTGCCGTTTACCACCGAGTCCAGGGGCTTTGCGACACAGGCCCTCGGCCAAGTGCTTAAAATGGCGACAGGTATCAACATTTTGCAAAACAGCAATTAGCCACCAAGACACGAAGTCACAAAGTAAAAGAATAAATATATCGCAATTTTAGTATTTTGGTGCCTTTGTGGCAAAAATTACAATTAAGAAAAGGTGTGAAAGAATGAGCGAAGCGAAAGAAGGCAGAATCGTTAAAGTTGCAGGTCCTGTTGTTGTTGCCGAGGGTATGGCCGGCTCGCGAATGTACGACGTTGTTCGCGTCGGCAAACTGGCCCTGATAGGCGAAATCGTGGAGCTGCGCGGTGATTCGGCTTCAATCCAGGTCTACGAAGAGACCACCGGCGTAGGTCCCGGCGAACCTGTGATTGATACGGAGGCGCCTTTGAGCGTTGAATTGGGGCCGGGCCTGATTGAAAGTATTTATGACGGTATCCAAAGGCCGCTGGAGTTGCTGGCAGAGGCCGAAGGCGAATTTATGAGCAGGGGCAGCACGATGCCCGGCCTGAACAGAGAAAAGAAATGGCACTTCAAGCCAACGGTCGAGCCGGCAGCGATGGTAGCCCCCGGCGATATCATCGGCGAGGTTCAGGAAACAACGCTGCTCACACATAAGATTATGGTGCCGCCCGGGGTCAGCGGGAAGGTGGAAAAACTAACCGAAGGCGACTACACGGTTGATGAAACGATAGGCCTTGTGGTCGCCGAAGATGGTACCGAGACCGAGCTAAAACTAATGCAGGAATGTCCTGTCCGCAGCGCCAGGCAGGTAAAGCGTCGGCTCGCACCGAACAGTGTCCTCGCTACGGGTCAGCGCGTTATTGACACCTTCTTCCCCTTAGGCAAGGGTGGCACGGGCTGTGTGCCTGGGCCATTTGGCTCAGGCAAAACAGTCGTCCAGCATCAATTAGCCAAATGGGTCGATGCCGACATTGTCGTTTATGTCGGCTGCGGCGAGCGCGGCAATGAAATGACAGATGTTTTAACGGAGTTTCCGGAATTGAAAGACCCGCGCAGCGGTGAGCCGCTGATGAAACGCTCGGTTCTGATTGCAAACACATCGAATATGCCGGTAGCGGCCAGAGAAGCATCAGTCTATACCGGAATTACCATAGCCGAATATTTCCGGGATATGGGTTACACCGTAGCCCTGATGGCCGACAGCACAAGCCGATGGGCCGAAGCGATGCGGGAGATATCGACCCGCCTCGAGGAAATGCCCGCCGAGGAGGGTTATCCTGCTTATTTGGCAGCTCGAATTGCGGCCTTCTATGAAAGAGCCGGCCGAGTGCAGTGTGCCGGCTCCCCAGAGCGGGAAGGGACTTTATCGATTATGGGCGCCGTAAGCCCGCCGGGCGGTGATTTGTCCGATTCGGTCGTGCAGGCGACACTCCACGTGGTCAAGGTGTTCTGGTCACTGAAAGGAGAGCTTGCTTACCAGAGGCACTTCCCGGCCATAGACTGGCTGACCTCATATTCGTTCTATAAAGAATACCTGAAAGAGTGCTTCGAGAATAAGGACCAGGGCCAGGAGATGGAAGCATTGACTGTGCAGGCGATGAGCCTGCTGGAACAGGAAGCAGAACTTCTTGAGATTGTTCGGCTGGTGGGTGCCGAGGCGCTGTCGCCGGCCGACAGGTTGGCGCTTGAGACGGCACGGTCGATTCGCGAGGACTTCCTGCACCAAAACGCCTTCCACGAGGTCGATACCCATACTTCGCTGGCCAAGCAGTATGAGATGCTAAAGACCATTCTACACTTTGAAAGCCAAGCCCTTGCGGCGATTGAGGCGGGAGTTGAGACGGCTGATATATTCAAATTGGCGGTTCGGGAAGAAATCGCAAGGGCAAAATATATTCCACAAAGCGATATTGAGAAAATCCCCAAAATAAGAGAAACAATCGACGAGCAGATGAAACAATTGAAAATACCGGATAGCGTATAGCGTTTAGCTAATAATATTGTCATTCTGAGCGAACCTGTCCTGAGCAACGTCGAAGGAGTGAAGAATCTGGCTAATGTAGTGAAATATAGTTATTATTGTCATTCTGAGCGAACCTGTCCTGAGCAACGTCGAAGGAGCGAAGAATCTGGCTAATGTAGTGAAATATAGTTATTATTGTCATT
>Ga0114919_10002060_pt1 | contig 16213 bp, 11 predicted proteins | sample BlataG_FD_88682 | JGI IMG/M metagenome (GOLD analysis project Ga0114919, IMG submission 88682) | Deep subsurface microbial communities from Black Sea to uncover new lineages of life (NeLLi) - Black_00105 metaG | ecosystem: Environmental > Aquatic > Marine > Oceanic > Sediment | place: Atlantic... | reverse complement strand
TCACGGAAGTTGGCGGATATCACGATCTCGGAGGTGGTGGCATTAGGCAGGATGTAGCGCGCGTCCTCCTTTGGAATCTCTGCTCTTACCATCTCCTGATAAAGTTGGTATGCCTGATCGGCCAACTGTTCGAACTTGCCCACGAAGTCGCTCTTCTGCACGGTAGGGGGAAGGACGAACTCGAACTGCTTGGTCTTGCCGTATTCCACGTATCTCTGGCTCTCCTGGGAGGGAGACATTAGACGATGCCTCACTAACTCGTGTGTAAAAACCCGCGAGCCGCCTTTGATTCTAAAAGTGGCGGTGGCATGCTCTAAAACGGAATGGTGTCCCTTTTGAATCACCTTTTTTATCAACTCCTCAGTGGAAGAGGGTGGTTTGTATCTGTGGAAACTCAGGTAGCAGGTTCGACATGCCCGCTCGATTATATCCTCAGCATTCGGAGTGATAGCCATCAATTCGATGGTTCGACTATGCTCACCACCTTCGGTAGTTCGGCTGGGCTCAGCGCCTCCGGCGGCTCGCCTTTTCTCGTTGCCCTCGGCTCGCATCTTATCCTCCAGGAAATTCCCTCTTTCTCACTTCCTTTTTTGGCGAAAAAACTCCCTCTCAAAAAGATCTTTTCGAATGACCAACTATTGTAATTTAATGGACTACAATTGGTTGGGGGAAGATTCCAATTTCTCCCCTCCATAAATCAGAACCTTCCCAGCGGTAGTGTAAGGATTCACCCCAAGCTTGTCAAGCAAAAAATGGCTTCAAAATCGAAAAAATCACAATATATTGTGTCTCAACAACATCCAACACTCTAAATATAGCATATCGCGGGGTCGCACGAGTGGCCGACGGGACATTAAAGTGTGGGCGCTGGATTTGTAGAACCCGCCCGGTCACATGGAGCCGACTCCAGCAATTGACCGGCCTGGGAAAAGCTGATCAGCTAATGCTCGTGTGTCGAACGGGAGGTCAGGGGAGTGCGGGGAGAGGGGAGGCCTCCACAGGGGGAGGCAAGCAGTATTCTGATCCCTTATCTTTGTAATCTCTTCGGTGCGCCCAGTTAATGGAGAGGTAGAGGAGAGGATGACTTGTGTTGTAGAAGAATCTGGAGAATATCGAGGCCTTGGTATAGAAACTCTTGCCCAGCCAGATGAAACCTTCCGCCAACTCATCGGGGGTCAGATTCCTGGGTCTGAAAACCACGGTTCTATGATTATACTCCTGCCAGTTCTCGCTGAGCAGCCTTCCTTCTTTTTTGAATCTATCGAAGAGAGCCGTACCCGGATAGGGTGTCAGGATGTTGAAGGTGGCGCTGGGGACTTTGTTCTTCTCCAAAAACTCCAGGGTTTTTTCGAATATGCTGTTATCGTCATGGTCGAAGCCGAAAACCAACGAGGCATGCAACAGAATCCCCTCACCCCGAATCATGTCGATGGCCTGACCATAGTCTGCTGCGCTGTCAGGAGTTTTCCGGAGTCTCTTGAGATTCTCGGGGGAAACCGACTCCAGCCCGACAAACAAACCGGCACAGCCGGATCTCTGCGCCAGCTTCAGCAAGGCTTTGTTCCTGGAGAGCGATATGGAGGCCTGCCCCACCCAGCGAATCTTCAGATCCGAGAGAGCCATGAAAAGCTCCGTAGCAAACCTCACATCTCCCATGATATTGTCATCCAAGAAGAAGAATCTCTTGCTTTCTCTTGTGACTATCTCCTTTACGATATCGCGAACCCTGCGGTGTCTTATCTTCTTCCCATACATATCGGTAACCGAGCAGAATTCGCAGTGGTAGGGGCAACCTCTGCTGCAGAAGATGGGGGTTACGTTAAAAGGGGTTTTTCTAAGGTTCAATCTGGGGATGGGGAATTTCGCTAAATCGGAATTGAAGGATCGGTAGAACTTCTTCAGCCGGTTTTGTTTAAAATCGTGGATCAGCTCGCTCCAGCATCCTTCCGCCTCCCCCATGACCACGCAATCGCAGTGAGCGATCGCCTCCTCGGGCATAACCGTGGGATGAATCCCCCCCAGAACCACCCTGGCACCGTTCTTCCTGAATGTAGAGGAGAGGTGGTAAGCCCGGGGAGCGGAGGTGGTCATGCAGGAGATTCCCACCAGGTCATACTGTTTGTCGAAGTCTATCTCCTCAATCTCTTCCTCCACCACATCCACCTCAATCTCCGGCGGAGTCAGAGCAGAGATGACACCAAGGGTAAGCTGGGGCATTCTCAAGAACCGGCTCCGCCCCTTGCTCAAGGAAGGAGCCAACAGGAGAATCTTCATCTTTTCTTTTTATCCCGAAGCTTCAATTTAAGCGGGTGCCGGCCGGGCTAAGATTCCTCCTGGCTGACCTTTTTGATCTCGATAGCCTGAGGACCTTTCTTCCCTTTGGTGACCTCAAATTCGAGATGGTCGCCCTCCTGCAGTTTGTCGAACTCCACATTCTGGACTTCCGAGCGATGAAAAAACACCTCTCTGCCATCCGTGGCGGAGATGAATCCAAATCCCTTTTCTCTCATTATCCGCTTTACCGTCCCTGTAAACATGCCTGTTTTCTCCCTTCAAATAGGACATCAAACCCGTTTAAGGATACTCGGCGCTGAGACTCCTTCTGCCATGACTCTCCGGTCGACCTAATATCTTCGCTACACCTATATATCCTTTTATCCCCGAGCGTCAAGTTATATTTCAATTCTTGAATGATTTGAAACAGATTCCACCTGATTACGGCAGTTGAAGAGGCATCAGATTATTCCGAAGGGGGAAATGAGGAGACAAAGGGGGAAGGGCAGCGAGTTCGGTGTTCGCCGTCGTTGCTTGGTATGTTTTCGGACTCGGGATTCACAACACAAGCATTTCAACCTCACCCCCGCCTGTGGTGGTTCGACTTCGCTCACCACCCTGAGCTCGTCGAAGGGCGGGATCTTCGACCTGGCGCTCTCCTTGAAAAGGAGAGGGAACGTAAACTCCCCTCCTTCTTAAGGAGGGGATATAGGGGAGGTTCATTGGACATAAACCAAAGTGAACTACTAGCTCAGTGTGTGTATGTTGGTCCCGCCAAACCTCGATATCTCGTCTCGCGAACAATCTCTGGGTCCAACCTTGTTAATCATTGCCCCTTCTCTTCCCAATACTTCTCGGCCTCCTCTTCCATCTTATCCAACCGGTGGTAATAATCGGGAAACTCGTTAAGGTGAGCTAAGGCGATCTTGCCGGTTACCAGAGGATCATCACTGGTCACGTCTGTATCAGAATCGACTGTCCCGTGCTCCAACTCCACGTCCATGCCGTGGCGGAACTGCTCGACGTCAAACTTGCTCCAGTCAATCCTGAGCTTCTCGCCGATCTCCTTGGCCTGTTCGGTGGTGAAATGCTTTTTGCCCGTCATGGTTCACTCCTTTCTTGGCTTATTCCAGATACGTTTAAGTTAGCAGTTTATTCTCTTTCATTGCAACGAAGACTTACTTGTTTTTCCTAACAAATTTGAGGGCCGCGGAATTGATGCAGTAGCGCTTGTAACTCGGCGGCGGCCCGTCGTCGAAGACGTGCCCAAGATGCGCGTCACACCTGGCGCAGAGTACCTCGATCCTCTGCATGGACAAGCTGTTATCCTCTTCAGTTCTTATGTTCAGTTCCGAAACCAGGTTAAAGAAACTGGGCCAGCCCGATCCGGATTCGAACTTTACCTCCGAACTGAAAAGACCGGTGCCGCAGCAGACGCACTGGTAAAGCCCCTTCTCCTTTATGAGCAGACACTCCCCGGTGAACGGACGCTCCGTTTCTTTCTGCCTGGTGACCCGGTACTGCTCGGGAGTCAGCAACCTCTTCCACTCCTCATCGCTTTTCTCCACTCTCTCCAACTCTTCCACCACGCTTGTGCGAGCATTGAAGATGGGAATCTTCTCCTTTTTCTGTTCCGGGTTATCGCTTTTCATGTCTGCCGAGCAATTGGCGAAAATCAGTAATATGACAAATATGCAGAAGGCCTTTAACTGGATGCGCCTTTTTGGTATCATTCATAGAATACGCATCCGCTGTGGCAGAATTTAAGGGTAGCAGATGCATAAGCTCCGAGCCATCCGGACTCGGATGATCCAATGATCACGGTCTCCGGACCACCTATTCTGCAATAAACTACGCCGACAAGCTGCGGGAGAGCGTGTTTCTGAAGCTAATAAGGAAGCTCTTCTGATCCTTCGAGTTGGATTCTCCGACGGGTGACGACGGGTGACCCGGCCTGCCCGCCAGAGGCGAGCCCGCTCGTCAGGCCGGGTTTATCATACGATAAGCTTGATTAGATGGGGTGGGTTCAGGGGGACTCAAACCCCCGACCCCCAGGGCCATGATACAACCAGGGGAGACTCCACGGTTCACCGTGAGGCACCAACTGACGAACGTCGGCACAATCGACTGCGGTTTCCTCTCTCTTGCCGGTAGTCTTTTCACGGCCTGCAATAGTAGATGATCCCAACTTCCAGTTAAGCGGCTGCTGGACACGAAACCAATCATGGGGGGGCGACTGTAACCTTGGAGCAGTCCTGGAATCAGGTTGCAGCCGGCTATTTTATCTGATGGAATTCACCGGTAGCTCTGTTTTTTTTCACATTGTCCCAGGTGAAACATCTTCCGTTCATTGAAATATAGATTCCATGCGGCAGAGTCTGGACAAATGCTAAAGCAGCTCCCAAGTTGAACAGGCCGTCCGAGCTGCCAAATGTGTATGGTACCATGGCACCCGTCAGCACAACGGTTTTTCCTTTGACTCCCTTTGCGAGAACCTTGGCAGTTGCCACCATGGTGTCGGTTCCATGGGTAATGAGGATTCTGTCCTCTTTTGCCTTCATTACATTCTGCAAGATTATCTCCCGGTCCGAGTCAGCCATGGTGGAACTATCGACCATCATTAGGGTCCTGATGTCCACATTTAATTTGCATCGACCCAACTTCAGCATTTCGGTCACATGGGTATCCTTAAAAAAGAGCTTGCCGGCGAGTTCATTATACTCCTTATCGAAGGTGCCGCCGGTTACGAAGATTCTCACGATCATATGGAGGCTCTCAACATCTCAGTTTATTGATGCCCAGGCATCGGAAAACGTCTGTTGCCGATTTTCTTGCGCAACTTCCTATCCTCGGACGCGATCCCGAGATCAGTGCCGTGGCATGACGGAGCTAGCTAAAAGGGTGGATGAGGGGACTCGAACCCCCGACCCCCAGGGCCACAACCTGGTGCTCTCACCGACTGAGCTACACCCACCACGCAAAGACGCTTGATAGTTCGTGGTTTACAGTTCACGGTTAACTGCCAACTGCACACTGAAAGCTGCCAACTGCCAACTGGCACAAACCTCAACCGTTGGCTGCAGTTCTCTCATGTAATTCGTCACAACGGCTGAAAACATTTATAATAAACATTTGCCCAAAGTCAAGCTCTTTTGCTTTGTCAAAAAGCCCCGCTCAAGGCGGGGCTTCTTGATATACGAAACTTTATCGTTAGAGATGAACCCTTCAGGGCAAACTCCGCTTAAGTAAGACTATGCCGAGGTGTACTCCTCTGCTCCCTTTCCTATGGCGGCCTGCGCCGCAGCCAGTCGAGCGATCGGAACGCGGAAGGGCGAACAACTGACGTAGTCTAACCCTACGTTGTGGCAGAAGATCACCGACTCGGGATCACCGCCGTGCTCGCCGCAGATGCCCACCTTCAAGTCCTTCCGCGCCTGGCGGCCTTTTTTCACTCCCATCTCGACTAACTGTCCCACTCCACTCTGGTCTAAGCTGACGAAGGGATCCTCATCTAAGATGCCGTGCTCGATGTAGTACTGCAGGAACTTTCCGGCATCGTCCCGGGAGAAGCCATAGGTCATCTGGGTAAGATCGTTGGTGCCGAAGGAGAAGAATTCAGCCTCCGATGCAATCTCGTCGGCTGTGAGGGCGGCTCTGGGTATCTCCAGCATGGTGCCAACCAGGTATTTGATCTTGACCTTGTACTTCTTCATGGCCTGCTCGGCCGCCCGCACCACCACTTCCTTTTGATTTTTGAATTCGTTCACGTGTCCCACCAGAGGTATCATCACCTCGGGAAAGACCTTCTTTCTGCGTCGGGCCAGCTCACACGCCGCCTCGAAAATCGCTTGGGCCTGCATCTCGGTGATCTCCGGGTATACGATTCCCAGCCTGCAGCCGCGGTGTCCCAGCATGGGGTTGACCTCGTGCAACTCCTCCACTCGATTCAGAAGTGTCTGTTTCTCCTCGATTAAAGCCGCATCCGTGTCCTCCTTGGCCTTCAGCGTGGCGATCTCTTCGATCAACTCCTGGCGATCGGGGAGGAACTCGTGCAGGGGAGGATCCAGGGTGCGAATGGTGACCGGGAATCCTTTCATCACCCCGAAGAGGGCTTTGAAATCCGCCTTCTGGAAAGGAAGGAGCTTGTCCAAGGCGGCCTGCCGCTCGGTGGAGGTTTTCGCCAGGATCATCTCCTGGACTATGGGAAGCCTGTCTTCGGCAAAGAACATGTGTTCGGTTCGGCAGAGTCCGATCCCTTCGGCTCCGAACTTGACCGCCTGCTGGGCATCCTTGGGCGTGTCCGCGTTGGTGCGCACTTTCAGTTTTCTGATCCGATCTGCCCAGTTCATGAATTCGCCGAACTCGCCGGAGAGCTCCGGTTGGATGGTGGCCACCTCGCCCAAGAGCACCTCTCCGGTGGCGCCGTTTAAGGTGATCACGTCCCTCTCTCTGATTATCAGACCGTTGACCATGAACTGTTTTCTCTGCTCGTTGATTTTGATGGCCTCGCATCCGACCACGCAGCACTTGCCCATGCCCCGAGCCACCACTGCCGCGTGACTGGTCATCCCGCCTCGTGCTGTCAGAATGCCTTCAGCCGCAGCCATCCCCTGGATATCGTCCGGGCTGGTTTCATGCCGGACTAAAATCACCTTTTCCTTCTCCTCACTCCATCGGACAGCCTCTTCCGCGCTGAACACAACCTTTCCCGCCGCCGCCCCTGGCGAGGCGGCCAGCCCTTTGGCAACCGCTGTGACGCCCGAATGGGGATCGATCCGGCGATGCAAGAGCTGATTTAACTGGAGCGGCTCTATCCGGTTCATGGCTTCACCCTTCTTGATCAGCCCTGCCTTCACCATGTCCACGGCGATCTTCACCGCCGCGGGTGCCGTTCTTTTGCCGGTGCGGGTCTGAAGCAGGTACAACTTACCCTGCTGAACGGTGAACTCGAAGTCCTGCATGTCTTTGTAGTGTTTCTCCAACCTGGAGGTAATCGACCTCAATTGCTTGTAGATAGCTGGCATCTCCTTTCCCAACTCCAAGATGGGCTTGGGTGTCCTGATTCCAGCCACCACGTCTTCCCCTTGGGCGTTGATCAGATATTCCCCGTAGAACTTGTTCTCACCTGTGGAGGGATTCCGGGTGAAGCCCACTCCCGTGGCGCAGTCGTCGCCCATATTGCCGAAGACCATGGCCTGCACGTTCACCGCCGTGCCCAGACCTCCCGGAATCTTGTGCAATCTTCTGTAGGTTATGGCACGGGGATTGTTCCAGGATCTGAAGACCGCCTCAATGGTCATGGTCAACTGCTTGTACGGATCTGCAGGGAACTCTTCTCTGGTTTTCTGTTTTATCTTTCTCTTGAACTCCTTTACCAGCTCCTTCAAGTCCTCCACCTGAAGAGAGGAGTCCTGTTTTATGCGCTTGGCGTCCTTCTTCTTCTGGAGCAGGGCTTCAAACACGTTTTTGTCGATGGCTAAGACCACGTTTCCGAACATCTGGACGAATCGCCTGTAGCTGTCATACACGAATCTGTCATTGCCCGTTTTCTGGATCAGCCCCTCAGCTGTTTCATCGTTTAACCCCAGGTTCAGCACCGTGTCCATCATCCCGGGCATGGAGAATTTTGCCCCGGATCTGACGGAGACTAAGAGCGAGCTGGCCGGATCGCCGAACTTCGTGCCCATGGACTTCTCCACCCGGGCCATGTACTTTCTTAACTCCTTCTCTAAGTCTTTGGAAAACCTCATGTCATTCTCGTAGTAGAGCCGACACACCTCGGTGGAGATGGTGAATCCTGCCGGTACGGGCGCACCGGTATTGGTCATTTCAGCCAATCCCGCGCCCTTACCTCCCAAGACGTCCTTCATCTTTCCGTGTCCCTCGGCCTTGCCGTCCCCGAAGTAGTAGACGAATTTACCTTTCGGCATGGCTATCTTCTTGGCTTTCGTGGGCGTCGCCTTGACGATCTTCTTCGCTTTTGCCTTGAGCGGCTTCTTGGCTTTGCCCTTAGCAGCCTTCTTTGGTTTTCCGATCTTCTTGATTTTCTTGGGTTTAGCTGTTTTGGATAGGGTTTTTTTCGCCCTTGCTGTCACAACCTTTTTTGCCTTCTTGACGGTTTTGGCTTTCTTGGTCGGCTTGACTTTCTTAGTCTTCTTGGCCTTCTTTGATGCTTTTTTCATTTTTTACCTCCGTTTGGGCTTTGCAATTTTTATATAATACCGCGTTATTGGCAAAAAGCAAGGGAATTTTTGGGGTGGTAGGACCGTCAGTGCAGGTTGTGAACCGCAGCCCAGGGGTTCGGTCATCAAATCACCGGTTACTGACCAGGGCCGCACGCCAGGCTCGTCTCTTTGTTGCGTGCGTAACTCTTTAATAGATAGTGGGTTGAGTCAGGGGGTGGAGTCAGATGATCTTGAGTTCCCCGAACGTCTTCATCATCTTTTCCACGTGGGTGGCTGACCAGTAGATTCTGTCGCACTCAGGGCAGTGGACGAAGTGGTCTTGCGTTTTGTAGACAAAGGGGTATAATCTGTCCTTGATCTTCTCTTTCTCCACTTTCTTCAAAGGTTCATTACAGACCAAACAGCGCGAGAAAATTAATTCTTTGTCTGGCTTCAATTTAAAGTGCTCGACTACCTGCTTCAACTGCTCCAAAGGCCTGTCGCTTTCGATCCGCAGAAGGTTCTCGCCCAACTTGAACTTGAATCGCGAGAGTTGGGTATCCCGGCTCAGCACCACTCGATCTTCCTTCAACGCCCTGGCGATTAACTCACCATCCTCGATGGGATCGAAGAAGAGGGTGTCATATCCCAAAGTTCTGAGCCATTTGGTTAACTTGCCCAAGTTATCGTCGCAGATGAATCTCATACTTACTCCGTGGCTGCAGCCCAAGTAGGGCCAACTCATGAATTGCCTTACGCCAGGGCAAGAGGGTGTAGGGGCGATTCACGAATCGCCCAGGTGGAGGGGGACAGCCGACATTGAGTACATGGTGAAGAGTCTATCCGGCACGACCTGTTCACTTCAGAATCTTCTTGACGATTCTGTCGATTTGCTTCAGCTCCTCCTTCAGCATTTCCCGCACCATACCTCGTAACCTGCCAATGCTTTTCACCTTTCCTGGACCACCGCCTGCCAGCCATTGTTCCACCTTCTGCGCACACTCTCTGCCCAACTTCACCAAGTGCTCATGATCGGGATTGCCTTCTTGGAATTGCGGAATGGGAAGCTCCAACACTTTCTTATGAATGTGCCGAGGCCCCCACAGGCCGCGGCTCTGCATCGGCTTTATAAGTTCATCTATGACAGGCGCGTTGAGGGCGGTTGCCAAATACAGAGCTTCTGTGTATCGGTCTATGTCGCAGAAATAGGTTTGAGTATCGGCAATGAAACCCTGCAAAGGAACCTTTTGATCCTCGATCTCTATTTCAGTTACTTCTTTTTTGACCACGGCTGCCGAAAGATTTGAACCTGATGTATTGTATATGATTTGATAGCTGGATTTAGGGTTCTGGGCCGACAGTTTGCCACGGTAATCAAGCCAGTCCAGCAGGCTCATGCTCTTAGCCTTAGCACTCCGCCGCTTCACCCATTCTTGCTCTGCCCTTTTCAACCAACGAGCTAAATGAAGGAATCCACGATTCCCTGCTTCTGCCATGTCAATCAGTCTGTATTGTTCTCCGAGAGGTTCAATAGGAGCGACTATAGGACGAAATCTGAGATGTCCGAAGGGCATTAGGTCTGTGGAAAGCAGCGTAGCGTAGAGAAAGCGGCGCTCTATTGTGTCTTTCATAAACAGGTTCTTCCAGGCGGCCAAAGCTTGTAGTTGCGCCCGCTCGGCAGTCTCCAGGAGCGGGACTTCCGGGTTAAAGCCGATTGCAGATGGTTTGATCTGCACAAACCAGAAGGGACGAGGATGAATATCCGCTCCTCGCAGAAACCTCTTCTTGTAGTAGCTCGGGCCCCTGTCAATCGCTGGGGTTCCGGTCCCCCAAAATGTGCGCTTGCCCCGAGTGTGGAGCGCGAACTTAACAGTTCTTATCGTGAGCTCTTTATCTGTGTCTTTGAGCGGTGCGTTTTTCCTCCTAAGCCTTGCACTCAGCATTTGTCCGGCAACGGGGTATTCTATCTTGTCGTTATCTCGTTTTTGAGCGATCAACACAGAGGCAGGCACACTGAAAAGAGGTGCTACGTTCTCACAGTCCCATATCTCACACCAAAAGAGGTTTTGACCAGGGTGTTCCAAGAAAATCGACGTGCGCCGCCGCAGGCCGTCGTGCTGATCCGCACTGAAGACGCTTCGCGGTAACACAAATGCTATATGTCCTAGTTTCCTGAGATACAAATCGGCAGCCCTCAGCAGGAACAGGGTGGCAAATTCAAGGTTCGCGATATTCTCGGCACGTCCTTTAAGCAGTCGATATTCGTCCGCGATTTTTTTCTTGAGGAACCCCTGATAATACGGTTCCATGTAACGAAAGGAAATCCATGGTGGATTACCGACCACAAAATCGAAGTCCCGTCTGAAGAACAGCGGTTTGTAGATATTCTTCAGCACAAACGCCCAGATCGTATCTCGGTCGCTGTCGATGAAGCGTTTCAATGTTTCTGATATCAGGTACATGGATTGGGTTAGGTCGGGATCTTTTGCCTTGGGGAAGCCTTGGGCTAAAAGAAAGCTGGCAAATCCTTCCACTGTGGTCGCTTTCCCCTTATTTTGCTGTGCAAACTCCTTTGCCAGTTCAATTGCATGGTCGTAAAGAGAGATATCCTCGGTCAACCGGTCCGGGAGAGTTACCTCTGCCCCTTTTAGGTCAATGCGGTAGCCGGGCAGGCGTTGAACCAGCTTCCCTTCAATCTCGACAATCTCTGTTTTTTTCTCGAACTCTGGCAGCTTCATCGAATCGGCCAGATAAACGGGGATGGCGACGGATCCCTTTCTTTTCTTCAAGAGATCGCCCAAGGCCAGGATGTAGTTTGTTTTAGCAACGATGACGGCCAGGGGGTGAATGTCAATGCCGTACACCGAGCCAACAATGTGCTTCAGTGTCCGCTGGGTGCGCCTCAAGCGTTCAATCTTTTCCCTGATGGTAAGGTATAGGAACGTTCCGGAGCCGCACGCAGGGTCCAAGACGGAGCCTTCAGGATTGTCGTCCAACAGTTTGTTCACCATACGATGGGCCAGCCAGTCGGGGGTGTAGAACTCGCCCAAATCATGGCGAGTGGCGGGATCGACTAATTCTTGGTACAAGGCCTTCAACACGTCTTCAGACAGCTCACGCAAGCGGTAGTTCTGCAGAAGGCTAAAAAGCAACCTTACCACAGCGATGCCGGCTTCGGCTGCTTGTTCGCGTGCCAGCCAGGAGAAGAAATCCTCCTCGATGAAGTTCTCAATTCCTTGCCGCTTGAACAGTTGTCCTTCAAGCATCTCCAGTATTTGCTCGTCCTCCGGCAAGCTGTCGCTTTCGCTGATCCGCATCCATGACATCAGCTTTGCCAACGTGGCCAGATATGTGTGCCGCACGAAAAGCTCATCCCCGCCCACCTTCGTGCCATAGACTATGCGGAGGTACTTGTCCCAGCTATCATATATCACCTTAAAGTTGCTGCGGTCTTTGATCTGCTCCCAGACTGCCAAAAGCGCGTTTGATGTATTCTGAAAGGCATGGCTCTTCAGCCCAAAATCCTTCACGATATCTTCGGTGGTGGGATGTAGCTTCTGCTGGCGCAAAAAGTACCTATCCATCCAGAAGAAGACCTCGTGGGACTTGAGTTTCTTCCAGTCGGACTCCTCGAGAAGCTCCAGCGAAACCATGTCCGGTTTTACCTCTTCTGCCTCTGGATCACTTACCTTGGGGGAGTAAGAGAGGAATCGAACGCCATCAGTGGCTATGCAGAGGTAAGGTGTCCTGCGATCGACCTCTTCACGAGACCACAATATGGCGACATAGCGACGAAGCTGGGCTTCAGCCTCGTCTCGTTTCTTGCTGATGTTATTCTCGAACTCGATCACCACGTTTCCAAACAGGTTATCCGCTCGTCCCTTGAGAATTCTATCCTTCTCTCTGGCCTTCAGATACTGCTCGATGCCGGTGCAGTAATTCTCGATGAAGTCCGGATCGACGCCAAGGAGGTTGTCAAGCAGCATGGCGAATCGGTGCGAGCGTGCCGATTCTTTGTGCAACTCCTCGACATCGTGCAAATACCGTGAGATTGCCCTGTCCCACTTTCTCACGCGGGTGTTTGGGATACGGGTGGGTTTCTCCGTGAGCTTCGTTTGCTTTTTCTTCACGTTTGTTTCCCCCTATCTTTCGTCAGCCGAAGTGCCAATTCGTACGCTGCTGCAATTCGGATGATCTTCACGTCCGACAGTCCCTTTATCTTCAGCAAATCCTCAAGTGGCTGGTCTGCAAGTCCCTCAAGCGAGCCGAATTTCTCAAGTATTTCTTCAGCGATTGTTTGCGCCGGCTTTCCCTTAATACCAGTCGAGATTAGAATCCCCAACAGTTCACTGTCGCTGAGGCTTTGAGGACCTTCTTCTCTTAGTTTGCCCCCTGGTCTGTTCCATCTACGCATTTGCTTTTTGCCTCCCCGTTTTGGTTTATTCGCCTCGTTCGTATGGCAACTCGTGAGTTGCCCCTACACCTAAAGCCTGAACTGCATTTGATAGAGTCTCTTGTATAGCCCTCCCTGTTCTATCAAACTCTCGTGGTCACCCATTTGCACTATCCTGCCGTGCTCCAGGACCACGATCTTATCCACGTTCTGGATGGTCGATAATCTATGCGCGATCACGAATACGGTCCGTCCCTTCATCAGCCGGTCGATGGCCTCCTGGACCAATGCCTCGGACTCGGAATCCAGAGACGACGTTGCCTCGTCGAATATCAGAATGGGAGGATTCTTGAACAGGGCACGCGCTATCGCCAATCTCTGCTTTTCTCCGCCGGAGAGTTTTACACCGCGGTCTCCGATTATGGTCTGGTACCCCTGCGGCATTGCCACGATGAAGTCGTGGGCATTGGCCGCCCGGGCGGCATTGTGGAGTCGATCTTCGGATGCCTTCTCATGACCATAGGCGATATTATTCCACACTGTATCATTGAAGAGAATGGTCTCCTGGGTTACGATCCCCATCATGTTTCTGAGAGAAGCTATGTCGATTTTCCTCAGATCAATCCCGTCTATCTTAATCATTCCGGCAGTGGGGTCATAGAAGCGCGGCAGCAGATCCATGGAGGTGGATTTGCCCGCTCCGGAAGGCCCCACCAGAGCCACCGCCTCGCCGGCTTTGACCTCAAAGCTGATGTCTAATAGAACTTCCCTGCTGCCGTCGTAGCTGAAGTTAACGTTCTCAAAGGTGACGCTCTTCTCCAAAGACTCCTTTTTGACCGCATCCGGATGGTTTCTGATTTTCGGCCTGGTCTCCAAAACCTCAAATATCCTCTTGCCCGCAGCCAGCCCCTGCTGGATTTCGATATTCAGATGACTGATGGTTCGGATGGGCTGCATCAAAGAGAGCATGGCGAAAAGGAAAAGGAAGAATCTACTGGGGTCCAGCGTTCCGGTCAAAATCTGCCTTCCCGCAAACCACAGAAGCAGAACCGCAGCAAATACCCCCATTACCTCGGTCAAGGGGGGAGCCAGAGAGCCTACGCGGGTGAGCTTCACCATGGTCCTGAAGTAGTCTCTGGTGGCATCGGTGAATTTCTTTATCTCAAATTTCTCCATCACGAAGGCCTTCACCACGCGGATGCCGGAGATGGTCTCCTGCAAGGTCGAGGTTATGGCTCCCATCTTCTCCTGGGTGAGGACGCTGGATTTTCTCACCTTCTGCCCGAACGTGCCAATTATCAGCATGGCAACCGGAAAGAGCAGAAGAGCGATAAAAGCCAGCTTCCAGCTTGCCCAGAACACCAGAAACAGATAAACCAAAACCAGGAATCCCTGCCTGAGGGCCTGAGCAAAACCATTTGCCACCGCTCCCTTTACTAAAGTGATGTCGTTGGTGATTCGGGAGATCAAAACACCGGTCTTCTGTCCGTGAAAGTATTCTAAGGGTAGAAGATGAAAATGACGGTAGAGCTTGTTTCTCAAATCCATGATCACCCCTTGCTCTACCCTGACGATGAGAAAGCTCTGGGCGTACCAGAATAGGTTCTTCAGCAGAAAGATCAAGAATACCAGAATGCAAAATCGGCCTAACGTCTCCATATGAGTCTTTCCCACGATGAGTTGATCGAACTTTTCTTTCAACTTCCCCGGCAGAAGCACTACCAGGCTCTCCTTCTCCTGATCCAGGTCTTCGCTCTTGTCTAAGGCTTGCTGTGTGATCTCGCCCGGCTGAGAGAACAATATCTTGGTGAAAGGGACTATCATGGTGATGGAGAAGCCGCTCATTGCGGCAAAGAGCAGCATGAAGACCATGGCGGGGATGAGATATCTCACATGCGGCTTAAGATGTGACAGCAGCTTGAAATAGTCTTTCATCTGGGTTCCCTGACGAAAATCTACCTCACCCCCTCGGTCCCCTTCAGGGTGTCCTTCGATCCCGAAGATCTCAGGATCGAGGGAAACCCCTTCAGGGTGAACCCCTCTCCTCAAAGTGGAGAGGGGGATACAGGGGGAGAGGTTTCAAGATTTCAGGTCTGAACAATCGGAGTTAACTTGATCATCTCCTGGATTGCTTTTTTCACCGTTCCAACGGATATTTCCCCATTAGGCGACTGGACGATCCGGTGCATCTTCCCCTGCGGCCCGAATTTCACCGGATCGGAGTCTAAGAACAACGCCAGAGTCGGCGTTCCCAGCGCCGCAGAAAGATGCATCGCTCCGGTATCCGGCGAGATGAAGAGATTGCATCTTCCGATCAGAGCAGACAGCACTGGAAGGTCAAACAGCTTCGACACTATTTGATCCCTGCCCTTTGCTTTGATTTTCTCTATGATCCTTCTCTCCTCCGGTCCCCAGAAGAATATCACCTTGGCGCCAGAGGAGTTCGTTATCCAGTCGGCTAACACTTGAAAACTCTCCACCGGCCACCTCTTGGCGCCCCTTCCTCCGATGTGCATCCCCACCAGAAAGTCACCGTTCTCAACTCCGTTTGCATTGAGGTACTCGTCCGCCTCGGTCTTCTTAGCGGGATCGACCTCGATCTTGAGGCCATCCGATTGGAAATCTCCCACGAGATAGCGCAAAAGGTCGAGGTGCATCTCGGAAGCATGTTTGTTCGTGGAGGGGGCAGGAACCTCCAGGTTCAGAAAGAGATGGCTTTTGGGTTTTTGGTATCCTATTCTGTACCGAGCGCCGGAGAGATACACCAAAAATGAGTTGTTAAGGGAGAAGTTGTTCTCGTCGCTGGCGTCGATAGTCAGATCGAATTTCTGTATTCTAACTCTTCTTATGAAGAGCACCAGTGAAAGAGGGTGAAAGATATATTGCCTCTTTTTGGCGACAAGTATCCGGTCCACTAAATTTGAATTGGAAAAGAGCGTGTGGAAGGTTTTACTGGCCAAATACCAAACCTTTGCCTGCGGGAAAAATCGCCGGAGGGCCGCCAGGAGCGGCGTCGTTAGTATCAGATTCCCGATCCGATCATCCTGCCTTATCACCAGAATTTTGTTGATCTGAGCAAGATCGACGTCGTTCCGGTTCAGGCTTTCTTGCCTTAAGAAAAGCCCGACAGCGGAGACCAAGAATTTCTTTCCCGTCTGTTCGATCTTCTTGAAAACCATACAGTGCCTCTTAAAAACGCCCAAAATCATATTAATGCCAGCCAGGGTAAAAGTCAATGATTTTGTCTGTCGGCGCAAAGGGACATTGTGTCAAGCTAATTGTGTAAATTGGTAGTTGGGCACATCCTGGGTTGGTTTAAGACATAAGCTATTACTCCATATATGATTCTCTCTGCGCTTTTGCAGTTATTGAAGGATCTCAT
>Ga0114919_10002059_pt1 | contig 16215 bp, 19 predicted proteins | sample BlataG_FD_88682 | JGI IMG/M metagenome (GOLD analysis project Ga0114919, IMG submission 88682) | Deep subsurface microbial communities from Black Sea to uncover new lineages of life (NeLLi) - Black_00105 metaG | ecosystem: Environmental > Aquatic > Marine > Oceanic > Sediment | place: Atlantic... | reverse complement strand
TTGCCCGGCACTGGCGCAGAACCGACTGCCAGGGTCCAAATCCTTGTCTCGGCGCAGACTCAGAACCCGATGGCGACGTCGATTGGCTGGACTTAGCCGATTTCGCCGACCACTGGCTCTGGTCCGCCCCAATTCCTTGAATCCCTCCTCTCGCCCGCTGCTGGTTAACTGCCGATATTCGGTGTTCGATATTGGCTATTCGGTATCCCTCTGCTTTTCCTTCGCAATCACATTGCCGTACTCGACCTCAAACTGCGCCATGTGCCTGGCCTCTTCCTCGGCAAGCTGCAAAAGCGTCTCATTCGATTCCTCGGCCTCTACCATCCCCGCGAGACGCACATACAGCCGAAACGACTTTTTCTCTTTTGCGACCGCTATCGCAAGCACATCCTTGTACTCCATATCTTCGGCAAGCTCCGCGTCGAACATATAGTCATCCAGGTCTATCTCCGGAATCCTTCCCGCCGTCTGCGCCACAATTCCTTCCTTCATAAGCTCCAGCTCCAGCGTCGCTTTATGCTCGAGCTCAACCTTCGCAAGGTCTTGACACAGAGTCTGCATCGCGGGATTGTCCATAAGCTCCGCCGCGCGCATATAGAACTCGCTCGCCGCGGCCTCACGGCCTATCGCAAACTCAATTATCTCGCCAATCGTATCCATCAGCTCATCTCCGGGTCAGCTCCCTCGGCCTTTCTGCCGGGAGCTTGCCCCCGCACGCCTTTGGCGGGAATCAATCACCTTCTCAATTATAAATCATAACTCGCAAATAGGAAATAGTAAATAAAAATCCCCCTGGCCACCTATCCTGCGCTCTGCGCTTTATGAGATACGCAGCTATTTTTGTTGGAGCCCTACCCTGCTATCAAGCTGCCAACCTGATAAACGATAAGCGTTATCGCGTAAGCCAGCGCTGTCAGCGCGAAGAACTGGAACAGCGCCCAGCCCCAGGAATTTGTCTCCTGTTTTGTCATTACAATCGTCACCACACACGGCGTGCTAATCAGGCAAAACAACATTATGCAAAAACCGGCTAAAGGCGTGTAGTTTGCCTGCAATTTTTCCCGCAGCGTTTCCGACCCTTGATTACCACTACCCACCGCGTACACCATCCCCAACTGCGCGACAAATACCTCCTTGGCGGCGGTTGCGCCGATAAGAGCCGTGCCAATTTTCCAGTCAAAGCCGAGCGGTTTAAGCACCGGCTCTATTGCTCGACCTATCCTACCAACCACCGAATATGCCAACTCGGTTTGCTGTGCCTGCTCGGGTTCTAAACCTGCCAAGGACTGCTGGCTCGGCTTTGGGTAACTCATCGCAGCCCAAAGTACAATGGATATGGCAAGGATTATTGTCCCTGCTTTTTTCAAAAACATCCAGCCCCTTTGCCACATATGTATAAGGACAGACTTTAACGTTGGCATACGATACAGCGGCAGCTCCATAACATAGGGTATGGTTTCGCCCCTAAACAAGGTCAACCTCAAGACTTTTGCACAGATAACCGCCAATACAATGCCTATCAAATAAATCAGCCACAGCATTAATGCCTGTGTCTTTATGGTGAAGATACCTGCTTGGAGGATTACTTTATCTGCGAAGAAGGCCGGTATAATCAGCATATAGATTGTCAGCCGTGCCCCGCAGCTCATCAGCGGTATTACCATTATCGTCGTGAACCTGTTTCGTCTGTTCTCGAGTATCCTTGTGCCCATTATAGCCGGCACAGAACAGCCGAACCCGATGAGCATCGGTATAAAGCTTTTGCCGTGCAGGCCGATTTTGTGCATCACCCGGTCCATAATAAACGCCGCCCGCGCCATATATCCGGAATCTTCAAGAAGCGCTATTGCTAAGAAGAGCAGCAGAATATTCGGCAAAAATACAACCACCCCGCCGACTCCACTAATCACGCCATCGACCAAAAGTGATTTGAGCCAATTGTCACTGCCGGCAGGCCAAAATCCCGCTATCATATTGCCCGCCCATCCGAAGAACTGCTCCAGCCAGATCATCGGCCATTCGCCTAACTTAAACGTCAAAAAGAAGGCCAAATACATCAATATCAAAAAAATCGGCAGCCCCAGTGCGCGATTCGTCACTATAGCATCTATCCTGTCGCTCATACTATGACGAGATTCCACAGTGCTCTCAATAGTCTCCTGGCATGCCCCAGATATGAATCCGTACCGTCTGTCGGCGATTACTATCTCCGGCTCATCACCGAAGATGGTTCTAAGATGTTCGACACTGGCCGAAACCGTCTGGAGCACTTCCCCGCTGCCGACTTTTGAAGTCATGTCCTTGTCTTGCTCTAACAGTTTAACCGCCAGCCACCTTGCGCCGTACTTTTTTGCTAAATCGCCTTCTTTTTCTCTGATAATTGCTTCAATAGCTGCCAGCTCATTTTCAATTTCGTCCCCGTAAGTGATTCTGTGGGTACGGCCGATGCTCCCCTCGTCAGCCGTCTTAATTATAGCTTCAAGCAGCTCCTTTTTACCTTTGCCTTTGTTACCGACTGTTGGAACTATCCTCGCCTCAAGCAGCTTGGACAACTGCTCGATATCAAACACAAAACCCCTTTGCCTGGCGATGTCACTCATATTGAACGCCAGAACCAAGGGCACGTTCATTTCTATCAACTGCGTCGCCAGGTACAGATTGCGTTCGATATTGGATGCATCGATAATGTCAACTACAACATCAGGCCTCTCATCGATTATGAAATTCCGCGCAACAATCTCTTCGATTGAATACGCCGTTAAGCTGTACGTCCCCGGCAAATCCACGACCGTTATTTCATAGCCGTCGTATTTACACAGCCCCTCCTTTTTTTCCACCGTCACTCCCGGATAGTTGCCCACGTGCTGGCGGGCGCCGGTCAGCATATTGAATATACTGGTCTTTCCGCTGTTCGGATTGCCTGCTAATGCTACGGTAACCTTATCCATAATTGCAAAAGTCCCTCTTGAAAATCCCAACCCAAAAAGTTAGATGCAATGAACTCTATATCCCCAAAAATATGATTATACTTCGCCCCCCGGCATTTCATACCACCATAATCTTCTGGGCCATACCCCTGCCCAGCACCATTTTGGTGTTCTTGACACTTACAACGAAGGGTCCGGGACGTCCGCTCTTTACTACCGTTATTTCGACTCCGGCCACCAGCCCCATCGATGCAAGCCGGCTGTTGAGCCCCCGTCCTGCCTCAATACCGGCCAGATTCACCGTCTCACCGGCCTTGACCATCGACAACGGCCTTACTTGCTTCTGCTCTGTTTCCTTTCTCGGCATTTACTTCTCCATTGCACTGCCCTCGTTTTGTGGGCTTTTTTTGCAGAACTTCTCGAATTCAACCACCAAATCATAGCCGTTACTATTCCTCTGCGTCACAAATTCACTAAAAGACAGCAGTTTCGCGATAATTCCCGGCCCAAGTGTGTGCTCGGCCCTGCACGCCGCCTCCTGAGCGACATTCTTTTTGACACCTAAGACCTTGATAAAAAAGGACTTAAGAACCCGGTGTTTCCTGTCGATTTCCGCTGCCGCCGCCTGCCCGGCCGCCGTAAGAGTAATACAGTCGTATGGTTTATAATTTGCCAGCCCCCGCTTCTTCAAAACTCGTAAAGCCCCTGTAACAGAGGACTTAGAAACGCCCAGCATCTTTGCTATATCCTTGCTCCGTGCTACATCGGTCTCTCCGGCAATATTGTAAATCGCCTCCAGGTAATCCTCAAGAGATGCACTCAAATTGTCGTTTTTCGCTGCACACATGGCCATTATCGCCGTTACTTCGTTTTGTTCGTTTCACTTAGTATAGTTAGGCACGCCTAACTTTGTCAAGCTAATTTTCGATCTTTTCAAAAAAATAACGAATGTTTGTGGACGAGCTATAAAGAAACGAGGTTTTTGAGAAGCAAGCAAGTGTTTTCGGTCATAAAATAGGATTTGTTTTAGGGCTGTTTTACAGTACAATACTGTCATTAAATGGGGCGTGGCGCAGTTTGGCAGCGCGGCCCCAGGGGCAGGTTGCACGTTTAAGTCTTATTTGCCACAATCCCAGGGAGGGATATTCTGCGTTAGAAAAAAGAGTTTGTTTTGTGAGGTTTTTGGGGTAGAATGGGTTTTTGAGCGGGGCGTGGCGCAGTTTGGTAGCGCGCTTGACTGGGGGTCAAGAGGTCGCTGGTTCAAGTCCAGTCGCCCCGATTCTTAAGCTATTCGTCGCCGACTTCGGCGGGTTTGGTTCCTTTCAGTATCGCAAAGCCCAACACAGCCAACAGCACTACTGCTGAAAAATGTTTCACCGCGCCTGGCAGCATCCATCCGGGCCGGGCCGCGATATCAAAGTCAATGCCGTCCCGGATATAATCAAGGGCAATCCCGGCTAATAGAGCACAGCCGACCACCACAGCCAGATAGGTAAGCGCCGTGGCCTTGCCTAAACCTTTCCAGATGGTTGCAAATGAGGCGGCGTTCGTGGCCGGGCCTGTCATCAGAAAGACCAATGCGGCACCAGGCGTTAAGCCTTTGAGTATTAAAACGGCTGCGACGGGCACCGAAGCCGTAGCGCAGACGTAAACCGGTATCCCAAGAAACATCATCACCACCATTGCGAAAATCCCCGTACCGAGCTTCTCTGCGAAGTAACCATCCGGTACCAATGCAGAGATAAAAGCCGCAACCACCAGTCCGACTAACATTGCCTTGCCGATATCGTTTGGCAGAGTGATAAATCCGTACCGCAGCACTCTGACAATCCGGCTGGTTTTTTTGCTGTCGTCACAGCACTCGTCCGTGCATTTTTTCGGTGCGGCGTTTTGGGATGCGGTAGTTTTGCTAAAGACATTAACCAAACCGCCGCCTATAATGCCGGTCAGAAATGCCGCTACCGGCCTGAAGATAGCAAAAACAGGCCCCAAAAGACTCAGCGTCACAAAGATACTGTCCACGCCGGTTTGTGGCGTCGAGAGCAAAAATGATATCGTAGCGCCTTTGCTTGCGCCATGCTTGTGCAGTGACATCGATACCGGAATAACACCGCAGGAACACAATGGTAGCGGCACTCCGAAGATTGACGCCTTTAATAAAGGCCATAGCCCCCTGCCGCCAAGATGCCTTTCTACAAGCTGCTGCGAGATAAGCACCGAGAGGACTCCCGCCACGAAAAAACCGAACAGCAAATACGGCGACATCTCGGCTACTGTGCCCCAGAAGTCAACGACTATCGTTTTGATAAAATCAGCCATAATATTCAGCAGTTAAGGCCAAAGCACACCTGCCTATGTCTCAATCGCCTGTGACAATCTCGCCATTTGCAGAGATGCCGACCTGTTTTTCGAGCCCTTTAGTGGATGCAAACCGGTACTCGTGCTGCCCTTTCAGTATTACATCGCTTCGGTCCACGGTTATCTCAACGCCCTGCTGCGGTTCTTTTTGACGGATTACGTTGGCCAGCAAGAAGACCTTTTCGAGTCCGTCACCGGTTTTGTAATTTACCACCTCATCCGGCTGAGCCAGCCGTTTGCCGTCGTAAATCGAGGCATCTTTCATTTCTTTCAGCCACGCATACACCTCTTCGACCGACATCGCTTCTGCCATTTCGATTGAGACCGGATTGCGATGAACCGCCGCCTTGACGAACGGCTGCCAGTGGCAGCTCTCCATATCGCGATACGCGTAAAACGCAAGGCCCGCCGTGGAATTATTTTTGCGTACTGCCCGCAGGTACTCGATTATCTGCTCGCGACTGTCTTCAACGGAAATTTCTATCGCGCTGGCCGGAAGATAATTCTTCTCCAGGGCTGGCAGCTTCGCCTCTATGTACAAAAAGTCACCCAGTTTTTGCACAAGCCCCGCTGCATCAGGGATGACCGACTCAACATATTCTCTAAAAGCAGTTCTGTCCCGGCTGCTTCGCAGGTCCGGCTTGTGCTTTTCGATGAATGCTTCAAGCTCATCGCAGCGAATCCTGCCCGGCAGCTCATACCGCACAAAATCCTCGTCGGAGACCTCGGCCAGCAGTTTTTCAAAAGTCTTGTCGGCTACCCTATAATTGCTGCTGTGCTCATAATGAAAAAGTACCTCGGCCTGTAGAAAGTGCGGCTGGCCGTGACAGTCCCGGCAGACCTGGAAATACTTCTGGTATTTCCTGTTCAAGCGCAGAAAATTAGCAAACATCGACAGCGTAAGAGCCGCCGACAGATATGAGCCGAGCCGCCCGGCAAAGTATTGATATGCCTTCTTATCTATCGTTGCATCCTCATACAGACAATGCACATAGCCCGATGAATGGGCCACGATTATTACATTTTCGTTTCGCAGCGCCCGCTGGGCCTTGTTGGAAATCTCGCTCCCGTTGAACCACATCGTCTTTGTAACGAGCCGCCTGTTGTTAGTCAGGACCCCGTCCTGGACGTCGATGAAATTTTGCGAGTGAAGCGGCGTCAGTACCATATAGATATCTTCCAGCGGTACTGAGCAGACGACAAACGCCGCCGCCGCATACAAAGCCGCCAGCGAGACGCACTCTCCCGCCCACTTTGTATAACCGGCTTTGTGCCGAAAGGCGTTCATTGCCTCGACTGTTTCGGTCTTCCAGTACGGAATTATGTCGCTGTCGTATTTATCCAGGCCGAAGTGCCTGCGGATATCCACGTCAAAATAATATTTGTCACCCGCATAGCCGAAAAGCGCGTTGCTCTTTGCAATATCCTCCTGCGAAATGAACTTCTCGAAGCGCTTTAGCTCCCGGGCCTTGCTGGTCAACCCCCACGTCTCAAGGTCGAGGTTGAACTCATACTCGTCTATTATGAATTGCTTGAGCCGCATCAATTTCCTGTAGCTGCTCTTGCCTTCGAGCTTTTTGAAGCAGTCCAGCCGGCGCCACTGCCAGATAACCGGGCTCATAATATTGGCCAGCACCAGAGCGTACATCAGCTCCGGAAACACGAAGATTTCCATATCGGACAGCGTTATCGCCGACGTATATTTTTCCAGTTGCTCAGAATCCATTTACAATTTAACCAGTTACCAATTACCCAGTTGCCATATGTAGCCCTTCCGGCAGCGTCTCAACAAGTGCCCTTATATCGTCCCGTGTCTTCCGAAATGCCGCCATAATATCTTCCTTGCTGCCAACCGCCATAGCAGGGTCCTCAAACGACCTGTGAATGTATTTGCCCTTGCCCGGAAATAACGGACACTTATCCCTTGCATTATCGCATAAGGTCACAACATAATCAAAATCAATCCCCGCAAACTCATCAAAGTGCTTTGACCTCTGCCCCGAAATATCCACGCCCGCTTCAGCCATTGCTTTTGCAGCTCTTGAGCTGACACCTATCGGACGAATCCCCGCCGAGTATGCGTCAATGGAATCGCTCTTCAAATGCCTTGCCCAGCCCTCCGCCATCTGGCTCCGGTAGGAATTACCCGTACAAAGAAACAAAATCTTTATTTTTTCCTTCATACCATCCTCTTGCTCTAAAAATCATAATAGAAATGTTGTCATTGCGAGGCCAACATAGTTGGCCGCGGCAATCTCTCAGACAGGATAACAAAATTGACAGGAAAATCAAATATCAATTTCCTGTCACAGAGAAACCAGTTAATTGAAATTTGACTTGCCTTTGGCGACAATCAAGAGGATAATACTTGTAAAAGCAACGAGATGGCTTGTTTTTTAATATAACTATAGAATCATTGTAACACTTTAGCAAGGGAGATATAAGATGAAGAGTTACATAATAGGCAAAGTAGAAACTACGGCTTTGCTTTTTGTTTTAGTATGTATTCTGTGTTTGGCCTTGCGCGGGGAGATAAATAAGAAACAACCTGAAAATGTTAAAGGAGAAGTAAAGACAAGTAGGCATATCACTGTTCCTGACCAATACAAGAGTATTAGTGAGGCGATCAGGCATGCCAGAGAAGGAGATACTGTGTTTGTAAAAGAGGGTTCATATGAAGAATCCGTGCGTCTGAAAAATGGGGTTAATCTTATTGGTGAGGACAAAGACAAGGTAACTATTTTCAGAGAAGCGAAGTCACAAGAGAACGTGCTTTTAGTTAACTGCAATGATGCAATAGTCAAGGGATTGACTATAGAACATACTGGGCGAGACGTTGCAGAGAAAAAAGCTGTGGGAATCTATCTAATAAATAGTTCAGCGCACATAGAGGACTGTAGAGTAAGAAATGCAGCGGGTAGTGGTTTATTTGCAAAAAATGGCGGTCAGCCCGTGATCAAGAACTGTGTTTTCGAATCAAACGGTTACAATGGGATCTATGTTATTGATAAGGCCACCAAGCCAACTATCCTTGGTAACAGGTGTGTAAAAAACTCCATGCAAGGTATTCATCTGGATTCCTGCCAGGCACGCGTCGAGGATAATATATGTAATCAGAACAAGCACGGTATATTAGTAATCTCACAAGAAGCAAACAGTACCCTGAAAGGCAACCAGTGTTGCCAAAATAAGGCATGTGGTATCTATATTTGCAGAGGTGCGACATGTAATGCCGAAGGCAATACGTGCAGCTTAAATGGCCATTCCGGTATTACTGTTTACGAGCCTAATACTATATGTACATTGGCAAAGAATGAAGCGGAAAATAATCAGTGGAATGGAATCCACTTTTCCGATGGAGTCAGTGGTGTCGCAGAAAACAATATATGTCGATTTAACAAAAGGAATGGAATTGTCGTTGGGGGTAAGTGGTCCACTCTAACGCTCAGAGACAATACGTGTAGTGACAACTCCCAAAATGGAATACTCTTAGGTACAAGGCAGACTACTGTTGCTGAAAAGAACGTTTGCGTTGATAACGGATATGCAGGTATAAGCGTTTACGCTTATGCTTCACTGGCAAAGCTAAGCGGCAATACTTGCAGCAGAAATAAGACGGATGGCATGTGGTTTGGCATATATGCCGGGGGCGACGCGAAAGATAACGTTTGTACCGAAAATGAACGGAATGGAATTTACATCGCGAGTGCATGGAGTGCGCCAAAACTAATCAACAATGACTGTCAGAATAATAAAGGTCAAGCGTTGTGCATTGAGCCAGGAGACTTTGGTAACGTGCGCTTAATGTTCATCGAAGAGAAATTTGATGAGTTGGAAAAAATAGCAAGCCAACTTCACCTCCAAAATCCAAGAGGTACTGATTCTGGATTCCAATTATCTCATTTTTATACTTCTATCTGTCGCTATTGGGAAGATTACAGGCCGCCTTTGGAACAAGAGATGTTGAAATTGGCGGAAAAATGGGTTGAGGAAAAACCAGACTCTGTAACAGCACATATTGTCAAGGCCAAATTACTCTCGAGGTCAGGCTGGAGGGCTCGGGGTAAGCGATATGCACGTTATGTAACAGAGCAGGGATGGCGTGTTTTCAAATCTGAGCATCTGAAAGCATGGGAAGTCTTAGCTGCTGCGGAGGCACTTAGTGACGAAGATCCAGAACTATATGCTACGCGCTTGACTTTCTGTAGGGTGCTTGGTAAGTCAAGGAGGGATATTGATGACATTTTTTATAAAGGGATTGAGCTAAGTAAAAACTACTATCCGTTATACCAGCAGATGGGACAAATGCTTTTGCCCAGATGGTTTGGTAAACCTGGAGAGCTTGAAGCTTTTGCTTGCAAGGCAGTGGATATGACAGCCTCCGAGGAAGGAGAATCTTTATATGCTGTTATTGCAGAGGTGCCTATTCCATACCTGGGAGAGAATGTGGAGCTTTTTTTAGAATATGGGTTTTCTTACGATAGATTGAAAACAGCTTTTAGAGACCTGTTGAAAAGATACCCAGATTCAAATTACCATATGAACAGTTTTTGCTTAATCGCCTCTCTCTACAAAGACAAGAAGATAGCCAAGGAGCTATTCGAAAAAATTGGTGATAACTGGCACTGGGGTGTCTGGGATTACCGACGAGTTTTTGACAAGTATCGTAACTGGGCATACACAAAGGATTTAAAAAATTAGAAAGAAAATACTCTTTGTTTAACTGTAGTGGATAGGGCTGCTTTGAGCTTTAACCCACAACTTTTAACCTGACCTCTGATTTCTGTCTTCTGCCCTCTGTATTCTACCCTCATTTACAAAACTCCACAAGCTCACATTCCTCGCAGTAGAGGTCGTATTTGCCGGTACAGCCCTGCGTTATCCCGGCCCTGGATAGCGCAAAATCATACTTCACAGGGTCAGCCGGTTCAATCTCGGCAAAACTTTTTGTTATTTCCACCGCGGCTGACAGAGAAACCGTCTTTCGGTTATAAAGCCCCAGGAACCGGCACAACCTGCCCATATGCACATCGACCGGCACAATAAGCCGGGCTTTATCAATTGATTTCCACAGCCCTGTATCAACATCATCCTCACGCACCATCCACCGCAGAAAAAGGTTGAGCCGCTTGCAGGCGCTGCCCCCTTGGGGACTAACCAGCAAATACCTCAGCGGCCTGCTGATGTGCCTCCCATGCTTGCTCGCATAATTTGCACATAGCGAATCACAAAATTTTGACAGTGCTCCAAGGATGTTCTTATCTTCAGGATTATAGCCCTGAGCAAAAAATTCCTCGATACTGCCAAACTTACTCAATACTTCTCTCAGCAACTCGAGCAGGTCGCAAATATTCTCGCCGGTTGTGAAACGATGTTTGAAACCGCTCAGGCGTTCCCGCCCAGGCACATCGAAATTTCTGACGAACTCATACGGGCTTTCGCCCATTCGGCCAAACAGGTCGGTCAAGCTCTTTTCTATTTGCTCGACCCGGCCGTAGGCGAGAGATGCCGCCAAGAACGCTGCAATCTCCATATCAGCGGGTTTTGAATATCGGTACACAAACTGGAGCGGATCCGGCTTTATGAGCTCGCTGCGGTTGTACTTTTCATACAGCCGTTCCAGCATGTCCTTTATCATAACCGCCAACTTAATCATCAAGCACCGCTGCCTCAAATTCTTCAAAGCCCACTATTTACAAAAACAAAAGCAAGCTCAAGGCCATAACCACCATCCCTAAAACTAATCCATAGGCCGCCAGATGATGCTGGCCGTATTCTCTTGCGGTGGGCAGGAGCTCATCGAGCGAGATGAATACCATTACCCCTGCCACTGAAGCAAAAAGTATACCGAATATCACATCGTTAAAAAACGAGAAAACGATAGCATAGCCGATTAGTGCCCCTACAGGTTCGGCCAGTCCCGAAAGAAACGAATAGAAAAACGCCTTTTTTCTGCTACCGGTTGCGTAATATACAGGGATAGAAACAGCAATACCTTCAGGAATGTTATGTATTGCGATGGCAACGGCTATTGCTATGCTGAGCTTCGGGTCTTTGAGGGCGATTACAAAGGTCACAAGGCCTTCCGGGAAATTGTGGATAGCAATGGCCAGTGCCGTAAATAGGCCCATCCGGTAGAGTTTCTTGAATTTAGCTGCCAGCTCCGGCTCGTCCATTTCCTCCGCCCTGTGGACTTCATGCGGATTTTCAAACGAGGGAACCAGCTTGTCTATAATCCCAATGAAAACAATTCCGGTAAAAAAGGCCAGAACCGTCACCCAATATCCACCGACCCGGCCTAACTCGACAACGAGGCAGTCTCTTGCCTTAGGGAATATCTCGACGAACGAAATATATATCATCACCCCTGCGGAAAAGCCAAGGGCGGCTGAAAGCAGCTTCGTGTTGGTGCGCTTGGCAAAAAATGCCAGAGCACTGCCGAATCCCGTTGACAGGCCCGCGAACAAAGTCAATCCGAATGCCAACAGTACACTTTGAAAGTCCATAGCTACTCACTCAGTCTCCATATAAATACATAGCCAGCCCTGAGCAATTGGCTCGCCGCATAAAAACACCAATAGCTAAGAGCAAAACTTCTAACCACAAACTCCTCAGGCAACTTTTAACTAAAACCAAGCAATTACTTGCCCTTGTTTAGTTCTTCTATAATCTCCTCCACCTCTTCAGTGCCTTCGGAATAATGCTTCTGTTCATCCGGAGCCAGCTCATGAAGCAGCCGCAGGAATTCACCGGCGTGAACCTGCTCTTCATCAGCTATATCTGTTAGAACATCTATAGCCAGTTTATTGTCGGTAGATTCTGCCAGTTGCATATAAAGCTGAATGGCCTCGTACTCTGCTGATATCATAAAACGAATGGCTCGAATCAACTCGGCATCTGTCAGCTTCCGCTCTTGCGCAAGTCCGCTAAATGGATTTCCAAACTCAGGCATGGTTTTATCTCCTAAATCAGCTATCCCCACATTCCTATCTTTTCTATTCCGCTTAAAATTAGACCTCTATTTTATCTAACACCTCTCGAAGTACCCGGGCCGATGTCTTCAAAGCAGCTTGTTCGTCTTTGGAAAGCCGAGCCATTATAATCCGCTCCACGCCCGCTCTGCCGACTACACATGGAACACTAAGACAGACATCATCAATATCATATTCGCCCTGCAGCAGCAGCGACACCGTTAATATGCTGTGTTCATTTCGCAGAATTGCCCCGGAAATCCGTGTCAAAGCCAGGCCTATAGCGTAATAAGTTGACCCCTTGTAATCGACTATATGATATGCAGAATCACGAACACGATTTGTTATCTCCTCGTGCCCTTTCTTAGGCTCACAGCCCTGACAGATTGCGCAATAATCTCCCATAGCAATACCGGCTACGTGTGTCATACTCCAGGCAGCAACCTCGCTGTCACCGTGCTCACCAAGAATATAAGCGTGGACGTTGCGAGTATCAATACCACAATGCCGGCTCAGCATAGTTTGAAAACGAGCACTGTCGAGAACAGTCCCAGAGCCAATAACACGCTCACGAGGCCAAGCGAGTCGTTTCAGAGCTATTTGCGTCAATACATCCACCGGGTTCGTTACCATAACTAAAACGGCCTCGGAATCGTACTTCTTAATTTCATCACAAATCGACTTAACTATCTCAGCATTGCGATGTATAAGCTCAAGACGGGACTGGGCTGGGTTCTGTTTGGCGCCGGCGGTAACAACAATCAAGTCCGCATCGGAACAGTCAGAATAAGCGCCCGAGCGAATCATTACCGGAGGAACGAAAGCTAAGCCGTGTTCAAGGTCCATAACTTCGCCTTGTACACGTTTTTGGTCGATGTCAAGCAGGACAATCTGACCTGCAAGGCCGGTATGCATTAACGCATAAAGATAGGTTGCACCAACCGACCCAGCTCCTATCACAACCACTTTTCTTTCCTTTTTATCCACGTTCTCGCTTCTTTCTAATACACACTTATTTCTGATTCTGTATTTTGTCTCCGATAAGAAATATTCAGGCTATTTTACCTTGTTGTCTGCTTCAAGGAATTTCTTCCATCTGTTGATATGCCCATCTTCATCGGCCTGGTTTTTTTCAATGACCTTGCGAGTCTCTTCATCCCAGTCGATTTTCTCAAGAAGCTCGGCGTAGTGATGGACGGCCTTTGTCTCAACCCAGATGCCTGTCTTGAGAATCGCACTTCTGCCCATCAGCCGGGACAAAAAACCAAAACTAAAGCCGACAAACCAGTACGCACATCTGATTATGCCGGGCCTGAAACCAAATTCATAGAGCTTGACCTGAAAATCCTGGTAGTGCGTCATCTCGTTGCACATCGCGGCAGTCAACTGCCGATTCAATTCGCTGTTCTCTCTTGTAATCTGGAACTTGTAGATAGTCATTGCCATAAGCTCCAGTGTATGCAAGGTATGCAGGCCTTTTTTGATATCGCTCAACCTCGGAGCGTCCATCCCCTGCCCTCTCAACCGGACATCATCATTACACACCTGCGGCCGTATTATCGAGATGTCATAATCCACTTTGCTTCGCCCTTAATCAAACACTTTCCAAGGTTACTCTTCAACCGGCTCAAACTCGTCTTTGCCGGCACCGCAGTCCGGACATACCCAGTCATCCGGCAAATCCTCAAAAGCTGTGCCGGGTTCAACATCATTATCAGGGTCACCCACAGCCGGGTCGTAAATATACCCACACATAAGACACTTGTACTTTTTCATTATTTTTACTCCTTTCCCTGGCTCGTCATTTGCCGGTTGCGCCCTATTCCTTGCCTGCAAAGGGCCGCATTCTTGTAATTGGACTATCCTCTCTGTTCCAATGATTGGCCGAGAATCCGGATGTGGCGCATTTCTTCTTGAATAATATCATCGATTTTGTCTTTGCCCGCTCTGGCAGGAACGAAGTCCTTCAAGCCATTATAGAAGACAATGGAATCCTTTTCCTTCTCGATGGCTCTTTTCAGGATATCTGCTATGTTTTCCTTACCTGTTAGCTCGTCGGACGGGTCCGGCCTGATACCAAATACCGCAAGCCCGGCCATCGCCTTCGTATCAGGCGGCGTTTCCTCGGGTTTGAAGGTCCTGAGCTCCCGGCTTTGCTCGGAAAGCTGTTTTCTCATATCTGCAAAGACCTCTTCGTGTTGTATTTCCCAGTCCGCCAGCCAAATGAACAACTTGTGCGTACCAGGGTCATCAAAAATTTCAGCCGCCCTGCGATAAAACTTCGCTCCGTTGCGTTCAATTTGCTCGGCTATTTGAAACATTTCAAAAGCATTAAATGTAGCAGCCATTGTTCTTCCTTTCCAAGCTCGCTGTGCACGTCCTAATATACCTGGGCTGAGCTGTTTCGCTCCGGACAACTGCCTTGGGCGGCGCCCTCGGTTATTTTAAAGCTTCGAGTTTCTCGTTCAAGGTAGCAATATGGCCGAGCTCTTCTTTGATTATCGCCTCGACTTTGTCCCTGCCGGCCTTGCGTGAGACACACTCTTTTAGGCCGGTATAGAAGACGATAGAGTCTTTTTCCATACCGATAGCCATTTGCAGAACATCCTCCGGCGTCTCCTTGTCCGCCAACTGTTCGAGGGGGTCGGCTTTAACATCAAAGACGTAGCCGTCCGCCATCACGCGAAGATACATCTGCGCTTCTGAGTCCGGGTCGAAAACGACCGGGGCCTGCTCCGGCTGCGAAAGCTCGGCCCGCATTGCCGTAAAAGTCTTCTCGTGGTCGTCTTCCATAGCGGCAAGGTCAAGCAGCACCTCTCGCACCGCTGGGAACTTCTCTGCCGCAGCACGGTAGAACTTCGCTCCGTTTCTCTCTATTTGTTCAGCCATCTCAAAAATTTCATCTGCATTAAAAGGCATAGGCATTATTGACCTCCTTCATTTGCCGGCGGGGTAAACACGCGCTGGGCCATCTCCTTGTCCATCATGTACAAGGGCTGTGGGCTGTCCTTGATAAGCTTGAGCCGGGCCAGTACTGTGCCGACATTATCCTCTTCTTCGACCTGTTCGTTCACAAACCACTGCAGAAAAGTCTCGGACGCATTGTCCTTTTCTTCTCGTGCAAGGTAAACCAGCTCGTTGATCAGGCCTGTTACCTTCTGTTCGTGTTCCAATGTCGCTTCGAAAACTGCAAGCGGTGAATCCCACTGCGCTGGCGGCGCCTCTATCGGCTTCAAAGCCACCCTTCCGCCGCGCTCATTTATGAAATCGTAGAACTTCATCGCGTGCATCATCTCTTCCTGTGTTTGTGCTCTCATCCAGTTGGCAAAACCATTTAGATTCAGCGACTTAAAATACGACTCCATCGACAGATACAGGTACGCCGAATACATCTCTGCGTTCACCTGCCCGCTCAGGGCTACTTCCATTTTCTTGCCGAGCATTTCTTATCCTTTCCACAGACCGTGAACGTTGCAATACTCTCTTGCGCTGACAGAATCGGCTTGCACATTGAATACCGCCTCGGGTGCCGTCCCCGGCTCCAGAAATTGCCTGTATGCCCTGCCGTCCGCAAGCAGCTCAATCCACTCAATATAGTGTTTCTCTTCCATAGGATGCGGGACACTGCCGACCTTGACTTTATAGCCGCCGTCAATTTTTTCGATTACGGGCACATGCTTTTCCTTGCCTTCGTCGGCTGTCTTTGCAACGAGGTTCTCCATCGGCTTACCACAACAAACTAACTCACCGACACCGCCGTGAAGCACTTCAACTATATTACCGCAGAGAGCACATTTGTAAATTTGAAGTTTCTCAGCCATACTAAACTCCTTTCGTAATTCGAGTATTCTAACTTATAATGCCGACCTCTTCATGTTTAGTTAAAATCTCATCGGCCAGTCTGTCAAGTGCGGCGAAATCGTCTTGCCCGGGCTCGCCCTTTACCAGCACCGGTTCGA
>Ga0114919_10002057_pt1 | contig 16233 bp, 12 predicted proteins | sample BlataG_FD_88682 | JGI IMG/M metagenome (GOLD analysis project Ga0114919, IMG submission 88682) | Deep subsurface microbial communities from Black Sea to uncover new lineages of life (NeLLi) - Black_00105 metaG | ecosystem: Environmental > Aquatic > Marine > Oceanic > Sediment | place: Atlantic... | reverse complement strand
TTTTCTTTTTTTTTTTCCCCCCCCCCCCCCCCCCCCCGTGGCCCCCCCCCCCTATGTTTTTTTACCACAAAAAAAAAAACAACCCCCCAAACCCCCCCCCCCCCCCCCCCCCCCCTTTCCGCCCCTTCCCCCCGCCCCTTCTCTCTCTTTATTACCCCTACAGGTCGACCAAGGACTGGGCCTAGGAACAAAATCCCCTTTATTCAACCGAATGACAGCTGGTCTCACGCGCTTTGTCCAATTCAACAAAGCCACGCCTGAATCAAAGAAGATGCCCATCACCGCCGTCTTGCACACCAAATTCGGCAACGCCCTAGAGGATCTCCCCGCCTATGACGCCTTCTTATTAGGTGGCCCTTACTCTGTGAGAGGGTATAATATTGGGGAGCTGGCTGCATGCCGTAGATTTGTAGAAGCTGCTGCTGAAGTGAGAGTACCTGTCAAAGGCAATACTGTATTTGCGTATGCAGAGTGGGGAAGTGATCTGGGGAGTAGTGCTGAAGTGAGAGGAAATCCAACAGAGTATTATAGAAGACTGGGGAGTGGGGCTTCTATTGGAGGGGGAGTGAAAGTGGGGGGATTGAGAGCAGAGGCGGTGCGGGATTGTAATCAGGGCAAGTGGCATCTGTTGTTGAATTATGGTGATAGGTTTTAAGGAGGAATTTTGACAATGATTGTTGTTACTGGGTGGTAGATCATACATTCTACTTTTACAGTCGGTGCAAAAGTGTGTAAAAATGGAAAAGAAAGGGGAACCAGAGTTGGAAGTTATAAATATATTTGTTGTCTTGTTTATGGAAATAAAACAGCAGGAATGGTGTCTCCTCTATACTGTACAGTATCATCATTCATTGCATTATTAGTAGTATCAGCATCATCTTTTGTTCTACTTCTAGGGGTGTTGTCCATCTTGCTATATTTTGCCAGGGCATTGAGGCCTGGACTTTGGTGAAGGGGGGGCAATGTTGTCATTGTTGCTTTTACCGTAGATGCAGTGTTGTTTTCGTTGTTTTTTATGTTGTGGGGAGGCATTAAAAGGTGTGCTTCTTCAGATGGAGCAGTAATGGCTTGTTCTTCTTGCTCTTCTTGTTGTTGGTCAGGAGGTGGTTGGTTGCCGGTCGTTTGGCGATGATCTGCTTTGGAAATAGATAGTTGAATTCTGTGGCTCAAAAAGTTGAAACCAACACTATAACTTGAAGTGATACTGGTAGTTGTGTTTGTTGCTTGGTATAGTGGTGTTTGTTGACTGCTGTTGTGCTTGAAGAGTTGGAATGTGATGAGCTTGAGCAGCAGAGAGCGGAGGATGGGGAGGTAGGCGAGCACGTTGATATGAGAAGATGCACTCATTCTTTTGTACATGGCTGATATTGCGCCAGACACGAAGTTTTGGATGAGAATCAACGGCTCCAACACGCTGTGTCGCCTCTTGTACGCAAGTAGGACGGCTTTTTTTGCCAACAAACTAAACTGAATCACCATTTTCTGCAGCCATTTGAAGCCATACTTCAGTAAAAATGCAACCACCACCCCAATCTCTTTCTTATTTATTCTGAACAACTTCATTCAAAACCAATTTCGCAAATAATAATTCAGTCTGTCGGGCAAGGCTGTCGACGACACTATCAAATATTTCGGGTCGCAAAGTGGAGGAACGGGGTGGGGTATATAGTTGGGAGAACGTGTCTAAAGTGTACAGTTGGCTTTGAAGATACAAAGCTACATGTAGTAGATCAATCAATGTTGCCCTCAAGTCGCTAGTGAAACAAATGATGATACGATAGGAGAAACAAAGTTATTGAGCGATCAAAGACATAGAATTAGAATTCCACCGTTTATACAGTAGATATGATACGATTACCGCCTGCAATGGCAGCTGCCGGTGCTTATTCATTTAGGGGGTCGACACAGGCAGCAAAACAAGCTGGACCTTCTCCACTTGAGACTGATCAAGCACAGACTCTCACCGATCGAGTCATCGTTCTTCCTAGACAAACCATCGATGCCAGCCTTCCAGGAGACAACTACCAACTCGGAGTCATAGTAGCCTGGCACCCAAAGCTCCCTATCTTAGCCGTTGCCACCAACTCTGCTATCGTCGAGTATGACGCCCTCTCTGGCTGCCGTCGCAACATGGTCGACGTCAGCGGCTCCCCTCTCTGCCTCACCTACTCCCACGATGGCCGCATCCTCCTCCTCATGACCAGAGAACGCACTCTCACAGTTTGGTCCACCACTTCCTGGAGAAGAAGCATCCTCATTCCTCCCAATTTAGGAAAATACGAAGCCAATAAACTCCAATCCGGCATGGTCGCCATCACCTCGGGACAGAGACCCGTCATCTTTTATGCACCTGTAGGCAAGACAACCCTTCGTATGGTCCACCTAGCCCCGCCAGCCACCCCCAAGGGCACCAAATCAGACAAAGTGTACACTCCAGGGATCAAGCTCAAGTTTGAAAACAACAAAAAGGCTCTCGTCGCACTCGCAGCTCACCCCTATGATAGGGACACTTTGTTCTTGGTCACAGAGGAGAACAATCTCCTGGTATGTGTGGTACAAGGAGCTTCCATTGCATCTATTGCCTCCCTTTCCATCACCCTCTCTGCCAAGACTGAAAAGGTACAGCTCAAAGCCATGGCCCACCCTCAGATTGTTGGGGCAACGCTCATCTCCATTGAAGGGTCTTCCAGTGGTGTTACTATTGTAGAAATGCTCCCAAGAAGGGCTCCTAGAGTGGTAGGCACCTTGGGATTTGGACCTGGTGCTGTGATGTGCGGAGTGGGACTGGCAAGGGGGGGTTCCTTATTGGTCGCTGCTGCCAGACAAGCCAGCGGGAATGTTCAGTTGCAAGCTTGGCGTCTACTATGTGCTGGCGGTATTAGTATGAATCTAGTTGGTGGTGCTGGAGGTCCTCCATCATCCACTTCTATTGCTAGTACCAACAGCGAGTTGAACGTGGTGCAAACCAACCCAACCCCCAACACCGTAATGGATGTCCTGGCTCCAGCTGGCTCCTCTGGCATGGTATCCGGGGAAGCGGTAGTAGGATGGATTGACATTCACGGCCCAACTGGTCTCATTGTAGCTGGGTCAGCAGTACGAGGGAGAGAGGGAGAAGCAGCACATGCCAGACTACCACTGATGCAGCTATTGGATGCAGAAGATGTCGTGAGAGGATTGGGAGCTTCTAGATCTCTTCCCCTGCATACTGGTATGACTTTCTGGACAAATAATGAGTCTCATAATAACTATATGCTTAATAATATTAGTAGTGGTACTACGAGTGGCCCTCCATCTACTACAGCATCTACCCCCATGCCTCCCCATCCTCAAGTAGGAACCTTCCCCTTTCAATCAGTAGGAAAGCTCAGATTCCCCCGGTACTGCCATGTACTTGGGCCCAACAAAGTATCAGCAGTGGATATCAGTCATGGGATAGTCACTAATGGGCTGAGCGTATCCCAAATGAATGATAAAGGCCAGTATAGATCGCTGCACAGAGTGGCAAGGAGTCCAAAGAGAGCAGTGTGGGCGGCATTTATGAGAGTGCTTTCCAAGGGTACCGGAGCAGCTGCTGCTGCTAGTCAGCAGCAAGCGTCTTCTGATCCAAAGAAACAAAAACAAGCGCCGATAGTAAAGCAACCTCTGGCACCAGGTGCGTATGAATTCACCCTGGCCTCTGACAACGATGCTGAAATAGGGCCCACTCACTGGACCCTTCCTGCCAGGGATGGTGCCTTCATTGGTCCCAATGATGGCCTGTTTGTTGCATTGAGTAACTCGGGACGAGTAGTGGCTATATTTGAGACTGACAAGCTGGAAAGTGTAGATTCAGCATCAACAGTTCCTGCTCCAATGTATTGTGGAGAATGCAAAGAAGGACTTTTGGTAGCAGTGCACCCTGGTCCTCCGGCTGTCATTCCTGCCCCACCATTATCGAAACCAGAACCTCCAGCTGATTGTTACATTGGAGATGGAGACGATGGAGGAGGAGGAGGAGGAGGGCCTCAGACTCCCATGCCATTAAGTCCAACATCAAGCGATCAAACAATAAAGAAGAAGAGCAAGGATACCGAAGGAAGAGAAGATGGGGAAGATGAAGATGAAGTAGACGCAGAGTTGCAACAGTACCTTGGTGCCATGCGTGAGTGGCAAGCAAGTGAAGAACGTAGACTGGCCCCACCTAAGCTGATGGTTGGACTGACTGTTGGTAACAGAGTGTGTTTGTATAATGTGACTCAAGCTAGTGGAGGAGCAGGTGGTACTGGATATTACGGCTCACTTGCCTCCTCTCAACAAAACAGTACCACCAACCTGAAAGTTCTCCAAGCAAGGAGCTCCATTCAACTCTTCTCCACAGAAGCAGTAGTCCAAATGGCCTGGCAGCGACTGACTGATCCGTCACAAGAATTTAACACCTCTACTCCAGGAGCCGGCAATGCAGCAGCATCAGCCCTGGCCATTCTTACCACCGAGCGTGTGATCATCCTGAGTGAAAGGTTGGCAGTACTGGCAACTGGTCCTCTCCCCGGGGACGCAGGGCCACCTGTATCCTGTCTCTGGGTGGGACCAGCTCTCTTAGTAAGCACAGCTGGCGGTCAGGTGTTGCATGTTGGTTGGGATGGAAGAGTGCATCATGCCTGTAGCCTGTTATCGGGGGTCGCTTCTCCAGTCACTCTGACGGGAGCATTGGCAGATCGTCTACTGCTGGCGAGCACCATCAACCTGGCTCCTGGTGGAGCTGGGTCTATGGTGGGGCTGGGCAGTGGGCAATGGAGAGCTGAAGTGAGCAGCAGAGCATTCAGTCCGCTACTGCCAATGGTGGAAGCATGGACTTCTCTCGCCCCCAGAGGCTGGCTGCCAGGGGGGCGAGTACGAATAGGAAGAGAGCTACGCACACTTGTAGGTAGTTATGATGCCAGTCAACTGCCAGTACAGTTGCTGGAACAAATAGCAACTGCAGGTTTCCCCGAAATAGCAGCAGCAGTAGCACGTAACTCAGAGTCTATAACAGTTACTCCAGCGCACGTAGCAGCATTTGAAGCCGCCACTGGAGAGTGGGATGTGTTGATTAACGTTATTGTCAAGGAGTGGGAAGACAGTGTCTGGTTTCCCAACCCACCAGCCGTTGATACGCATTTATATTATAAAATGGTAGCCTTGGCCCGCTCCTGCCAGCAATATGGTAAATTCAAGGCCTCTAAAAGGTTGCTGGAGCTCGCAGGAGCCTGGGCGGAGCTCATGTCACTCTGTGTGTTCCAGGCTGATTTCATCGGCCTCTCCTCTGTAGGCAAATTAGCTGCAACAAAAGCAGAGTATGATATGAGCACGTTGGCAGATCAGATGGCAGCTGTGAATGAAGATGCATATAGAAGGTCAGGGGCAGCTGGTACTGGTAGGGCCAATACTGATGATTGGAAGGTTGATATCGGCACACCTGCAGCTGTATCTGGTGCTTTGGACCTTTCTTCTGGAGGTAGTCCTATTGCTCCTAGTTCAAAGAAGAAGAAAGGGGATGATAACGATGATGACAATGACGAAGGCAAGATTTCTCTGACTGCTCCTCTTCCTCGTTACTACCAACAACAACAACAACAACAACAAGGTAGGGATGTCCTAGGTCTTGACAGTGGTGGTGCTGGTCTTAATAGGAACGAAAATGATCACAATGGTGGTGATGGAGATGATATCGATGTAGCACCTGCAGGTAGACTACCATTCATGGAAGCTTCCCTGGCAGTACTATCCGCTGAAGTACCAACTACCAGCCCAGTCTTGGAACTGGCCAAACAAGAAGTCACTGTTGTTACTGCTAATGCAGCAGCTAAGGAGGCAAGGGAGAAGGCAGCAAGCACTGATAAAAAGAGTAGGAAGAAAAAGAAGTCCAAAAAGGAAGAGGAAGAAGAGAAGGAGAAGGAGAAGGAGAAGGAGAAGAAAGAGGAGGACATGGAGGTGGAGATGGCTGAAGAGGAGGGCCAGCCCATTCCTCCTCTGGATCTCAGTACCTTGGAAGCATACCTGGGCATCCCTGGAGCTACTATCCTTCACTCCTCTTCTGGTGCATCAGCAGGAGGAGGAGTTAAACCTGCTTCATTGGATCATCATCAAGTTGAAATTGGTATGATGCCAGCACCTCCCGCACCACCAAGAGCAGACGCTGCAACAGTAGGAGGAGCAGGAGGACAAGCTGCTACTGCTGCAGTTACTACTACCACTGCTGCAGTTGACAGCCCTAGTAAAGAAGGAGGAGAGACAGCAGCTCAAGCAGCAGCAAGAGCAGCCTTTAGACACGATTCCTTTGACGTTGATGATTTCTTCAGTTCAGACGAGGAAGATACCATGATGATGCTGTCTGGTAGTGGGTACCCAGGAGGAGGAGCAGCATCAGGAGAAGGTAGTATCAGAGGATATCGCCATACCACTGGTGATGGCGACGAAGAGGATGACGATGCAGACACCAGATCCATTGCCAGCACATCCACTATGAGCCAGAGATTTAAGCTCAGCATTAAATCAGCTGAAGAAGCCAGTAAAAGCCAGTCAGGTATGATGGATCCTTCACTATTGAGATCAGCAGCCGCAAGTCTACGACTTGGAAGCATGTCCATGGGCCCTTCAGCTTCATCTGTCAGGAGTATGGACGTTGGAAGTGCTACAAAGAAGAATGGTGGTGGAATGGTGGATGATGATGATCCATTTGCTGCATTTGCTAATTTGAGTAGATCAGAATCTAACGTGAGCTCTTTCAGTGCATCTCTTCCTCCAACATCAGCTCGAAGCAATGCTGCAGATGGTGGTAGTGGGAAGAAGGATTTGTTTGCAGACTTTGCTGGGCTTCCTGCTGCAGGAGCTTCTGCAACATCATCAGCAACAGCAGCCAAGCCATCACCTTTCCAAGATGTACACCATACCACAACACCAGTGGCAACAGCGACAATAACAGCACCAATGAGACCACAGCAGGCACAGCCAGCAAGTGATTTGTTATCTGGTTGGGATGAATTCGAGGCAATGTTTGGGGGAAGTACTATTGCGACTCCAGCTGTATCTACTAGAGAACCTATTACATCTGCTGCACAACAACAACAACAACAACAACAACACTCGGTTGATATATTCAACCAACTTGCTGCGCCGTCATCATCTGCTCCTGCTCCTGTAGTTGCTGTTGGTAGTGAAGTAGTAGCCAAGGAAGAAAAAGGGAAAAAGAAGGACTCCAAGAGCAAGGAAAAGAAGAGCAAGAGCGGTAAAAAGAACCAACAACAGCAGACTATTATAGTAGATAAAGGTGTGGATGCTTTTAATTCCTATCATTGGGAGAATGCAGCTCGTTGCTTTGCAGACAGCTTGGCAGAAGGCAGCACTCATGGAATAAATGTGTTGGCAATGTATAGTGTAGCTCGATTGTTTGTCATGGCCAACAGTAGGGCGGGTGGCAATAACAGCACGGATGCAGCACGACTTGCACGCTATGCTGTTGCGCTCCCCTTAGAACCTGCTATTAAAGATGCAGCCATCTTAGCTGCAGCTGACTTGAACATGGCTGCTGGTAATTATGCATATGCTTCCAACAAGCTATTGGAGTTGGCCAGCTCTGGCTCTGGCGGAGATTGGGCTGAAGGGAAAGTACAGAGCATGTTGGACAGATGTGAACAACAGGCTGGTAATGATATTTCCGTGCCTGGAGATGAAGATTTAGAGAGCTTTGCTGCTATTGCAACGACTTGTAGTGATAGAGCTGAGGCTGATGAGTTGATCAGCAATCTAGCCTTGTAAATAATAATAATAATAATAATATCAAACGTTGTGACAAATAGTAAAACATTTTCAGGAATTTAAAGGAGAGGTGTGTCACATATTTTACACCTTCAACACATCATCAATAGATCTTCATGACTCCCAATCCAAGCTCAGCACCAGCCAACTGCAATATATCCTTCACCATCTCTCTCACCCTCACTTCCCTGGCACTAATGCACCCACACAAGGCAGGATACACCAATAGCAGATGCGATCTCTCCCTTCCTCTCTGAGCAGCATCAGGACGGGCTCTCAATGATTTAACCACATCAGTGATCCATTCATTATCTGGTAGAGCTGCATCTACTACTCCAGGTGCTAAAGTCATGGTAGCTAGTACTTCCAAGACACACATGACTTCTTCAATCTTAGGTCGAGGAGTAGTACCATTGATGGGGGAAGCTGCTCCAAAATCTCCTCTTGAAGGAGGGGGGATTTCAATGTAGTTTCTGAGGAGAGAATCACATCTGGAGAGGAACATGGGGAGGGCAATGCGAGCTATGGTCAGCTGACAAGATGCTTCAGTTGACATTGCATCTGTTATTGTCGTAGATGTGGTGCTAGTGCTATTACCGGTGCTGCGAGCACAAAGGACATACATCTTTCTGAGGCATATTTGCCTGAAAGTGCTGCCTGAGGAGGATCCAGGGATGGCTACAATGTGAAGTCTAGCACAGCCAGCATCAACGATTGCTACCAGTCGCCTTTGAGCTGGAGGAGGGGCGGTGCTGCAACGAGTCAAGACGGCATCGGTCAACGTGTCAAGGACGCTGGCTTCTAAATCTGTGTCCGACCTGAGGAGTTGCTGTTGTTCTGCGGTTGGAAGGGAATCAATGTGGACACCACTGTTACGTCTGCTGCCTTCCTTGACAAACTCGTCAACATTTGAAGTTGAATTGGTGAATGACGATGATGTTGGCGAGAGATTTGGACATTGAATTGAGTCGAAATTATTATTTCCCACAATGTCGACGCCAGATCCAAGCAAGAAATTTTCAAAACTCTCAGCTAATGCAGCCCAAGCATCATCAATATCCTGCTGAGTCAAGGTGATACTACTGGAGCTTCTTTTCTTCGTTCCAGCCGCCGTTTCGCTTGCTGCACACAGAGAGGGCAGCCCTATTGGCACAATGCTATTGAAAATCATGCAGGCAGCTCTCCACAGGCTTTCTTCATATACCGAGTAGCGAATCTGCAAAAAATCATAATCGGTATGTGGTTAGTCAGAAATTGTGAAATGGTTGCCTCATCCCAACCCTGATTGTGTGGCGCAGCGGTTAGCGCGTCGCTTTTACACAGCGAAGGTCCGCGGTTCAATCCCGTGCACGATCAACCCCCACTTAATTTTTGCCCTACATGCATAAAATTATTGCAATGAGAGCTAAAGAGGGGGAATCAAACCACACAAGCAGGAGCAACTGTCAAGGGAGAGGAGGGGGAAGTATGGAACATAATAAAAAAACATCAACTCACCTGCATACATCGGGACAGTGCCCTCACCACAGCTTCAAACGTAGCTGCCTGCACCTGCACAGGTGCATCTGTATATATCTTCAGCATCACTTCCATCATCTTCTTCAAAAAGTCAGATGTAAGCGCATATTTTGCCTGCAATCTATGACTAGGAGCTGGCATCAACTTTGGCTGCTGCTGCTGCTGCTGCCCCCCTGTAATCGAAGATTCTACATCACCCTCACTGGGCTCATTCTTCAGCGACATCGTCGTAAGACTATCACGATGATTCCAGCTTTCTATAATATGTTCGGGTTTGACCAGCCTGGTCACTGACCAAATAAACTCCGGCCACAGGTGCGGTACATGCTGCCCAGGTTCCAATGTCGGCAGCAACGCCAGAGCTGCCTTTTGAACCGGAGGCATTCCTACCGTCTGCACCAAGCTACAAGAATCATCATCGCTCCAAGGGTTCTTGCAGAAAGCTTCCACCCATCTGAAGCTTCCCAGTACATCAGCATCTGTCAGTCTGGTCTGCAAAGCAGGGTTGCAGAAAACCTGGCCAATGAAGGCTAGTAATTCTATTCTGGCAGGAAGAGGGACCTGACAATTGCCAGTGGTAGATGCTTCTACCCCAACATCGATCACTCTCAGTGCTCTTCTCCACATTGCGTCACTAACAGTGCCAGGATCAGCACCATGAGCGCTTAGCACTGCTCCAAGGAGTGCAATGGCAGCGAGAGCCACTTCCTTTCTCCCTCCTGCCATGCTGCTTTCGGCCACCACCATCAGCTCGTCCCACCCTGCGCCGATGCTCTTTGCGCCGAGTGAGGCCACAGTGGGTAGATGAGCTCTCAACAGTCTAGCCATTCCTCCCAATGCAATCACCACCGTCTCGTCTTACTGCTTTTGTTCACTATTTCTAGAGTGATGCACCACCATTCTGACTTCTTGACCTCGAGAGTTGCCCAGCACAGCCGCCTCTGACTCTTCTCTGCTAGAAGTAGCTGACTTATGGAAGGCATGGCTCAGCAAGGGGAACAACATATCCCATAGTGCTTCGTTCCAAAGGGGTTTTGACAATCTAGGGCCTTGTCCTAGCACCACGGCAAACAAGGTACGAACTCCACTGTTTCTGACTTCAGGGCGGGGATCTCTGGAGAGAGCATTCAGAGCTGAGAAAACTAGTTTTAATAATTCTTCTGTCTGAGATGAGGTGAGTTTGGTTTGAAGACGTTGCTGTTGCTGTTGCTGAGTGGTGGGACAGGCATCTTCCTCCTCCTCTTGTTGTTGTTGTTGCATGATACTGTCATCATCACCTTCAAGACTGGTGCTATCAGTATTCTCCAGATAACCATTTCTACTTCTACCAGGAGTCTTCCCACCACCACCACCAGTAGCAGAAGCAGAAGCACTTTTGAAAGCAGCTGCTGATCTACTAAACATATCAGCAGCATTCCACAATAAACTAATAGTTGTCAAACTCACATTCAAGTCCTCTTGTTGACTACCATACAATGCTGCTATTTCTAAGCACTTTCTAAGTCTAACAAATTGCATGGCTGATAGATGGTCTCCAATGATCAGATTGATACATTGGAAGGCTATATCTATAGATTCAGCTTCCCCGGAAGCTGGTACTGCTCCCAGGAGACGGAAAATGGGAGTCCAGCCGTCGGTTAATCGTTCCCCGTGCCTTTGTAATACCATCAGTAGTACATTGAGCACACCTGTTTTGACATCTTTTTCTCTATCATCAATATACAGCGACTCCAGGGCCACTAACAACATATGTTCCACTCCTCCTGATGATGATGATGATGATGATGATGAAGGAGGATGTGGAGGTGTAGACCGAATTGGATTCAATTGCTGTTGTTGAGCAGTACCACCACCACCACCAGCAGCAACATTAGTGCCTCCCAATCCTCCTTGTTGAATTTCTCCCAGAGAACCAACAATAGCTCTTCCCAGAGCATCAATAGCAGCGGCCCTAACTGGTGGTTTAGGATCCCCAATTACCTCCAGATAATGATTGAGAAATACTGCCCACAGATCATAAATCCTAAAAACATTATTCAATACAACTTCCACCATCCTATCTAGAGCATACAGCTTTGGTTGACCAGCTGCTACTTGAGCATAAAAGGGGATAGAACGAATACTAACGTCCCGAAGACCACTCAATAAAGCTACCACTGCATTTCTATCCATCACCCTTGTGGCTTGGAATAACTGAGCTGCGGCTGCTGAGAGGATGGAGAGATCATCGCCTCCTCCACCTTCACCAGCTGTTGTTCTCGGGCTGTCCAACACTAGGTCGAGAGAATTGACGGTTGTCAATACGAGAGTCCATCCTGATGGACCAAGGCTGCTGCTTAATCGTTTGGCAATGTTGAACAGTGTTCTCATGCATTGAATGTTCTTCATACTCAGTGTCATCGCACTCAACCCGTATTCTCCTCCTCCTCCTGGGTGCCCGTCATCACTGGCTGATCTACTGTGGATTGGACTTCTTCCTGATCCTCCTCCTCCTCCTCCTCCTTTTCCTCCTGGTGATCCTATGATACCATCACCACCACCACCACCACCGCTGCTGCTGCTGCCAGATAGTATACTATTGAACACCGACGTCAGAGATAATCCACCACCACTACTACTATTGCCGCTATTCATACCACCATCATGACTAGATAATGCAGCTTCACACAACCCAGACAATAATGCATCTCTACACTCCTCCATATCCAACAGACCAGCTGATTGAGTCAGACTCTGGTAGCCTCTCAACAGCTTGATGATCAGTGCTTCACAGGTACTGGTGCTGGTGCAACTGTCTAGCAAAGAGGCAAGGACAGCTAGGATTGATCTCCATAATCTGTCTACTAATACTTTGACAATCACTGCATCTATAACCATGTTACTACTACTATTATTATTGCTGTTGTTGATCATAAAACCACCAGATAGTGATCTTTCTACTATTGCCCCTCCTCCTCCTCCCCCTGGTCCGCCTCCAGTGTCAGCAGCAATAGGAGGAGAAGAGGGCAACAAGGGCGACATCACATCACCCCCACCATCACCACCACTATTCAGTTGTCCCCCACCATCAGTAGCTGCATCAGCTAATAACTCTATACTTGTTGCCAATGAAGATAGAGACTCAACTGCTAATTTAGTCAGATATGCTGATTGTACATGTTTTAATGCTGATTCATACTCTGTATGCAATGTAGCATACGTAGCAGTCTCTTTATTGCTACTCTTGGTATTAGCAGCACCACTATTAGCAGCACCACTACTAGCACCACCCATACTACTACCTGCTCCAGTCTTGGAATGATACATGGCAGCAACAGATTCAATAGCATGTTTATCCTTTAATGTAGCATCTACAATATCAGTAACACCTCTAACCAAAGCATGCACAGCATCCAATTTCCTATCATCTTGCGCATCAAAGGTCGAAAACAAAAAATACACCAGACGAGGGTTGCCCAATATTTGTACCACCAACTGAGCAGTGGCGATTCTTTGAAAATAGGGATACTTGGGGCCCAGTCCTCTGAGTGTAACTTGAAGTAAAGTACCACATTGGGGCCCTAGTTCAGTGTGATAGGCTACCAGTAGAGTCCGTATGCATTTTAACACTGCTTTGAAGGAGGAGAAGGATTGGTTTGCCATTGGTGATCCAGCAGCACCGGCATCCAAGTGGTCTTGTAGTTGAGCTTGGAGTAGTTAAGGTACTTTGTAGACTAGAACATGTTGGAAGGCAGGTAGTTCTTGGAATAAGGGAGCACTGTGGAAGATGACAAAGTCTAATATCTCAAGAGCTAGAGTCCTGGGGAGAGAAGACCCCTTGAGCCAGGTGGCTGGTGCCCCAGAAGCCATGGCCACCAAATCATCCAATAGTTTTTGTGCTGCTAATAGTGTGGGAGAAGCAGCATGCTCACTCATTCCTGCTGCTGCCTCTTGAGCTTGTTGCTTTAATCGGGTCGCCTCTGCAGATGCGTCTACATATGAGAAGACAATGGCGACGACTTGTCTGACGGTTGCAGCGGCAGTGGACACCACAGTGTCGTTGTGTCCTTTGCTGGATAGCATTCTAAAACAGACACCTAGTACTTGGGACAGGCCATCTTCTGTTGTAGGGCGGAGTTTAGGGGATTGTAGGAGAGCTAAAGCTGTTTGTAGGGTCTTGAGTTGGACGTCTTGGTCGCTGGATCTCTCGACGTTTGAGAGCATGGCGATAGCGGCCTCGACCCCTTCTGGGGAGATGGCATCGTTGTAGAGGAGTTTTTGGAGGGTGATGAGTGCATCACGGATGAGGCGAGATGTTTTGGTCTCGCAAGCTAGTTGAAGTGGCTTTAGTAGCTCCTGCGGAATTTTTTTTGGGGAGAGAGCAAAGTGTGAGTAGGGAAGAGCGGTCGGGAGAGGGTAGTTGAGGAATTGGGAACGAGTTTTGGGGCAAACTTACTTTACTGTTTGCTCTAACTTGACCGACAGGGTCTTCATGTTCTGTAAAAGAACGAACTTTGAGAACTGCCCGTTCTGCTGCCTCTTTCACCTCAGGATTGGGTGCACTTGTGAAGAAACCGGCAATTCCGTCGGCTTTGCGGGCATCTTGTGCTAAATTGCGGAAGTCTGCTTCAAGAAGAGATACCAAAGATGCTGACATTCTGCATGTATTGACCTAAATCGTCCAACCAAACTAAGTGATCTGAGCAATTTTGTTATTTTGGAGTGGAGGGGGAAGTTAATGCTATATATCGTGGTTTAGTTTTCCTCTAGACTCTTTATTATGTAATGAATTGTTTCATTAAGTCTTTTAGGGGACAATAGGTGCTGTATGGACCTCCCCGACAAAGAATTGGGCAGGCAATTGCCTTGCAAGTCTTGTTCAATAAAACAAGCACGTTAGACCCAGTCATTTGACATTCAAACCATATTGATTCAAATATTAAGTATCATTTGAGCCAATTCAAGTGAAAATCCGCTAGGGGTCTGTCCCAACTCAAGACTTGATTTCCCATCATGACATCTCAACCTCAACCTCCTCTCAGAGTAGTTTCCCTTCTGCCATCTGCTACTGAAATCATAGACTGTATACTCTCACAAGACACTACTAAACGGACAGCTCAACTCATTGGACGCTCTCACGAGTGTGATTACCCACTCAAATACTCATCCCTCCCTGCTCTCACCGCCTCCAATATCACCGCTACCACCTCCATTGAAATCGACCAACAGGTCCGCAACCAACTAGCTACTGGCAACGGCCTTTACAGTGTCAATATGGAGCTACTCAAATCACTACAGCCAATTGATGTCATAGTCACTCAATCCCTTTGCCAAGTCTGCTCTGTCGACTTTTGTGTTGTTCAAAAACTAGCAAAAGACCTCTCCCCTCAGCCTCTGCTGGTTGATCTAAACCCTCACAATATAGAGGACGTCCTTGAGGACATAAACAAGGTAGGGGCAGCACTGGGCATGCCAACAGCTGCTGCTAATGCTATAGAAAGTCTCCAGCAACGTATGACAATTGCCAAACAAGCTGTCCCTGCATACATTAATGATGATGATGATAATGGCAACACAACAACAACAACAGCAACAACAACAACAGCATCAATTCCATCAAAGAAAAGACCCAGTGTTGCCATGTTGGAGTGGGTAGAACCCATCTTTTCAGCAGGTCACTGGACACCTCAACTAGTGCACATGGCAGGAGGCAGCCACCCCCTCAATCCCTGCCTCACTCCTGGCGGTGGAGCTGGCAAATCCATAGTGGTAACTCCAGAACAAGTAGTTGAATCAGACCCAGATTGGGTCATTATATGCTGCTGTGGCCTGAACATGGAGGATACTAAGAAGCATCTCCCTGCAATGAGCGAAAAAGAATGGTTCCAGGAGTTGAGGGCGGTTAAAGAAGGAAGAGCGCTGATTATTGATGGTAATTATTTTTTTAATAGGCCAGGGCCTAGGCTGGTGGATTCTTTTGAGTTTCTGGTGTCGATATTGCAGGATAGAAAGGATTTAATGCCGGAAGACTTCCCAGTAGAATATTGCAAAATATAAGGTGTTTAGTTGGAGGTTGGTCTCTGTGAAGAGAGAGAGAGAGAGAGAGAGAGAGAGAGAGAGAGAGACAGAGAGACAGAGAGAGAGACAGAGAGGGGTAGCATAGTAAGAGTAGAGAGTAAAGATTGATTTGACCATCATTAAATTTGTCAGTGTCGACAGACACACCATATTTCAAAACATTTCAAGACAGACATACTAAAACAAAACACACACTCACGCAAATTTATTTGATTTACTTTTACTCCTGGTGTTAACAGCTAATACTGCACCACCACTATTACTGTTCTTTTTGTCAATTGTCACGGTTGCAATGGCATCCCCCTCCACTGCCATCCCTCCTCCCTTTGCATTTCCCCTTCTCCTCCCCTTTTCCCCTCTCTTCTCCCCTCTCTTCTTCTTCAAATTAGCCACACTCAAACTCAGCAATATATAATTAAACGCGATCAGTATTACTTGACTCCCGCATACAGCAAATTTCTCCCAGGGAGCATGCGGCATCATTTCCTCCCAAAACTTGACCAACATGATGGGATACAATACAGTTCTCAGCGGTGGAAAAGTAATCCAATACAGCCATCCAAACAGGGTTCTAGTCGCCTTCCATTGCCTTTTAGCAATGAGAAAGAAGGTATTGATCTCACACATGCCGTCCCAGCATGTGTAGTAGGCCAGATGCGTATATTTTAGGGGGAAGCAGAGGAGGATGAAGGTGACAAAGTGATGAATGAGAATGAGGCTGGGGAGACTAGGGACTGCTTCTGGTTCTATGATGAGCCATGCTGTATCTGCTATGACATACCAGATGAAGGCTATGGTGACTTTAACTGGATCTACTATGTCAAGGAGACCTGTAATGTGTGTGTGTGTGTGGGGGGGGGGGGGGGGGGGGGGGGGGGGGGG